>Ga0100402_1000227_pt1 | contig 68016 bp, 55 predicted proteins | sample CryGeyme20150102_FD_80419 | JGI IMG/M metagenome (GOLD analysis project Ga0100402, IMG submission 80419) | Groundwater microbial communities from Crystal Geyser aquifers in Utah, USA - Crystal Geyser metaG 2015-0102 | ecosystem: Environmental > Aquatic > Deep subsurface > Groundwater | place... | reverse complement strand
TTCCCCCGGAAATTGCCATCTTACATGCCTGATCCGTCAGGCATTGGTTAAGTGTTGGCAATCAAACAACAATGCACAGAAAGAGACCGCGTAAAAAGCACGCGGCTCTTTTGCTAATCGTTAGGCCCTTAAAACTCTGAGAGAGTCTTGAATGAATGAGGAGTTACCACCTGAAGTGGTGGAAGCAATAAAGCATTTTCAAAAGCGAGCTGAAAAAGCAATTGCTTTAGAGGATCTGCTTAAAAATACAGAGTTTCCTAAAAAAATAGATTTTAGTGATCTTCCTTCCCTTGAGGCTCGCGCCAAGCTTTATATAAAGATCGCACAAGCTAGATACGAAGCAGGTGATATTTCTGAGCACGAGCTTGCGTTTCATAGATGCTATGCAATTGAGGTCCAGATACACGAAGCAAGATGGACTAATGGGCAGTACCAGGACGTTCTTGGGCCAATATCAGAGAAAATGCGTTCTGTCGAAAAGTCTTACGGGCTCTCTGATGATGAGTATTGGCCTATATTAGAAGCGCCTGATGAGTATAAGAGTTTGTCTAAAGAGTATGATTTAGTTATGGAGCAGAAGCTTCTGGAGGCATTTAGTGAGTTCGGCGCTGATGACTTAAGAGAGCTGTATATCAATAATCCAGAAGAGTTCTATAAGTTGCACGATGCAGGAAGGGTTGCAGTTTTTCAAAAAGACGAGCATGCAAAACTAAAATCAATCGCAATATACTATGAGAATGAGGCCCGCGCCTGTGAGGATGCTGGCTCTTTCTTAGCTGCGGCAGTAATGCTCGGATCGGCCATTGAGTCTAGATTGATTTTGACATGCCTTGAAAATGAAGCTCATATAAGAAAAACACTGAAAACTCTAGGGCTAACGAATCGAGTCTTGAAATCTAAGAATCCTCTGACGTGGACTTTGGATGTCCTGATAAAGGTATGTTCTGCTGCTGGCTGGATACCCAATTACGAGACTGGCGATTATACATTTAGTGGGCAAGCGATGATGGAGTTCTTGAAAGCATCAAGAAACCAGGTTCATCCTAAGATAAAAGTGAAGAATAAAGGTTTGGTTGTAGGAGAAGAGCAATTTAAAGATATAAAGTTTGCTCATCAACTCCTTTCGTCAACGCTAAATTGGCCTAACAATTCAAGGCAGAAGGACGCCGACAAAGTCGGCGCCTCTGCTTGAGGCGTTAGGTAGCTGAAGATGAAGCCACAGTCTGACTACTGCTTGCCTTGTCCCTGTTGCGGCTTCAAAACAATAGGCGAGGCTGGAGCTTTCGAGATATGTCCCGTTTGCTGCTGGGAAGACGATGGTCAAAGCGACGCAGATTCCAGCATTGTCCGCGGGGGTCCAAACGGAGAGCTAAGCCTTGAGCTAGCGCGCGAGAACTTCGCAAAGTATGGCGCATGCGCTAAAGAGTATATTGGCCAGGTTCGAAGCCCAAATATCGATGAAATGTAGTGCTAATCCGCAACCTAACAAGGCCAAGCAAGCCGGGACTGATCTTCCCCCGCTTTAACGGACACCAAAGTCAAACTGACGAGGTGTCCAATGCCAAAATATACTCAGCCAAGAAAGACCTGGCAGTATTCAAACGAATTTAAAGTGAAAGCAGTTAAGCTAAGTCTGATTGAAGGGATTCAGGTTCAGGAAGTTGCCAATACACTCGACATACATCCGTTCATGCTGTCACGATGGCGTAAAGAATACCGTGAAGGAAAAATCGTGGCAGATAAGCGCAAGAAGTTAACCGAAGCAACCAGTAAGCAAGAGAAAGAAATCTCAAAGCTGAAGAAACTTGAAGCCGAGAACAAAAGGCTGAAGCAGGAGATTGACCTGCTAAAAAAGTGGCAACGGTTTCTTGCGGAGGAACATCAGCAAGATATTGATCTTCCCCCGCTTTAACGGACACCAAAGTCAAACTGGCGAGGTGTCCAATGGCCAAATATACTCAGCCAAGAAAGACCTGGCATAGTACGAACAGGAATATCACGGGAAGTGTGCCTGAAATGGTGTCTACTTTTCGCGGGTAGGATCAGCAGAAAATAACATATGAAAGATTTAGCTGAAATATTTAAAGATGGCCCACATGAAAAAGGCAGTTTCCTATCCCGAGTTTTTGGAATATTCAATGAAGAGATTATAAGAATTTGGGCAAGGGACTGTCGTAGTCCGTACAATATTCATGAAAAACGGCCAACGCTTTATGATCTGGACAATAAACCACACACGCTCGACTTCCTGTTCGAGAAAGATGGTAAGTTCTATGTTTCTGAGATGAAATGTGAGATCCAATACAATAATTATCGTTATTGGAGGCTGGAAAGCTCAAAGCAGTTAGAGCACCATAAGAAGAATGCGTTTAAATTATTTTTGAAAATTGCTAAAGATCCAATGGCGGTTCCAGTAAAAGCAGGAGATGCTGTAGTCACCTCTGGTGCAATTCTGGTTTGGGGAGCGGCATACGACCACGGCATCAAGTCGGTATCGGAGGAGTTCGGGTTCTCAGATATCCTAACCGTCGAAAATTGCATGCGAGATTTAGTCCAGTGGTCAAATACAGAGTATATAGACCTGCTAGAGGCATACGAATCGTGGTGCGGTGCTCTGTTTAACGCTCTGAAGGGACATCCTGCCTGACAAACAGCCGCAGAGCGCGGCGTTATGTGCCATAGAGGAGAAATCTGATGGCTACGATGTACGACAAGCCTGTGCGTATTCTTATGCAGGAGATGATCCCCGCATTAGGGCTTTCGCCAGGTGATACGTTCACACGGGAACAAGCAGTTCAGTGGTTTGCTGAGAACTATCCCAAAATTAAGCAGGGAACCGTCGCGGCTCACCTGGTCAGGCTTTCAACCAATGTGCCAACACGGTTGCAATACAGCGTTCGCTCGGACGGCTCTGACGATCACTTCTTCAAGATTGATAGCAGCAGTTTCCGGTTGTATGAGCCAGGTAAAGATCCAAAGCCAATCTCTGAGATGGCACAGATTCAGGAGGAGCCGCAGGAATCAACTTCTGAGGGCACGGGTGAATTTGCATACGAACACGATCTAAGGGATTTCCTGGCTCGTAATCTGCAGCTTGTTGAGCCTGGCCTCACCCTTTACAGGGACGAAGGGATTACAGGAGTGGAATTTCCAGTTGGAGGTCGCTTCATTGACCTTCTGGCTGTCGATACTTCTGGAAACTACGTAGTCATTGAATTGAAGGTGTCCAAGGGCTATGACCGAGTAGTGGGCCAAATCCTCCGCTACATGAACTGGATAAAACTGAATCAGGCGGACGAAGGTCAGGAAGTCAGAGGAATCATCATTGCCAAGAACATCAGCGAAGATCTCCGGTTGGCTTGTGCTGGATTACCCGGTGTCGCGCTGGCTGAGTACGAGTTGGCAGTATCTATCAAGGCTGTTGCAGGACTTCAACCATGACGTATAACAACTCGTTGCAGACAATATTTGATCCTCTGCCCACTTTTGCTGCCGAAAACGGTAGAGCACGGCGTTTTGTATTAGGTAGATTAAAATAATGAACACACAAGAAGATGCTAAGATTCTGCTCCTGAAAAGAATCTTAAGCCAGATGGAAGAGCCTGATGCTTCAACTAAAAATAGCAATACCCAATCTTTTGTATTTCTAGCAATAGCGCTGATTACTATTTTGGCCCCATTGATTTTTTTTGGATTTACAGAAAAAAAAGAATACCTAATGATGTCGCTTGTTTGGCTTTCAGGTGTGTCGATTGGAACTTTGATTATTTTGAGGTCAAGTACAAATCAGTGGAAAATCCTCAGAAATTATATAGATAAAGATAAAATCAGAGCTGACTTAGAAAACAGAGATAAGACATAAAAATGTACTCAAGCGAAGGGCGCAGTAAACTGCGCCGTTTAGCATAAGCGTTATGTGGAAAAGAACCATCAGGCCATCACATGAAATATGCCATCGTCAATAATGAGAAAGTTGAGGCAACGAAAGGAGGAAAGGGCTTCTGCCCTAGCTGTGGCTCTGACTTAATTGCTAAGTGTGGTGAGCTAAAAGTAAATCATTGGTCTCACAAAGGAAGCCGTAACTGTGACCCGTGGTGGGAAAATGAAACAGAATGGCATCGATCATGGAAAGGTTACTTTCCAAAAGAATGGCAAGAAGTTGTGCATTTTGACAATAGCGGTGAAAAGCACATAGCTGATGTTAAAACTAAAAACGGATGGGTTTTAGAATTCCAGCATTCGTTTCTGAATCCAGAAGAGCGTCAATCCAGGAATTCATTTTATCATCAGCTTGTATGGGTAGTGGATGGAACACGGAGAAAGACAGATGCAAAACAGTTCCAAAAAATGCTAGAAGAAAGTGCACGCCTTAAAACCAGAATCCCTATCATGCGAACTCATTTCCCAGATGAATGTAGGCTTTTGAAAGAATGGCATAATAATTCATTGGTCTTCTTTGATTTTTGTGAGACGGAAAATGCCGAGCAATCTATGCTCTGGTTCTTATTTCCTAAAACCGCATCATCTAGTGCCTACTTATTGCCATTTTCGCGCGCAAACTTTGTAGAAATATTTAAGGGCGATAACTTTGGTGAAATATATGAAAACACTATATTGCCAATACATACTGAAATCGAAAATGGTGAACGCCGGCAACAAACAGCAAATACTCAAAATCGAATCAATGCGCTCTCTGGATTTGATCGGCATATGAGAAATAAACAAAGAAGGCGTAGACGATTTTAATAATTCGTAAAACACTAAAAACACATAAAAAGGCGCTGCTGTCGGACATTGATCTTCCCCCACTTTAACGAACACCAAAGCTGAATTAATATCGCCCTATTCCGTTCCCCCTTAAAATAAAGCAATCTATGAAATTTTCTGAACCTGAAAAAGAAGCCCTGCTGGCAGTAAAAGGCGTTGGCCCGACCGTGGTCAAACGCTTTGAGGAAATTGGTATCAGTTCGCTGGCTGAGCTGGCCGCTTACAACGCAGAAGATATCGCCGAGAGAGTGGCTCAGATGCTGAGAACCACCTGCTGGAAAAACAGCCCACAAGCGAAAGCGGCAATTAATGCCGCGATTGAACGGGCCAAAGCCGGTTTATAAGCGGAAAGTGATGCGATGAAACGTACAGCACTGGTTATTACTGTTTTCCTGCTGGGAACAGCCACTGGCTTATTCAGTGCCTGGGTCTGTTCCTATCACCAAAGTCCGGTGGCGGCAGAACAACAGCCATTACTGGAAAATGTGATGCGCTATGCCAGCACGGAAATTGCCGCAGAGCATTACGCCTGTGAAGGCAGCCCGGTTACCACAGTGGGAGCTGTTATTGCCTCGCTGCTGGAAATGAATAATACCACCAGCAGAAACCGTCTGAGTTACGGTTGTTATAACGGGGTCTGTACGCTGTTGGTTTCCGATTGCAAACCCTGGCAGGATCAGGAATGCTCCACCCGGTTTTTAAAATTTGAGCGGGATAGCCAACAGCAAATTCTGCCAGACAGTTTCAGCTGCCTTGATATGCCCTGAACTTTCTTTGTTGTTAAAACTCTCTTTGTTGTTAAAATTTAGCCCCGGATAATTATGATCAGACCCGCTGCCGGTATCCGTCTGGATACCACAACCTCCCCCGCTACGCTGACCCCGCCCGGCGCAGGCACACAGACTGCCCGCAGTGATATCGACGCAATACTGACAGTCTGGCTGGATGCGTCCGTTAAAGCCCATGATTTTATTGAGCCATCATTTGGCAGTCTCAGCTGGATAATATGCGCGATGTGTATTTACCCAACTCCGATGTCTGGGTATTTGAGCTGAATGCACAGGTTGTCGGTTTTTATGCTCTGCATAACAACACGCTGGCTGCCATCTTTGTTGCTCCGCAGCATCAGGGTCGGGGCATTGGTAAACAATTATTAAATCACGCCAAACAGCAGCGCAATGAGCTGCATCTTACGGTATATAAAGCCAACGAACCCAGCTGTCGTTTTTACCGGAATCAGGGCTTTAAACTGGTACGGGAACAAACCGACAGTCATACCGGACACACTGAATTACTGCTGCACTTTACGGCGTAGTCCGCACAGGTAAGCAAAGGAGATGGCAATGAAGGATTCAAAGGCATTCTGGGATAACAGTGCGCAGCGCTATGCTAAAAGCCAGATTCAGGATGAAGTGGCCTACCGTAAGAAGCTGAAAATAACCCAGCAGTATCTGCAACCCGATTGGTCATTGCTGGAATTTGGCTGTGGCACCGGCAGCACCGCGATGGTTCATGCGCCGTATGTTAAAGAGGTTCTGGCAACGGATATTTCTGACAATATGCTGGCCATTGCCGCACAGAAAGCCAAAGACGCGGAGATCAATAATATCCGTTTTCAGCAGGGAACGCTGGAAAGTATTAATCCGCCCGCAGCCAGCTTTGACGCCGTGCTGGGGCTGAATATCCTGCATCTGCTGGAAGATCCGGATTCCGCTATCAGAGCCAGTTATAAAGCGTTAAAACCGGGTGGCGTATTTATTACCAGCACGGCACTGGTGAAGGAAATGAATATCTTGTGGCGTATTCTGATTCCGGTTATGCAGGTGCTGAATCTGGCGCCCTTTGTACATCGTTTTAATAAAACGGAGTTAGTGGAAAAACTGAATCAGGCAGGCTTCAGTATCGATCATCTCTGGCAACCGGCAGCACAGTCCGTTTTTATTGTTGCCAGAAAATAATCAGAGGTTTTCTCAGGCTTTTTTATCGTCCTGAATCCGGCTGTAACCCAGAATCCAGTAACTAATCAGCCGGTAGGTAAAATAGCAGACAAAACCTGCAAAAACCGTATCACTTAAAAAGTGCCCGCCCTGCACAATACGTCCGGCGCTGACCACAATCCCCACAGCCATACCAGCCCAGAACCAGCTGCGGCGGCGGAAAACCCAGGCGAACGCCATCAGCCAGAATCCCATCGCCGCATGTCCGCTAACGAAAGATTTACATTTTTTTGCACACTGGTCTGAAATCACAAAGGCCGGAGTAAAACCACTGTGGCCGCCAAATTCCTGCACCTGCTTTGGCCGCGCGCGGTCAAAACCTTCTTTAAATACGGTATGCACCAGAATGCCGGGGCCCGCCAGCAACGACACCAGAATAAATACCCAGGCTTTGCGCTGCGCCTGCGCAATACCGCCTTTAACAAAGGTCAGCGCCACGGCAATCAGTAAAACCGGCACCAGCACATAGGGTACATAACGGAATAACGCATACACCGACTCGCTGATCGGGTGGTTGGCCAGCGGCCAGTTACCCTGTTCTGCGTCGTAAAACCAGCGGCTGACGCTCAGATCAATCTGTGGAAACGCGATAAAAACTGCGGCCAGAAGAATAAATAAAATCCAATCGATGTGCTGTTTTACAAAAGCCATGTGGGTTAAATCCGCGTTAAACATAAAGAGCGCAAGGATAACGGTTTTAATGCCAACAGCCCAGTGACCAGCTCCTGTCAGGCTTTCATCTGTCAGGCTTTCATCTGTCAGGCTTTCTTACAGGGCTTAACGGCACGACTTTCTTTCGTGGCTTAAAAGCACGGCTTTCTTACGCGTTCTTCCGGCGCCCTTCTGTTACTTGCGACTTACCCTTCTCTCTTCTCTCTTCTTATCTTGCTTTCTCAAATCCATAAATGTTACGTTATAACATAAATTAACTATGATAAATCACGCAACCCGGTACGAGGATTCTATGAACGCCCCTGCGACTTCCCCCACCCATTCAACTCCGGCGATGGCCGATACCCGCTTGCCGGTTACCGTGCTGTCTGGCTTTCTGGGAGCCGGTAAAACCACCCTGCTCAATCATATTCTGCATAACCGCGATAACCGTCGGGTGGCGGTAATTGTGAATGATATGAGCGAGGTGAATATCGATGCTGCCTTCGTAAAAGACGAAGTTGAGCTGAAGCGCGGTGAAGAAAAACTGGTGGAAATGAGCAACGGCTGCATTTGCTGCACCCTGCGCGAAGACCTGTTAATTGAGGTACGCCAACTGGCGGAAGCCGGGCGCTTTGATTATCTGGTGATTGAATCCACCGGCATCGCCGAGCCGCTGCCGGTGGCTGAAACCTTTACCTTCGCCGATGAAGATGGCGTCAGCCTGTCGGATATTGCCCGTCTGGATACGATGGTCACGGTGGTCGATGCGGTGAATTTTCTGCAGGATTTTGACGCTGCCCGTTCCTTGCAGGAAAGCGGTGAATCCTTGGGTGAGGACGACCAGCGCAGTGTCAGCGACCTGCTGATTGATCAGATCGAATTCTGCGACAAGCTGTTGATCAGCAAAACCGATCTGGTCAGCGCGGAGCAACTGCAGCGCCTGCAGGCCATTCTGCACAGCCTGAATCCACGCGCGGAACAGATCCCGATGGTTAAAGGCAATGCGCCTCTGGATAAAGTACTGGGCACCGGCAGTTTTGATTTTGATCAGGCCGCTCAGGCACCGGGCTGGCTGCAGGAATTACGCGGCGAGCATCATCCGGAAACCGAGGAATACGGTATCGGCAGTTTTGTGTACCGTGCGCGCAAACCGTTTCATCCGCAAAAATTCTGGGATTTTCTGCATCAGGACTGGCCAGACGGCAAGCTGCTGCGCTCCAAAGGCTATTTCTGGCTGGCCAGCCGCCCGCAATTTGCCGGTCAATGGAGTCAGGCTGGCGGAATTGCCCACCATGGTTTTGCCGGCATGTTCTGGAAAGCCGTACCCGATGAGCGCTGGCCACAGGATGAAGAATCCCTCGCCTATATCCGCGAAAAATGGGTGGAGCCTTTTGGTGATATGCGCCAGGAGCTGGTGTTTATTGGTCAGGGCCTCAACCAACAGGACGTCCACCAGCAGCTGGACGCCTGCCTGCTGAACGACGACGAACTGCTGGCCGGGCAAGAGCTCTGGCAACAACTGCCCGACCCATTCCCCGCCTGGGAGTAACCCCGCTCGCAACAGTTCAGGCCTACTGCATTTTATACGGAATAATCTGCTCAACCGTCATGCGGTAGGCCGAAGTCGCTACGTCATTTTTATTCACTTCCGTCAGCAGCGTGCCTTCAATCCAGAACGGATCGTAGATGGTTTCCAGCATCACACCATGACTGCTTTTGCCCAGAATCAGCTGATTCGGTGGCGGCGGCGGCAGATGAATACAGGCGCCGTAGTAAGGCACCAGAAAGAACTCGGTGACGACCTGCTGATCATCGAACTCCAGCGGCACTATGTAGCCCGGAATACGGACTTTCTGGCCGTTAAATTCAGTGCGGATATTGGTTGATTGCAACGCCCGGTGCCAGTCAGTCTGCGGCTGGTCGGGGTTTTTCCCCGCTTCTCCCTGCCCCAGCGCCGCATCAATCTGATCTTCTTCTGAACCATCGGCAATCGCCGCCAGCTCAGCCGGTGGATTCGACAGCGCTTTGAAATCCTCATCCGGCAGCAAATCGGCAAATTCAATTTCGCGGTAGACCGGGTCTGCAGCCTGCGCGCTTGTAAAACAAGCTGCACAGCCGAGTACCAGCAGCCAGGAGCCAGCCGTGCGGCGACTGCCCGACAGCAGTGAACGAAAAACAGCCATCTCAGGGTTTCCTATTTTTAAAGTTATAATATAACATATCATTTCTTTGGCGCGCCGCACCTTGCCAAGCCCGGCAGCGCCAACGTTACTGACACAAGACGCAGACTATAAGGAATTCAGCATGAACCTACGAGCACAACCCCAGGTACGCTACCGTCAACGCCATTTGCTTAAGCCGGTAACGACCACCGCGTTAACCACCTTGCTGGCCCTGACCCTGAGCGCCTGTGGCGGATCATCTTCAAATGATGACGATGATGATCACGATCATGACCATGTTCACGCCGAAGGTGGTCGTTTGATTTACTCACTGTCCGGCTCTGCTGACACCCTGAAAATGTTTGATCAGACGGTTACAAGCGAGCAGTTCACCTCCACCACCGTAGCAACAGGTGCCGATGCTCAGCTGGTGCTGTCTAACGATGGTGTCACCCTCGCCATGCTGAATGGCAGTGATCTGAGCATTGTCAGTTCGGGTCTGGAGCATATGCACGGTGAAGATGCTCATACCCATGACGTAGAAGCTTTAACCGCAGCCCCCATTGCCGGTGTCGCTCAGGTCGTCGCCACAACAGACCACTTCTCTGTGCTGAAAAATGATGGCAGCGGCCTGTTGCTGGAAGCCGCCGATGGCGAAGTCGTTAGCGGGCTGAATTTACCCAATAACCTTGTCTATCCGGCTCTGGCTTTACAGGGCGGTCAGTTCATGACCTTTACGGCTAACTCTGTAACCCCGGCCAATACCGACATCACCGTGGTTAATGCTGACGGCACAAACGGTAGCGATGGTCTGATCTGGGTACGCCCGCACGACGGTGGGTACTTTGCAGAATCCATGACCTGCGCCGATGGCGTAGAACAGACTGCTCAGACTGATAACTTCACGCTTATTTTATGCGGTGATGGCACCTTGCGCTGGCTGATCAGCGGCTATGTAACCGTTGACGGCCATCCGGCAGGCGCCGGTGAAACCCTCCATGTCACCCAGCGCTACCCTGCCACCGAAACCCGCCGTGAAGGTGCCATCGGTGAAGTCACAACAGGCAGTACCGGCTTTATCGAAAACATTACCGGTTTAACCAAAACGAACCATGAACACAGTGTTATTGCTGCCTGGTCGGCCGATCAGCTTTGGTTAGTGAATGCCCACAACGACCATCCGCACCGTGGCGATTTAGTCTCCATTACCGGTGAAAACTTCGGTGACATTATCGCGGTGAGCACAACAACCGAAGACGATGCCATCGCTCTTCTGAGTAACAGCGGCAAGCTGGCCGTGAGCCGCTTTGATGTGAATGAAAGCAGCAACCCGGTAGCCAGCGGAGAAACTGCACGGGAGCAACTGGGAGCCGCTGCAGCCATCTGGAGCACAGCGAATGCTCAGCTGCTGGCCGGGGCTTATGAGTTTCTGGTTGTAAACAGTGCAACAGGCACGCTGTACGAAGTCGATGCCCATAGTGCTGAAGACGATTATCACCTGCACTCAACGACTGCCAACAGCAACCTGAACAATGCCTTCAGTGCTGTATTTGCTCATGCAGCAGAGGAAGAGCACGCGGATGATGATCACGACCACGATCATTAATTGCTCTGCGTAACCCCTGCTCAGATAACCCGGGCCAGCATCTGCTGGCCCTTACGTTTCAGGTTCTTTTTTATGCCTCGTCTGTTTCTCGTTATTACAAGTCTTACCTCCGCTTGCCTGTCCGTTGAGGCACTCGCTCATTCCGCCGAACTTGATACCGTTGTTGTCAGCAGTGCCGGACAGAATTCAATCTACGATGTTGCCCAGCCTGCGACCGTTCTTAATAAAGACGCGATCAACGGCAACCCCGGTGACACTCTCGGTGCATTACTCGACAGCACACCAGGTATTGCCAACGCCTCCTTTGGGCCCGGCGTTGGCAGGCCGGTTATTCGCGGTATGAGCGGCAGCCGGGTAAAAATCCTGCAAAATGGCAGTGACAGTGCCGACTTATCCGCCATGAGCTCCGACCACTCACCCATGGCAGAAGCCAGCTCCGCAGAACAGATTGAAGTGATCTACGGTCCGGCCACCCTGATGTACGGTGGTGGTGCCATTGGCGGCGTGGTTAACCTGATTGACCGCCGCATCCATGAACAACCAGGCTCAGGCCTGAGTGGCGGGCTGAATATTAAAGGCAGCAGCAACGACAGCGGTTACAGCACCGATGGCTTAATGGATACAAGCCGTGGCAACTGGACACTGCACCTCGACGGTTTTCAGCGCAGTGCCGCTGATTACCACAGCGGCGAGCGCGGCGACATTCCCGCTGCCAGTAACCGTGGCCGCATTACCAACAGCGACAGCGAAGGCTCAGGTGGTGCTGTTGCGCTAAGCTGGGCCGACGGTAAACGGGGATTTATCGGTGGCAGCATCAGCACTCTGGAATATGACTACGGCGTGCCCAATACCGATGGCGAGCCTTTCCGGGTTAAGCCCACGCAAGTCCGTTACGATCTGAAAGGTGCCTGGCGTCCTGACCCGTCCGGCGCTTTCAGCTGGCTGGATGAATGGCGCACCGAGCTGTCATTCAACGATTATGAACACGCAGAAACCGGGGCCAGAAATGATATTCCCGGTGCCGCCACGGTGGATATCGGCCTGTTTGATCAGGAAAGCTGGGAGCTGCAAAGCCGTATGCGCCATGCGGCATTCGGCCAATGGCAGGGAACCTTTGGCCTGCAGATGAAATATCAGAAACTGGCCTTATGCCATAATCACAGCGGCTGCAGCGGCATCCCTTCGTTTGCGGCAACCGCCTGGGACGGAGAAGCCGGATTCAACCTGTTAAACCGTGAGCGCGGCGGCTTTCTGCATTCCCACTCAACGCCAATGCCCCTGAACGAAACCACGCAAACCGGTGTGTTTCTGGTTGAACAACGCGATTGGTCGCAGGGCACGCTGGAACTTGGCGCACGCCTTGATTCTGTCAGCATCAGCTCAGACCCGGACCCGATTGACCCCAACTATCGCCAGCAACGCAGCTACTACAACGACAAAAATTTCAATCCGGCGACATTGTCGGCAGCCGGCACCTGGGTGCTGGATGAGCAACAGCGTCTGGGGCTGAATCTGGCACGGGTACAACGCGCCCCGGACGCCGCTGAACTGTTCTGGAATGGTGATCATCATGCAACCTTCTCGTTCCAGCTCGACAATCCCGACCTGAGCGTGGAAACCGCCTGGACAGTGGATATTAACTGGCTGCGTGAAAGCGAACATGACCGCGTAAAAATCGCCCTGTTCCACTACCGTTTTCAGGATTACATCTACAACGAGCTGAAAGATTTCACCGATCCCTTCCACGATAATAATGTGTATCGTCATGAGCAGGACGATGCCCGTTTTCTCGGTGCGGAGTTCAGCTGGCAGCACAACATTGACGAACTCTGGCATCTGGATATCAATGCCGATGTGGTTCAGGCGCGTCTGCGTAACGGTGATCATCTGCCACGAACGCCACCGGCCAGTGCCCTGTTTGCCATCAACCGGGAAAGCGGGCATCTGCTGATGCGCCTGGAAGGACAGGCAACAGCCAGCCAGAAGCGCACCGCCGCCAACGAAGACCCCAGCGACGGCTATACACTGCTGAACGCCAGCCTCAGTTACCGCCAATTGTTCGCGCACAGCGAATTGCTCTGGCGCCTCGCCGCCAGTAACCTGACCGACCAATACGCCGTTAACCATGTGTCCTACCTGAAACATGCGGCCCCGCTTGCCGGGCGCAATGTGCAGTTAGGGCTGAACTGGAGCTTCTGATCAACATGATCACAGCCGATCTTTCCGCAGATCAACCTGTCGCCGTACAGCCGGTGCTGGAAATCCGCCATCTGCTGCACGCCTGGCCGGATGCACAATCCGGACAGGCAGAAACGCTGCTGGATATCCGCCATTTTCAATTGCAGGCTGGCGAACGCTGTTTTCTGCATGGCCCGTCGGGCAGCGGTAAATCGACCCTGCTGAATATTATTGCCGGGCTCTGTCAGCCCAGTACCGGCGAGATTTGGCTGGCCGGTAAATCGCTGTGGCAACTGAGCGCGCGTCAGCGCGACCACCTGCGTGCCAGCAAAACCGGAGTGATCAGCCAGACCTTTAACCTGCTGCCCTATCTGACGGTGAGCGAAAATCTGCAGCTGATGCAGAATTTTGCCGGGCAGCACAACGACCGCCACTGGCAGGGGTATCTGCTGCAACAACTGAACCTGAGCGAACAGACTAACCAGACCGTGGCGCGACTGAGCGTTGGCCAGCAACAACGTGCCGCTATTGCCCGCGCACTGGTACACCGTCCGGCGCTGATCATCGCCGACGAGCCGACCTCAGCACTGGATAACGACAACAAAAATGCCTTTATGCGCCTGCTGCTGCAGGAGTGTTCCGCCAGCGGTGCCAGCCTGTTACTGGTCAGTCACGACCTCAGCCTGCGGCCGCATTTTGACCGGGTGCTGGATATCGCCAGCTGCAAGCCCGGTCAGCGCGCAACGCCGGTGTCAGAGAAGGAGCCACTGCCATGCTGATGCGTCTGGCCGTTAAAAGTCTGCTGCAGCGTAAACTGGCGGTGGCGCTGATTGTGCTGGCGATGAGCCTGAGCCTCGCCACCCTGTTACTGACCCGCAGTTTAAGCAGCGAGTTACGCAGCAGTTTCAGCAACAGCATCAGCGGCACCGACCTGATTGTGGCCGCCCGCAGCCATCCGCTGCAGGTGTTGCTGTATTCGGTATTCCGCATGGGCACGCCAACTCAGGCGATGTCGGCAGAGCGCTGGCATGAAATCGAACAACGGCCGCAAACCGCCTGGACCTTTCCCATCGTGCTCGGCGACTCCCATCAGGGCTATGCGGTGATCGGCACCAACGACGATTACTTCCGCCATTTCCGTTATGGCCGCCAGCAGGCGCTGCAATTAAGCAGCGCCCTGCCGGAAATCAACCTGCAGCAACCGCACTTTGCCGCACCGCTACAGGTATTTATTGGCGCCACCGTGGCACGCGAGCGTGGCTATGTCATGGGCGATCATCTGCATCTCAGCCACGGCAGTCATGGCCACAGTTTTATGCAACACAAAGAGGTGGATTTTGTGGTTGCCGGTATCCTGCAGCCAACCGGCACGCCGGTTGACCGCTCGCTGCATGTGCATCTGCAAACGCTGGAAGCGCTGCACGATCCGCAACAGGCTCTGCGTCTGACAAACGCGGAATGGCAGGAACTGCCTGAGGCTGATGCCATCTCCGCCGTCTTTGTTGGGCTGACCTCACGGCCGCTGTTATTTCAGCTGCAGAACGTTTTAAACCAGCCCCATCAGGAACCGCTAACCGCGGTGATTCCCGGCGTCGCCCTGAGCGAATTCTGGCAATTGCTGGGTAATGCCGAACAACTGCTGCAGGCGCTGAGCCTGCTGATGTTAATCACCAGCCTGCTCGGCTCGGTGGCTATGCTGCAGGTCACCGTGGCCGGACGACGTCAGGAAATTGCCCTGCTGCGTATTATTGGCGCCCGCCCGCTGTACCTCTTTGTGCTGCTGGAAACCGAGGTATTACTGCTGACGCTGCTCAGCTGGTTACTTGCCCTGAGCATGGCCGCAACTACTCAGTGGCTGGCACAGCCGCTGCTGGCCGAACACCATGGCTTGCTGATTGAACCTTTGCTGAACCTCGACGGCAGTGGGCTTTATGCAGGGCTGAGCATTGCTCTGACCTTACTCGCCGGCCTGTTACCGGCACTGTCTGCATACCGCTTGTCGTTAACGACTCAACATTAAACCGCCAGCATTAAACCGGCAACATCAGCAGACTGGCCACTTAAGAGTGGTCAGTAAAGACAAGTAACTGACCGCGGCGAACCGGCAACGCCGCAGTCAGGCTCCTACACTGAGAGATCAGCACAGGAGCTTATAATGACAATCAAACTTCCTTTCCCTGCTTTGCGCTTGCGCAAAATCCGTGGCCAGCAAAGCCTGCATACCGGGCTGCTGCTCAGCGCCGGTCTGTTACTCAGCGCCTGCGGTCAGTCCGATAACCAGATCAGCGTCAGCAACGACGAACGCGCGGCTACCGCCACCACCATTGCGGCAAACCGTCAGGTGGCAGAGCAACTGAATCTGAATGATCAGCAGGATTTTAACGATGCCCGCCGTGGCCTGATCGCCAGCCCGGAAAACCTGCAGATTGCTTCGCTGGCCGACCCGGCCAAAAACGTCTGGGATATGCCGGCCTACGGCTTTGTTCAGGGTGATGCACCCGACAGCGTCAACCCCAGCCTGTGGCGTCAGGCACAGCTGAATAATATTCACGGTTTATTTGAAGTCACGCCGGGCATTTATCAGCTGCGTGGTTTTGATTTATCCAATATGACGCTGATTAAAGGCGACAGCGGCTGGATTGTGATCGACCCGATCACCGCTAAAGAAACATCACGCACCGCCTTTAATTTCGCCATGCAGCAACTGGCAGAGCGCTACCCAGGCACACAGAATATCAGCGCCATTTTATTTACCCACAGCCATATCGACCATTTTGGCGGTGTGCTAGGCATTATCAGCCAGCAGGAAATTGAGCAGCGGAATATTCCGGTGATTGCACCGGCCGGATTTATGGAAGAAGCCACCAGCGAAAATATTATTGCCGGTACCGCCATGAGCCGCCGGGCGGTTTATATGTACGGTAAAAATCTGGCGCGGGACGAATTCGGTCACGTTGACTCTGGTTTGGGTAAAGGCCCGGCGTTTGGTGAGTTCAGCATTATTGAACCGAACCAACTGGTCAGTGCCACTCCAACCGAACTGACCATTGACGGTGTTCAGTTTCAGTTCCAATACACGCCGGAATCCGAAGCACCGGCCGAGTTCACCTTTTATTTACCGCAATATAAAGCCTTCTGCGGTGGTGAAGTGGTTTCGCGCAATATGCACAACCTCTACACCCTGCGCGGTGCCAAAGTACGCGACGCCATGAAATGGAGTGCTTATATTGAAGAAGCACGTAATCTGTTTGCCGATGCCGATATTTATTTCGCCAGCCACCACTGGCCGATGTGGGGCAAAGAACGTATTCAGACCTTCTTAAAACAACAGCGCGATACCTATAAATTTATTCACGATCAGACCGTACGCCGTATGAACCAGGGCATGACACCGGGTGAAATTGCCGAAGATCTGGCCCTGCCCGACTCCCTCGCCCAGGCCTTTTCCAGCCGGGGTTATTACGGCACGGTCAAACACAATGCACGTGCGGTTTACCAGGGTTATTTAGGCTGGTACGACGCCAACCCGGCCCACCTTGATCCGCTGCCCGATCCGCAACGTGCCGCCGGTTATGTTGCTCTCGCCGGTGGCGCCGGTGCTCTGCTGGAAAAAGCACAGAGTGCGTTTGATGCCGGTAATTACCGCTGGAGTGCCGAACTGCTGAATCATCTGGTGTTTGCCGAACCGGATAATAGTGCGGCACGTAAACTGCTGGCACGTAATTATGATCAGCTGGGTTATCAGGCTGAGTCCGGTCCGTGGCGTGATGTGTATTTAACCGCAGCACTGGAACTGCGTACCGGCACACCGGAAACCGGCATTAATATCGCCACCATGAAAGATATGCTACTGCAGACGCCGGTGGCCAACTTCTTCGATACTCTGGCCGTGCGCTTAAAAGCCGAAGATGCCGCCGATAAAAACTGGCGTATTAAAATTAACTTCACCGATCTGAATGAGAGCCACTTACTGTGGATTGAAAACGCCGTATTACATCATCGCCAGCTGAACACCGACACGCCGGCAGAAGGTGAAATCAACGCCAGCCTGAACCTGACTCACCCGCTGTTTATCAGCATGCTGATTGGTGAAGCCGGATTAAAAGACACGCTGTTTTCCGATGACCTGAGCATTGATGGCAGCAAGATTGATCTGGTGCGTTTTTTCAGCCTGTTTGAAAAACCTGCAACATCGTTTGCGATTGTGTTGCCGGATTAATCTTCTTCTCGCTCCCATCTTCTCGTTCCCATGCTCTGCTCTTCTCGTTCCCACGCTCCGCGTGGGAATGCCCTGCTTAGTGTGTACCAGCAAGGACTACCACGCAGAGCGTGGGAGCCAGATGGCAAGAGACTTCTGTTTCTTCTCGTTCCCACGCTCCGCGTGGGAATGCAACGGTACCGGCAAGGGCTACCACGCAGAGCGTGGGAGCCAGATGGCAAGAGACTTCTGTTTCTTCTCGTTCTTCTCGTTCCCATGCTCCGCGTGGGAATGCCCCGCTTCGTGTGGAAATGCAACGGTAACGGCAAGGGCTACCACGCAGAGCGTGGGAGCCAGATGGCAAGAGACTTTCTGCGAGGGGGCATTTTTAAGCTCCGTCGCTTTTCTTTTCCTTACGGTATTGCCCCGGCGTCTGCTCAAACCAGCGCTGAAATGCGCGGTTAAAATTACTGCTGTCACTGAAGCCCAGCCGTAACGCTATATCCGTTACCGGCACCGCTGTCTGTAGCAGGTAATGTACGGCCATTTCACGCCGCACTTCTTCCAGTATCTGACGGAAACTGGTGCCTTCCTGTTGCAGATAACGCCGCAGCGTGCGTTCGCTCAGATTAAATACCTGTGCAGTATCGGCCAGCGTCGGTTCGCCCTGTTCCAGCACCGCCTGAATACTGTTTTTTATCCGCTCGTGCCAGTTAAGGGCGTTCATTTTTTGCAGGTATTGTTCAACCAGAGCTTCGTTGGCCGCGGCCAGTTGTGAATCACCTGGCAATGCCATTTTTATCAGCTGTGCGCGTTCAAACCATAAGCAGTTGGTGGCTTGCTGAAAATTGACCGGACATTGAAAAAACGTACTCCAGCGTTCATGAGCAGAAACAGGTACAGCGCGCATTAATTCAACATTCTGTACCAGCATGTTTTGCCCGGTTAACTGCCGGGCAAAGGTAACGATGGTGGCAAAAAAACCGTCAACCGCCAGCGCACTGATGGGCACGCCGGCGAGCGGATCAATGGCAAAACCAATGCGGTGTGGCTGGTGAATAACGCGGATATTCACCGTATTGGAAATCATGGCGTGATAGCGCCCGAGCTTATCGATCACCTGCTGCATATTCTGACAACTGAGCATTAGCAGACCGAGGGCGCGAAAGTGCATGGGCTGCACATAACGGGAGACTTCCAGACCAAAAGCCGGATTAGCAGTAGCCTGTTCTACCCTGTCCCAGAACGCCGTCATGGTGGCAATGGCGACACGGCTGTCGGGTTGCTGCTCCAGTTCCTGCAGATTCAGGCCGACATCCTGCAGCAGCGGCAACGGATCACGGCCTGATTCCTGCAACGCTTTGCAGATCGCCAGTGCCCAAGCGGCGATGGTGGAATAAGACGACTGATTCATGGCGAACCTGTACTGAAAATATTAACCGCCGGACAACATGACGCCGGCCAGAAAAGACTGCACAGCCGCCAGTACGGCCTGACTGTCTTCCAGCTGAGGATAATGACCAATACCCAGCAATTGCACAATGTTTTCCCCGCCCACCAGTTCACGATAACGGGCCACCATATGCTCACCGGAAATAGGATCGGCGGAGCCATTAATTAATGCCAGCGGCACGTGGGTATTCTGTAAGACACCAACCCAACGCTCACGGAATTGCCGCCGCTCACTCATATAACGGATCAGCTTATGAAAAACCCGTAAACCCTGCTGGTGTGAAATTAATGTCCAGAAGCCCTGCAGTTCTTCATCGCTGAGCGGTTTCGCACAGATATAGGCAAAGGTTTTCTGCAGTTTTTTATAAGAATACAAACGGGCAAACAGTGGCCCCAGCGGGCTGATCAGTAATTTCTGTACCAGCACCGGTTTGTGGGTTTCGGGAAACAGTCCGCCATTTAATAAAATACAGGCGCTTATGCTGCTGTTATTGCTGCTGTTATTGCTGCTTTGATTACTGCTCTGCTCAAGATCACGGGCCAGTAATTCCTGTGCCACGGTATCGCCATAATCGTGTGCCAGAATGCTGTACTGCTGAATATTCAGATGCTTAAGTAAGGCTTGCTGTAAATCCGCCTGAAAGGCGATACGGTAATCGCCATTCTGCGGCTTGCCGCTGAAACCAAAACCCAGCATATCCATGGTAATCACAAAATAGTTTTCGCTCAGCGCCTGCCACTGGTAACGCCAGTCCCAGGAGGCGGTAGGAAAACCATGAATGAGTAACAACGCAGGTTTGCCGGGATCACCAGCGGTGCAGTAAAAAATATCCTGACCCAGCAAGGAGATACGTTTTCCCTGTTGCTGCCACTGGTTTAAAGACGGTGCATTGGCGCTCATAAAAAACCTTTTTTATTTTTATAAAAACAGAGCAGAGCTTAACTTCGCCCTGCTCTGTATTTCAGGACCTGTTAATACCAATTAAACAGACCCTGGCGATTAAACAGACCCTGGCGATAACCATTCAGCGCACAATATTACTGCATTACTGCGCGTAAGGTGCCTGAATACGCTCCAGTTTACGCAATAATCCGGGCCACGCCAGTTTGCCACCGGCATTGCGGGTTACCTGCTGTGCCGCTTGTTTAATACCGGCCACAATTGCATCCGGCACCATAATTAATTCACTGCCACCAGACTGCGCCAGTAACTGCACTTCGCAGGCGCGCTGCAGAATAAACATGTTCAGGAAGGCATCGGCAACGTTATCGGCACAGGTCAGTAAACCGTGATTACGCAGGATCATAAACTGGGTCTGCCCCAGATCCGCGACCAAGCGGACTTTTTCTTCCGGGTTTAATGCCACGCCTTCGTATTCGTGGTAGCTCAGGCCGGACAACGGAAACAGCGATTGCTGGGAAATTGCCAGCAGGCCGTCTTTCTGTGCTGAAACCGCCACACCTTCTTTGGTGTGTAAATGAATCACGCACTTAGCATCATCACGGGCTTCGTGCACCGCACTGTGAATGGTAAAACCGGCCGGGTTAATTTCATATTCCGACGGCATCACTCTATTACCCTGCAGATCCACCTTGACCAGACTGGACGCCGATACTTCGTCAAACATCAAACCATAAGGGTTAATCAGAAAATGATGCTCCGGGCCGGGCACGCGGGCAGAAATATGAGTAAAAATCAGATCGTCCCAGCCATAATGGGCGACCAGGTTATAACAGGCGGCCAGATCAACCCGCATTTGCCATTCTTCGGCGGATACCTGTTCACGGACGCTGACGGCGTTTTGCTTGGTCATCTTAAACTCCTCTGGTTATTATTCTCACCAGCAACATACCCCGCCTGAGCGGCAAACTCTGTAAATTTTTGGACAATCCTGTGCCTGACAATCCGCCGTTATCCGCACCCGCCGAACCCTCCGTACAGCAGCGTCTGCAACTGCTGCGGCAAAGCTGGCTGGCCGAATTGCCGGAAGCAGAGCTGGAACAACTGGCCCGTGCCAGTACCATTCTGCGCCTGAGCACAGGCCAGCAGGTACATGCCCGTGGCGATCTGGCGAAAGGCTATATGGGAGTTATCAGCGGGCGGCTGGGCGTCAGCACCCTGACCGATGACGGTAAAGTGCTGACACTGGCCTATTTTTTACCCGGCGACTGGTTTGGTGAAATCTCATTGGTCGACGGGCTGCCACGTACCCACGACACCAGTGCGATGGAAGACAGCGAATTATTACTGATCGCCGCAACGGATTTTCAGTCGATGCTGCAGCGTTATCCGCAATTATGGCCGACGCTGGCAAAACACTTATGCCAGCGTTTACGGCTGCTGATGGATGCAGTGGAAGAAGCCACCCTGCTGCCGATGCCGGCACGCCTGGCGCGTGAATTATTGCAGTTACACCGTATAGATACCCGCCACTCGATGTCGCAGCAGGCACTGGCAGAAATGATGGGCGTATCGCGGCAGTCGGTGGCGCGGGTACTGGCGCAGTGGGTAAGCACCGGCTGGATCAGCACACACTATAACCGCATTGATATTCTCGACAGTCAGGCGCTGGAAGCGGTTGCCGGGCATGCCGGTGTACCGCGCTGAAAATTCCAGCCGCTGACGCTGATCAGTAGCCTGACAATCAGCCCTGCCCGTCCGGGCGATCATCCCGCAGAACCAGCGTTGGCTGGCGCAGAATATAAATACTCACCAGCACACCGATGGCAGGCAGAATTATTTTTACCGGCAAACGATCCACCAGCACAAAAGCCGTCAGCAGCATGGTGCTCCACATCAGCAGCAGCGTGTATATTTTTGCCCGTAGCGGAATACCCTTGCCATCAAGGTAATAAATCACATAACGGCCCAGCTTCGGATGCCGGATCAGCCATAGATAAAAACGCGGGGAGGTACGCAGAAAACAGGCCGCCGCCAATAATAAAAACGGTGTGGTAGGCAGCAGCGGCAGAAAAATTCCCAACACACCCAAGGCAACACTAAGCCAACCACAGCCCAGTACCAGCGCCCGCAGCAGTGGCTGACGGATGGCTTTTTTTTCCGCCAGCTGTGAGTGCAGTCCGGCATCCGCTTCAGTGAGGGTGGCATCCGGTGCTGTATCACCGGACGGTTGCGGTTGATCCTGCATGCGGTTCCTGTGTCAGTGTTGTCTTATCAGTGTAAACGTACCCGGTATTGATAATCGAAGTATGGCTGAAGATTGCCCAGCGTGGGATTCATACTGCCATTCAGTTTAAGACGGAAATGCGTAACCTGAGCATCAAAACCATCGGCTCCGGCGCTTGGCTGATAGCTAAAGGTATTACCACCATCACTGGAAAATTCCAGGCCGTCTGTTGTACTGGTCAGACTGTTAAAAGTAAACGTCAGGCCGGTGCGGTTATTGCCACTGCCGTTAACAAAAGTGACCGGGCTGGTGGTGCTGCCGGTACCCACATAAAACTCTGAGTCAGCAGCAATAGCCTGTACAAGCACGGTACTGTCCAGGTCAGAACTCAGCGTTCCAACATTGCTGGCACGTACCGAGTAATCAATCACTGCCCCAGGAATGGCTTTCGGATTATTGCCGCCATTAACCGGATCAGAAATCACCTGAGCCGTACTGTTCAGCTGTAAATCATAGACGCCATTACACTGCGAAAAATTGGCTGCCGGAATAATCTGGTAAGCTCCCGTTGTGGTACTGCTCCAGTAGGCGCGGTACACATCGCCACCAGCATATTCCTGATGGCGGAATTCAAATTTATGATAACCACGGGCCAACCCCAGACGGACATCATTGCTGGTATTCGGGCCATTATTTGCCCCATGAGCACCGTACCAGCTGACGCGCACTGTATCGTTCAGCCGCAGTTCAACTGCATCATCACCATCCAGCGCCAGCCACCAGTCACCGTCAGTCGGCACATATAAATAACCATCAAAAATCGTCAGATAATACTCATCACCGCGGTTATCAAACGGATTGCCTGAGCCATCGACCTGACTGAATATGGTTTGTCCGTCCAGATAGGTTTCGTTGGCAAAGGTATCCACCATCGTCTGAAACTGGCTGGCGCTGGTCGGGTAATTAACACTGCTGCTCTGGGTATTAAAAAAACGTGTCCATAATCCAGACGAGGCTACACAGCTGCGTCCCGCTGGCAGAATCAATGTACGCACGGCAACAGAGCCAGAGGCTGTATTATTGCCGCGGTTACTGTCGTACTGCGGGCCAGAAACCTGTGCGCTGTAACTGAAACTCTGGCCATCAGTACCTGCTGGCGGCACAGCCGACAATGTCAGCGGATTAAACGCCTCCCCCGAAGCAACGGCGTCAGAATAGGTGCAGCTCGCACTGCCGCTGCTGAGAGAGCAATTCCAGGGCGCACTCCCCAGCTGATTTATCTGAAAACTACCGCCTAAAGCAACAGACAGTACAGTATCGGGCAGTGTCTCGTCCGGGCCATTATTGAACACATTCAGGCTGATATCGCGGGCGCTGCCACTGACCCATAAAGCCGGTGGCGTTGCATTCAGGCTGAGTTCTGCACTGCAGCTCTGATGGGCACCAAAGGTAACCGTTGGTTCAGAAATCGGGCAGCTGTAGGAGCGGATATCAATATTTGAGGTACGAAAAGGAAGCCAGTTGCCATTGTTCGTTGTTCGACTACACGCCCATGAACTGGATGTCGGACGACAGAACTGTGCAGTGATGCCACCATCGTTCCCCCCTTCAGAACCAATAATTTCGATTTTATGATAACCGGCTGCAAGCGTCCGTTTACCATACAGAACATCCTGATGGCTCCAGCTCCCCTCCCACCAAAGGTCATTAGTCCAGTCTTCATCCACCAGCTGGCCATCAACATAGAGGCCACCGCCTCTGCCGAAGTCGGCGCCATAACGGAATGCCCATTCTCCGGCTTCACCGGGTTTTACTTCGAAATAGCTTTGCGAATAAGCGACAATATCGGTACTGCTGCCATTACCGTTGTTGAACGTTGCGCGGTTAGTAATACCTGTAAAGTTATTGATAAAGGTACAACCGTAACGGCTGTTATTATCATTACTGCTGTTAAAAGCCGCCAGGCCCTGCACTTTACTCTGCGGATTTACGGTTGAATTACGGGTGTGAAAACGGATACCACGCTTATCAAAAACCGGCGGTACCTGCGCTAACGGATCCGCTTCGGTTTTACCGTAATACAGATAAATTTTACGACTGCTGTTGGCCGGCAAGCTGGATAATTTTATCCAGACTTCTGCACTTTTATTTTGCGCATTCCAGTTATCAACATAATAAGGAATTTCTGTAGAATCATCCTGATCCAGAATGCGCAGATCGTTGCCGCCGGATGTCCAGTTATAAGAAGGATGAAGTTCGTTGCCGTTAATGCGCAGCAGAATCTGATAGTTGGTCAGTGTTGAACCAGAGTTTTCACTGAGCGTAATCTCTGTGCGGTAAGGCCAGTCGCAAAGCAGTCCGGCATAACTGCTGTTTGCCACCATAAGTAAAACCCAGAACAACCCGCGCATTGTACGTTTCCTCCATTAATATGCGCGCATTGTACTGCAAAAGACCGGTCGCGACTGCTGCCGCATTTTGTCAATCCGGACTCTTATTTGTCAAAAAGCCTCTGCAGCAGTAACCAGTTGTAACATCCGTGATATACAAGTGTTCAGGTATCAGAAGCGGCGGCTGAAACGACGGCGATATTCTGTGGGAGTTAATCCGGTTTTCTTACGGAATAAACGGCGGAACGAACTGGCATCTTCATAGCCTACATCATTCATCACCACATCGACCGTACGTTCGGTTTCTTCCAGTAATTTCTGTGCAGCTTCTATGCGTATAGATTGCACATAGGTATTGGGCGGCATATCCAGTGCGGCATTAAAACGACGTATCAGAGTGCGCTTGGACACACTGAAGCGGTCGGCCAGTTCATCCACGGTAAAGTTACCGGCGTAGTGTTCTTCCAGCCAGGCCTGAACCTGCTTTACCAGATCATCTTTATGCGGCTTGGATAAGCGCATTAATGAATACGACAACTGGCTGTCGCGGCGATAATCGATCACAAAGGCTTTGGCAGTCTGAATGGCTGTTTCAAAACCAAAATTACGCTCAATAATATGCAGCCCCAGATCAAACCAGGCCAGACCGCCACCGGCACAATAAATATGATCATGGCGGGTAATCAGCTGATCGGCTTTCAGCTCCACCTGCGGATAACGCTGCTCAAACAGATCTTTAAAACCCCAATGGGTAGTGGCTACTTTGCCGTTGAGAATGCCGGATTCGGCCAGCAAAAAATTACCGGTGCAGTTACCGGCAATGGTCCAGCCGTGGGCATCGGCGCGGCGCAGCAAAGCCAGCAGTTGCGGATTAATACCAATCACATCTTCCACCGGGCCACCGATGGTTGGCACCACGATCACGTCCACATCCTGCACATCGTCGTAACTCATATGCGCCAGCAGCTGAATACCATTAATGCAGCGGATAGGACCGCCGTCCGGGCTGGCAATGCGCACGTTAAATAAACGTTCCAGCTCCTGCCCCTGAATACGGTTCCAGGTCACACCTGCCAGACCAAACAGATCGGCAACGCCGGTCATGGCCGAAGACAGGGCTTTATCAAAACCCGCGATCACTACATTAAGCATGAATGTCCTCTTTAAAATCTCTGCTGCACTGCACTCTGATACCTGACATCCGACAGCTGGCATCTGAAAAATCAGGCTGACGGCATGGGTTATGTCACTATTAGCATTAAGTGTGGCTATATTGACGATTATCCGGCGGCATGACAAGCCTGATACTGGTGAAATACGTCATAGAATTCATGACTCCACTTTTTACTCATCCTCCGGGAGCCAAGCCGTGTCGAAACTTATTAATCAGAAAGATCTGGAATTTCTGCTGTATCAGGTATTTCAGGCTGAGCAGCTGACCGAGCTGCCCCATTACAGTGAGCACGACCGCACCACCTTCGATGGCATTCTGAATACCTCAAGCCGCATTGCCGAAGACTACTTTGCTCCGCACAACGCCAAAGCGGACGAACACGAGCCGCAATTTGACGGCGAAAAAGTCAGCACCATCCCGGAAGTAAAAGAAGCCTGGCAACACTTTGCCGACTCCGGTCTGCTGTGCGCCCGTCATCGTTATGAAGACGGTGGCATGCAGTTACCCTCACTGCTGCATATGGCTGCCAACGCCTACTTTATGTCGGCCAACCCCTCCACGGCCGGCTATCCGTTTTTAACCAGCGCTGCCGCCAATGTGATCCACGCCTTTGGCAGCGACGAACAGAAAGCCACCTTTGTGCCGCACATGTTCAGTGGCCGTTTTTCCGGCACGATGGCGCTGACCGAACCGGATGTTGGCTCGTCACTGGGCGATCTGACCACCCGTGCACTGCCCGCCGATGACGGCAGTTACCGCATTAAAGGCCAGAAGATGTATATCTCTGGCGGCGATCAGGACATCACTGAAAATATCGTGCACCTGGTGCTGGCCCGTATTCAGGGCGCGCCACAGGGGGTTAAAGGCATTTCGTTGTTTATCGTGCCGAAATTTCACACCAACGCCGATGGTTCGCTGGGCGCACGCAACGATGTGCAGCTGGCCGGTCTGCTGCACAAAATGGGCTACCGGGGCACGACCTCCACCGTTTTAAGCTTTGGCGAAAAAGACGACTGCCACGGCTACCTGATTGGTGAAGCCGGTAAGGGCCTGATGTATATGTTCAAGATGATGAACGAAGCCCGTATCGGTGTTGGTCTGGGCGCCGCCATGATCGGTTACCGCGGTTATCTGGAATCCCTCGACTATGCCCGTAACCGTCCGCAGGGCCGTTCTCCGATTGAGAAAGATCCGCTCAGCAAACCGCTGAACATCGTTGAACATGCCGATGTAAAACGCATGCTGCTGGCACAGAAATCCTACGTCGAAGGGTCGCTGGCGCTCTGTCTGCTGGCCGCCCGCTTAGTGGATGAACAGGAAGCCGGACAAAACGCTGACAGTGGCATCCTGCTCGATTTATTAACCCCGGTGGTGAAATCTTTCCCGTCGTATTACGGCCCGCGCGCCAACGACCTGGCCATACAGGTGCTGGGTGGCGCCGGTTATACCCGCGAATACCCGGTCGAGCAGTGCTACCGCGACAACCGCTTAAATCCGATTCACGAAGGCACCCACGGCATTCAGTCGCTGGATTTACTGGGCCGCAAACTGTGGCAACACAATGGCAAAGGCCAGCAGCTGTTAATGGCGCGGGTGCAGGCCACACTGAAATCTGCGCAGAGCAAAGAACAACTCAGCGAGCTGACCGCCAGCTATCAGAAGCATCTGAACACCCTGCTGCAAACCACCATGGCACTGGGCAAAGCCCTGCAGAGCGGTCAGGTCAGTGATGCACTGGGTAACTCAGCGCTCTACCTCGACATGATGGGCAAGATGGTGATCGGCTGGTTGTGGCTGGAAATGGCCGACAAAGCCATCGACACCTTTGGCGCTTCGGCGGCAGAAGACGACCAGCAATTTCTCGCCGGTAAACTGCAGGCCGCACGCTACTTTATCCGCTGGGAACTGCCGGAAATTGAGCATCAGGCCAAATTGTTAACCGGGTTTGACGATACCTGTACCACCATGAACCCGGACTGGTTTTAACCAGCAACAGCACAGGACACCACACCATGACTGCCAAAGTACTTGTTGAAGCCAGTGAGCATATCCTCACCATCACTTTTAACCGTGCCGACAAACTGAACGCCCTCGACCCGGAGAGTTACCACCTGCTGGCGCAGGCGCTGCACCGCCTGCAACACGATGATGAATTACGCGTCGGTGTGATTCTGGCCGATGGCAAGCATTTCACCGCCGGTCTGGAGCTGGATAAATGGGCCCCTATCTTTGCTCAGGGCGGTGCCCCGCAGATAGCAACCGGTGAAATTGACCCCTACGGCATTTCCGGCGAAACCCTGAGCAAACCGCTGATCATTGCCGTCCATGGTCTGTGCTACACCTCCGGCCTCGAATTGCTGCTCAATACCGATATCCGCCTCGGCACCGCCGATACCCGTTTTGCTCAGCTGGAAGTGCAGCGTGGCATCTACCCCTGCGGCGGCGGTACGGTACGCCTGCCGGAAGAAATCGGCTGGGCACGGGCCCAGCGTTACCTGCTGACCGGTGACGAGTTCAGCGGCCAGCAGGCCTATGATTGGGGCATGCTGACCGAACTGTGTGAATTCGAGCAGCTGCACAGCCGCGCCCGCGAACTGGCACAGAAAGTGGCCGCCGCCGCTCCGTTGGGTGTACGCGCCGCGCTGAGATCGTCAAAAACCGCGCGCCTGCACGGCGATACCGCCGCACTGAGCACCGTCTTTAACGATATGGGCAAAGTCTTGAAGAGTGAGGATGCCGCCGAAGGCGTACGCTCGTTTATGGAACGCCGTGCGGCAAGGTTCAGCGGTCGCTGAGCGCACAAAGAACGTCCCACGGATAACACCCGACGAATAAACCCCAGGAAAACCGTTATAACGGCGGTTTTTCCTGTTTTTTCATAACCTTAAACGGCCCAAGAGGACAAATCGGGCAAACCGGAAGCAGACCTCAGATCAGAAACTATACTGATTTGGTATGACCATGCATCCGGAGCCTTGAATGAAATCTTTACCCCTAAAAACCAAGCTGTTTGCCATCACGCTGTCAGCCATTCTGTTGCTGGCCGCGGCGCTGACCTGGCGCAGCTATCAGGGAATAACCTCACTCAGCGAACAATTGCAGGTACACAGTGAAAAAAACCTGACCAACGCCGTTATCACCCAGCTGCAAACAAAAACCCAGGCCTATGGCGAGCAGATCAGTAACTACATCAATGCCGCCTACCGTATCCCGATGACGATGGCAGCCGCGATTAAAACCGCGATTGAAAATGGCGATGGCAGTCGTGCACAAATCAGCGAAATGATGGGCGCCGCACTCGCGGCTAACAAGGATGTCAGCTCAATATACGCCCAGTTTGAACGTAACGGCTTTGACGGCCGCGACAGCGAATTCGTTGATTCCGGCCTGATTTACAATGCCGAAAGCACCGGCTCTCTGGAAATTTACTGGATCCGTAATGAAGCCGGTCAGGTAGAACAGCAGAAGGTCGATGACCCGGACGAAAAATACCTCAATGCCCGCAATGAATTCGGCATCCGTCAATCGGAGTGGTATCTCTGCGGTCGCGATAAAAAAGTGCCCTGCCTGATGGAACCCTACCTGTATGAGATCAGCCCGGGCTATGAAGAGCTGATGACCAGTCTGACCTCCCCGATTATGGTTAACGGAACTTTCCGCGGCATTGCCGGCGTTGACGTCAACCTGCCCATTTTCCAGAAACTCGTCGATGAACTGAGCCAATCCCTCTACAACGGTAAAGCCCGGGTAACACTGCTCAGTGAAATAGGCCTGGTCGTAGCGTCCAGCCATTATAAAGATAAGCTGATGCGGCCATTAAAAGAGTCTCTGCCCGAGCGAGGCGACGCACTGAGTCAACTGCACAAAGGTGAAGGACTGCTGACCGGCAAAGACAATCTGTACGTTGCCCGCGGGCTGAAAATTCCGGCCTCCAACAGTGAGTGGTCACTGCTGATTGAGCTGCCACTCGACGTTGCACTGGCCGATCTGGAAACCCTGAAAGTGCTGGTCGCCGAAGAAAAAACCACGGTTCTCGGCAGTCAGCTGTTACTCGCACTGGTGTTAGCCGGGGCCGCTCTGGTCGCCATCACGATATTGATTCAGTCCATTACCAAACCGCTGTCCGTGCTGAACAAACAGGTCGAGCAACTGTCGAGTGCCGATGGCGATCTTTCCCAGCGCCTGCAACTGGATACCCACGCCGAACTGATCAGCCTGAGCGGCGGCTTTAACCGCTTCCTGAGTAAATTGCGGGATCTGGTCATTGCGTTAAAAGACGTAAGTCTTGAAGTGCGCAACGAGTCGGCTGAAAACCTGAAAATCAGCCAGAAAACCCGCAAAGCCACCGACCAGCAACAAAGCGAAATGGATAACGTGGTAACCGCGACTCAGGAAATGTCGGCCACCGCACAGGAAGTGTCACGCATTGCCTCCGACGTTGCCGTGCGCGCTAACGATATCCATTCGACGGTTACAGCGTCGCAGCAGAATTTGTCCACCGCAGTAGAAACCGTACTGGAGCTGAGCGAAAACATGCATACCGCGAGCGAGTCGATCACCAAAGTCTCCGCCCGCTCCGACGACATTAACCGCATTCTGGTGGTGATTGGCTCCATTGCCGAACAGACCAACCTGCTGGCCCTGAACGCAGCCATCGAAGCCGCCCGTGCCGGTGAACAGGGACGGGGCTTTGCCGTGGTCGCCGATGAAGTGCGTACCCTCGCGTCCAAAACACAGGAGTCGACGGAAGAAATTAACAATATGATTGGCAGTCTGCAGGGCGAGGTAAAAGCCGCGGTCAGCATTATTGATAGTGGCAGCCAGAAAGCCGGACTGGCGATGGAATCCACCCGCGAGGCCCACGGCTCATTGCAGAATGTGGTGCATGCGATCAGCGAAATTGCCGACCATATCCGTCAGGTAGCGACCGCCGCCGAAGAGCAAAGCTCAGTGAGCGGAGAAATCACCCGCAACCTGACCGTTATCGGTGACGCCACCACCATGCTGGCCGAACTGGCACAGGAAGCCAACCAGAGCAGCCATAACGTGACCGAACAGCTCGACCGTTTGGATAAACAGTTGAGTGCATTACGCACCTGAAGCCACACGCCAGACAACCAGCCCCGCCAATGCATATTGGCGGGGCTTTTTTGTGTCAAACAATCATGATTTAACGGCAGATAATTTCTGTTTCAAGCGCTGCCCTCTCCCTGCGGCATGATGTCGCACGGCCTTCACTCTGCTGGTTGTCTATGGATAATCGCGGCCACTGAAATACTCAACGCGCTAATTTCTAAAAACTCACCAATAACTCAAAACGTATCACTAGCCACTCCCTGTTAAGGAACCTGTAATGGAATTCAAAAAACTGACTCCCCTGATGCTTGCTGCACTTCTGGCCGCTTGCGGTGGAGACGACAATGATAATAAGGACAATGGTCCGCAGGCCGTCACCATTAATTTTGCCGCTAAAGTCGGCAGTGACGATCTAACGTGTGGCGAAAATACAACCATGGTCGGCACCGCCAACTCCGGCAATGGCAGCCTGCCCACCATTAAAGATTTCCGTTTGTACATTTCCTCCGTTCAGGTTGCCGGCAACGATGGCGAATATGTGAATGTGGAACTGGATCAGAATGACTGGCAGCATCAGAACGTTGCTCTGCTGGATTTTGAAGATGGCAGCGCTACCTGCAGCAGTGGTACCACTGCAACCCATAACAGCATCAGTGGCAAGATTCCGGCTGGCGAATATACACAGCTGCGTTTTACCCTGGGCGTTCCACAAGAACTGAATCATCTTGACCGTACCACCGCACCGTCTCCATTAAATATCGATGGTATGACCTGGAGCTGGGCCGGTGGTTATAAGCATGCGCGCATGGATGTGGCTGGCTGGAATATTCACCTGGGCACTACCGGCTGTACTCTGGACAGCAACAACGAAAACCTTGATTGCTCTGCCGACCGCCCAAACCGGCCAACCTACACCTTTAATAATTTCTCGGCCGACAGCGTTGTTACCTTTGATTATGCCGAACTGGTCAGCACCTCCGATATTACCAGCAACGTTAATGGCGCACTGGGCTGTATGTCCGGAGAAACCGATGCTGAATGTGCGCCTCTTTTCAGTAAAATGGGTTTGGACATCACCTCTGGTGAATGTGCCGCTGACGGTTGTGACAGCCAAAGCTGGATCACCCTGGAATAATTATTAACCCTTCCTTTTTATCAGGCCGGGCTTCTGCCCGGCCAGTGAGTTTTTCATGTTGAAAACACACCGAGTTTTGCTGTTGCTGAGTTTTTTCCTGCTCAGCGCCTGCCGTTCATCAGAATTTAATCTCGACCTTGAGCAACAAGTCGAAGGGGCTACTTTGCTGCAATTCAGTAAGGAAGGTGGTTTTGTCCTGCCGCCCATTCCTGATAGTAACCCCCTGACCGATGGCAAAGCAGAATTAGGCCGCCATCTTTTTTACGACAAACGCCTTTCCGGTAATCAGACGCAGAGCTGCGAGAGTTGTCATATACAGGCTCTGGCATTCACCGATGGTAAAGCCCTGCCACAGGGGTCAACCGGTGAAACCCTGGCACTGAACTCACAAAGCCTGACGAATGTTGCCTACAACGCCAGCTACACCTGGTGGAATCCCATTCTGATCCGTGTTGAAGATCAGCTGTTTATTCCGCTGACCGGCGATACTCCGGTTGAGCTGGGCATTAATGACGGCAACCTGAATACCGTATTACAGCGCTTCCGTGACGACCCGTCTTACCAGGCGTTGTTCGCGGCGGCGTTCCCCAATGAAACTGACCCTTACACGCTGGTTAATGTTGCAAAAGCGCTCGCCTCCTTCAGCCGTATTTTAATTTCTGACCGATCAGCGTTTGATAAAGGTCAGCTGTCTGATTCCGCAAAACGCGGTCAGCAATTATTTTTTTCAGAAAGTCTGGAATGCTTCCACTGTCATAACGGTTTTAATTTCTCCAGCTCAACCGTCACCATCAATACGCGCTTTCCCGAGCGGGTCTTTTTTAATAACGGTTTATACAACCTGAATAACAACGGTAGTTACCCGGAGGATATTCAGGGGAAATTTAAAGTCACCGCCGACTGGAATGACATGGGAGCTTTCCGCCCGCCAACACTGCGCAATATCGAATTAACGGCGCCCTATATGCACGATGGTTCAATTGCTACTCTGGAAGAAGTGATCGATTTTTATGCCGCCGGTGGCCGTAATGTTACCAGTGGCGCCAACCAGGGTGATGGCCGCCTGAATCCGTATAAAAGTGATTTTGTAAACGGTTTTACTCTTAGCGCTCAGGAAAAAACCGATTTGCTGAATTTTTTAAAAAGCCTGACCGATTACGAGTTTATTGCTGATCCGCGTTTCGCCAACCCTTTTCCTGCTGCTGAGTTGTAATCATGAAGCGTTTACTGGCAACCACTTTGTTTTTTACCTCAGCGTCTGTCGTTCAGGCCCATGATGGCATCATGCACACCAGCAGCGCAGCGGCTTCTTATGATTGGGCGCTGGACATTATGCTCAGCTACCGCGACCAGCCCGCCGCCGTTGCGCGCGGTTTTTTACCCATTAATGGCCACAGTGAAAACGCCGGACTGAATCTGCAGCACGTCGATATCAGCCGCGATTTTCGTTGGAATGACCGCTGGAATAACAAGCAGACCGCGCGCGTCACCCTGTCCAGCCATGACGATGGTGCCGAAGTTGATGAAGCCTGGGCCACGCAAACATTCGGTGCCTGGTCATTGCGCTTCGGTCAGCAGCGTCTTGATCTGGGCTTGCGCAATGCCTTGCATGAGCATAACTGGACGATGATCAGTCCGACGCTGGTCAACCAGGTGTTCTGGGGCGGACAAACAGCCGAAGCCGGCATTAACCTGCAACACGAATCACAACAGGGTAACTGGTGGTTCCGGCAACAGCTGGGAGGCTTTTCCACTTCCCTGTTTGAAACCAACGGCGCCAGTGCTGCCGCGCTGGCATCGTCGGTACTGGGCTACCGTAACGCAGGACGCCTGGCCGGGATAAAGCTCGACCTGTACCACGCCAATCTGCAAGACCGTGGGCTCAATCTTTTTTCACTGAACCCACAGCAACATTCGCACGGCAGCACGGCCACCGAGTTTTTTGATGGTCACCTGACTCAATTCGGCCTCAGCCTGTTTGTGCATCAGAGCATCACTGCCGGTACGTTCTCCTTTGAAAGTGAGTACCAACAGCGCCAGGAACGTGGCGCCTTGCGCAGCGCCGCCGGACAAACCACCGACGCCACAGCCAATCTGAAACTCGACAGCTGGGGTGGCTATGCCGAAGCCAGCTATAAAGCCAACAATGGTCTGATTGCTGCGGTGCGCCATGAATGGCTGGGCAGCGATGTTGAACTGTCGGAGGTTGCCTCCAGCGATCTCACCACCTCGGTACTGAATCAGGCCGGCGGCGACCCGCAACGCCAGATTATGCTGCTGGGTTATCGCTTCAATGATCAGGGTAACACCACCGTCAAATACCAGTGGCAGCAACAAAACAGCTGGCTGCGGGGTTCGGCGCAGTGGCAGCTACTGGCGCAGCAAAGCTACCGTTTCTGATCATCCCGGACGACAACACGCCTGCGACCGGATTCTGCAGCCGCTGAATCATTCTGCCTGGCCCATGGCTGTGATAAACTGCGCGGCGCTGGCCACCGGCCAGAGATCCTCTCAGAGCCTGTTCACACTCAGTGAATCCGGCTCTGAATACTGCAGCGCTGCGCTGCGCAACGACACACCTTGCCGCGGAATACCATCATGGCCGAACTCGGACTCTACAACACCCTGACCGTACTCGATGAACAGCCCCACGGCCTGTATCTGGATGACAACGACGGTGGCAAAATTCTGCTGCCACGCAAACAGATTCCCGCCGGTACTAAAATCGGTGACAGCCTCAGGGTGTTCGTTTATCTCGATTCCGACGACCGGCCGATTGCGACCTGCCTGCGTCCGAAAGCGCAGTTGCATCAGGCTGCCTGGCTGGAAGCGGTCGATGTTAACCAAACCGGCGCGTTCCTCGACTGGGGTCTGGCGAAAGATGTGTTCGTCCCTTTTGCCGAACAAACCCATCGCATGGAAGCGGGTAAATCGTACGCCGTGTATCTGTATCTGGATAACACCAACCGCATCGTTGCCAGTGCACGTTTAAACCGCTTTATCAAAGATGAAGTCAAAGCCAACTGGCCTGGCGCACCGATTCCTCTGGCCAATGGCGATAAAGTCAAACTGCTGATCGCCCAACGCACCGATATTGGTTACAAAGCCGTGGTTAATGACACTTACTGGGGCTTACTGCATAACGACGATATCCGTAAAGCTATTCGTATTGGTCAGCGCGTTGAAGGCTACATTAAGCGTCTGCGCGACGATCATAAACTCGACCTGATGCTGGAGCCTGTAGGACACACCAAAGCCGATCCGCTGGCGAAAAAAATTCTGCAGAAAATGGAAGAAAGCCACGGCCGCCTGAATCTGAATGATCACTCCCCGGCAGAATTGATCGAGCTGCAATTTGGCGTCAGCAAGCGCACGTTTAAAATGGCCATTGGTAAGCTGTATAAAGAACGAAAAATTGTCATTGAAGAAACTGGCATCCGTCTGGCAACAGAAGCTGACCAGAAGAGTGCAGTCAATAAAGACCTGAAAAAAGAAGCGAAAAAAGAGTCTGGCAAAGACGCCAGAAAACCGGCTAAAGAACCAAAATCATCTGCCCAAAAAGCGCAGAAAGCAGGTAAAAAGAAAGAAGAAAATAATCAGGATCAGGCTGATAAAAAACCGGCCGAGAAAAAATCCGCGCCAAAAGTGTATCGTAATCCGAAAACAAAATCGGAAAAAACACTGAGTCTGAAAAAGAAATCCTGATCAGGGAGTCATCCTGAGCAATACGGAAGAATAAAAAAACGGCCGCATATAACTCTGTTATCTGCGGCCGTTTTCGTTACAGCATCAGAAGTTATCGACACCGAGCTGTTGCTCAAGGTTATCGGCCATTGCGGCGACACCATACAGAGTCGTGCCAAACTCGTCGGCATCCATCTCATCCAACCACCAGTTGCCCATAGCAACCAGATGACAACCGCCCACTTTATCAATGGCCCATGATGCACACAGCGTGCTGTCATTCTCACGCAGTAATTTCAGTGCCATCGCAGCACCAATCTGCTGATCGGGCATACCGCTTAAATCCAATACTGCTGAAGCAATTTCAACAATATCTTTAGTGCCATCTTCACTCGGGTGATGCAACACCAGTACACGCTGTGTACGGCCTTCACCCATATCAAACATTGCACTGATCATGCGCTCGTTATCAACTTTCAGATTGACACCAAGCTGCTCGGCATGACGACCAATGATTTCATGAAACTTATTCGACATTTTAATCTCCCTTAAAACTCGTCCACGCCAAAACGATTTTCCATACGATCGGCAACGGTTGATACTGCGGATACGGCCATGGCCATTTCTTTCAGATCCATGGTGTCCAATAACAGATCAACGCAGGCAATCAGCAGCTCTTCTTCTTCGTTCATGCGGGTGAAGGCCCAACGATAGTTGGAGGAACGGGCATTCAGTTCCAGCAGTTCGTTAAAAAATGCCTTCTGGTCAATGTCGGATTCCTGAATGGTGCTCAGGCGTACAACAGGCGAAGAAACACAAACCACTTCCTGACCATTACCTGTCTTCTGGCGATTAAAAAAGACCAGTTGTGAACGATCATCGTCCTCAACAAACAGCATTTTCATTGAGTTTTCGGATCTTACTTCAAAATTCCAGCCAATCTCTTCACAGTAAGCAACAACCTTGTTGGTGAACGGGTTTGGGTATGGATTGTTCGCGTTTCCTGCATCATCAACATTCGATGTCATTCACTTCTCCCTTGGGCCTGTTAATACCATTTAAACAAGGCCTGTTAGTGGTTAAAAATTTATCCATCAGGGCTGACAAGCAGCCTGATAGTTAAGCTAACGAGTACGATCACAGACGATGGGGTGTTTAACCTGCCCCTTCGGGCTCAGGCCTGCTGTCTCCATCACTGCGTACCGGCATTCGTCCGCCTGTAACCAATCTGCCGGAGCCTATTGGCGTGCCCCCCGCAGGGGGTCGGGCATAAATACCCTTCGCTATACCAATCCCCGTGCCTTGCTCTGTCAAAAACAGTCTCGCCGCAAAACCGCTCTGATTGGTATAAACAGACATTAATCAAGGAACATTAAAATCTGCTGAACAAAAGAAGGTTCAACCTTCATAATTTTCGCCATTTCGGTCAGTGCTTCCAGTTCGCGATCATCAATATTCTGATCGGCTCTGGCCACCACTACCAAACGCTGAATAAAGGCGCAACGATTTGAGGCCCCTAAAGACAACAAGGGTTTAGAACTTTCAATAAAACGGGCTTGCGCAAGTTCTACCGGATTTTCTGCTTGCTCAAGTTCCTGAATACCTTCCTGGTAGATTGCTTCACCGGCCTGTGCAATCAGGTTTTCGGCTTCTTCTTCAGCCAGATGACCATCGGCGAAGGCAACCCAGGCACCGCCCCAAAACATCGCCTGATTATGCAATGCCTGTTTTTCTTCATCGCTGACAGGCTCCATATAGGCAAGGACTTTATGGATGCTGTCATCGACATCTGCGAGTTTTTTATTACCTGCGCCCTGACCCGTTAATTGGCGGAATTCGTCTGACTGGCTGTACAAGTCAACCGCCATGACACGAATTGGATTAAACGGATGGCTGGAATAACAGTGTGACGTGTCTTCTGTATTTTTTGACAGTTCTGACAGGTCCTGAATTTGTGATGAATATTCATGCAGATCAAATTCAATAATCGGATGAGCCACACCACAGGACAATTTGAGGAAAGAACTGATGGCCGCTTTAGGGCTTTCGCACACAAATAAACCGGCCCTGTCCGCAGAGATTTCGGCACGACGACTCCAGGACATCAGCTTCATGGCGTCACTGGCATCCAGAGAACCGGCTTCCAGAATTCCGTGGGTCGGCAAGGCATAGTGTTCGAATAAGGCATGGCCCAGTTCATGGCCAACCACAAAGCTGATTTCAGCTTCGTTCATTGAAGTTAACAGGCCGGAGCTGAAGGTCAGAATGATGTCATCGCCGCCGGTGTAGCTGCAGCTGGCATTCGGTTCAGGGCTGTTATAGATGTAGACTTCAATATTTTTATCGCCCAGCTCTAACTTTTCCTGAGCCTTGCGCACGTACTTAAACAGATCCGGTGCCAGTCTGGGACTGACTCTCAGGCTGTGCCCCAACAGACTGCGGCGGTAAGAATCACGGTGGGCTTCTTTAATGCGTTTTTCCGCGAGGACTTTAATTTTTGTATTAGCCAGTAGCTCATTGAAGAAACTAAGGTCTGACTGAAAACGAATAGCATCTTCGACTTTCACTGGTTGCACCCGATAAATTTTAAAGTTGTCTGAAAATCAGCCTGAAAATAAATCTGTTGCAAGGTAAAAAGCAAGGTTTCTGACATCGGTCAACACATCCGATACCACATCGTATACAACCCTGTAATTGACCATGTGATTCTTAAGCAGGCTGAGCACCAAGCGTCGATTCTAGACAGCATGGCCTTTGAAAGCAATTGACAAAGAAATTAAGAACACTCTATTTCGCTCACGCGTTCAAATACAATAAGCGCTGATAAAATTCGACGCACGGTACTGGAATCGGCTGAGAAATACGTAATTATTCCTACGATACCAACAATCAGCTTTGCATCTATGAAGGCGGTCTCATTTCTGTCTGCCAGTGCCAATTTTGGCTGTGAATTTTACAAAGCAAGCAACAATAAACATTCCCTCATGTGCATATATAAATACTCAAGAGGCAAACAAGCGGTTTTGCCCAGATAATTACGCAGCCTGTCTTCGACCGCTTAATCAAGCACATCTCAACATCAGAATGATGACCGTCTCTGAACGATGATTGACGACACCATCCGGCACAAATACGACAGCCATTAAAGAATGGGGGCAATCTGCCTCAATAACGAATGCGCACTCGATCGGCGGCTGAGCGTCAGAATCCAATTTTTTCCGGTGGATAACCCCGTCGTTCTTCTGGCGTCGTTCCCTTGAAAGCAGAGCCCTCAACGGCTGGCTCCGATTGCCGGTTGACCAACCACCATAGCGTGTTAGTCTGAGCGCGCCTGTCTCTGGTACCAATGCTGTGAAACGAACCCTGCTTTCTCTGAACCATGCCCTGTTGCTGACGATACTGTTGCTTATCGGTCAGTCGGCTGCACTCTGGCATCAGACTCACTCAGAACAGCACCCTGCCGGCGAGCTGTGCAGCTATTGTTTGCAGGCATCCGACCTGAGCACACCCGGCCTGTCCGGCGTCAGTCCTGAAGCCCCCTGCATTCCTGGCCAGCACAGCACCATCTGTCCACCAGCGCCTGGCACTGCAACGACCGTTTTAACAGCCTCACAGGCACGCGCTCCACCCCGTTTTTCCTGAATCCGTTAAACCCAGAATCGTTACCGGTGTGTGTTAGCGCATACCGGTGATACGTGTATTTTTTTCAGGAGAACACCATGTCTGTATCCCGCACCGGCATTTTGCCTTGCTGTGCCCTGCTTAGCCTGTCCGCTATTCTGCCCGCGCCACTATTGGCCGCCGATGCTGCCAATGCATTTAATCCGGCTATTGGCCTGATTCTGAACGGCACACTCGGCCATTTTTCCCGTGAACCCGATGACTACGCCATCGCCGGCCTGCCTTTAGGCGGAGAAAGCGAACCCGGCAGCCAGGGCTTTGCGCTGGGCGAATCCGAATTAAACATCAGCGCCAATATTGACCCCGACTGGTTCGGCGCCATTACCGTCGCGCTGGGCGATGAAACCGAAGTAGAAAACGCCTACGTACAGACCAGCCCGGCAGAGGGCCTGACCTTCCGCGGCGGACGCTTCTTCTCCGGTATCGGTTACCTCAATGAGCAGCACGCCCACACCTGGGATTTTGCCGATACTGCGCTGGCCTATCGCGCATTACTCGGCACGCAATATAAAGACGACGGCGTGCAGCTGCGCTGGCTGGCACCAACCGAGCTGTACACCGAAGTCGGCGCGGAATGGTTTAATGGCAGCGCTTATCCGGCCGGCGGCAGTGCCAGCAAGGGTCAGGGGGCCTGGTCGGTGTTTGTGCACAGCGGCGGCGATATTGGCCAGAGCAGCAGCTGGCGCGCCGGTCTGTCGTACCTGAATGCCAATGCCGATGCACGCGAAAGCGGCGACGAGGATAACCCGGATCTGTTCAGCGGCAGCAGTAAGGTCGCCATTGCTGATTTCGTGTGGAAATGGTCACCCGGCGGCAACGCCTATAACCGCAGCGTTAAAGTGCAGGGCGAGTACCTGCTGAGTAAAAACGACGGTGACTTTACCCCCGCAGGTGGCAGCGAGCTGCCCTACTCGGCCACACCCAAAGGCTGGTATCTGCAGGCAATTTATCAGTTTACCCACGGCTGGCGCGCCGGTGTGCGCCACGATCAGCTCGACGCTGGCCAGAATGATGCAACCTTTGCCGGCAGCGTGCTCGACGCGCAAAACCATACCCCGCAACGCAACAGCCTGATGCTGGATTACAGCAACAGCGAGTTCAGCCGTCTGCGTCTGCAGTACAACCGCGATGAGTCGCAGCCACAGATCGATCACCAGTGGCTGCTGCAATACACCATGAGCCTCGGCGCCCACGGCGCACACCGTTTTTAAGGAGAGCGTGATGAAAAAAATATTACACAAAGCACGCGCTGTTCTGCTGCCGTTACTGCTTATTGGTGGCTGTACCACTGCACAGGCTGCAGCGCTGAATATCTTCGCCTGCGAGCCGGAATGGGGCGCACTGGCGCAGGAGCTGGGCGGTGATAACGTTGAGGTGTTCACCGCCACCACCGCCTTACAGGACCCGCATCATATTCAGGCACGGCCGAGTCTGATTGCGAAAATGCGCAAAGCCGATCTGCTGATCTGCACCGGCTCCGAACTGGAGAGCGGCTGGTTGCCCCTGCTGCTGCGCCAGTCCGGCAACAGCAAGGTGCAACCGGGCAAACCCGGCTATTTTGAAGCCACCCGTTTTGTCGAAACCCTGGATAAACCGCAGATTATCGACCGCTCACAAGGCGATGTGCATCCCGGTGGTAATCCTCACATTCAGACCAGCCCACACAATATCAGCAAGGTTGCCGCAGCCCTGCTGCCACTGTTGCAACAACTGGATGCTGAAAACAGCGCCGCCTATCAGCAGCGCGCCGATGATTTCAGCCGCCGCTGGCAGGTCGCTATTCAGCGCTGGGAAACGCAAGCAGCACCCTTGCGCGGTGTTGCCATTGTGGTGCACCACCGCAGCTGGAGTTACCTGCAGCAGTGGCTGGGGCTGAAGGAAGTAGCCACGCTGGAGCCAAAACCCGGCGTGCCCGCCAGTGCCGGGCATCTGGCGGAGGTACTGCAACAGCTGGATGCCCAGCCGGCCAGAATGATCATCCGCGCGGCCTATCAGGATGGCCGTGCTGACGAATGGCTGGCTGATAAAACCGGCCTTCCGGCCATTGCCCTGCCCTTTACCGTGGGTGGCAGTGAGCAGGCGCAGGATCTGTTCAGCCTCTACGACGACACCATTTCACGCTTGTTAGACGGACTCGCACCATGAGTCTGTTCAGCAATCTCGACCTATCCATCATTGCCCCGGCGTTTCTCGCCGGGCTGCTGGTGCTGACTACCCATGTGCCACTGGGGCGGCAGGTGCTAAGCCGCGGTATTATTTTCCTTGATCTGGCCATTGCCCAGATCGCCGGACTCGGGGTCATCATTGCCTACAGTCTGGGCTGGGAAGCCGGTGGCTGGCAGGTACAGCTGATCGCCATGGCAGCCGCTCTGGGCGGCGCGCTGTTGCTGTATGCCACCGAGACGCTGTGGGAAGACAACCAGGAAGCCATTATCGGCTGTGTATTTGTACTCGCCGCCAGTGGCGGTTTGTTGGTTTTAAGCAGCAACCCACATGGTGGCGAAGCATTAAAAGACCTGCTTGCCGGACAGATTCTGTGGGTAAGCTACAGCCAGCTGATCCCCGTGGCTATTATTTATGCGGCGGTACTGGCGCTGTGGTTTGGGCTTGGTTTTGGGAGTGGCAAACAACAGAGCCCGCTGCTGTTTTATGCCCTGTTTGCCATCAGTGTCACCACTTCGGTGCAACTGGTTGGTGTCTATCTGGTGTTTGCCAGCCTGATTATGCCGGCACTTGCCGTGCAGAAAGTCCGCCAGCATCCGCTGCTGCGTGCTTACGTTACCGGAGCCTGTGCTTATGCCGCCGGGCTGATGCTGTCAGCGCTCTGGGATCTGCCGTCAGGAGCAACCATCGTTTGCACCATGGCAGTGGCCTGCGGGTTGGGCGTGGCCCTTCTAAGAGCGAAGAAAAACAGCAGTACGCTTACAGCAACTCAACAGTAACCCCTTGTCTGGCTGACATCTGACCCCACTTAAGCAACTGATACAATCATCAGAACAGGAGCAGCAGAATGTCAGCTCAGACACCGGAACATACAGAACAACTGGCCGCCATTAATCAGCAGGTTGTCGCAGAAGGTGAATTACTACCCGCTGTGCGGCTACGGGATGGCAGCACAGTACAAACAGGAACCGTGGCCACCATGCTGGTGAACATCGACCGTTACAATAACGGCGAACGCGGTGCCGTTGAGGAAGAGCTGACACTGGCCATTCCAACCCTGATTAAAATTGGCCTGTTTGATCTGTTCAGCCCGGACGAATGGCTGCAGGGTGATAATCCCGGGCGGCGTTTGCTGGGCGGGAAAGCCAAAGCCTGGCTGGCGACAAACGCTGACCGGCCATAGTGTTTTATTTTTAAACGGACAGCGGCATGAATATCAAAGCCTTTGCCGAACAAACCGGGGTTTCTGCCCATACCCTGCGCTATTACGAAAAAATCGGCTTATTGCAGGTACAGCGTAACCAGAGTGGCCACCGGGTATTCAGCAATAAAGATCTGGAATGGATGACCTTTATTCTGCGCCTCAAAGACACCGGCATGCCGCTGCAGCACATTATTGAATACGCAGAATTCCGCGCACAGGGCGACAGCACAATGGCTGAACGCCAGCAGTTACTGCAACAGCACCGCGATATTCTGCAGACAAGAATTGCCCGCGAACTGGAGCATCTGCAGGTTCTGGATAACAAAATCGGTTATTACCGTCAGCTGACCGGCAAGGTCTGAAATCCGCTTGACTTAGAGTTAACTCAAAGCCCTAACCTGCTTTCTCTTTAACTCACAGGAAGCAGGAATATGACCAGCGTACGCTTTGAACAGGGACTGAAAAAACTCAGCGAAATTGATGGTGAAGCCGGGCATAAGGTGATCGACAGCCTGCAGGATATTTGTCCGGATCTGGCGCGCTACACCATCGAATACCCTTTTGCCGATATCTATTCCCGTCCGGGGCTGGACCTTAAATCACGCGAAATAGCCACCGTGGCCGCACTTACAGCACTTGGCAATTGCCAGCCGCAACTCAAGGTGCATTTGCAGGCCGCACTGAATGTCGGCTGCAGCGCCGATGAAATAAAAGAAGTGATTTTACAGATGTCGGTTTATGCCGGCTTTCCGGCGGCACTGAATGCCATGTTTGCATTTAAAGAGGTACTGCAGGAACGTGGCCTGCTTTAGGGCCGGTTAACACTAATTAAACAGGCCTTAGTTAAAGGCACCGCTTAAGAAAATAAATCGCCGTCAGCGTCCTGCCAACGGCGATTTCAATCATTCAGCCGCGGGCATGTTCCCGCTGCTGTTTTTTCACCTTTTTCAACGCCATCTGCTGTTTAACCGGTGACAGATAATCAATGAATAATTTGCCTTTTAAATGATCCATTTCATGCTGTATTGCGACAGCCAGAAAATCATCGCTCTCGATGGTGATGGCCTTACCATCACGATCCAGCGCCGACACCGTCACCGAGGTAAAACGCTCAACATCGGCATAATAGCCAGGCACTGATAAACAACCTTCCTGGCCGGCTTCTTTATGCTCTCCGCGAATAATTTCCGGATTAATCAGCACCAGCGGCTCATTACGTTCTTCCGAAAGATCAATCACCAGCAAGGCTTCACGACGGCCCACCTGAGTCGCGGCCAGACCAATGCCATCATCGGTGGCGTACAGGGTGTCGAACATATCGTCAATCAGCGTCTGGACGCTGCGGATATCGGTTACCGGGCGGGCAACTTCCCGCAGGCGGGGGTCAGGTGCTTGCAATACGGTTAAAACAGCCATAAAAAATAGGGGTTCCTGTCAGGTTTCAGCGGTCGGTTAAGGCCAGCCATTGCGCGTATTGTATCCCGTAGATGGCATGATCCACTACCCGGCCATTAAGGTTTTCACTGTTGCGGATAATGCCTTCAAGGGTCATATACCAATGTCAGCACTATGCAGAATGACGGAACCATCAATATCAGGCGTAAACATAACGATTCCCTGAACCTGTAGCCTGAACCTGTAGCCTGAACAGATCCTAAAACGACGATCCCGGCTGCTGTAAAAATTCCAGCTCTTCTGCCGTCGATTCGCGCCCCAGCAAGGCATTGCGGTGCGGATAGCGGCCAAAGCGCGCAATAATATCGCGGTGGCGGTGTTCAAAGTTAAGGTTATCTTCCAGCCCCGGACGGGCAAACAGACGCAGCGCTTCATCGTGAATCAGCAGCGATTCGCTGTGCATATAAGGCATATACAGAAACAGGCACTCGCTCACCGCCAGACCCGCATCAGCGTCTGCTACCACCGCTTCCTGTGCCAGCACCAGTGCTAACGGATCAGCGGCAAAGGCACGCCCGCTGTCGCGGTAGATATTGCGTGAAAACTGGTCGAGCACAATGATTTCCGCCAGCCGTCCGCGCGCACTGACACGCCAATGATACAGCTCCCCGGCACAGGCAGCTGCGTGTACTGCGCCAAAGCGGCGCTCAATCTCCCGGTCCAGCTGCGGGTCTTTCACCCACCACTGTTTGGGGCTCAGTTCGCTGAACCAGAAGTCCAGTACGGTCTGTTCGTTTATATTATTGGTGTACCGATTTATCAACGAGAATGCTGATGGAAAACAGGAAATGGATGGGCATTGAAGGTGCCACAGGCTAGCTTTGCCTTGACACCGAGGGAGCGTCTATATATGTCCTGATAGTATTCGGGAGTGGATGAACTATTAGTAATTCTAGCCCAATTCATAATTTAGCAAGCCTCAAAAATCCAATCCGAACCAGGATCCAAACAATCATATAAAAAGACATTCTAAATAAAAAATCATCCTCAAGCTTGCTCAAAGAACGCACTTCAAAAAAAACACCCAAGAATGATAAAACATAGAAGACAGTAACAATGGAAACGTACTTATCTTCAGCAAGATCAGCACGATTAACAACTGGACTAACAATCTCAAAGTCCAGCCAAAATCGTCTACCAAAGAAAAAAATAATGACACCACTAAGAATATCCAAATAAGACAAATTTTGTATATGGCCACACCATTCAAAAAAAATAACACAAAAAAACATCAACAGACCAAAACGCCGGACAGAATGCGTGTGTATTGAATTAAAAGCCACCCGACGGCTCCCCTCTATCGATGTCGACCCCCTTGTGACCAAGTGCATGATTAAAACTATTTGTCAACTCCAATAAACTATTCAGGACACCTCTCCCCCTTTGTGTATTAGGTGTCAAAGGCATAACTAATGAACCATCATGTGAAGTACTCTTTGAAGCGCCATAACCAGTCCCGGTACTTACGGAGAAGCCTTTCATACTTCCAGCGTCATCGAAGTAAATATTGGCAACTTTTCCTTTATACATCATCATCGCCGATTTATAACTTTCTCTATCCTCTGGATATCCATCCCATACAGCAACACTCAAGCCAGACTTTGCAACGCCAGCCACATGCCCTTCAGCTTCACCATCAAAGGTATAACTTCCCATAAAGCCTAGGCCAAGAAGTGCGGAGTCATACCTAAAATCCATCAATTTTTCATAAAAAGTTTTCGGGTCGTTGTCGACATCTGCAAATTCAAGTACAACCCCTCCTTCAAATGAAGCCGCTCCAAGATCTAGCATACTTATTATTTGCGGAACGGTTCCCTCATATTTCTCCAGCGTATTACAAACATCACAAACCAAAGACGCACCCAATCCCACGGAAATAAAAACTGTCTTCTCGAAACCAAATGCATCAACAAACATCACCGGATTATTCCCGGTATATTGATACAAATTACATTCAATCACAGAGCTCAGGCACTTATCCATCTGCTCGCCAAACAGCGGATCGGGCGAGATAAAGCGTCCGCTTAACGGGTCATAATAACGTGCCTCAAAATACAACAGTCCTGAATCATCGCGCTCTTTGCCGCTGAAGCCATAGGGCTGCAGGCTGGTTAACTGCAGATTGGCGGCGGCGCCATAAGGCTGATAATGACTGTGCTGAATGACCTGATTATTGCTATCCAGCGTCAGGGTAACGGAACCAATATGATCGTTATGCAGTGCAAAGTGTTGGCCTTTAATTCCCGCCAGCGGATCGGTTAATGGCAACTCCTGTTCAGCCTGCAACCAGTACAGGCTATGCGGTGACAGCTGCTTTAAAGTGCTGACATCATCGCCAACGCGAGGGTCCCAGAAGGTCCAGCGAAGCTGTGGATCACTCACAGAGCTATCGTAAGCCCAGATTGAAGTAATCGCCGGATTATATTCAACAAAATCGGCAACACTTACACTTTGAGTTAATGGTAACTCACGCCAGTTCCAGCCGGGCTTAACAATCCGGCTTTGTTGCAGTTCGGCTGTGTTTTGCTGGTTTTCGATACGCCAGTCAAAAAATTCTAATGCATCAATGTTAAACCAATAGGCCCGCTGCCCTTGCAGATGATTGAGCTGGCCAGCAGTCAGCTGATCACGCTGGTAGTGCTCATAACGCTGATTTTCCGCATCAAAACCAATAATTTCTTTAATTTTCGGCAGTGTATCGCCCAGCTGGCTGTATACATTATTACCTTGCGGATCAACCTGCAGAAATACCGGATTCCAGCCAGGGTTTAGCGACAGGGTATGCTGAGCTAACTGATTTTGCGCCTGCAGTTGTGGCAACTCGATGCGGGCAACACGCAAACTACCAAGCTTAATATGCTTCTGAATACCGGTGGTATATTGGCTGTCACGCAATTCATAACTGCCATCAAGGTAATATACCTGCTTACAGCGGAATTCGCTGACATTAGCCGGATCATCATCACCGGCCGTATTTTCTAAGCGACAGGAACGTTTGCTTAAGCGGCGACTTTCCGGGTCATAGGTATAATGCTCTTTACGGCTGATCGAACCATTCGTCTGCATTAAGCGCCATTCACTCAGACGTCCCATTACATCCCATAAATAAATATGACGACTGCCATCGGGTTTTAATGTTTCGGTGCGCTGACCAACACCATTATATTGCCATTGATGGCCATCGGCGCTGCTTAACGGTGCGTGTGGGCCCGGAGCATCGGGATTACCGTTATGTTCTTTTTGCAGACGTTGCTGCTTATAACCGTAGACCACTGCCCCCAACTGGTGCTTGCCATTGCCGCCTGCCAGTAACTGATGTTCTTTACCGGTCATATTGCCAATAGCGTCGTAACCGTAATTCAGGCTGCCGTAGTGGCTTCTGGCAAAGCTGAGCTGGCCTTTGGCATCGTAGTTAAATTTCTGTGCGTGTTCGCTGCTTAAACCGTTGTTAATATTTTCAATAAAGCCGCGTTGGTTATAACGATAACTCAGACTTAACAGCGGTGATGTTTGCGCAGAAGTATTAGCCTGACTCAGAAGCCGGGTTAAACGGCCACGATTATCGTAATCCCGTTGCTGTGAACTGCTGCCTGATGACGATCCGCCGGCGTAATCCAGCCGGATAAACTGACCATCTGCAGCATAGCTGACCTCATCCACGATACCTGCAACAGACTGTACAAGTCCGCGCAGGTTATAGCGATACAGCAGACTATCGCCATCAGGCCAATGCAGCGTCTGCATACGATCCTGAGCATCAAATGTGTAATCAAACTGGTAATATCGCTGCTGCTGCCATACCGCTTTACCTGTACGGTTACCACGAAGATCGTAATGATAAAACTCGGCGCTGGACTCGGCATTGGATAAGCCGTTTGCCAGGCTATGGTCTGCATCTTTATTCAGGTGGGCAAAATACTCCACCGCCGTTAACCGGCCTTTTAACTGATTACTTTGGTCTTTGAATGACGGCGGTGCCTTATTGTGCGGCTTATCGTAACTGTAACGGTACAGTAACTTACCACCAGTAACGCCAGCCGAGACCGGGTAACTGGATGCAGACAAACCTGCATTGCTGATATCACTGACAGATAACAAACGACTGGAGCCATCGTATTTATATTCTAACGTCCGTCCCAGCCCATCGGTTTTGCTTATTAAGTTACCCGCATTATCGTAGTGATAAGAGCTGGTTCCCTGGTCGAGATCGTGCTGCCAGATTTTCCGGCCCAGCCCATCAAATTTAACCTGCTTCATATTCCCCAGCGGATCGGTGCGCGTCAGCAATCGCCCAACAGCATCGTAGGTAAACTGATGATAATCGAATTGCGGCGCATCCCGGTTCTGATCAGCTACCGGTTGACCGACTTTAACCACACGTTCGGCATAGTCGGTAAACTGTTCATGTTTAAAACCATCGGCATCGCTCTGGCGGAAGCGATAAGGAAAGTACTGATAACTGATATTCGCCCGCTGACCGAACTCATCGGCCGGTAAGGTTTCCAGCGTGGAGCGCCCCAGTGCATCAAGCAGTTTCTCAGTATTCCCCTGATTTTGTTCCGCATCGGGGAACTCAAAATCGCTCAGAGCTGGTAAAAAATACGGCCTGTATTCCGCGACAATCCGGCCCTGATGATCGTAACGCTTTACATCAGAAAAAACGTAGCCCTGCTGCTCTGCATTACGAACCATTGCCAGCTGCCGGCCTGCACCATCAAATAAGGTCCACTGTTGTTCCTGCTGGCCATCGTCACGGTATAAAGTCGTTGTGATACGACTAGCGTCATACGTTCCCTGACTTTGTACAACACCATCGACATAACTGATACCGCGGAAAGCATCAACCTGCTCGTAACTGTATACAGTGCTTGGCTGATGATCGTATGGCCGCTGAATATGGGTAATACGGGCAAAATCATCGTATGTCAGATGGCTGACACCGCCGTTGCTGTCGGTGTAACGCAACAATGTCCCCAGCGCGGTATCATAGTCGGCACGTACGGTTAATATTCCGCCCGGCCCCTGGGTATAAATCTGCTCGGTTACCGGGAAGGTACGCCAGCTGTAATCCCATTCCAGAGTTCGTGTACGGCCATCGCCGTCTGTAATCGTTAGTGGGTTTCCATCCTCACTGTAAGCGATCCGGCTCTGCATCAACCAGCTGTTCTCTTTTTCCCAGGCATCCTGTTGCGTTGTTAAACCACGGGTTAACGTGCTGCTGCCAAACTCTCCCTGAGCCCCCTGATAGTCGAACCAATAGCGCTCTGCGGCCAGCAGGGCTCCCGCATGATCACGGGTCGCCTTATAAGATAACTGCTGAAAGAGACCATTGGCATGAGTTGCGTACTGGCTTTCAACGGTGCTGTCATCGTCGGCTACATCACTGAAACCGCGCTCATAAACAAGGGTTGGCTTACCGAATTCGTTGTAGCTGATATCCTGAATCCGGGTTTTTCCCTGAGCCTGCAACTCATAACGTAGATGCTGGCTTTGTTTCATTAACGCAAGACTGACTTCCAGGCCGTTAAGTGAAGCCAGTGCGGAATCAATGGTATGCTGGCGCAGTACCCGCCAGTCCTGAACATCCACACTGTAAAGCTGCTCTGGCTCTGCCTCCTGGTTATCGGCTAAAGAAATATGGGCCGCCGTTTGTTCCTTCCGGTATGTCATCCCCAGTAATGGCAGTTCTTCAGTGCTGCCATCGAGGTCGCGCTCATCAATACGGCCATCGCCATCATTGTCTTTACCATCAGGCGCACCGGTATAGAAATAATGCCGGCTTACCGGGCGGGTAATATCGGCATCTCCAGCCGATAGTTCAGGGTTTGCCTGAGTTTCTACCCGGGCAAAAGCAAAACCGCGAAATTGCTTACGGTAAGGGTCGTAATAAGGGTCGCGGTAACGATAATACTGAATTACATCATCATCGATCCCCTCTCCTGTCGCATCAACCGTTAACAGGGTACGACGCGACACGACCATATGCTGAATTAATGGAGAGTTTTGTTGCCAAGCCTGATCCAGATGGTTTGCTCTTGCCGCATGTTCGCCGCTGCTCTGATAACTCAGAACAGTCCTGCTCCCCATGCCATTATTAATCTCAACCAGCAGGTTCGCCTTGCTCGCCTGATAGCCTTTGTTTTTCAGGAAGTCTGATTCAGAAATAAACGCTGGCGCACTGATATCCAGCCACTTAACGTCTTCTGTTGAATCCGTACTTAGCCAGATTAAATCCTGGGTACCATTACCATTTAAATCAGCACTGGTATTTACAACGCTGTCTTTATTGTAAGCCGGCGCCTGCAATACAACGGCTTCCGCCCATTGGGAATTACCCTGCTGCAGCCAGTACATTACCTGGCCAGAGCGGATATGCAATAAATCGCTTAAACCATCACCATTAATATCCCGCAACTGAAGATCGTCAGGATTAACACCCACTGCACTGGGACCATGGCTTACTTCACTGAAGTCAATGACCTGCCATGCGGCGAAATTGAGCTTGCCTGTTTGCGGGTAATAACCCACCTCAATCTTTTCATTGACAACGCGGATGCGCACAAGATCGTCAAGGCGATCACCATTCATATCCTGCAGCTGAATATCCGGTGCTGTGAGTTCAAAAGTACCGGGAATATTGTTGCTCAGTGCTCCACTGCAATGCCAGCGCGGGAGGTCAATTTTGCGGTTACCATTGTGATCAATATCTTCTGGTCCAGGAAAGTTCCCATAAGGAGGCATATCCTGATCATAGGGATTCTGCAAGCCAGTCTGTATCGCAATGTTGTCGGTATTACGGTCAGCAGCACCATTAAGGCAGTAATACCAGTGCCCTGCACGACCAGCAACCAGATCCATACGCTGGTCAAAGTTAACATCGGCAAAACGCACCCCCGGAGAACCGGGTACTAAACTGGCCGGAGCAGGGTAAGCTACCGCCGGAGCAAAACTGCCATCTCGCTGGTTACGATAAAAACTCCAGGTATCATCGCTGATTCGATACAACAGGTCACTGGCACCATCACCATCAAGGTCCGCCTGATGTAAACGGTCACTGCTCAGCGGTGTGGAAGGCATCCCCAGTACGGCTTGTGCCGCAGCAAAAGCTACTGGTGCCTTTTGTTGCCCGTTAGCAGCCAGTTCCTGCCCGATATTTTTTGCCCAATAGTACTGGCCCTGAATATAGTAAAGCCAGTCAGTCAGGCCATCAGCATCCATATCCAGCCATAAACCCAGACCATTTTTTATATCGACACCGGCAGGTAAATTGTCAGTGACAGCGATGCTTTGCGCTGCTGCAGCAGGTAACTCACTGTAGTTAAATGATAATGGAGGTAATTGCTTAGTTTGATCAGCATTCCACTCTGTGACCGACTGTAATAGCGATAAGCCCGAATACAAACTTTGGGGCTGATACTGCAACCGGTATTGATGAACTTTACGTAATCCCTGAAAAGTCTCTACAGTGCTCAGACGCTGATTCGTTCTGCGTAAAAAACCTGCCTGATAATCTGTACGGCTATCGCTGCGCTGTTCATAACTAAATACAATACGATTGCTATTATCCGATGCATTCACATTATAACGAACAAAAGCCGGATAAATTTTTCCTTCAGACCCGGAAAAGGTCTGGTAAATATAATCGGTTTCATGTCCTAACGGGCTGATAACTTTAGACAGATACCAGCTATAGGTTGTATCAAATTCATCAGTGTTCGGACCACTACGGCCAGTCAGCAAACGCCCCTGCAGATTGCTGCCACCATCTTTCAGATCAATACTGTTTATTTCACCAATGGCGAACTCATACTGATAGCCATTACTATCATAGGCCAGCCAACCTTTACCCTGCTTTTTAAAGCGAATATTTAACGGGCCACTATTATCACCGGTTTTAACCGGAAAACTTAATTTACCCTGAATCTGTGGCGCATATACACCCGACGTCAGCGCAATTAAACGCTGCCCATTAATTTGAAAGCTATCATCCGCATTATAAAGCGGCTGCCCCTGCTCCAGACTCCGCTCGATTTTTGGAATATTCAAGCTCCAGCCTAAACCACTGATATCGTAACCACTGCCGGAACTGTACGACAATGATAAAGCGGGGCCGGAGGCAACCCTCCCAACCGGGCCATCAAACGCGACCGAATAGCTTGCCCCACCGGTATTTAGCGAAGGCTCAAACGCTGCCCCTAAGCCCTGGATAGAACCAGGGCCTGAGGGGAGAGAGATTTGCTCTGCTGACACGGTTGAAACTAAAGCAATAGCCAGAGCTATAATACACTTCAAAAAATTACTCCTAACATTTACTAATTACTATTTGCGTAAAAGTATACATAGGAAAATTTTCTAGCAACACTTGAAGTCTGAGAAGTTTTGACAACAATGGCTTCGCTTTCAATATGATTAACATAGATATCACCAGACCAGCCAATCGGTGTTAATAGAACACCTAATATACTTGAATCTCCGCTAGTATTGATATACAGAGTGTCATACCCAGGATTAAAATTAACAATTCCGCTCTCAATCCCAATACTTTCATCATTAAAAACCTTATACATTCTAAACGTACGGTCGAACCTATTTGCTAAAACTGGACTCTTTAAAGTTTGATCCGTAACACTACGATTTGAAATTTTTGATGAATCAATAGGAAAATAGCTAGACAAAGCGAAGTCTGTACTATCCATTCCGTCTAATGTATCAGCATTTTTTACTGAGTATTTAGTGACCTGCTTAGTTCCCCCCGACACTTCAGGATCATCAATCACTTCAATAGTAGAATCGAAACTATATGTAACCAACTCTTCAAACGATGATACAACTTCCACCAAGTCAGAATTAATCTGAAGAATATTATCTGCACTAAAGGCATTCAATCCAGATTCATTAGACAGAACCTTAGCAGAATCAGCTCTGTCGGCATGACCTGCTTTTACTGCATAGCCAGCAGCTTCAGCGTAAAATGAAGGAACCAAGCGATGACGTGGCAATAACTCATTACTATTTACCACATTACCGCCATCATATTTTTTACCCAATGTAATCCCAAGATAATAATCCTGTGAGAAATCAATAATCATTGTATCATCGCTAGCGCATTCGACTCGGCTTCCGCCATCATTAAACGATGCTGAACTTATTTCCTCAATTGCTCCCAGCAGTACATTAACATAACCATTAACAATACTGACTTGTTCATGCACCTCGGACCAGCATGCAACACCCCCTGACATTTCTTTATAAATTTTAAAGGTTATTTGGTACAAATTATTAGTTACAACATTCCCAGCCTCATCACGCAGACTGCCCTGAAAAGGGATCAGCTGCTTAGGCGCTTCCACAGCATAAGCCTCAGCCCCCATTACCAGTACGGCTGCAGATAACAGCTTCCCCCAATGAGAAAGCTGGCGGATAAACTTATTCATTGTATTCACCATTATTGTTTAATTTTAAGTTTTCTGGTTGCGCCTGAATGCCGGTATCCAGACGGAAGTTGTAGCGCTGTGTACGATTAGGATCAAAAGTAATTGAGCCATCATCCTCTGTGATTTCAGCGGGGGCATATAGTGAGCCATAAGAAGAGCCCCCAACAAAAGGTTGGCCAATCGTGACGCTCAATTGGTAGTGGTCAACACCTTCTTCGGCATTATATGCCGGATTAGAAGGCACATTGTTAATACTCAGGCAATGACTGCCGGCATCACCCGATGAAGATTGCTCTTTACTCAGTTGATAGGTTGCCGAGGTAAAATAGCAGCCGCCATTACCCGTGGTCGTCGTTTGCATATCCCACACTTTACCGTCCGGCCATGTGATTCCGCTGTTAAACACGGTCAGTTCAATGACCTCTGGCTGATAGCTTCCCGGCTCTCCTATAAGATTATGAGCGATTGCCCGGCTCCGGCCAGCGGCATCAAAAAACACCAGGTCGAAATAGAGCTCCTGACTATCTGACGGCAACTCCTCAAAGGTTATGACCACCTGATTTGGTGAGCTGCTATATGGAATTGCTTTAAACAGCTGCCGTACTGGTTGTTGATTGTGATCATCTTCAGGGTAATTCCTGCGAAAAATACGCCAGCTCCCGGCATTCATCATTGCATTTACTATTCCTGATTTTTCCTGCGCGATTTCCGCTTCGGTTTTACCGTTAGTATCAATACTGATACCAAGCGTTTCAAACGGCAGAATCAGACGGGTACTGAATACCAGATCTCGTTTATCAATACGCTTAATCCGGGTAGGGCTGACCAGAATATGTGCACGGTTATGCGTGCCTGCTGCCGGTTTGAAATGCAAAGCATCAAACTCAAGAGTAAAGGCGTCTGTACTGCACTTTGTACCGGCTCCGCTCTCTCTGAAACGGCAGTCTGAAATATTCACGACGGCACTGGTCAGATCATACCCCAGAGAATTAACGGATACCGTGTAGTCACAGGGAATAAGGCCATCGAATATAGCGAAAAACTCACTATCATGCCGCTCTACCCGGGCAGACTGCGAAACACCGCACCCTGAGAGATAAAGCATTACCCCCAATTGGTCTGCGCTCGCCGGAATCTTCAACCGGTAGTGGTTGGTACCCTGTATATTTACCGCCCAGCTGCGAAGCTTGGGACCAGTGATATCGGTCGGCCGGTTATACAATATTTGTAACGCCCACTTTCCTGCAGAAAGCTTTCCCTTCAGCAGATCAAAACCAGCATCACCGGATATTTCACGATCCGCTGGAAAGTTAACACCAGACAGTGTTTCCGCTGATTCTTTATGCAGTTCAATTGCAAGCGCTCCCGGCTTCGGTGCAAAGCTGCCATTTTGCAGAACCGTGAATTCATCCGGATGGTAGAGGTTGATGGTTAGCTCCTCCGGATTAGCACCAGTAATATTAAGATCCACACTGATATCAGCAATCGCTACACGCTGATCAACATCAAGGAAGAAAATATTCGGGCCACGTTTTAAATCAGCTGAGGTCATGCTCTCTGTTTGGGTACTGTCGTAGACTTCTGGCAGCTCACTCAAGCGACGTGCAGTAAACTGCCCCTCCAGGGTTATCACTTTTCCGGCAGGATCCATACCATAGACATTCTCTATATAGCGACCTGTCAGGTCCTTTGAGCTTAAACCATCACTGGTATTACCCCGGCGTCCAAAAAATGAAAATTCACGGGTAACATCAACGCTGTAGGGATTAAAGTACTCTCCCGGTAAATCCGACGACTTTCGTGCAGAAACAATCATTTGTCCCTGCAGCTGAAAATTGGCTTCAGGATTTCTTAAGTCAAAGCCATTCAGATAAGTAAGCTGAGTAATCAGTAAGGATCGCTTATCATCCAGCATACCTTTGAAGGTATTACCATCCCGTTGTAAGCTCATAAAATACAAAGGGTTGTGCTGATCAGTCTGCTTAATCTCACCGTTATACGTCAGGCTTTCCATCTGAACCTTGACTTCATAGTCACCGGTCAAATCAGGAACTTGCATATTAATGACCAACGTGCGTTGCTGCTCTTCAACACCGTTATGACTGATCACAATACATGCCTGATAATTTTCATCTGAAATCAAACCACTACGGTCTGCAATCAGAGTCAGGCTGTTTTCAATTTGTGCAACAGAACCGCTCAATTGACTGACTTTTTTAAACTCTTCTCTGCCAGTGTCAGGGTTATAATTAGGCTTCCGGAAGCTTAACCAGCTTGAATCACTGATAAAGCCAGTATTGCAGTACTGACCTGCAGGCTCTTTTGGCAGATTGGCACAATCCGTAATACTCGCCATCCAGCTCACCACTCCCGCACCGCTATTACCTATGCTGAATGTCTGTACATCAGAAAAATCACCAAATGAAAGCACTCGCTGGCTGGTTGCACTATCAAGGTCGCCGCAGTTATCAATGTCACTGTCATTATTGCCAATAGCCCAGTCCGCCAGTGGCTGGCTGACATCACTACCTTCCGCACGGAAAGCAAAAGGCGCGTTGTCGGTATCTGCGGGTAAATAGGTTACCAATTTAGGCTCTAGTGAGATTTCTTCTCCGGAATAAATCCAATACCCTTTACCAGGTTCAAGTTGATTAAAATCTTCGACGATATTTGCATTGGAACCAGTTCCCTTCTCAATAGATTCAAACCGCCCTTGGCCAGTATTCGCCAGATGACTGTAACGCCAGATTTGTGTGTACTCCACGCCAGCAAGAGCAAAGTTATAGGTAATAGGTTCTGTAATCGGGAAACCAACCAGGTTCCATCCGGCTTTTAACTGAACAGGATTGCTTGCAAGACGTTTATCCAGCGGAACATTAATTTTCAGATCTCCAGACTTTTTCCCACGAATCCAGTAACCACGCCCATATTCCAGCGAAGTCAATTCGTCGGCCAATTTAATAATTGGCATAGCGCGTTCGTCTTCCGGAGGTTGTCCGTCATCATCTACCGGACCACTCCAATGTTCCCACTGTCTGGTGGCCGAATTATATGACCAGATTGATGAGACAATTCCGCTATTGACCGCAGCCGAACCAAAAACACTGATGACACCAGGTTCTGTCCCGCCATGAGAAGTCTCAGCCTTTGGTAATTCATAAAAACTCACCAGTTGCCATTCATTTGCCTTCATCCGAATCGTTTGAGCAGATGATGGCAGAATCAAAAAACTGAGCAGCAAAAAAGTGCTGAGTCGCTGTAAATTAAGAATACACATCACTATGATTTTTCCATTCATTGCGGGAGTCGGGGAGGAGCTGATAAAGATGTTGCGGGCAATGTCTTCTCCAACAACTTCTGATTAATCTCGACCTTAAACTGACTTTTCAGAGAATCGCGAAATTTTTGATCCTGTTCAGCATATTCCTGATCCAGTAACTGCTGGCGAATTTGCCGATATACTGCTTCCAGCGCTTCGACCGAACCGGTACGTTTATCAACGATACGAACGAGGTAAATTCCATCTTTTTCCTCGAAAGGACCATAGATCAAACCAACTTCTGGCTGACCAATTTTATTCCATACCTGCGGTGGTAACTCCAGCGGAGGCTGACTGGCAGAATTCCACCCCTGTAATCCACCTTGATGCCGGGTCTGACTCAACAGCGATGCTTCAGCCCAATTTCCAAACCCCTGAGATAATTCAACTTTGTTATCAACCCTCTGCCGGAGCGTTACGGCATAATCAATTTGATCTGATCGCAGCTTAATGAGAGCAGTACGATACATATCCGGAGTTATGTACCGTTCTTTATGTTGTTCATAGTACAACTCAACATCAAACTGAGTTACTTCAACATCCTGATAACGCTCACGACGGGACTCAATCAGATATGTGCTGGTTAAAAGGCGACGCCGACGAATCAAATAGTCAGGATGCTTATCGAACCCTTTCTCGATTGCTTTTTGATACAGGCGCTCTTCTTCAATCAATTGCTCCAATGCTTTATTCAGATCATCTCTGCTGAAATGACCTGGTTTTGCATGATAGAACGCTAACATCTGTGATAATTCAGCCTGAGTAATATCCCGTTCACCGACTCTGGCAACCCAGGATTCTCCCTGGCCAGTTACCTGATAGCTGCTTCCTTCATAATCATCCGAACCGGAACAACCAATCAAACTAAAGGCCATAATAACTAGAAACAAAAATCGCATTACTGAACCCTGATCGTTACAGAATTTTCGATTATCCTGGCCGTTTCACTACGGACAACAACAATGTAATCACCCGCTATTCCGGGTCTGTAGCTGAGGTTAAATCGAAGGTGATCATCAAATGGTGACAAATGAATAATCCCTTTTACCGGGCGAATAGCTCCTTCCGGAATATCAACACCATCTTTCCTTTGCCATTCAAAATAGGCAACCAGATCCTGGTTATTTTCACTCTCTGAAACATTAATCATCACTGACTGTTTACCATCAACCGGCAAAGTAACAACATCTGAAATATCGATGTTTGCAAAGCCATCTCTCTGGTTATTCGGTATCGGCTGTTGAGTACTTCCATCAGGCGACGAAGAACTACCGGAATTACAGCCAGCCAAGAAGCTCGCAAGAATAATACAGGTCATTTTAATCTTCATTTGCGATACTCCATACGTAGATTTTTCCATCAGCATGAGCACTAACCAGCTTATTTCCGGACACATCCAAAGCACGCACCGTCGCACCACTGGTTGTTTTTGTGGCACGGATGCTGTCGTTGTTGGTAGAAATTTGTTGCAGTACGCCATTTTGATACCCAATAAACAGGTTATTACTGCTGAGTTTCATTGCACTAACGGATGTTGCTTGTTGGTTATCTAACAAAACCCGACTACTGGAGTCTGCAATTTGCATAAGATAGATTTTCTGTGAATCGAAATGCTGCGCCAGTACAAGACGCTCAGAATCGCCGGCAGTAATAGAATATTTTTCATCCGGTTCACCATTGCTTAAAGTACGGCCACCATTGATTGCGTAACGCAAACTACTGTTACTGCGATTCCAAATAGCGACTTGCTTGGTCTCTGCTGTAGTTTGAGTTACCAGATACTGGTTATTCGCCTGAACATAAGAGACCGGGCTGTCACCAACAACTTGAACACTGTGATTAGATATCGGTGACAGCAGGTCCCACTGATGAACTTTTCCTGTTGCATCAGCAGCTAATAACTTGCCGTCATAAGAAGCAAGTGACAATACCGATCCCTGGATCACGTCTACATCCAGACCAATTTGTGTCTGATCCTGTATATTCCATTGCGATAGGGTCCCTGAAGTCCCTCCCACAATAAGTTGATCGTTGATTGCCAATAATTGAGTCACTCCTGCATCGCTGAAGGTTAGCTCTATATTTGCAACCTCCTCCAGAGTAGCTGCACTCAGAATTGTTATTTTTTTACTCTGATCAGAAGCAATGATAAGGAACTGTTCATAAAATACGACCGCTGATATTGCCGCTCCGGTATATACCTGTTTTTGTGCAAGCAAATTCAGATCACGGCCCACAGGAACATCGGTAATAACCGGATTAGTACCGTTCTGGTATTCCTGTATATTTGTAAATCCATCACTATCGATATCGGAATCAGCATCATTGACAAGACCATTCAAACCATAACGAGCTTCAAACTCATCGCTCATCCCATCATTATCAGAATCGATTTCGCCAGAATTCTCACCATTAATAATAGGAATAGACTTAACGGTTTTGCTAATATCTGAGATATCCACAATACCATCACCATCGGTATCCAGCGGCGCTCCCGAATCATCAACTAAATGCTTACCTTTATAAAGCAAAAGAGAAAAACCTTCAGGTTCAGACTGCAAACGTAGCATATCCCGAACACCATCCCCATTTGCATCTATGTATAATGAATACGCGTGATACAGTATTGGTCGCACCGAATCCGACGAAAATTCGTTAAAATTAATGAGAACCCCATCTTTTTCTGCAACACCATTAAGCCGATGACCTGCATAACGGAATGCACTGGGAAGCAGTATCTGTTGCCAGTTTACGGAATCCAGAATCAGGTCAGCTTCATGATCGAAACCAGCCTCCTGAATATTATCAACGAAGGATAATGCCTGATATTCACTACTGACAACATGCATACCGTAACGTTCTATCTGATCATCCAAGCGATAATTTTCACCATCCCAGCGGCCTTTACGATACCTTACAACTTTATTATTTCCTGCATAATAGTCTTTATCGCTAGCCTTTAACGCATCAAGATATATAAAGTCGGCAATATCATCACCATCCACATCTTTAAATTCAGATGCAGCTACAAAGGGTACTCCGATCAACTTCTGCCAAGGATGACTGCCCCCAAAGGGCTGATCTTCTGCCTCACGCTTATAGATAAGGATTTCGTCCGTCGCCGGATCCCCAGTAGATGTATGCACCCATAGCTCAAGGATTTTATCGCCGGTAAGATCACTGTATCCAAAATGGTAATCTTCAAGACTACTAAGTCGCGGAAGCCCTGAAAGATAAACATCAGAGATAATACCATCATCGGCCAATCGTAGCTCATCATCACTATTGGAGTATTCCAGTTTAATAAGGTGCAACTGATCTGCAGCGATCAATAGATCAACAGACTTATTCAAATGCCAGAATACAGGGGTTACTGAACGCACCTGTCCCCAGTTAGCATCCGCGACCCAGACACTGGATTGCTGCTTCAGCCTATTATTAACACGACTGATTTCAGTAACAGCATGCGCACCTGTGATCACATGGTTAATTGGAAAATCGTGTTCATCCGCAGGATTACTTTCCAGGCGATATTCATCCTGATTGCGAAAACCATCACCATCATAATCACCTAGCGGATCATAACTGCCAGTAAGATACTCCATCGCATTGCTGACGCCATCACCATCGATATCCGCAGCCCCACCATACGCCAAAGGCTGTGTTGGATCATTAGCAGTCCCCGGCTCATAAATATCAGGAATACCGTCTCCGTCAGAGTCAAGTAGCTGAGTCGTCGGAAGATCTTTACGTATAATTTCACCGCGCCCAGAGATAGTGATTGTAGAAACAGCTTCCACCTGACCTGAAACATAAAGTGAAACCTGATCATTAACCCTGGCTACATCTGTCTCCTGCTGACCAATATCAGCTTCAATTGGGATCGCCAGTGAAAAATAGCCCTGCGCTGATGTTTCAGCCTGTGAAATCTCAACTGGGCCTTTTTTAGCCCTAATCATCAGACCTTGCTGATTGGCAACTACCTTTTCTCCGGTTTCCGGATTAATACTATAAACATAGCCATGCACAATATTTGCCGGCTCTGGCACACTTGCAATAACCCCTGACACGATCAGGAATGTTCCTGATATCAGCATCTTTAATGTAGCTTTCATCATGTTCATATTCTGATTCCTGAGCTCAATAATTAGTACGGAAACTGAATGGCGCGCGGCTTGCCATAGCTATAAGTAATCTGTAGCTGAATATCACTCAGATAATCAAGATTCAGATCCCGGTTGTTAAACCGGTTAGATTTTATACGTAACATCCATGAATTTGCCGCCGGACTGTGGCTTGCCAACTGCACATTCTCTGCTGGTAATGGCGATGCATAGCCATCAATTGTCGCAGAAACCGAGGCAAGGAATGGTGACTTATCTAAGGTTCGTCCTTCCTGAAGTTCATATGAAATGACATCATCCTGTTCCGGATAATTGGCAAAAAAACTGCGTACATAAGCTCTTTCCAGCATAATCAGATCAACAATCGCGGCATCTGAACGGGCATTACGACGAATAGATCCGGATGAATCGCTCACTAAATTCACGGAGATAGACTCAATCTTGATGTTCGGGATAGCAGGAAACAATCGCTCGGAAACAATATCCATTGAAAAGCGAAACAACAGGTCATCATTAGTTGGATTATTTCCGGGAACTCGATGCTCTTCAATAAAGTTCTGAAAGCGATTTTCAGATACTTCCGGAGAGAATTCGCCATAGCCGAGAATATCATCACGCATCGAGAATCGTGCAGTCGCAGTTTGACGCTCCGGATAACGTAACTGTCTCATACGGACATCCCAGGCTTTCAATGCCCCAAGAAAATCTGAGAGGTTTCCACTATTAACACCTGCAAACTGAGATGCAAATACAGATTCAGATCGCATGAATGGATCATAAACAGTAGCCAGTGGGGAGGCCAAACCACCATCTAGCCGAAGTACTGGATTATTGTACTTTTCTGACCACTGGTACTCTAAAGCCTGGGCCGCTATATATGATGCTTCGATAGCTGATTCAAATGCATCATTGGCATATTCTTCCGTTGCTGTCGCAGCGATACGGTAACTGTCATCATTAAGATAAGATTGGTTATAATCTTTAAAGGCGCGGGAATAATTAGCCAGTGTCCGTTCAAGTTCCGCAACCTGATTGCTCAGAATTACAAATTGACGGCGTACCGCTTGTTCCTGACGCTTAAATGCAAGCTCCAGACTACCTTGCTCTAATAAAAGATTTTTTATGACACTATCAGAGTTAATATCATCCAACGTTGCCTGTTTCAAAGTATTCAGGCGGACCTCAATGTCTCCTTGAGCAGCCAAGTATGCAATGCGAGGATTAAGCGTAACACTAAATCCTTGCCCTGTAGTAAAGCTGCAACAACTCGCAATAGTCTTTGCTACAGAAATAGCAGCCAATTTCTCACCAGTCTTGGTAATCAACCTTGTTGTTTTCTGATTTCGCTCTTCTTCAATAGCGATTTTCTTAGGTATATCCTTGATTCGATTAACAATTTCTTCGGCTGCTAATTCGCTTTCCCGAATAGAAATTACCTGTGCGCCTATTTCACCAAGCGGGGCAGTTGATGTTAAATAGTTATCAACAAAGTTCTTCCTACCGGATACGGTATTAATACTACTGGATTCATCTATATTTTCATTCAGGCTAATGCCTGTCAACTGGGCTATACGGTCAGCATATCGCTCTTTGAGAGCAAGCAGCTGCTTATTTTTTGCATCACCATCCACAGCCTGCTGCCTGCTTTTAGTTCGGGCATCTTCCTCAGAATCTACTGCGCGCTCTCTCAAAGTCTTCGCTAACGAGAGAAAGTGCTCAACCGGCTGATATGGCACAAAGTCTCCGGCCAGCTGATTGGGGTTAAAACCACTTTCAACATCGCGATATAACTGATTAGCATCAACCAGCTGACGCTTTACTTCATAACCAATATTCCGATTATATTCTTCCTCACTTTGCGCCGCGGCAATTGTTAAAGAATATAAGAATGTCTGATGACCACTGTATTTTGCAATACGCGATGCATCTTCGCGCCCCCCAAAATTTTTCTCCCCATCTTTGTTAATATCAAGATCCTCCGGACCAGGGAAATTATCTTTAGGAGGGTTATCGACATCTGATACATTATTTTTATAAAAAATATTTTTCCCAGCACTGAGCGCAGACAGAGCAGATTTTGCCACCATATCAGTAAATCGATACATATCGCTGGCAACTGTATTTCCATTCAGGTTCTCGAAAAGAGCATCGCCCTTACGGAAAGCATCAGATTTCTTACTTAAAATATCGACACGCGAAAAGTCACTAAGCCCTGTCAAATATCTGGCGTAGGTATCTACACTTCTATTAAGCAGCTCTTGCTGCTGACCTTTCAGTGCATCATTATCTCCATTTCTTTCTGCATCAAAGCGATGCCTAAGACCAGTGATCAACTGCTTATTCCCTTTAAGCATACCAGCACCAGAAATAGCGCTAGCGGCCTCAGACAAACCTCTTTTTAAGTAGAATCCAGCATCCTCGGATAATCCAGAAAGACTGCTCTTTTCCAAACGACTCCGAATGGTATCAAATTGATTTAACGCAAAACCAAGACTACTTAACGGTATACTTTCAGTGCAATTGCATTGCATTCCATATACAGTAAAATTATCACTGCCTGATCCATCAGTTTTCGTAATTTGGGCACAACCCTGGGCATTCCGTTCAGCGCTCATCTGGCGGCTCAAATAATCAATAAAGGCTTTTCCTTCCAGATCGTATAGTTCCACGGAAGCGTCAATAGCCTTATCTAAGGACTCTATTTTTTCGTCATAGCTTGCCAATTTCTCATAAGAGATTCCGCAACTCAAAGCGACCCATCCGGAAAGAATATCTGCATAAGCCTCCTGAATATCGACATATGGAATGCAATCTGACTCCAGACATTCGGAAGAAACACCACCATCATCACCAACACCAGAATCGCTATCTTCTTCATCAATAACAACCAGATCTGCCCAAACAGAAGAATCACAATTGGCTATATCTTCATCATCCATCCAGCCATCACCATCAGAGTCACGATCAGCACTGCTCTCATCATCGATATCACTACACTCTGACACGAATGGTCCATCGAACCCCATATCAGCCAGGGTTAACGGAGTTGAAGAGGCAGATAACGTGGAGAATCCATCAAGAGAAGAAGGATAAATCAATTCTACTGAGATTGTGTTGCCAGCAGCTAATGCTGCAGAGAATCCTGAAACTACGTATGCGCCAATTTTACTAACAGGAACAGTAGTAATTTTCTTTACACCCTGCTCCGCAATCCCTGTATGCCAGTACAATCCATCCTGGCGATTTTCAAGATTTATAAGTAGAAATCGATCAGAAAAATCATATGTTCCACCCGTGACACCAACAGTCGACAGGCAGTTTTGCTGAACGGAACCTGAGCATACAATATCAGCACCAAATGCTTTTGCAGCTTCAGAATAGATTAAACCATCCAGCTCACCGGCCTGGACCCTGGGTAAATTATTTACAGCATATTCAATAAAGCTTTGAGCTGTATTCTCAAAAAACAGACTAAATATGCTTCCTGAACTATTCTCGGCAGAGAGTTTTATAGAAAAATACTTTGCCACTGGTAAATCTGCACCAATATATGCACCAACCAGATTGCTTTCAGCAAGATTGTACGGATATTCCGCCCCTTCAGAGCTCTCCGTAATATAACCTTCATTCGTTACTATTTTTGAATCATGTACTCCCGAAGCCGGAAGAACTACATCAACCCCCTTCCAAAGCAACAGGCCCTGAGGGACATCTTCGGTAAATGAATATGCCGGAGAGCTCATAAGCAGTGGAACAAAACAAGCCACGATAACTGGTAAAAAAACAGGCCATTTCATCTACATGCCTCCTGGAAAAACAATAGCCCTTGGTTTACCAAAGCTGTAATTAATCTGAACCTCAATATCCTCGAGGTTCTCCAAAATCAAATCCCTGTTATTGAATCGATTACTCTTTATTCTGAGAATCCATTTATTTGCCGCTGGACTATGATTCATGAGTTGAGAATTAGGCGCAGGCATAGGTGCTGCATAACCATTTACAGTTGCAGAAACTGAAGCAATAAACGGAGACTGGTCAAGAGTTCGTCCTCTTTGCAGTTTATAACTTATCAAGTCATCCTGATCAGGGTAACTAGCAAAGAAACTCCGGGTATATGACCGTCCCTCCATTATTAAATCAACAATGGCAGCATCGGTTCGATTTCCTCCCCGAATTGAACGCTGAGGATCACTAACCAGATTCAACTCAACAGAGTCTATCTTAAGATTAGGAACCGAAGGGAAAAGCCGTTCCGTTACAACATCCAGAGAGAATTCAAACAATAAATCATTATTGTCCTTATTTTCACCACCCACTCGATGCTCACTGATAAACTCTTTGAAGCGATTGATAGCAACTTCTTTAACTAAACCACCATAGCCAAGAATGTCGTCACGCATAGAGAATCGGGAACTGGCCACTTGATTGGCAGGATGACGCATCTGCCGCATTTTCACATCCCATGCACGCAGAGCTCCCATATAATCCTGTAAGCTTGGTACGCCCCCACTGGCAAACTGAGCAGAGAAAACCGATTCTGCGCGATAGAACGGGTCGTGCACAACGCTCAGTGGACTTGCCAAGCCTCCATTAATATCCATAACCGGATTGTTATATTTTTCTGACCAACGATATTCAATAGCTTTTGAAGCTTGATATGCTGCCTCAATTGCTGACTCGAATGTTTGCTCGGCATACTCTTCATCCCGGGTTGCAGCGAGTCGATAAGCGGGATCATCCAGATAGGAACCTTTAAGATCACGATTAGCCCGAACATGATTAGCTATGAGCTGATCCAGGCGAGTCCACAGGCCATCCAAAGCGACACGCTGACGTTCGATTTCTAATTTGTCCCGCTCAAAGGACAAAAGTAGCTGCTCCTGATCCAGCAAAAGGTTTTTAATTCTCACATCACTTTCAAATTCACCAATTTCAGCACTTTGTAATGCCTGAAGACGTTCTGCTTTGCGCGCAAGATTTGCTTGTATGGTTGCACCAAGCTTGACTGTTACCTGACTAAAGGGAACAGGTACACCCGCAACAATGTTCACACCAGCGCTGACAGAACAACAGGATGCCTTTTCTCTTGCATAGGCAGCAGCACCTAATGCCTCACCAGTTGCAAGAATCAGTTCGGTTCTCCGATTCGTTGATTTTTCAATCTGATCGATTTGTTCGGAAATATTACGAATGCTTTTATTAGTGATTTCAGCACTCTGGATCGCCAGCAATATGTCGGCATACTGTCTGCCGAACTCTCCCATCGGGTCCGTCTGGTTTCTGACAGCTCTCACATAGTTTGATCTGGAAACAGCACTTTCCAAGTCTGACTCACTAACAGGAATACCGGTAAGGATTTCTATTTGATCACGATAGCGTTCTTTAAGACTTCTTAACTCATCCCGGAGAATAGAAGCGCTGATCTCACCATCCCGCTTTGATGCCTGAGCTTTATTCTCCGCAATGATGGCTACCTGTGTCATCGACCAGGCCTGATCGATAAAGTTTTCAACTGGCTGATAAGGAACAAAATCTCCAAGTAATTGCTGAGGATTGAAACCACTTTTTATATCGCGATAAAGCTGATTGGCATCATTCAGCTGGCGTTTTACTTCATAGCCAAGATTCTCATTATAGGATTCAGGCTCCTGCCCTGCCATCAACGCAATATTCTGAAAATAAACCTGATTACCGACCTCTTTCGCTTTTACCGAAGCAACCTCACGCCCCGCTGAATTTCTGATGCCATCATGGTTAATATCCAGATCCTCTACGCCTGGAAAGTTATTCTTTGGATTATTATCGACGTCCAGAACATTCCCTTTATAGAACAACTGCTTTGCCTGACTCAACCCAGACATGGCATAACGCATGACCATGTCCGTATATCGGGCTAATGTTGGCGTAACCGGTGTACCCAACATATTTCCGGGTAGCTCTGACACCGATCCATTTCCTGATTGCGTATAGCTAACATCTATATCATCGAAAGCGACAAATGGTAGTTTATCTCCCGACAATAAATTATTACGCCCAATGTCGGAAAAATTCCCTGAATTGAGAGGATTTTCTTCAAGATTTCGGATGTATGCAAGCCTTGAATCATTAAACAAACCCTGAGGAGTATTTGGAGAACTTTTAGAATCGAAACGGTATCTCAGAGCCTGAATTAACTTGTTATTCCCGAGCAGCATAGCAATGCCAGCAGTAGCGTTATAAGACTGAGCCAGACCAAATATCAGAAGATTTTTCTGCAATTGTGATTCTGTTTGCAGATATTCCCCGCTATTTAGCAGTTTTATTCGTATAGATTCGAAGCTTTGTACCGCAGAGATCAGATAATGAGCTGGTAACTCATCACGAGGACAAGTGTTTTCCTGTAACTGAATGCCTTCAACAGATAAAGCTATCGTACGGCCAAATGCCGTTATCTGTGCATCTTCCAGGAGTTCAGAGTAGGTTTTATTTTCCAATCCTTCATCCGGTCTTTCATAAGAAAGACCACAAACAAGGTTAAGAAAAGCTGCATTCAGATCTTCCTGTAACTTATTTATGCCACCTTCATCATTGGTATACTTAGGCAAATCCTCTGACACAGGGTTACCATCACCGTTATCATCACCAGGTATGATAACGACCGTATCCGGATCTATAGCATCAGCAAGACCATCCCCATCACTGTCCCCTCCCCAGCTCAGATAATCGTCACCAAAACCTGATTCATCGACGGTATCATCCCAGCCATCAAGATCCTGATCAGCAGAGCGGGTAGCATCTTCAGGAAACTTATCAGCATTATTACCAACGCCATCGCCATCGGAATCTTCCCACTCACTTCCATCATCAGGATTCCAGTCAATATCGTCAGTGTAACCATCACCGTCAGAGTCTTTAGGCACTTCAGGTATCGGATGTTTCACCACATACAGACTGCTGTCGCCACCTAAATAAATATATTGACCATCATGGCTTACAGCGATATTTGATATGCGACTATAGCTAAGACCAACCGCATGTGAGGCCAAGGGAATCGAC
>Ga0100402_1000225_pt1 | contig 68200 bp, 50 predicted proteins | sample CryGeyme20150102_FD_80419 | JGI IMG/M metagenome (GOLD analysis project Ga0100402, IMG submission 80419) | Groundwater microbial communities from Crystal Geyser aquifers in Utah, USA - Crystal Geyser metaG 2015-0102 | ecosystem: Environmental > Aquatic > Deep subsurface > Groundwater | place... | reverse complement strand
TAGAATCCAAGAAAGAGGAGGATTAGTGGTTGTTGTGAGGGGGAACGAGCCGTGGGACTACATATTGTTTGTCCCCTCACCTTGCTTTGGTGGCCATTTTATCTACTTTTTTTTTTTTTTTTCCTGCATGGTTTTGTTTTGACTCTTGTACGCAGAGTATATTATAATACAAGCACGATAGGACAAGGAAGAACTAATAATAAGTAAGCAACCTCTAAATAATAATAATATGGAAGCACGTATCATTAACAAGGATCGTCGATTGTACGGACCTGGACCCGTCAAGCGTGTTCCCAAACATTACTACTCAAAAATGCCACCATTGCGAGGATTTTCTTTGTGTGCGACTCATGCCATGGTTCTTGGATTTGTCGGTGCCTTGAGTTACAAATTCTTCATGGCCGATCCTGACACTCGTGCCATTGAAGAGTATTACAAGGAAAATCCACCAAAATAAAAAAAAAACATAAAATTTGCTATTTCACGTGAGGCGGAAATGTGGAGTTGGGAGTGTTGTGTTGTAACGACGTTGGGATTTTTTTCGTTTCTGGAATTTTCACTTGTCATCTTGACTTGTGTGGATGCGAAGGAAGGAAAGAAAAACGCCAGAGTCATTTAGGTGGATGAAGGGTTGCAGTGCTCTTTCAATAAAAGAAATCATATTTTCTTACATTTTGATCAGATCTTGCAGTGTCTTTAAAAAAATATGGTCCATACTGTAGTAGCAACATGGACTACCACGCTGTGGATAACTTCGTTACTAGTACTGTACTCATTTTTCAGGAAGAGACAGAGACAATCTAAGTGGTATTCAATAGCTGGCTAGATACTTTCGGCAAGTACGTCAACGAGTACACCGATTTGGAAAACGGCGCAGCAAGCGGTAGAACGGGCGCCGAGATCTTCTTTCCTGGATTTCTCTTGTCCAGATCTCCGCTTGCAATAATATTACAAGCATCTATTTGATCATCATTCGGTTCACTTTGTTTGCTATGATGCTACTATGCTGCCACCACGACAAACGACGCGCGAGGCACCAATATTCGAAAGAAAAAAAGAAAACGACTTTAGTAGTTTTTCTGTGATGATGAATCGATCAAGAAGATGTCCTATTTTATGGCGAATCGAACGTGGAATTTGAAAACGTATGAGCCGCGTAGCTTTTTTTCTCTCTCGAACACGCCGTTGGTCTAGTACCGATAGGATCCTTGTCCTGACAGCAGGAAGCTTGGAATGGCCAATAGGCTGGACCAGTCTAGGCAGGACTGGACTTGTGGAGGGACAAGGACACCGGAGCGTAACTTATTGGCATTTTCTTCTTCTTTTTCTAGCACCGCAGCGATCTCAAGCACGGGGTGGACTGCTGTACTAAATAATAATACAATCAATGGCAGCAATTTTTTTCCCCTCGCCAATAGGTTCAGTCATTCGTATTGTTTGGTTTTTATGTTTAATTTCACGGGTGTAATGATGCGTCATCCTTTTCTCAATCACGTGACAGCGTCACTATCATCATTGTTTATTCTGTAATGCTCTTAACGAGCGAATAATTAATACCAACGCAGCGAATCCACAACAATATCACAAACAAAACCATTATTGATCTAATACAACGACGCCATGTCAACATCCAATGCTTCCTCCAACACCTTATTGCCGCCTCGCCTTCTATCCAAGGTAAAAGACTCGGGCGATTCCATTGAATGCTCGGTGCACACGCTTCCAAAACCTCTGGTTCGAGAATTCCATCATGTGTTTGCTGAAAAATACCTGAGTGGACAAACTGGCACTGGTGCTGGTAGAGCTCCTTTGGATTTACTAGCCATTCCAACAAACCAACGAGCGAGGATGGATTTGGTAAATATTGGGGATCACGTGGAAGAAGAAAAGGATAGGCTTTTGAATACCGTGAGTTGGAACTACTGTAGCTGTGAAAGTGGAAGAACAAAACGTCGACGAATGCGATTTTCAAAAAATACTCACATTTGCCTTGCGAATCTTTGTCTCTACCACCACTTCTCGTACTCAACCTTCATCACAGTTTATTGACTTTGCCAAGGACTTGTGCGAAAAGATCCGGGCACAGGGTTATTGGGCCGATTTTATTGATCCATGTTCCGGACTACCAATGCTGACTGTCGACTGCAACAAAGTCTATTCCGAAGTGGATGGAATGGAGTGTTTGTTGAATTACAAGTCCCACAATGCAGGATTCTGCAAGATTTTAACACATCCTCGATGGGGAAGTGCCGTGTACGTTATGAAGTAGTAGTATGATGTGGAGTGTGGATTATGCTGTGTTCTTGTGCTTGCCTCTACTTTTCATCACTGACTCTCCTCTCTTGTTTAATATCGAAATAAAATGACACAGGTACCCGGCAACTCTCTTTGCATACGCTCCCAAGGAGATCGTAATTCGTCTGTTGAACGAAGGCTACCCTACTGCCTCGGATGCAAGCAATTAGTTTATAATATTTATATAACATGGTCCATTTTTGATGGGTGGATTGGGTATCCTCCAGGCATCTCTTTTTTGTCATTCCACCACAGTAGTCTCTACCTGATGTGTACATTCTTAAGAAAACAATCGCATCGTCATTATTCGCTGAAAATCTTCTCGTGTCACCTCGCCCGTATGCGGTGCCGCTTTCGATACCATTTCATTCAGCTCATCGTCCGTCATGCTCTCTCCCAAGTCTTGTGCAATTCTGCGTAAATCACCCATACTAATGTATCCCTTTCCCTTGGTATCGAACAAATCAAAGACGCGTTGATATTCGTCTTCCTCATCATCATTATCTCCTCCACGTCCGCGTTGGTATTGTTCACTCATGATGCGAACAAAGGCATTTTCATCAATGTCCATATCTTCTTCGTCATCATCATTAGTTTGCATTTCTGACAATACATTACACAAACGTTGATAGAAACTATTCTTCGAATTGTTATTGTTGTTGTTGTTGTCATTTTCTTGCGCCAACGATTCGGCAATTTTTTTCAATTCTTGAAAACTAATGACACCCTTGTCACCAACATCAAACAATCGAAAGGCATCGCGTAAATCTGCTACTTCGGATTTACTCACCACGGAGCTATTATCATTGGTCGATTGTTGTTCCATGATCGTTGCAGCGATGACTTGTGTATGGTAAAAAATAATAATTCTTCCGAGCTGAGTGGTATTCGTCAATTGACGGATGGAACGATTTTCGGAAAAGAATGCAAAAAAATAGTTGAGATGTGAGATGAGGATGTTGTGTCGACGGCAGGTAATAAGAGTAGTAAAATACATTTGCGTCACATCATCTCTGTCGAAAGTCAAAGTCGACCAACTCTTGCCTTCACCTTCATTCTTACCTTTTTGACTTGACCAAATAGAGATTTCAGACTTCGTGTTCAGTGGTTTGTTATTAGAATTCTATTTGACCAACTTGATGCTTGATTTAATTAATTTGTTGTAGTTGACTTTCTCGCTTCTTTCTGTTTGGACGGTGTCATTGGTTTCGTGTTGTGACCTGATGACAGCACGTAAAATAATACGAAATAGCAGTAAGGATCAAATGGCAAATTACGACGCACATTTAATCGATGATAAATTCTTTGCTTCTGCAGTTTTTTAGTAAGACAAGATCCAAAACCATCGCAAGCAGTTTTTCGCTTTTCTGAACGTAGTTGGGCGGCGGCAAGCAAATAATACTCTTTTTCTCGTCTCTTTTGTCATAAAAGTAGGAATCCGCCGTCATACCATAAATCGCAACAAGCAAACACAAATACATAGAATAGAAAATACAAGACAAAAGCAAACACAATGAGCGTCGCAGCCCTGGTGTTTCAAAATAAAAATGCCAACAATCGGAAGCAAGCAGAAGAAAAGATCAACACAAAAGTTGACGAGGAGGGCTTGGATGATTTGCTGAGTGAAGAAGAACAACAAAGCATGATCAAAGCATGATCAATGAAAATCAAGCTGTTATTTTCAGCAAGTCCTATTGTCCCTATCTGCCACCAAGCCAAAATGACATTTCATTCAATATCTGACTTCCAATACAAAGTGGTAGAAATGGATGACGGCAATCACGAAGGATGGCAACCCTACGTTGCAGAGCTGGCCGAAAACAAAGGCTATTCCATCGGCTGCCAATAATAGTAATAATAATAATAGCAACAACACAAAAGGTGCTCCATAAATTTTTGTCAATTAACAGTATATTGGAGGTGCCGATGATTTGGCCGATATGTAGTACGTGGACAAGCGTTCATCGGATATCGGATATGCTCGGAAGGCCAATTTAATGATTTACAATACTGCACTGTTAAAGCCAGAGCAAAACCATTGTTTCTGTTGTTCTTGTTCATTAGTTACAGTACGGTTTTTATTTATTTGTAGAATCCTATGTTTTCCGTTTCAATCAGCAGCAACAGTTCACAGAACACAGAAATAAAAAATTATGTCATCGTACTGCCACTACTCAGCCTCCAGCTAAATCTACGAGTAATACCGGTACCAGTAATGATACTACTGAGTACTAGACTACAGTAGGTCTAGTAGTATCTTTTGGAGCGAAATACTGGTAGGCAAACATTGAAAAGATCCAAACTCTGTCTCACTCGTGACACACGCCAGCGTACTTGTACTACGTACTAGTACTAGTAATAAGAGCTGGTTTTGGCATTACCCTTTAATTCTAACTTTTGACCGACAGCAATGACATGACCATGAACCTTATAGGGCTTTCATTTCTCCCTCGAGACGACCATTCGAATCATTATACACTCACAGCGGCTCGACTGTTAATTTGTGTAATATTATGAAGTTCATCACCGACTCTGTCCATTGGACGGCTATTGCTGTTACAGTGTTGCTTCTCAACACGTTCTGTCCGGCCAAGGCATTTTCACCCTCCTCGCTGCACTCGTTCACTGCTGCTACTCCAACACAAGTCACAGTCACAGGCGATTCGTTCCAAGGACGCATCCTAACGAGCGCATTGTTTGAGCGCATATCCAACAAACGTCGCAAAGAATTGGGTATTCCAGACGGTGCAGACGAATATGATCTCGATCAGGCGTTGAACAACAACACGGTACGACAATGATAGTTTTAGAAATTGGAAGGAATATAGATTCAGGCGAGGATTCAGGTGACAATTGATTACCAAAGAATATAAAGCTGACGATTTCTGCCTTCTTTATTTCATCTGTTTACTTCAACAGGATCCTCTCATTTCGAAAATCATTGCTGGATCTTTCATTCTGGTCATGATTACACTCTTGGTAGTGGGAGTAGTGATTCCCTACACAACCGACTACGGAGAAGGCGTATGCAATCCAATTCTGACAGGTGGACGGTGTTAGTAAACATTTACATATTTGACGTGGGGCGTAAAAATAATGGCTCGGGCTAGAATTGCTGACACATTGAATCTTTGTGGAGAACACTTTTTAACTTCACGTCCAGGCATTGATATATATAACTTGATATTATACTACAAATAGGCTGCGAATAAAACAAACGAAATGTATCGAATGCGAGCTCTATATTCGAGAGAAGAAGGCACAATTTCAAACTATGCAACTTGACAATGTCTCGTACACATTCATATGGAAAAGTGATCAAAAACGGTGACTGTTAACCGTCATTGTGGATTCTCAATTGTGCTCCGCACGTCGTTTTTCGCCTTTTTACGTATGTTGTTTTAGTGTAATCCTGTAAACTCCATGGACGTCATGGCACCGCCATAGATACCCGTCGTTTTAACCTTTTGTCGACGTTCTAAAAATGTATCAATGCCTTCAAATTCGTTGAGCTGTGTATTGGTCATGGGATTGCCATGCAAATTCAAATCGATCACCAACGTATCCCGGAACAAACTTGCCGGAAGCGGTTGTGGATTGGTAGCCGAAAAATTGGTATTGGACACTTGCAATCGATTGTGTCTCAACGAGAGTGCTTTTAATTTCTTGAGTTGCCCGATGCACTCAGGAAGTGACACTATAACATTGTTATCGAGATTCAAATCGGCTAGAGAAATCAAGTTAGCAATTTCAACGGGAAGCGCTGCCAAATTGTTGGAGGACAAATCAAGCTTTTCCAATTTGATGAGGTGGTGCGGTTTGGCCACAATGGACATCGGTACTGAGGAAAAGGCATTGGCATCCAATTTGAGTTGTTTCAGGGATGGTGGAAGTGGTACAGGGAGAGCTGACGGAGTTGGTTGATTGGGGTGTTTAGGATCTCTGGGAACAGGCGATCCCAGTTTATTGCCTCCTGCTGATAAGGTTTGAAGCTTTGTGAGGGTCGATATAGGTTTCAGTCCTCCCGCCACTATCGCATTTTGGTCGACGTTGAGAATCTTGAGATCCGTGAGGGAAGACAACTGATCTCCTAAGCGCTGAATTTTGTTCTGGGATAAATCCAAGGTTTTCAGCTTTTTCAGTCTGTTGTTTTGTCGTATTTGATTGTATAACGTGATTCGTGAGAATTTTGTTATGCGAAAAATGACTGCGATATACCACTCAAGCAGGGACAACGATCTAACGTCTTGTAGGACTTACTGAAACACTTGAGCAGGTACAGCATCGAGGCCATGCTCCGTCAACGACAGAATGTTTGTCTTTTGTGCGTTCTCCAGTTTCTTTGAAAGTTAAGCAAACGACAAAATAGTTGGTTAGTTGCATCGTGATGCTATCCATCCATTGACAATCTTGAGTAATATCACTTCAGAATACAATAGTCCTTGTGTAATTTTTGCTGTGTCAGTTGAGTTCATCGGAAAGTATCTACACTACTCCAATACCTTCGTACCTTGGCAACAACCTTACGACCCGTCTTGTTGGTTGGTTGGGTATTTCCCATGGCTTATCTATGTTGTTTAAAGAGGGCTAATACATAAACAATGTTCCAAGAGCGAAGAGCGTACTGCGGCGTTCGCGGCAAAGTAGACTATCTAGCTAGTAGAGGAGTAGTAGTCCTGTTGTCTACTACAGTAGCTAGCTAAAATAGTACTAGGAGCATGCAGGCCTACTAGTAGTGGATTCAAAGAATACTATTATTTATTATTTTACGGGTAAATTGTCGGTGGCACTGCAATGGAGCACATGTGCATCTCCAAATAGACGTCTAGCAGTCTTGCAAAGTTTCAGCAAATTCGAAATAAAACTAAAATGGAAAGATTTGATAAAGTCATTCAGCGAAACAAAGAGCACTTGCATTTTACCCTTCAACTCATTCTTTGTACTTTGTATCTTGTATCCTGTTGTGTTGGCTTATGTCAAGTTGGCATAAATTTCTGGCACACGCAGGATCGCTTGTAATAGTTTGACTCGCCATGGTCCATGGTCATCCAAGCTATCACTACGAGAGCGGCTTTTCGTTGCAATAGTTTTTCGCAGCAGCATGCTTGGTCGTTCAAGGTAGGGCAGACGCAAGACAAAGGCACAGGTGCATGGAATGCTGTTGATCGGAATTGCAGCATTGTCACAGATGCAAACTCTCACAACGTGTCTGCCACCACCAGTATTACACCAGAAGGTCCTCCGACTCTCCAGCATTGTCCCAGTTTTCCATTTTTAGGGTGTTGCAATCTCTGGAATCTACAGATGCTATTTTGACAGCCGAAGCTGTCTCTGTCAAATCAGCTCCCTATCTTCATGCCGCTTTTCGAGAGTCTCATCGTCTGACCAATCCTGCAGTCATGGTTCCAACGAAACGGATCTACAATGATGTGAACATTCATGGTGTGAACGTTCCCGCCGGTGATGTCATCGTCTTTGACTCTGTCTCCAAATCGTGAGATCCAAATTTGGTCTCCGACCCAGATCAATTCAAACCAGATCGCTGGTTGCCAGAGGCCGTGGAAGCCAGAAAGGGAACACCTGCTGCTATGCTGGATCATCCCTTCTTCAAGGGTCCTTTTTCCGAAGGAGCGCGCAAGTGTCCGGGGTCTCGTGTAGCCAAAAGTGAAAGCCTTTGTTTGCTGGTAGCACAACTAATTTTAGATTGGGAAATGTAGAATCCAGTGAAGCACTGGAGAGACTTGAAATATCGGATGGACACTGTCCTGACTCCTGTAATGCCCAACATCAAATTTACAGCAAGACCATAGAAATGGATTTAGAAAATCCCGTATTATGAATGCATGGGGCGCGCTACTTTGCTTTCTTTTACTAACTGCAACTACCGGTAGACTAGCTAGAGATATTTTACGTCCAGCTACTACTAGCTAGCAGCATATTATTTAATTTAGTACCTGGTACTACAACTTCTACTACTAGCTAGCTAGAGTGCTAGTAGAGTAGTAGAGTTGCTTGACTACTAGTAGTAGTAGTCTAGTCTAGTAGTCTACTCGCTCTACTACAAGTTTGAGGAGCCCTCTAGACGCGCATTTGATTTATGTTTGAGAACGAAATCCAATTTCACCAAAAGCAAACCAGCATCTCATTCTCTAATTATTACTTCACCACTTCACCACTTCACCAAACACCAAACCGTTACTAACCATGACTGTCCAATAAGAGCATGTAGAAAATGAACTATCGCAACATTGCTTACGACCATAGAGGCTTGGACCCTTGGAAGACGATATCCTCAGGCGTGCGATACGAATCCAATCGCAGACGTCGTAATCAGCCGTTTTCTACCAACTGGAAAATCCTGATCGGTTTGGTAGCATTGTTGGATTTTCTGTCCACGTTTATGAGCCCTCGCTTTTTCGCGCATCAAGACGATGATGCTGCCGATGATCATACTAAGCCTGCCTCCTCCCATTTGCGGATGTTCAGCCAAAACTTCTTTGTGCCCTTTTCCCTTCTCCAAGAATTCTGTTTTTGGCTTGCTCGGTACGATCCTCATATTGGCTTCTTTTTTTCAATTCTCTGGTGCATTGATGCCATTCAAATTGCTGACAAGCAGGCAGACTCTGCACTGAAAGAGTGGGAACGGAGGAGGTTTCTTAGACTTTTTGCTGTTGAGAAGGAGGGAACAGAACTTCCCCGACTATCTCGAATTGACAGATACAAAACCTGGCTGCTGTTTTTGTCGACCCTACTGTTACAGCTCTTGTTCCTACCTGTGGGATTCTACTTGTTGATGTACAAATTGATGCGATGGAATAATGTGTCCACCGGCCCACAGGAATTGACCGCTTTGCTGGAATCAACGTACCAAAACGATAATCTGCCAACCGAATACAGAACGTTTACCAACGAAACCATGTTGAGTCTAGGCTTTGCAGTTGCGAAGCACGGCGGAAAAGCTGTTGCGAAGGTCGTCAATCGACACAGGAAACTCCTAAAACGAGAGGGAGTCAGGAAAGGAATACGATTTGGTCTAACGGCATTGATTCATCCTGTGAAGGCCTGGAACAATGCAAAATATATTTTGTCATATATGCGATGGGTGAAGTATATAATGCCTGCGATAAGCTACACTATCAGAATTCGAGCTAAATTGCGTACTATGATTCGCACCTACAAACAGCGCGGACAGAGGAGAATTGCCTTGCGGGAACGGCGCAAACAATGGAAAATCATGTCGGAAGAACGACGGAAAATTCGGGCTACGAAACAAATTCAGAGTACATTTCGAAGTTATCGTGCGCGCAAATTTTGCTTGAATATGATGGCAGAACATTACAATCAAGAAGTCGTAGCCGCGCACACTCTTCAGCGAGCTTTCCGATGGATGTTGGAGCATAAAAAAGTCAAGGAGCACAAGAAACAGATTGAACTGGATGAACTTACTAAACTCGAACGAAAGAGACGGAAACCCGGTCTTGGGAGGAAGAATTGCATTGCCGCCATGCCTCTAGAAGAAGTGGAACGATTGCTCGAGTTGCGAAACAAAATAGATTCCTTTACACACAATGGTATTGATGCTCACCTTTTGATGCGACCTGATTCGGGATTTCAGGCCGTGTGGGCAACGATTTGTTTTACGCTAACTTTGTTGGAGGTCATTGCTCATTTTAGCAATGCATACATGGCAAAAAAGGCGCCTGATAGTGCATCTGCCCTGACTGTATCCACAAAGCTACAAAATCTTCTACTTCCAACTGCTGCTGTTGCTGATTTGAAAGAGTGCTCCTGTATTCGAAGCCGTCCTAAACGACGACGATTGTTTCGACGCCTGCAGGCCAAGAAATGTGATCCTATTGGTAGTCCGTGGTATTGCCATCAAACGTATTCCTTCTTGGAATTCGCCTACTCTACCACTCTTCTATTTCTCATTGAAAGAATCACGACCATAATGGGAATCGTCTTCTTTTGGGATGTGCCAGTGCTGTTTTTTACAGGCAGATACCACCCTGACACTGGTGCATTAACGTCGCGACCATTCATCAGAAGGTGGATTACTCCTGGTTTGGCGATGCAATTGATCAGTAATCCTAAAATGGAACCAGTTGCAAAAGTCTTGAAGAAAACAATGAAGAGCAGCTTTGAGATTGGGCCGATTCGCGTCTGGCGCTGGATACGGACACTGCTTTACCCGCTGATTGTCCTGCTGCTGGACTTGGGTGAGCGATTCCTTTTGATACCGTTGGTGGAATACGCAAACCGACCAAAACCAAAGAGGGCGCAAGAACAAGATTTGCCGGGCCTTCGGCGATCATCCTGAAATCCGCAGTGCGTCTCAATGTTGCGTCCGACCTTAGCAAATGGTGGACGCAGTTCATCCCTTCCGAGTCTACCTCGCCGGTCAAGTTATTCATCACTCAGGACATCCTCTAGTAAAAGGATATCCTGTAGTCAAATCGGCAACCTTACATCATGTACCCACCCTAGACTAAAGACTAGCTTGAAGACTGTATTTGTTGCAGAGCAGGAAAAGACAAAAGTAGAGCGAGCAAAGATTATTTAATCAATGTAGCTCTAACCTTACTCGATTTCCTTGAACGGTTCGCTAGCTACTAGCTAGTAGTTCCTACGGGGAGAAAGCCAAAAAAGAACTTTCTTACTTTTCGATTTAAGCCATAATAAATTCTTGTAGCACCGTTTCTCATCTATGGCCTACTGCATGTGGCGGGTTCGAATGATATTATTGTGATGCAGTCTGACGAGAGAAGCTGTTGGTTGATCTTTTCCCTCGTACTACTTATCCATCACGTTGTGAACCCTTCAACTGCAAAAAATTACCAAAGGATCGCCTTTGCATTGTTTGATATGCTAATAAGCTTTTGCTTGTGTCACGAAAACTCTTCCGCGCCTGGTGCCGCAGCGAACAATGAAGGACGGAAACGAACAGTACTACTACTGCTACCAGCTACTGTACTAGTAATGCACGAGAGAAGACTACAACATACTCTAGCTAGTAGCTACTACTGTCGCTAATAGTAGTCTAGTAGTAGCGGCAGCCGCAAGAACAATAGCCAATAGGGCATCACGAGTGCGTAAGCGTCCAAGACTCGAAAATGGGACTGGCGGCTTGGTTCACGACTCAAATAATCGTCAACGTCTTTTTTTTTTTTTTGCGACAACAATCAACAACACAGACGAATAATGTACGAGTATAACACAACTTGACAATATTCACATTGGTCCCAAATCCCAAATACGTAAAGACAGTAGTACAAAGAATGAACCGAGTTTTTGGAAAGAAAAAGGCTGCCGCTCCTGCTCCTACTCTAGGTGATGCTTCGGCTGGTTTGGGTGGTCGCATAGGTGCCATGGATCAAAAGATTCTGGACCTGGAGAAAGAACTCAAAGTGTACAAGGACAAGATCAAAAAGGCGAGTACTCCGGCCGCCAAGAAACAGTTACAAAAACGTGCCATGGAGGTTTTGAAGCGCAAGCGCATGTACGAAGGACAGCGGGATATGGCGGCTGGGCAGCAATTTAATATCGATCAAACACAATTCTCCATGGAATCTGCCAAAGCAACGGTTCAGACGGTGTCTGCCATGAAGCAAGCCAACACGGAAATGAAGCGTGTCATGAAGAAGGATTTAAACATTAACGACGTGGAAGATATTGCCGACGACATGGCCGATCTCATGGAGGATTTCAATGAAATCAACGAAGCTTTGGGTAACAATTACAGCACGCCAGAACTAGACGAAGCCGATTTGGATGCGGAATTGGAAATGTTGGGGGATGAATTGGAAGATGAATTGGAATTGGAGGACGCGACACCCAGCTATTTGCAAGGCCCTTTGCCATCACAACCTACGGACACACCTGGCTCCAAGCTTCCAGGTGAGGAAGAAGCGGTGGATGAATTTGGGTTGCCTTCGGCTCCTATGGGTAGTTAATTTTGATTGCTTTCTTGACTGCATTCTGGTATTATTCTGGAACCAGAGTAGAGAATGAATCCAATACAAATAAAGGCTTCGTCTTTCCCTTTTTCATGGACTTGGTCTGCTCACATTGTTGCACGAATCAGATGAATACAGAATCTCGGTTCTACCAAAAACTTAACATTCATATGACAAGACAAATCTAAATAAATTAAATTGGTGTCGCTATTGTCTCTCTTTCTTGCCGACACTTTTAATGACAATTCTATGGAGCTTCTTGCGGTCGCTGGATGGCTGGTGCCAAGCTTCGAGTAATAATTTTGCGGGTCTCGTCGTACGTGTAGCCAGCCTCTCGAAAGGCTTCGCTCTTTAAAAAGTCAGAGACATCGAAGATACGGCGTTCCCTGGCACGACTTTCCAATTCGTCCACGTGTACATCCAAATTTTCCAAATCATCTTCAGGCCTATTGCGCTGACGCAAACGAATAACTTGATACATTTGTTCCTTACGAAATAAGTCTTGCAGCATGTGCAGCATCAAGTACGCACGATCCTCGCCACTGGAAATAAATTTGGCAAAGCTGCGACGTAAGGCTCGACGGACGCTAAACTTTTGCGCTTGGACGAAACTTTCCAACATCATGCGGATACTGGCGTCCATATCGTCGTCACGAACATAGTTCCGAAGATGCATCTTGGCATGCGCTTCGGACATGCGCATGATAGATTCAATGTGACGAACGGCAATGGGAACACCACCCGAAGCAGCTGACTCGCGACGCAAAGCGACGTACAAGGATGCCACCTTTTCGCGATCAAACGTATTGTTGCGAAGGACAGGGCGGACATTGGTGCGAGCGTACTGAATGTATTTTCGCAACAAATCTTGAGGGATCAGACCGGGACGCTCCACGGTTTTAAATCCCAATTTTTCCAAATCGTCGCCGGGGTTAATTCCACGAGTGGGAACAGCTCGCATGTGGCTTTCCGTAACAAACATGGCAAGTCGTTCGTCCGCCACAGGATCGACTTGATCTTGGAGGACGCAAAGGATATCGAAGCGCTGCAAAATAGGATCCGTCAATTCAACATTGTCAGCAAGAGTGTTAGAACTGTCGTACCGTCCTCCAATAGGATTGGCGGCGGCAATTACCGAACAGCGAGCTTGCAGCGACGTGACAATTCCAGCCTTCGAAATCGAAATGCTCTGCTGTTCCATGGCCTCGTGAATAGATGTTCTATCTTGTTCGTTCATCTAATGATTTGTATATTATTTTGTCGTTGTGTCAGCAGCGATCGTTAGAAAATTGCACCAAAACCAAAACAGCAGCAGCAACAACAGCTACAACAACACGAGGAGAGTCAATGTCGTACCTTGTCGAACTCATCAATGAGACAAACACCCTTATCAGCCAAAACCAGGGCTCCCCCCTCCAACGTCCATTCGCGAGTGACAGGATCCTTGTGAACACTAGCAGTCAACCCTACCGCACTGGCACCCTTTCCAGTACTGTAGACAGCTCTAGGCGCCGTGTGTTCGGCGTATTTCAACAGCTGACTCTTGGCTGTTCCAGGATCTCCCAACAATAGTACATTCACATCACCACGAATACGGTGTTTGTTATCGACGTTCTTTGGGACGGCCCCAAACAAACTCATGGCCAGCGCCATTTTGCAAAAGTCATGACCAAAGATACTCGGGGCGATACTTTGAACGATACGTTGTCCAATGTTAGGGTCCTTGGCGAGTTCCAAAATTTCTTGAATGTCCTTTTCCGACAGATTGGCCGCCGCGGAAGCATCCTCGCGTTTGCGAACATGATTGGCTGTCAAAAAGGTACTAAAGACAGGAAAACCGGATTGCAAAGTCAGTCCAGCATCGAATTTCTGTTCGTATATTCCCGAAACTTCGACTTCCTCACCAGGACGAGCCGAATCAATTAAATCGTCAGTGAAGACCACTTCTTTGGTACGAGGAACTCGACCAGGAGGCACGGAACCCGGAGTTTCCTGCAAATTGGCACGCTGGAAGTTGCGGTACTGCGAAAGAGACGGGTGCAGCTTGAACATGACTTGCGTATTTTCGCAAAATTGGTTGGGGCAAGAATCGGGTTGATGGGCACCAGCAATGTTACTGCCAATGCCATCAACACGAAAGGGTCCCTGCGTCCGCTTGCAATTGAGGCATGTGTAGTAAGCAACACTCAGCTGAGGATAGACCGTTGATCGTCGGGTGACCACTCCGTGCACCTTGACAAATTTGTCCAGATGCGTGCGTCTCAAATCCCGAAGTGAATCCAAAAAGGGCACATCACTGACACGAACATGAATTTCACTTTGAATGGCCGTGTACGAGGGAAAGAGCATGAGGGTGTGGCGCGTGGCGGCCTCGTTCAATACATCAATCATATCCTTAGGAGCATCGGTCAACCAGTACCCCAGGACAGGTTCTGTCTCGCACAAGTGCAGAAATGATACCTGGAGCGTGGACTGATTGGCAGCACACATGGCTCGGATCCTTTGTTCGTAAATACCGTTACCCCTCTTACGACGTCGTGTTGGGTCGTCTTCGTTGACTGGCTCTTCCGTATAATGCCGCAAAAAGCTGCGAAACTTGCGTTGAATTTCACGGCGCGTCCTGTCCTGTGCAATCCATTCTCGCAGAGGTACATCAAAAGCCTCCAAGTTAATTTGATCTTCTCCGTCCAAATCTTCCTCGTCGGTTTCGTCTCCTTCCTCGTCCTCTTCATCCTCATTTTCTGCCCGGGCAAAATTTTTACGACGGGCCTGACGAGCTTCATCGTCTTCTTCCGTTTCCATGGCATCCAAAAGACCGTAGAAACCATCGTTTCGTCCCCGTCCTTCACCACGTTCTCGCTGAGCCAACTCGCGCTCGGCCGCACGTCGTGTTTCCACATCCATGGAATCGTAATCTCGATCGTCCAAACCTTCCTGGCCGTACGTATCCAAAGCATCAATGCGCTGATAATCACGTTCGGCATTTTCTAACAAATCTTCGCCTTCTTCTTCCTCTTCTTCCAGGGCAGCAGCAGCAGCCGTTTCGTCTTGATAATCATAGTCCTGATCTTCTTCCATATCGACATCTCCAGCAGTACCATCACTGTCGTTCTCCTGATGGTCGGCATTGCCATCATTATCGACATTTTGAAAATCATCCGGATTATCTCCCGCCAGTTGCAAGACTTCTTGTTGAAGTCGACGTTGTCGTCGACGTTCGGCAGCCAGTTGCGACAAACGAACAGCCCGTCGAGATTGTACATTATCATCTTCTGCTGGTTCTTCATTATCGTCAACACTGCTGGCATCACTACTACCGCTGGGATTATTGTTGGCGTTGTCCTCAGCCTCCTCGACGTCGTCTCCTTCGTCCAGATCGGCAATCACACGCCTTCGCTTGGGTGTCGGGTCTTCTTCTTGGGATGACATGGCAATTTAATACTAGAGTGGTGGTGAGTGGTTTGAGTAATTTGTTGTTTCTTATTTAGAAGAAATAGTTTATTACTAGTTGGACTACTACCCTGGTAGTAGAGAGTAGCCAGAAGTAGTAGTAGTAGTTGTTGTTGTTGTTGTAGTTTCTTTTGCCACCAACAACAGCAAGTCAAGGTACTCTCCTAATATTTGCTTAGGTTGATTTACAATACTACCAGGTACCATACTACTACACTGTAGCTACTCTACGTAGTACAGTAGCTAGTTGTTGTCATTGGAAAATCTTCGCGCCTTTTCCCGAGGCTATTTACATCGCAAATTAGGACGCACAGTTCTCTACTTTTTTATCCCCAATCCCTACTGGAAGAAATCAAGATCATGATGTTTTTTTGTTTCGTCTTCTTGTTGGTGAAAAAAAAAAAAACACCGATCCAAACAAACATACATTTTACAAGAAAAGACAGAAATCAAAAGAGACACAAGCAAACAAGGAACAAACAAATCAACACCAAACGAGGAACTTCGCGAAGACAACGTCACTTTTTTATCATAGGATAGGAAAGCAATACTACCATGAACGCATCAAATACCATCGACGACGACAACCACCGATACAGCAACGACGACAACGACGACAACGACGACAACAATAACAATCTTCCACCATCAGAAGACAACGACAATGAAAACGACAACGACAACGACAACGAAGACAATGAATTGACCTCCATGGAAACGGTTGCTGTTCTCTTAGATACAACGAATTTTGGTGGTGATGGTGGTGGTGGAAAAGCGCAGGACATTTTGCAAGCTCGCGAAACGGTAAAACTCCTCGAAAAGAAGCACGCCGAAAGGACTGAAAAGGCGTGCTTAATGGTCGACGCCAAACGAACGTGGAAGAACTTGTCCAGTTCGAAACGCAACAATCCTCAAACGATTCATTTCATCTTGGACGTTTGCAATCCCAAAACCAATCCACTTCCGTATGCCTTGACATGGGAAGGCGCATCACGCTGTCTCTCCTGGAGAATCCTCAGCAATCGCGATTTGTTGTTGAAGCGTTTGGAGTTGGTCCCCCACTTTGAAACAACCTACTACGGCACGGTTTTTGAACCACCCCAAACACTCAAGAACGACAAGCAGGTCATGCTGGCCATTTGTTCCCGAAATTCGCAGGCATTGCAGTATTGCTCCAAGAAATTACAAAATGATCCTCAAGTCGTTCGTGCCGCCGTTACTCATCGTTTCCATTATGCTCCGACCGCCATTCAATGGGCATCAGCCAAACTCCGCAACGAAAGGACAATGGCAAAATATGTTTTAGGTCAGCGGTACGGGATCCGTGCGTTCTGTCTTTTGGGCAAGCGGTTGCAACGAGACGCTCAGCTTGCCATTTTGGCAATCAAAAAGGCTGGCAAGTCGTACGCGGCATCAAATGAACACCTTCTGGATCTACCCTTTGAATTTCGTTACGACAAAAAGGTCGTTTGGGAAGCCGTGAAGCAGCGTGGTAGCAACCTGCGCTTTATAACTGATCCCAACTTGGTTTCGAACTACGATTTAGTCCTCGAAGCTTGCCGTCAAGATGGGACAGCTCTAGTCTACGCGCACAGCTCCGTTCAACGCAAAATTTTATCAGATCCCAACGATCTTATGATGGTCTTATCTAATGGTGGAGGGACGTGGATCGAGGCAGCGCCTATGGATGCCTACTGGGAGCCACCGTACATGATAACGGCAATGGCGAACGGGTACAACGGTGAAGGTTTCCGCCTTGACGTCTTGTACAAAACAGACCCTGACTTTTTCTACGAGCTTTTATCCGCCTCCAACAACATTCACGAGGTATACAAAGCATTGCCCATTGAGCTCCAAGAAAACAAAAATGTCATTCAAGCCATAATCGACACCAACGAGCACGTCAACGAAGCCCTCGTGCGCTCCTTTTTTAAACAATACGACTTTTTTGCCGAGGATCAAACGTTTCTCTTTGAAGTCATAAGCAAAGGTTTTGTCACTTTTCTGGGCCTTTCGTCTGCCAAATCGGTCATGAAGGACAAGAAATTTGTCATCCAAGCTGCAAAAGTCGATGGCTTTGTTTTAGAGTACGCCTCTGAAAATCTCAAATTAGACGAAGACTGCCTTCGTGTGGCCTTAGCAGAGAGTCAATATCCAATTGATTTTGATGCGATTGACAAGACGTTCCCGTCCGAAATTTGGAATAGGAGCACTCTGGTAACCCTCATTATCGTTCACGCCAACAAGAACGATTTTATGGACGACGATGACATGACACGAACGATTTTAGAGAAGGTTCCGTTAAGCGTGTGGCGTGACCGAACCATTTTCCTAGAGTATACCAAACGAGGATTTCCACAGGAAAACATCAATATAGAAGCTCGCCGTATGCATTCGGACGACGCTGAAATTCAGCTTGCATATCTCGCTCACAAACCTAGCCTCAATCCCTACCGATGGTGGATGTGGTTTCAGTTAGGCGGTCCCAGCTCCACTTTGACATCCAGTCTCAGGTTTCAACAACAAGCCGTTTTGGTTGCTCCTGAAATCTTGGCACAGGCACCTAAAAGCCTCATGCATAATTTTGAATTAATGTTGACAGCAATTGGAAACAGTGTGAGTCCAATTTTCCTGAAAACTCCTAACTTGTCGTATCTCATACGTTTCGATTCTTTACTCTTCCCTCCCTCCCCTTCCCCCAGCCAATCGCGCTTGCGGGCTTCAAGCACTCTGCATCGAATGTATCGTTCAAATTATTGGTACTTTTCGCGCAGCGCGTACGAGCGCGAAAAGAACCAATCGATACGTTTGTCGTGGACTTTCTTGGTGGGTTCATGGCAAATCGTTTGATGGGATCAGCCTCGGCACCTCCCCAGAAGAAGGCGCGACGTGGACATACCAAAACGACAGTCACCGCCAAGAGCAAAGCCTGCCACCTGCATTTGCTGGACTGTGGAATGGAAACTGGAATAGCGTTCAAGAAATCGATTGCTTTGTTTGCGGGTATTCAGTACGGCCCTGACTACAAACTTATGCGTAAGGCGGAAAAAAATTTGGAGCTCTTTGGCTATTAGATGAGCCTGGTGTAATCATAGCTCGCTAGCTAAGTAGTGGGCAGTGAGTTGCTTACCATTACGAGTGTACAGTTGGTTTTTTGCAAAATAGCTACCAGGCGCATTCTAGATAAATTGCCTTAATCCAGTACATGGAACACTTATTGTGTACTATGAGATGCTTGTTTAGGACAACCGTCCATAGTACGCAATCCAAAATTTAATATTCTCGACAATCATTCTGATAATTTTGCAAGCGCTCACGTTTCTCATCCTACCTGTGTGGAGTGCCGCAAAAGTGCGATGGGCGTCAGCCCTCTAGTACCTGGTAGTACCGTACAAAAGCGTGCCTATCGTGTAAAAACTCCATGTTTGACTGGATTTTCAAGTATTGAACTAGACCCCCTCTAGCTAGCTAGTAGTTAGCAGGAGTATTGCTTACCTGGTAACAATTTTGAGAGGTCCTGCACGGTTTACCGGGAGGGTTACTCTTACCGGTAGCTACACATGGAAAATCAAAACTTGTACTGATAGTACTAGCAAGTACTACTGCTAGTAGTAGTCTACTACGGTAGTAGTAGCTAGTACTACGGTAGTGGTACTATGTATCTCGAATCTATCGAATCTATGCTCTGCCAGTACCGCCTACCGGGTATACCTGGTACTAGACTACTATCTGAGTACGAGTAGTTCTTGTGTTCCCACGCGTTCTCACTAGTTCAACTGATCACTGTCTACGTACTACCGTAGTAGTTAATTCCATGTTCGAGTTTTCGTCGTAGGTCATATTATTATGTCAGGGCAAAATAAATACGGTATAAAAAACCTGCCAAAAACCTCTACTACTACTAGACTAGTAGTACTACGAAAACCCAGTCGTTCACGTTCCACTTTCTTGCTGGTTTTTTCTGCCGATCGTTGTACTCTTCCTCGTGCAGAACCTCGTCGGCTCTGATGTCCTCTGCTTAAACATCTCCATCTTTCAGCTACTCCTACTAGCTAGACTAGTAGACTAGTGGATCCTCTTGAAAAATTGTTTGAAACATGCTGATGATCTGAGGCGTAGTTGTATATCTGTATTTCTTGCAACGCGTTTTATCTACAAAACTATTTTTCTGCTTATCTACCATTATCCATCCATCCAGCTGTAGTCTGTAGTAATAGCTAGAATGTCGGCGATATCAAACAAAGACACCAGGAACAATTCGTCCACGTCCATCGGCTGGAGAAAAGGGAAGTGGTCTCTCGAAGAAGAGAAGTATGTAGAATTACTCATTGAAGAATTTAAGCTTGGAGCACTGCCCCTGGCACCAGGCACAACCCTTCGTTACTTTGTCTCTAAGATGATCAATTGCAACCCCAAACGTGTGAGCAAGAAGTTTGAAAACTCCAAGTACAATGGTAAACGGCGGTACAAGCCATCCAGTGTGGCCAGGAGCACGGAAGAAACCAAAATGCGACGTGAACGCCTCCAACAGATGGAACGCAAATTTCTGGTTGCTTCCAAGCGCATGGAAGAAGATAGCAATCTCAATGAATCCCAGCTTGAGCAGCGTATTCAAGAGATCCGGGTTCGGGCCCTCCAATCCACAATTCCGGCAACGCGTTCTCCATGGTTGACATCCGCAGCAGTGGGAGTAGAACCAAACATGATACCCAGAGATACCCTTCAAGACTGCATGATAGCTCAGCGGATCGACTCGAAAACTGGAACCATGAGTCAAGACGCATCCGTTTCACGTTTGCGTAACATGTCGCTTTCCAGCACATCCAATACGTCCCTGGGACTACCTGATGGCTTTCCCCCTCCTGGCAGCACAGACAAACGTCAGTTCGACAGAGCTCACAAAACATCCAACAGCACGTCTCTAGATCTACCTCGGGGGTTATCATTTCCTGGCATTACTGCCACAGCTCAATTCAGTGGACCTAATTGTTCGCAAAAGACCTCGTCCTTGGATTGTAATACATCCTTGACACTATTGCCAGGTCAACAGCTGCATTCTTCTTATCACGAAGAAGGAACATTCGCTTGGAAAATTCGAAGACAGAGATTTCTAGAAGCCGGCAACTGCAACCTGTCCTTCTCAAAGTTACCAGGAGACCGTGGGAGCCACCATAGTAATCAATTTTGCTTGTCATTACCATATTCGGATAACAAATGCTCTCAACTGGATCAGTATGTTGTTGAAGAGCAGCTGCGTCATCGCACACCGTTGGACCTTCGGGGTGCCTCTGCTCGCGATCTGACTGCGCAACATTGCGCACAACTTCAATGGCCATCTCTTATCGACCCGATGTCGCCGGCAGCCAACTTGAGATTCACTGGTTCTTTGAAACGCGGTGCTGGGAACGATGATATCCTAGAGAGCTTGAGGCCGAACAAACGATTTTGATAGAGAGTGAAATCTAACCAAAGCAGCAAGTGAAGGCGCGCTTCATGCATCAATTTCATATTGTTCGACTACTTCATAGTAAACAATCACTTAAAATTACTGCTGTTTATTGGCGTCGCTTTTTGCAAAACTGGCCTAATATGAATCATCGGAAGGAAATAGATACACAATTTACAAGTTTTGCTTCGACTTCTTACTTGTCAGAACGATCAAACGTCAAAGTTGGTGCGCTCACGACTACTGTAAGACAACTTGCGCGTAGGGTGGAGAGCTTGCCCGGGTCAAGCAAAAATGGACCAGGCGAATGCCAATACAAGCAGTGTGAAAAGTGTCCACTGAGCGAAATATTTAGGGTCATTCGCTTCTAATCCAAAGCTTGGAAGAGCATCTACACGTTCAACTCTGTTGAGGTGCCCAATGTCTCCAGGTTAGCGGCGTGAGAAGAAGTCTCTGCTTTATGATTTTTCTTTGGCGAAAAATGCAGACTACCAGTAGTTCCACAATGTGCTTGAGAGCACGGAGAATCTTGTTGAGTAGAGGCAGCTCTTCGTTGGATTGTATTTCAATTATGCCAATTGACCTTGGGTCTCATTGCCTACTAGCCGTAAAATAATGCTGGTAGATTCGCGCTACTAATAGATTTCGTAGTAGTCTACCCAGTGCCTTCTTAAGCGGAACTTCTTTTATGGATGACAACAACGTTACTACGAGTACTCTACTCGTGTAGAGTACAGCTTTGCGAAAGACTTTTAAATTCGAGTCACGGAATAAGCGTCACGAATACTTGACTGGCTTGCACGGTCGCTCGTGTGTCCGCTTTGCCTGTGCTTGTGTGAGATTTTGTAGAGTAATCTTTTTGCGGCATGCTAACAGTAATCACGCACGTCTTTAATTTTCGAAAACGTTAGTTAATCCAAATAACATGACCATGGTGCACCGATCCGTTATGGCGGCCTTTGCCGTCACAGCTTTCTTTCTCAAAAGCTGCCAAGCCGTATTCTATGTTCCTGGTGTGCACCCAGAAAGCTTCCAGAAGGGTCAGAATGTCCCTCTCAAGGTCAATTCCATCACTTCGGTACACACTCAGATTCCCAAAGATTATTACCGTCTTCCCTTCTGCAAGCCTGAACAGGGAACGAAAATGGCATCCGAAAATTTGGGAGAATTCTTGACTGGGAACAAAATCCAAAATTCGCCTTATCTGATTGAGATGTTGGAAGAAGTGCGCTGTCGCAAACTCTGTCAAGTCCGCTTGACGAGGTAGGTTTGGAGGTGAAAGGTGCAGGCAGCATTGTGAATTTCAGTGTATTCATCACGACTCTAACCTTTCTCTCTCTCTTTATCCTTGTTTCTGAATCTCCGGTTAACTTGTCAGCGTTGATGCCTTGAGACTTCAAAAGCACATCAAGTATGGATACCACAACAACTGGTACGTTGGGATTAGTGTTGGTGCAAATTGCAAATAGAGATTAATTGCTCGGAGTATACTCTGTGGAAAAAGTCGAAGGAAAACGGGACATTCTAACAACCAACATTCTCAACAACTACTTATTCTGCTTTTTGTAGGATTATTGATAATTTGCCTTCTGCTAATGTTGCCATGCACAACGGTGCTGTGCAAAAGCATTACGCTGGAGGTTTCCCTATTGGATTTATTGACTCGGGAGAAAAGGAAGCCTACATCTTCAATCACGCCAAAATTATCATCGATTACCACCAGCGCGATGACGGGTACCGCGTTGTTGGATTTGGTGTTGAGCCCATTAGTGTCAAGCACCGTTTTTCTAATGGTTACGAATGGGACGGTGTTTCCCTGGAGGGATATAACAAGGGTTTGGAAACTTGTCCTTCCCAGACTACCGACTTTATTGCCCAAGAGACGGTGGAGGGTGTTCAGGTCGTCAAATCTGGTCAGCAAATTCTTTACACATACGATGTCACTTGGAACCCCAGTGAAGTGGAATGGTCTTCTCGTTGGGATGTTTACCTTACCGAAGATCACTTTGTCCCACCCCAAGTCCATTGGTACTCCATCACGAACTCCATCTTGGTTGTCCTTTTCTTGTCCCTCGTGGTTCTCTCGGTTTTGGTCCGCAACCTTCGCCGTGATATCGCTGCTTATAATTCCCTTGCCATTTTGACAGACGAGGAAGAAGGAGAAGAGGAGGACGAAAAGGGTTGGAAGTTAATCCATGCGGATGTTTTCCGCCCTCCGCAAACCCGTCCCATGATGTACTGCGCTTTTTTGGGAACCGGTGTTCAGCTTGGTATCACAACGCTTTTTGCCATTGTGTTCTCAGCAGTCGGCTTCCTTTCCCCAGCCCGCCGTGGTTCTTTCGTCAACGCCGCCATTGCCTTCTACTTGCTTTCTGGTGTTGTCGCAGGATATGTGTCCAGCAGGCTGTACAAGGCCTTTAACGGAAAGTACTACCAAGTCTGTACCGTCATGACGGCCACTTTGTTTCCAGGAATCACCTTCGGCATGTTTCTCTTGTTCAACGTCATCTTAGCCTTTTTGCGCTCTTCGGCATCAGCCCCATTCCTCGACGTCCTTTTGGTCGCTTTCTTATGGTGCTGCATTGCGATCCCTTTGACATTTGCCGGAGCTTTGATCGGATACAAGCAGAATGCTATTGAATGGCCGACAATCACTTCCAGTATTGCACGTCAGATTCCAACCCCTCCAATTACATTGCACCCTTTGATCGGAATGACCCTCACAGGAATTATTCCCTTCGCGGCTGCTTATGTAGAGCTATTCTTCATTATGACGAGCTTGTGGATGAATCAATTCTATTATGTGTTCGGATTTACCTTGATTGTCTACATTATCTTGTTGGTAACCTGTGCCGAAGTGACACTCCTTTGTGTCTACTATCAACTCTGTGCTGAAAATCATCAGTGGTGGTGGTATTCCTTCTTCTGCTCTGGTAGTGTTGCATTCTACATGTTTGGGTACAGTATCATTTGGTTTGGGTCTCTTGAAGCCTCTAAGATGTTGATGACATACTTGCTTTACTTTGGCTACATGTTTTTGCTCTCCTTTGCCATGTTTTTGGTCACTGGTGCTGTCGGAGCGCTTACATCTCTATGGTTCATCAAGACCATTTTCGGAACCATCAAGGTCGATTAAAGTTTAGGAGTGCGGAAAGTTTTTACTATTTTCAGTTGTCTTGTTTTAAGGGCACAATATTAGCTCGAGAATAAACCATTATTTGTTTTTAAAATTTCGTTAACAAATGTGTTTTGCCTGAGAGGAGATGGGATGTGGCGTGCAGTTGGCTTGCCGACTGTATTACGTGCCACATCATTCTCATGATCCACTGCAAAAGGAATCTCTTTTGCGAAAAAATCTCCTGCGGCCCTGCCTACCGGAGATAATATGTATCCGAATAGTTAGCAGTAGCTATTGGAGGCAGCACTAGGCTACTCTCTTGCGAGATGATCTGGTACCATCATGGTACACATTATTTAAAAAAAATCTAAAAGTACCTGGTAGTATCTATCGATCCATCTAAACCTGCAAATATGAGTCCCGTTCAAGTGACCTGGGACTTAATGACTTTCCGCGGTTCACACGTAGACGTAGTAGTCTACTCTAGCTAGTAGTCTGCTACTAGCTACAGTACTAGCTAGACCTACTAACGAATCACTGCTGGCTGCTGCGGCTGCATGCATTGTTTCTTCAAAAAATATTCAGTGCTAGACTACTGCCTAGCTGCGACTAGTAGCTAGTAGTAGTCTAGTACTCGACCAAATTCAACTTAGTTACCACTCGTATTCTTATTGTTATTATTATTATTTATTTAAAGCAAGACTTTGGTGAATATCTACAGTATCTTTAACCTTTTTCAACTAGACTACTACTCCGTACTTGATTGAATTGTTAAAATCCCTATAAAACATTAACGATGATGAACAGGCTCGCACTCATTGGAGCCCTCCTTGTGGGAAGCGCCAGCGCTCTCTTTTATGTCCCTGGGGTGCAGCCGCAGACATTTCAAAGGGGAGACGAGGTGGTGATGAAAGTTAATGCGTTGACCTCGATTCACACACAGATCCCCAAAGATTACTATCGCTTGCCCTACTGCCAGCCTGAGGGTGGTCCCAAAATGGCGTCTGAGAACCTGGGCGAATTCCTTACTGGAAATAAGATCCAGTCTTCTCCCTACAAGATTAACATGTTGGAGGAAGTGGTCTGCCGCAAGCTGTGCCAGGTAACGCTAACCAGCATCGAAGCAGCCAAACTTCGTCTCCACATCAAGTACGGATACCACAACAACTGGATCATTGACAATCTTCCATCTGCTAATCTTGCTGTCAGCCACGGAAAAGAGCAGAAGCACTATGCTGGTGGATTTCCGATTGGTATCATGTCCAGCGAAAAAACCAAGGCCTACATTTACAATCACGTGAACATCAATATCGATTACCATGTCCGCGAGGGAGAAGGATTTCGTGTGGTTGGATTTTCTGTCGAACCTTTGAGTGTTAAACACACCTTCGCGGGCGGCTATGAATGGGACGGAATCAGCTTGGACGGAGTCCAAAAGCAGCTCGATACCTGCCCTCTTGCTGCAACGGGAGAGCACATGAGTCGTGAAGAAATCGCGATCTTGCAGATTGTTGCTCCGAACGAAAAGATTCTCTTTACGTACGATGTGAAATGGAAGGAAAGCGACGTTGCTTGGTCGTCCCGATGGGATGTCTATCTGACGGAGGACAATCTGGTTCCAGCTCAAGTGCATTGGTACTCCATTACCAATTCGATCTTGGTTGTGGTCTTTTTATCTTTACTCGTCATTTCTATTCTTGTGAGAAACTTGAAGAGAGATATTGCTGCATACAACGCTCTGGCTGCTCTCTCCGAGGAAGACGCGGAGGAGGCCGAAGATGAAAAGGGATGGAAGCTTGTGCACGCTGATGTCTTTCGTCCACCCCAGACAATGCCCATGGTCTATTGCGTCTTGATTGGTACTGGAGTCCAGTTAGGATTGGCAATGTTCTGTGCTATTGTGTTATCCGCCGTTGGATTTTTGTCGCCAGCAAGACGCGGATCCTTGATGAATGCTACTTTGGCATTTTTCATGCTCTGCAGTGTCTTTTCCGGTTACGTCAGCAGTCGCCTATACAAGGCCTTCCGCGGTCGACGTTGGCAAGTGTGCACGGTCCTCACTGCCACGCTTTTCCCTGGTACTGCCTTTGGAATGTTTTTGTTTTTTAACATCATACTCCATTTTATGCAATCCTCGGCATCTGCGCCCTTTTTGGATGTGCTCATTGTTGCCGCCATGTGGTGCTGCGTCTCCATTCCACTCACTTTCTTGGGTGCCTACTTTGGATACAAAACAGAAGCTATTGAGTTCCCTACCGTTACTTCTACCATTGCCCGCGCTATCCCCCCAGCATCGCCACTCTTGAATCCCCTCATTGGAATGGCGCTTACAGGTATCATCCCTTTTGCCGCGGCTTACGTTGAATTGTTCTTTATCATGACAAGTCTCTGGATGGACCAATTTTACTACGTCTTTGGGTTCACGCTGATTGTTTACATCATTCTGATTGTCACATGCGCTGAGGTAACAGTCTTGTCGGTCTACTATCAATTGTGTGCCGAAAACCATCGATGGTGGTGGTTCTCCTTCTTTTGCGCCGGAAGCACCTCATTTTACATGTTTGGATACAGCATTGTCTGGTTCCGCACTTTGGAGGCATCCAAAATGCTCATGACATACCTTTTGTATTTTGGCTACATGTCTCTCTTGTCTTTTTCGATGATGTTGGTGTTTGGGTCCATTGGGTCCTTGACTTCTCTGGTCTTTATTCACAAGATCTTCTCTACGATCAAGGTGGATTAAAAAAGTAATGGACGCTGAAATTCGGTCGGCCCTTTTATGCGTTATTTGCGTTCCGAATCGAAATTTGTACCGAGCAAAATGCCGTGTTTCGTTTTGTCACATTCAATTGAAAGTAGGGGAGCTGGAGGAAAAAAAATATTAATAAAAACCTTGCTTTAATCAAATTCATCTGAGTGCTCCTCATCCGTAATCCAGTATACTAGTACTAGTACTAGCTAGGTACACAGAAAATATTGGGGCTACAATAAGCAACAAAGTGAATGGAGCAAATGAGCGCTTACTGAGATACATCGGCAGGAGAAGAAAGAAACAGAGTGCTCTACGAAAAATGCTGAAATGTTTTTTCATTGGTCGCTCTAATCTCTTTTCTTATCCACAGTATAGATTTGACTTGTCCACAGCAATTTTGGTTTGCTTTCTATCCACTCGAGTATCACATCAACATGCTGGCTATCGATCACGAGAGAAAGAAACGATGGCTCCCTTCGTGTCCCTCCTTGCTACAAATCTTAGCAATGCTTTTGATCACCACCTCTCCGCATTTGGTGCAATCATCTGAAATTCCAAAGCACAAGGCCATGCCTCCAAAAATGGACCCCAAACCGTAAGATTTTCTGAACGATCTCATTTGAAAGCCATTTACTATAGCTGAATTAGTGAGATTTTGTGAGCTGTCGCCACCAAACATAACATTTCAGTTTTTCATTTTGTTCTTCCTTTTTTTGTACCACAGGACCTTGCCGGAAGTGACACACAAAGTATTTTTACAAGTAGAAATCGATGGAAAAGACGCCGGAAAAATCGTTCTCGGACTATTTGGAACTGTGGCCCCAAAAGCAGTTGAGAATTTCAGAGCATTGTGCGCATGCGACCAAGAAGATAAAAGATTATGCTACAAGGGATCTACCTTTCATCGTGTTATTCCAGATTTTATGATTCAAGGCGGCGATATAATCCGCGGGGATGGTACTGGAGGTATCAGCATTTACAATAATGGGGGAACCTTTGAAGACGATGGATTTGCAGTGCCCATGAATCGAAAATTTCTGCTCGCCATGGCAAACAATGGCCCTGATTCCAACGCCTCGCAATTCTTTATCACCACTGTTAAAACGCAATGGCTAACTGACAAAAACGTCGTCTTTGGAAAGATTATGGACGAGAGTGAGACCGTAGTAAAAGATGTTGAAAAAGAAGGAACTAACTGCGGCACACCACGGAGTAACATTGTCATTGTCGATTCGGGAGAACTTACGGTGACGGAAGATGATAAAACTGACGATGGGAGTGATCCACATCACAACAGGGACCTTCCAGATGAGAAAGGACAAGATGACGAGGAAACACAATAAACTTTGTTTTGATGTTCTGGAATCAAAGTATAAGACGACAGTCATCACAAGCACGCCTTTTCAGTTATTACAATCACACATAGAATTAGCCTGCAACGAGCCATCCGCAAAATTAATGAAAGGTGTCTTTTAGCTTCCACCATCGGAGCTGTAACCAGAAAGACAGCATTTGAAGCTGTCATATTTTTTAAATATAAAACGATTTCTCGTCATCACACGCAAGTTTTAATCACCTTTTCAAAATATAAATTAGTTTGGGTTGAAATGTGCAGTTCCTTTTCCAGTTTCGCCGACAGACTGGTCATCTTGCATGTCTGCAATTTAAGTAGGAACAACGAGGTCCTGCGTTGCGACCCCCCGAGCAGTGCCATGCGGTAATCAAGGGATGCAAAGAAAGAACTTTAAAGACGACAATTAAATGAGATCGGCAACATCCATAGGCATCTCAGTAATTTCTGTGGTGTAAAATTCTTCGATATCGCGAAGATAACGGACATCAGCCTCGGTCAAAAAGTTGATAGCAACTCCCTTACGACCAAAACGTCCAGAACGACCAATACGATGAATGTAATTCTCACGGTTGGTTGGAAGATCAAAGTTGATGACAAGAGAAACTTGCTGAACATCGATACCACGAGCCAACAAATCCGTTGTGATCAAGACACGAGAAGATCCAGTACGGAATTCGCGCATGATAATGTCACGCTCTCGTTGGTCCATGTCTCCGTGCATACAACTCACTGTGAAATCCTTCTTCTGCATCTCCTCTTGAAGCCAGTCGACCTTGCGGCGGGTATTGCAGTAGATGATCGCCTGAGTAATTGTTAGAGTCTCATAAAGATCACTAAGCGTATCTAGCTTCCATTCTTCGTGCTCTACAGCAATGTAAAATTGCTTAATACCCTCCAAGGTCAATTCGTCTTTCTTGACCAAAATACGAACAGGTTCTCTCATAAAACGTTCAGTGACCTCCAACACTTCCAAAGGCATGGTGGCACTGAAGAGACAAACCTGGACAGTTTCGGGCAAAAACTTGAAGATGTCATAGATCTGGTCTTTGAAACCGCGACTAAGCATCTCGTCAGCCTCGTCCAAAAAGAACTGCTTGATGTGATCCAAACGTAAGGCCCTACGGTTGATCATATCAAAGACACGTCCTGGAGTTCCAACGACGACATGAACTCCCTGTTGAAGGATGCGAATATCGTCACGAACAGCAGTACCACCGACACATGCATGGACTTGAATGTCCATGTAATCCCCCAAGGCCAAGACGACCTTTTGAATTTGCTGAGCCAACTCACGGGTGGGCGCCAAGATAAGAGCCTGGCAGTCACGCTGCTTAGGGTCAATCTTGGCCAAAGTACCAATGGCAAATGTGGCAGTTTTACCCTGTTTTTGTAATCGTAGTTGGTGGATGTTTTGTGAGTCAAGTGAAAAAATGAAACGAGACGTATTTTGGTTGTCAAACCAAATACCATTTACACACACAACATCTTTCTAAAGGTCCGATTTTGAGTTTGGATTTTTTTTCAGTCACAATATTTGTTCAGACTCGAAAGATGTGTGTTAACGCATTGATCGTCATCCCTTTTTTTGAAGATGCCGCTTCACTACCGAGAATGGACAGCTCGGCAACATGGCTGCAAAGTGTATCAAACGATTCAATACCAAGAAAAAACCTACCGTTCCGGATTGAGCCTGTGCAATCAAATCCTTTCCCAACATTGCTGGCTTAATGGCTCTCTGCTGAATGGCAGAAGGCTTTTCGAAACCGTATGAGTAGATTCCTCGAAGCAATTCATCTGGGAGATCCATGGCGTCAAAGGTCTCAATGGCTTCATCCCAATTTGACTCGAGATCAGCATCGGTAAGGCCACCAGGGGCCGGTTCACCACCTCCTTCTTGGGGTAGTTCACTGCAGGATAAGCAGGGAAAAATTGAATAAATTGCGTGAGATGAACCGCACAATAAGAGAAAAGAACTGGAGATTACCTTCCACGAGGCAAGGCCAGGGGATGAAGGGGAGGGGTTCCGATGCAGTGTTCGCTCCTACTAATCCCAGCAGACAAGGATTCCCGCCACTTATATCATTCAGTGGACGTACCTAAATTCTTGTTGTTCTTCGCTCATCAGATAGTTTTAATAAGTTGTACACTCACTTTGTTTCATGTACAACTTGTGATTGCGTTGTAGCAAGGGTTTGGTTATCCTAATTTCGGCTGATTGGTCCTTGGCCTTACTTTTTGATCAGCAGCTTGTGGTCTGTCTGCCCTCCGCATCGAAATGTGTGGAAGGTATTGGATACGATCCATAGAAACGCATTGGACTGGGATTGAGTGGTGGGCAAACAGTACAACGTTAGCTGGACGGAGGGCGGACCAGTTTTTTTCGAATAAAAAATTATCCGTACTTTATCGTGAGATTTAAAAAATGATACGCTGGGTACTCTATTCAGTACCCTGGCAGTAGACAGGAGTATTCGAGTAGGTACCTGGTACAATAGGACTCCCTGGGGTCACCACCTGCTCCAAATCTACAACCAGCTACAGTAGACTAGACGTAGACTACTACAATAAAATACTGTAATAATCATCATTTTAGCAGCGCCCTGCTCCTACCAGTTCTTTATGTAAAGCAATCGCTCTACGCAGGTCTGGTTGCTACATTCAGCAGCCAAGCAATGAGAACAGAGCTTTTGATTACTGGAGCGCTTGGGAACATTCTACAAACAAACAAACCCTCTACCTCAACAAGAATTCCTGTAATAACTCCAAACTTTTAGGCTGCGTGCCACTACCCACTTTAAGGTACAGTTGTCCTTTGTGGTTCGGTTTTGATCAACCACGTCACTCGTTGGGAAGCCAATGGTATCCTCCGAATACCAATTCCTGAAATAAATTTTAGATGCCCCCCAGTGATTGCTTGAGCGCGCAGGAGGTTGTTTGTGTGTGTGTGTGTGTGCGCGGGTGCGCGTGTGGCGCTTTCAGCTCAAGCACTTTCGTTATTACCAAGTAGTATTACAAAAACTCTGCCGTGTACCTACTAACGATGTACTCGGAGTACTAGTAGGTACTGTACCATACTGGTAGCCTCTGCTTGAACCAGCTGGTGCCGCGAACCGCTGACATTGCGGCAATGACGAATTTCTTTTGGGAGAACAAAATCAGCATAAGTGAAAAAAAGAAAGAAAATTTTGTTTCGAAAGGAATAAGATTCTGTTTTTAGAAAACAAGTAATTTAAATAGTACCAGTACCTGGTACTACTGGTAGACACAGTAGTGGTACCAGTACTGTACTAGCGTACTATTAACTAAGTAAATCATCACCATCCGTCCGTATCAGTACTAGTAACTGAGTCAAGAAATTTACGGTATATTTTTCGTTTCTTTTTAGTACCAGTGTGGTATGCTGGTAGTGAGAACAATAATTACCGTATTATTTCGTTTAATTTCTCTGAATGTACTGAATATGGATAGTGCCAGAAGAACACTTGTTCGTTTCCAATCAGCGATGTCAATTATTTTAAGTCCTCCGGACAGTCTATGGCAACGGCTCCTCTGGCAACCAGCTTCTCGTTCGCATAAAAATAGTTGCAACATTTTAAGAAGGCTTGGCTCGGCTGGCGTCAGCTTTCAGGCCTTTACTGTTCAGGGCAGTCTCCGTATTGAGAGTGCTCGAAAGTGGAGTGTCAACAACGAAACAGTAGTCTCAAAAACTACTACTTTCTGATTCATTAACAATCGTACAAATAATACAAGAGGAGTCCTGTAACTGCATTTCTAGCGAAGGTACGAGGACAATGGGTTTGTGCGAACTTGCTATATTTTATGATTTGCTGATAGGCATCAGGTGTTTGTGTTGAATTTGGGATAACCGAGACGCTTGTAGTAACCATTCAAAGCCGCATGGTTGTTAATGTTATTGCGATGAAATAATAGCCCAGGCATTGTTTAGTCCGGTGCAATTTGGGATGACATGTTCCGACAAGAGGGACCTTTTGTTATGATACACATTCCCCGTCGAAATATGGATTATTGACTCTGCTGTACATCTCCTTCTCTTTCAGAGGACGATTAAACGTTCAACCGACTTGTCGCAACTTCGTAGTTACTAGTTTCTGCTGCAATTCTAGACGCATCGAATGGCCGTTAACATGTCAAAGCCTGTCAAGGACGGAGTGGCCAAGAAAGCCACAAAATACAAGAAGGCACCGGATGCCCCCAAGCGCTTCAAGTCTGCCTTCATTATCTTTTCAGCGCAAAAGCACAAGAAAATCAAGCTCGAACTTCTCGAGGAAGGCAAAGCAATAAAGGTAAGTTTAACGGTGGTGAGTCGTGCTCGGTGCAGTGAGTGACATCTTCACTCACCTCTCATTTTGAATATTTTTCATTAAAAAACATCTGAAATATTATAGACCACTGACATTGCCAAGTTGGTCTCCGAGGCCTGGAAGAAGCTCACTCCTGAGGAGCGAAAGGAATGGGAGGCTGCGGCTGAAAAGGACAAGGTTCGCTATGAAGCCGAAAAAGCCATCTACAAAGGTAAGAAAGGTAGAAGAACAGTTCGCAACTGTGGCCATTAGGCCACCAACATCCATTCAAGTTTCTTATCCCCCCGTCCATGTTATATCTTAACTCCGCAGGTCCCTGGAAGATACCCAGTAACAAGCGTAAAACAAAAGATCCTTTGGCACCCAAGCGTCCCATGTCTGCTTTCCTGGCCTATTCCAACAGTCGTCGTGCCGGGCTCAAACGTGATCATCCCAAGTCTACCAACGCGGATCTTTCTCGCATGCTGTCGAAGACTTGGAAAGAGTTGGACCCTACACAACGAGCTGGTAGGATTTTGTCTTTCTAGTGGAAGCATTTTTGTTGCAGTCTCTCTTTAGACCGATCCGCCTAGCTAACATGTCGTTTGTCTCAATTCTATTGAAGTTTACATGGCCGAAGAGCGCACACTCAGAGATCAGTACAAACTTAAAATGGCAGAATGGCGCACCAAGGTTGCCACAGAAAAGAAGATTGAGCGCGAAGAAAGAGAAGTCGCGGCTCTCAAAGCCGCAGAAGCCGGCCCGAAACCGGGTATGCATCCTGAACACGGCATGGACACAAAGTGGATGGGAGATTCACGTATGATGAGTGGAGCTGGCATGCCTCCATCAAATGATCAGCAGCAGTATGATCAGGAGCAACAACGCCGAACTATGGCCCAGGCGCAAATGATGAACAATCCGTACTTGCAAGCCGCAGCGTTTGGGGGAGGTGGTTTTGGGTTCAACCCTGCCGCTGGCAATCCGTATGTCGCTGCCAACATGAATATGGGCGCCTTTGCCGGACAGGGCTACATGCAGGGAAATGGCAACCCGACGATGGCCTACCTCGGTATGTAAAGTCAGTATGCGTGGCTGTTCACGTGTTTCGACTGTACTAGCTAACAACTAAATGTGACTCCTTCCCTCACACTCTGTCACTTCTTCTATCTACTAGGAGGTCAGCCCACGCAGCAAGGCGGCATGCAACCTGGAATATACGGTGGGAACTTTCCCGGAGGTGGAGGTGGACCAGGCCCTGTTGGTAGCATGAACGACGGTAGTGGTGGACGGGGCGCGCAGTACGGTCATCCAGATCAGCGGAAACAGGAGTAAAGGATTCCAGTTGAATTCGCAGGTGCGCCAATACGTGAAAAGATGCACACGCGAGTTGTCTTAGCCTGCCTGTGGAATCAATTATAAAAAACCATAAACTTCATAGCTTGGTCGGAGTGCGTGTGGCTTTGTTCGGAATTTGTGTTACGTAGTTGTGGAGACAACCACAAGACCTAAAAAAAATAGTTCGTTGAAGATCAAGAATTTTTTATTAGTGCTGGCAATTTAGTGCTCTTTCAATGGGACAACAAACGTATGACAAGCCACGCTCGTCCCGGGTGACTTTTGTTGCTGAACCACACATATCACCAGCTTGTCGCCCACTCCAATTTCACGTTCCGATACGGATCGGTAGGCGGCAACGATATTTTGCACCGCTTCCTCGCATGTACAATCCACCTGCGTTAATACAGTTGTTGTCATTCTACTACCGGCCTGCTTCACAGAAATGGTTCTAAACTTTCCATCCAAAATGGGCTGCAACAATTCCCGTCCCGTTCCAGAAGTCGCCACCGCCACTTGCTCATAGCTACCAATGGCGTCGTAAACATAGACTTTGCCGCCACCACCGCCTCCACCACTGTTGTCGAGATCGTCACTGTCTATCGATAGGCCCGCCGCAACACAAAAGCTGTAAAAGGGAAAGCCTCGTCGACTGTACAACATTTGACTCAGCAAGGTTGCCACAGATTCTACGGGAGCTATGGTCGAGCATTCGCCAAAGTAAACAGCTGATCGCAAATCTGCCTGGACATATCGTTTCAGAGCTTCACAATCCGCATTACAGCCAGCCGATCCAACAAATGTAGGCGCATGAGACAAGACACAAGATTGGACGAGGTTTGCACCGTCTGGTACAAAGGCGGTGGAAGCTGCTGGTTGACCGTCAAGCTCTTGCTGTTGTTGCTGGCGATTGTGCAAGCTCAATGGAGTGGCATCATCTCCTGCCATCCACAGTCGACTCTCAATATGATCGCGCGACAAAATATCATAACCGCCCTCTCCCATAAATCGAGTATCGGTGGCAATTACAACATAGTTTTGGGCAGCCACGGCACAGACCAAACCACCATTTAGCTGGTACGGTTCAAACTTTTGGGCAGCTGTTGTATGGAATAATAATAAGCATAGCACTGGTATTAATTTTAACACTAATCGTGATGATAGCGGGGACGCCATCAATGTCGTATCTATGATCATTTGCTTGCGCTTGTAGGATCTTGGAAGCCCTATAGTCGATATTTTTTGTGGAGCTGTTTCGGAGGCCGCCAGCAACATCTTCTTCTTACTCGGACTTCCTTTCGAGTGTTGATATCCGAAACATTGCACAGGTTGTGAACGATCTCTGTTAGAATGTGAAGTATGGATCATTGTCTCATGTCTCATGCCTACTAGTAAAAGTAGAAGTTGTTCAATGTTATGATTCTACCGATTGGACAGTTCTACTAATAGTAGATACTAAACCATCGAGCCTCTTTTTCAGTAGACTACTACTACTAGTACTACTACTAGTAGACTAGTAGGTCTAGAGTAGGGTCTAGCTAGAGACTACTGTACTATGTTTGGCAAAGAAGATTTTACTGGAGCATTTTCAGTACACGGATTATCCAAAATCCAAATAGATTACAATGTGCCGCACACTACCTCCATACTGCACTTGCATAAAAAATCTTTCGAAACTACTAGACTACTTGTCTAGTCTAGTAGCTAGTGGCCTAGTAGAAGTAAAAAAATGAGAGTTCGGTCAAAATATAATAATATTATTATGGTCAAAAATAATGAACGATGCAAAAACTTTTATCCTTCACCAAGACGCAAACATGAAAGTATATATTTTGCTCCTAATTTTCGGCTGCCTCTGTCTCAAACATGGCGCTACGAACGGATTGGCATCACCCCATGATACACCTCCCCGTTTCGAGCAACGAGGCGACCTATCAACCTTGAAAGACTGGGCGAAGGAAAGCGGCGTGTCCTTTGCTGATGGGGTTGGATTCTCTCAAAGCAAAAATAACATGGAAGATGACTGGTCAATAGGATTGAAAAATCCTCTCTTGTTGTCCATGAAAAAAGGAACCATCGTACTGAGTGTACCAAAAGATTTCGTCTTGAGCTCTTCCAAAATTTTTATTGAAATGGGAGGCGATACAGCTCTGGGGAATGCTATGGAAATTTTGAAAGAAGGAAACTATTCGAATCACAAGGGAGAATTTCTTTTATTTCTCAAAATTTTAAAAGAACGGGAAAAAAGAGAAGCTAGCAAGTGGAGTACCTGGATAAATTGTTTGCCAAAGAAATTCTCGACCGGCGTCTGTTTTGACACTGTCGAATTGGATTGTCTGCCAAGCTTTTCCCGTGCATTAGCAGATTACGAAATTATGAAATTTCAAGCCTTTGGTGACTGTGCGACATTGCTCAAGGAAACATGGCAAGAAAAGTCAAGCTACACACAAGATGAATGCCAACTACTCTACAAGTGGGCCTACAACGTTGTGAATACCCGGTGTTGGAAGTTTTCAGATGAGCTCGATGCCGGGACAAGTGAGATAGTACCTATCGGCGATCTTTTCAATCACAAAAAGCCCGCAAATGTGGCAGTCGACAATTTGCCATCAAGTCATACCATCGACTTTGTTTTACAGGAGGGTTTATCGGGTACAACGGAATTGTCACTGTCGTACGGCCTCACGAATCCCCACCGATTTCTTACCATTTTCGGATTTGTCGATGAGTCAATGCCAGAGATCTTTTGTCAGGTTGTTTTTCCGGGTGCCACATCCGAGCATAAGGCGCTCGGCTGCGACGATCGATCCAAAATGGTCTACAATACAGTTGACGGCGCAATATCTGACACAATTTGGGATTCCGTCTTGTATCTGCTGCTGGCCTCCAAGCCCGACGAGCAACGATCTCTGTATCGAGCACATTTGGCCGAGGACTTGACAACCAAGAAAGCCTTGCGGTACAAGTACGCCCTCGAGACAAGTTTAACTTTGAAGAATCACGTTGATGGTACACTGGCGGAGCTTCGATCGCATAATGCGGACATTAATGCAGCGAAGGAAGATGGGTCTGACCATTTGCACTTGGAATTAATAGAAAAACAAAATTTCTTTTTGCAGGACGTTTTTGGAAAAGTCAACGCTATTTTGGATACAATGGTCCAGGAAGAGACCCGTCGCAGGCGTCAAGCAGCGGCCAATGTCAATTAGTTGGCTACAAAAGCAAGAGATTTTTCAATAGTATGGATGGATTGAGCAGTCAAAAATAGATGCGACGGGTAACGATCTTCTCTTGCTACTACGTATAGTCTCTCTCTCTCTCTCGCAGTGCGAGACGCTTTGCGACGAAGCAGTGGTCGTTGTGCTTCCATCTGTGGTACAATTGGATGGACAGAGCACACATAATATTTGAAAACTTATGAACTTCGCTAAAGCGCGAAAGCAAGTAGCAGCTATCAGACAAAAGTCACAACGTTTTCAATCAACAAACATTTTATAAATTATTAGAGCGTTTCTCCTCTTGCATGATAGTCAACTACTCTTACACCACATAAACCATTCCAACTTGACGGAATACATCTTCAATCGATCGATTAATCCACAACTTCTCGTATTTTATATTCTTCTACCCTTCAAAAATGCGTCCATGTTGTTGCTGAGATTGAGCATCGTGAGAGTTTAATTGATCGGCATTTCCATTTCCGTTGCCACCAATTTGTAGACCAATGCCGACGGGGTTTTGGCCGTATAACTGACCCACACCTCCTTGCATGGAATTCATACCTTGCATTTGCTGCAGCTGCCCCATCATGGTTGGGTTCTGCATGTAGTTCTGGCCCATCATAGCAGAAAGGGTCCCTGTCTGGCCGCCGGGGGGCTGCATGCCAAATGCATTCGCAAAGTAAGAATTGCTGCCTTGCATGCCAAAGCCTCCCATTCTGGGAAAGCTCATGGCCTGGAAACCGTAGGGATTCTGTCCTCCTAAAATACCCATATTCTGTTGGTTGTCGCCACCTAAGCCACTGCTGTCGCTACCAGCGGTGCCTTGCATCATGGCCTGACGTTGATGGTCCATCATCGCGTGTTGGTCTTGCAACTGGGGCATTTCCATGCCCATACTGCCGTTTTGTTGAACGAAGTCCTGCTGCTGCTGCTGCTGCTGCTGCATCTGCAGCTGTTGCAACATCTGTTGCTGCTGCAGGTCATTCATTCCCTGATGGCTAACTTGTGGCTCAGTTGCCAAGCGCTCTTCTTCCTCGGCGCGTTCCAGCTTTTTCTGCTTGGCGGCCTTCTTTCGCCACACAGCCATATTCTGCTTGTACTTGGCTCGCAAATCCGCTTCTTCTTCCATGTACTTGGCGCGTTCGTCCGCGGCAAGTTCTTTCCATGTTTTGGAAAGCATCTTGGACAAGTCGGCGTTGGTTGCTTTGGGATTCAGGCGCTTCAGACCAGCACGGCGGCTGTTGGAGTAAGCCAGAAAAGCGCTCATTGGACGTTTTGGAGCCGAAGGATCCTTCGTAGAACGCTTGTTCTGTGCTGGGACCTTCCAGGGTCCCTTGTAGGTGGCCTTTTCTTCTTCGTAACGGGCACGATCCGTCTCTGCCTTTTGCTCCCATTTCTCGCGTTCGCCCGGAGGAAGGCTCTTCCAAGACTCCGACACGAGTTTAGCGATATCAGTAGTCTTTTCGGGCCGACCCTCTTTCTCTAACTTCTTCTTGATCTCCTTGTGCTTTTCAGCCGAGAAGATGATAAAGGCCGACTTGAATCGCTTGGGGGCATCGGGTGCCTTCTTATATTTGGCGGCACTTCGTGGGCCTTTGATTTTCTTATCCACTGTTTGTTGATTCGCGAGGATAAGAAAGGGCATGGTTCGGTTGAGATGAATTCAGGAATTAATATACGTACTAGTATCACCAAGCTTGTAACTGCACGATGAGGCTTGTGAGGTTTCCAAGGACTTTCTTGGCATACTGTATCAAACAAATATATTGATGTGGTCAAAGAGCACCATCACGATGGAAACCATCGAAGGCTCAAGCCACGTTCAGCAGGAAAGGCATCTCAGTGAAAATCAACAGCGGCACGAGTTTTCGAGAGATGTGCATGATACCAGATACCAGCAGAAACGAGGGATGATATCGTTGGGGACATGACCTTCGTCAAGACCAAACTTTGATTGACTTGCATCAACAAGCGGGAGAGTACAATAGTAGTACGTAATATACACCAGCATCTTTCAATATTAGTACTACTAGAGTACTAGGTACTCGAGTACACTACACGTACCTTTAGCCATTGTTTATAGAGTGTTTAGTAGTCTGGGGGGACTTACGATACCGCAACTGATTGAGCACACTACTTTTGAAATGTGTGGAGTTGTTATCCAACTTCAGTAGGAGGCCAACCTGTGTTGGCCGTGCCTTTCCGTACAAAAACTACACAGTTTCCCGCGTTCGACGTCTTTCTTATTAGCGTGGCAGGCATAAATTCCGATGACTCGTAAGACTGTCAATGGGCAGACGTGTCACGAGTGCTCAAGACCTGTTTTGTCCCAAACCCTAAATACTCCAGATAGTAGACTACAGGCAACGCCGCAGCATAACTTTTTAATTCTTTAGTACCAGGAGCCACTCCAGATGGAGACCAATCCACAGCAAGCTAGCTAAAGAGAGAGACAGAGAGAGTCATATGAGATTGTGAAAATGAATATTACGAGAATGTCAAAAAGTAGAAATGAAAGTCAAGATCCCACCTTGAGAACGTTTCTCTAGGACTGCAGGGTTACGGGCGCTGACTGGCTACTAGGCCCTGCGGCAGCCACGCTAGAGCAATGGCCGAGACAATTTAGTCCACAGCGACTAAAAGAGTCACCATTTGAAGCTGAAAGATAAAAGCTTTGTTTACGTTTGCCTCCCTGGGGCAGAAAGTACTAGACTAGAGCGCTCAAGCACAATAGCTTGCAGGCATGAGATACGGCAGGAAGTCTCTATTTAGCAGCAAAAAATGGAGACCTCAGAAACTAGTTCCCGATAATGCCCGTGGCTACAAATATGGCCGTATGCTACCTGGGCCCTTTGCCTGGCTCCAGAGATTGAGCCAGGCAGCGAGCCAAACGAATACCGTGGCGTGGGCACCTTGGTGGTACTCATGCAGAGACTGAGGTGCAGAGACAGGTGCCTGTCAAAGTTAATATAACTGTCTCAAAACGCAAAGAGATGCTTAGCGCAACAACAAAAAGGGTGACTTCTGCCAAAACTCTATCTCCAGGGAAGTCTGAAGTTAAATATTAGTCTATGGTAGCGTTACTTTACCCTCGCGGCGTCAAACCGTGGTCAGTCCAAGTCTCTCAAGGCCTGCTTACATACGCAACCACGTTAAAGACTTCCTTCTAACTGACTTAGCAAGTACCGAGCTCCAAAATATCCCTCACAAAGAAGGCCCTGACTTTGTTCCAGTTGTGCGGCTTTTTTGGAGAAGACTGTTCTTCGCTCTTGTTCCATCCCCGTACAATGTTCGCCAATTCATTCTACTGGACTCCTAATTTCATACTTTGTGCTTGTCTGTCTCATCATTCCCGTTATGATTGTCATCTTTGTAATCACCATGAGATTGTGTACAAGCGTGAATTGCTCGAACAGCATCATCAATGTACTCAAGGTATTCGGTTGCCTCCGTATCACGTAAGAGTCCACATTTGTTGTGTTTTGTGATGCTTGTTGCCGCTTTGTTAAGAAGAATCACACTTACATAGTGCGCCTCAAACGACTCTTATTCCTGCTGATCAATGGACTCAATGTAATCAATGGCTCGTTGTTCTTCTTTCTCGCTTTCTGACAAGATTCGGCTGGCGGCCTTTTTTAGTTCGTCATGAGCATCGTCCGCGAACTCCTCCCTTAGCAGTTTTCGAGCGCTGCGGTGAGCGTCCTGGAAGACGTATGCCTTCAGCATAGCAATGCGCTTGTTTTGGTGCTTCTTACCGACTCTTTGGTGGTGGAACGGACGTTCAATTGCATCAGTCGTTGCCTTTGAAAAGGCAACTTTGTTAATTTCAGTAAACTCCCAACCCACAATCGGTCCTCCGCGGTTCACGCTATCACGGGCAAATTCAATACTCTGAATTAAAATATAATGAAGAAACCCGTTTTCAATACGGGCATCCAAGAAACCTTCTCGCGTAGCTGATTCGAAGGCACCTCGCAATAACTCGAGAAACAATAGCCTTAATTCAGTTTCACCAAAAGTCGCAGTTTTGTCCAATCGATCCGGCGACAACGCAGAAGAGTGATCACGCTGTTCCTGGATATCACTCTCAACCTTATGGCGGTGAGACTTTCGCTCCTTTGCATGCTTTATAGCAAGCTCTACTTCTTTTTCGGGAACGTCTTTGAGGTAAGGCACGTGATACCGTATATCGTTGAACGTGCAGGTTTTGAAGCGGTGTTCATAATCTGTGACAAGATGCGCGTATTTTTGCACGAGTGTTCTCTTGATGAGTTTATTGTAATGCTTAAAAATTTTTTTGTGCGTTTCCGATGATTTTGCGAGACCCAGTTTCTTCAGTACCGGTCCAGCAGTGGTTCCGTTGACTACCAAAGTAAGGAAAGCCACTCCACCGACCATTCCAAAGACTTTACTGGTGAGATTTCGTGCTTCTTCGTCGTCAGTCGCTGACCGAACACTGTTGTCTAACGAAATGGCCAAGGCAATCCCAACAGCTCCACGAAGACCGCCCCAGCACATGAACACACTTTCCTGCCAATTTGTTTCCATACCAATGTTTGAAAAAACAGGATAGAAAACAAGAAGACACACAGCGCGAATGACAATGACAAAGATATACAGAAGCACAAGATATCCCCAGTCGAAGCCCGCAAAATCTTCTCGTTCGTCCGTGTTGGCAATAATACTGCCCCACACTGCTCCTCCCAAGGTGAAAAGGAGTGTGTTCAAGAGATGCTCAAGCAGCCCCCAAAAGTCCTCCATCATTTGGTTATTGTTGATAAATCCTCCGCCAAAAGCGGCAGTAGTAATGCCGCAGATAACCACAGCGATGATACCGGAGCAACCAGAAATTACTTCGCTGGTATAAAAGCAAATATAGGCAGTCGTCACCGTGGCTGCCACCTGAACAACATTATTTTCGTTGTTGAGGCGTTTATCCAGCCTATAGAGAATGAAAATCAATCCCAATGAAAATGCTATACCAATAGCAATTCCACCGAGTGATAGTCGAAAAAAAGCTTTAAAGCCTTCCGCTATGCTGACTGTATCCCCGAGTCCGTCAATGTTTAGCTCGTTTAAAAATAACCTAGCGAAAATATCAAAGAAAACCATCGCAGATCCATCATTGAACATACTCTCTCCCGAAATGTGCATTGTTAAACGTGGTGGGGCGCCCACTTCTCCCAAAAGTGCCGCCACCGCCACGGGATCCGTCGCAGCTAGAATAGAACCAAATGTCATGGCCAAATTCCAGCTCCAACCGTACGGAAAGATATAATACGCGACACAAGCAGTCAGACATGTCCCCGTCAACACCATTGGAAAGGCCAAGAGTAGAATTTGCGATAGGCTGGCCGTGAACAAATGAAAATTGACCTGAAGAGCGTCTTTGAATAACAACCCGGGCAAAAATACCGCGAACAGTACTTCACTGTTAATTGAGCTCCACATTTCAATGGACTCGGACAACGTATCAGTAAATCCAGTACGTTCCGCTCCTAGACCCATGGCAACTCCTAACACAAACATGACGGCCGTGTAAGGGAGCCACTTGATCCATCTTGATGAAAGAATAAAAAAGACGAACAATCCCAGAGCTTCCACAAACCAGGGAAAGAGAACGGCCGTGGAAGGCTCGTACTCTTCTTCATGCTGAACGACGTCATTGGTATCGATATCATGGGAGGAGGTGTTGCCTTCTTGCATGGTGCATTTGGTCTTGATATTGTCCTCCCTGGTAGCTGGAAGGGGTTCAGTGTTCAATGGTCACCACAAACCACAAAAATGATAAGCAATAATGAGAATGCAGTGTTCTGGAGTCGCGAAATCATGAGGTTTGTAGAGTACCTGGTACCACCGGTAGAGTACTCGGTAAATACTTTGTGTGAAAAAAAAAATTCGAGTTCGAATGATGTTTTTTACCAGTCACGATTTACTCATGATTGGATGAAGCATCAGATTAATAAGTTTAAAGTAAGCAAACAAAATAATATGATTGGAAAAAAACGCTGAGTAAAATCTCAAAATGGATGTCGCAAAAATTTTATTTAAGGAATTTTCCATCAAGTCGATGAAGCTGGTTTAGTTCATAGGCGTTGAAGAGGACACTGGTACACGTTAATCGCTCGACCGTTTGCTTCCTGTTTTCAACGTGGTTGTGATCGTTGGAGTGACCTCAACATGCTCATCATCTGATCTGCTCGTCATTTCCATCATGTACAGTACCAGCCAGTGTAGAGCGAACGAAATAAATAATGGAATTGGCGTGAATTCCCTTCATATTATATAACTGGCCCATTCACATACATTTTCAAATTTTCTACCAGGTAGTAGAATGAACAAAGCCAAGAAACTTGGAGAAGAAAATTCTGCATTCTTGCTATTTATTAGTACTTGCTTGTACTGGTGTAGTATAAACTTTTTTAGATAACAACATGCCAAAGCAAAGTTTCTCTGCTGCCGCCAACAGCGTGGTAGCCATGGAAGATCTCTTAATCCCGTCAACATCAGCCACAACTTTATTGTCAGCACTGCGAGATCATGCCACCAGCCACATGAACAAGAAACTTTCGCACCGACGCACAGTGTCATTGGACTCCGGCGATACAACCTCCTCCAGGGAAAGCAACAACAGCAGTAGCAAGGTGCGACGCAAAATGGTACGGTCTATTGCAGAGCTGCTACAGTCGAAATCTCTGACGACTATTGATAGTGCAGCATCACTAGGAAGTGAAGAAGAAACTTGTGCCACAGAGGAAACAGTGAACAGTCCTTCTGCCGACCCCACCAATCGTATTAGAGTAAACATCACCAACACCAATAACAACAGTTCTAAAATGACAGCTTTTCCCGAGTACTCTCGGTATCGTCAGCAGGAAACAGAAAAACCGTTGCGAGAGAGCTTCGGAACTGAAATGACCAAGGTTCATCGTCGGACCACCAGCAAAAGAGACGAAGCCGTGTCTCCCAAACCCAACAAGCGGAAGTCTCGCATCAATCACCAACTCACAAAGGAGAACAAAAGAAAGCAAGACACAAAGCCAAATAAGAATGCCTTACAGCATCTGAAACCTCCACGGAAATTGGTACCTCGCGTCTCGCGATCCATTCTCCAAAGAAGATCCGAGGAACCGCTGGTGTTACCTTCGAAGCAAACGACTGCTACTCCCACCACTGTCCACCAGGCCTCTACTAGTCGACGACCACCAATGGCACCCTCGTCCGCTGCTTCTCAACAACGATACCAGCCATCTGCTCCTCCTCTTTTGCCGGTACGACCGCCACCACAAATAAGACGTCAGTCACGACAACGATCATACCCTCCTTTGGAAGGATCGCCTGCTACGCCCAATCACTTTCTTCGGGCCCTCCAAGAAAATAGTGGCGGTGATTCCGCCTCGATTTCACCGCTATCTCCCATGAGATTGTCCTTTGAATATCAATTCGAGAGTCCCAAAGTCGTGTTGACGCAGGACCATTTTGCTCATGCTCCCATGAATATTAACGAATTAGATTTGGCAACCATTTTTGACGAGGATGTAATGCCATCGTTATCAGGAGCTGTCACACCATCTGAGGATTTGTCAGTGGTGATCTGTACCAGCCACTTTGATAATCGTCACGTGCCCGTGTCTCCATTGACACCACATTCTAAAGCATCTACGACAAACAAAAAAATCTCGTATATCGATCCTGTGCCCTTTTCCTTGGAGCCTATGGTGTCGGAGAGTAACGGTTGTGTTGGCATGAACGAAAGCTACATTATGGAGGCTGCTGTGGTTACTCCTGAGAGTAGTGATTCGCAACCACCACCACCGCAGCCACCTCAAGTCGGTGCATTCAAGGAAAATCGAATGGTGGAATATAAAAGCGCCGAGCAAAGTGCATCCATGCGATCGATGAGAACCATTACAAAGTCGGTTCCGGTAGATGTCGACGATCTAAGATTTGTGGACGCCGAGCGCAACCTTGCAACCATTGAAGAAATGGCCAACGAACATTTCAAGCAAGGAGAATTTGGCGAAGCTCTAGACGTGTACAAAGAAGTTCTCCGAGGCTACCTCAAGAAACACGGGTATGAACATGCCGTCGTCGGTACTATTCTGCACACAATGGCTTCCACGCACATGAAGCAAAAGCACTACACGAAAGCGGTGCAAGTCAGCCACAAAGCAATTTACGTTCGCCGCATGGCTCTGGGGCGAGAACATCCGGACGTAGCTGCGAGTCTGGTGTTAAGGGGTCTGGCTTTGTTTGAAAAGAAGAAATATACAGAAGCTCTCGAGTCGTTCGAGGAAGCACTTCACATACGTCGGAATCAACTCGGAGGAGGCCATTTGTTGGTGGCAAAAGTACTCAACAACATTGGATGTACGTGGAAGCAGCTTGGCAACAATGGAGAAGCTATCATGGCATTTGAAGAGTCCATTCGTTTGCAAAAGAATGCCCTTACATCATACCTCTCCGGTGACGAAGCAAGTCAACTGTCACTCTCCATTGCATCTAGCTTGTCCAACGTTTGTACCGTGAAGCTATCTCTTGGTTTAGTACACGAGGCATTAAGCGCCCTCAGGGAAGCATTTCAGGTATTTACATTTTGAACTGAACGCTTTTTTTTGGATCGAGGCTTTCGATCCACACCGACTCATCGTTTCTTCCCTTTTTTCTTTCTTTGATAAATGCCCAAATAGATTCAAATCAAATTCCTCGGAAATAATCACCCAGAAGTAGAGGAGACGCGAAAGGGTATCACCTTTCTCCAACGAAGCCAGGCCAAGTTGGATTATTACGCACCTGTCGAGTTCACCACAACAGATGAAGCTGGGACAACTGCATTGCTCTCAGCGGCAATAACCAGTCACCAGCAGACAAGGGCAGCCTATTCAAGTATTCAAACGCTGACGCCAGGATCTACCAGGCCCCCAGCCAGAAACAAAAAAATTAACAATCGAAGGCGCGTGGGTACCATGGGTGAATTTTGAATGCCCAAGAAAAGAAGATTGGTGCACATAGAAGACTCTCTTACCTTTCTTAAACATAATATATGAAGACTATTACTAGCTACTCCGGCCGGAGTACATAGAGTACTCTACTCCGAAACTAGTTTTGTCGTTATGTCCCATATTTTGTTTTAACAGCATCAAATTTTTGGCTGTACTAGCTATCAGGTACATTGTACTAAGCTTCCCAGGTTTTCCGATCAAATGTGCGGCGACAGCGTAGACTGCGACACTTCAGTGCAAGGTTGCCTGATTTGTTAGCTACTACTACTACTAGCTAGTAGTAGTGCTACTCTACTAGCTATCGCTAGTAGAAGAGGAGTCTACTACTACTAGTGGTAGTAGACCTAGCTGGTAGCTAGTCGTAGGCAGGAGAGCTAGTAGTAGTCTAGTAGTACTGGTAGACTTTGCGAGCACAAAGAAAATTTGTGTGTGGGTGACGTAGTCACTAAAGTCACAATTCATAAGAGTTTTAGTAGACTACCAGGTACTATGCAGATTCGTACAATAGATTCATGGACGTTTGTTACTTTCGCCTTCTCATCGTACGTTTCTTCTTCAACTTCTCAACACCTCAACTGAATTCTCATCAAAAAGAAAAACCCTAGCGCACATAATTTAATTTAGTAACGATGAATTCTTCTGCTAACGTTCCCACCGATGCTCCTATTATGAACACCACTTCACAAATCATGGATTCCTCTATGCCAGCAGCAGCTGCAGCAGCAGTAGCACCACCAGTCCATCGCCCCCGCCGCAGCAAGACTATTTTCAATCCTCTCGTCACTTCCATGTTGATGAGCACGAATTGCAACGAAGTTGAAGCTACGATGACTCAATGCATGCAACAACAACAACACTATCGTTCCAACAGCGATGCCAGCTTCGTCTGTCAAGCTGCTGAAAAGTTTTTGAGCAAATGCGCCGCATCGTCGTGAGCTTTGGATTAAGTTTGCCTGAAAAAAAGGGGAAGACGGAGCTACACGCGAAGTTTTCAAGCTCTCGTGTCGTACGTTGAGTGGGCCAACAAAAGGACTGTTTATTAGTATTGTACTCTATGTGTTGAAATCTAGCTAGCTAGAGATGGATGAGGAAATGATGAAATAAAGAACGCAGTAAAAAGAAGCAGAAACTTTTACCCCGGTCTCTTGGCTCGGTTTTTTGTCATTCTGGTCATAACAAGTAACAAGTCTCAATTGGAAGCGTGCACTTGCATTCACGATGGTGTTGGGCTGGGTGATCTGTGGAGAGCAAAGTGTGGTGCAGTTAATGAGAATCCTTTGGCCTCATTTTCTTTGAACGCGACGACACTGCTTTGCTTACTTGTATCTGTGTTGTCATGTTGTAAAAAATATAAAATTGACTGTAAGAATTCAGTGCATACAAATACTGCGATCCTTCTTCCGCATTGTCAAGCTATAGGACTAATCACCAAAGTAGACTTCATGGTGCAAGCTTTTTTGATTTCAGCGCCTGCGATTCTCCATTGACTTGAATATGTGCTCCAAAATTTGTCGTCCTGGAACTCAACTAATAGTTTGCAAATTGGTATTGCATCTAAAGGCTTCCTACGGCATGAGAGAGGTCCTTTCGAGCCATGGTATGAGAAAGTAGTTGTAAATTGTTTTGAGTTCAGTTTTACATGACAATTACCAGTGTTCGCTGGCTGAGGCAGCTAAATCAAACATGACTTGAAACGTAGCTGGCTACGCTCAGTCATATCAAAGTGTGAAGACTGAAAAATCCTTCTATCGCGCAGTCGATACGCATGTTGCATTTTGAGGAGAGCTGTTTAAATCTTGCGGAAAACGACATTGCTATGTGCAATACTCTCAAATCAACTCATTATCATGTTCTGCGTCCGCCAGCATCATGATGCGTTGCCGATTTTTATATCGAACAGTATAGGATTTGTGAAGCTGAATAATGTAAACAGTACCCAATACGAGAACCAAACCTACACCCACGATCGCCAATGTCACGTAAAACTTGTCGTCCTCGTCGGCGCCTCCTGGATTGTAGGGTGTCCCTGCTATAGTATGAGTGCCGCTATTTCCAGGTTTTGGCGAAGAAGGCGAGCTGCCCGAGTTGTGATGACTGCTGCTTCCATGCTCTTTCTCGTGTGCATCAATTTGATGTTGCTTGCACTTCCAGTTGCTCCGAACGTAATCCAACCAAACATTGGTATTGGAAAACCCACTTTCTTTTCGTGACACTGTTCCATTGTACTTGATCTCATCCAAGCCATCCATGATTTCAGGTAAAGCGAATTCAGGAGCAATGATGTCGTACTCTTCATTTGATTTTAGATCCTTCATTGACGGTGATGCAACGAAATTATCAAGCTCCTCCAGTAAATTATCGGGATTTGGGTTTCTATTCAGATATGCCATCAGTTCTTTGATGGTCGATCCTGGAATACCAGTGCTCAGAGAAATTAAAGTATCATTAAAGGGAGCCACTGCAATGACATCGTCCTTGAGCATATTGCCTTGGATGATATCGTATCGCCATCCTCCCGAAGAGCCCAAAAAGACCCGAGAACGAGTTTTTGCGGGGTCAACTTTCAACAAATTAGAGGGAGCAACTTTATTGAGAAAGAGCCTCCACAAGGAGTCGTCATTGGATAACCCTCGATTCAAAAAATACGACCCTGGAGCGCATCCTACAAGTTCCAAAAGACCTAATTCTTGTCGTGTTCTCGAAATAAATTCCGATAAAGCTGTTCCGTCTTCCGTGGCTAGATCCGAAATACCCAGAATGGACTCCAGTACAGTTACGTCCGAATCGATGAATTTATGAGAAAAATTGGGCGCCGTCAATTGCGTAGTAGGAGTGAGTGTTGGACTGGTGGTTGTTGCTGTTGCTGTTGCTGATGTAGTATTTCCGGATACTGTTGGCGATCGTGTTGGACGGATTGTAGGTCCCATAGTTGGAGAAATGGTATTTGCTTCGTTCATTTCGGAAACATTTTGCCATTCTATACCTCCCGGTCCCAACAATGGAGGACCCTTTTCCTTATTTTCCTCGCTTCCTTCTTCTCCTTCTCCTCCTTCTTGTTCTGTTTCTTGGAGCTTTCGATTGCTAGAAGCTTTGGTATGTTGCTTTTTGGGAAAGCTGACGAACCCAATAGTATCTAAAAACCGTCCAGCCTCAAAGCTCACACTTGTTTCGTCGAAAGTCTGAAACCCTCGGTAATGAGTATGACCCGTAATAAATTGCACCGGCATCTGATTGCCCACCAAAGATCGTATTTGATCCAAAATGACCGTTACCAATTCATCTCGTACATCCATGTGTGCCACTATCATAATGGCATCGTACAGACTGTCGGTCGAGACGACATCGACAAACCACTGTTCTTGTACAACATTCTCGACCGTCTCTACCGTGATCAAAGGACTGGCGTTTGCCATATTGTACAGGAATCCCATGGTCAAGACGGTCGCGTTTTGACCCCTTAGGTAGCGATACCGTTGTCCCAGTGGTTTTGGTGGTTGTCCTTCGGGTTGTTGGTTGTACAAGACATTGCTGCTCAAGTACCGTTCACCCCACCATTCAACAAATCCACCAGGACGCATAAAGGCTTCGACGACACGAGATTGGTACAATTCGTGATTTCCAACGTTCATGGCATCCCAGGGCATTTTTTCCAAAATCGGTACCAACGATTCAATATTCCCATTAATGGCCAAACCGGTCCCATCAATCCAATCACCGTTGTTCACAAACCACAAATCGTGATTGTGGATGCGACAATACTCCTTAAGGCGCTGATAGAAACTGAGTACACTACCGTAATCAACATTCTGATGTGGCGAATTGTGACCGTGACCACCAACCCAGGAATGAACATCTGTCATGACAAGGACGTTGATCTCCCCAAAGGGAAGATCGACGGTGTTCTTGGATGTGGATATCGACGTCGATTGGGCTTTTGCAAACAACGACATGAATGGAGTCGTTGGTTGTTGAATGCACAATAACACTGGTAGCAACCAAAGGAATCTCAAATTTCTTGAGTAGTTGCGTATTATTATTTGTAAAGATTTCATGGTCGAAGATTCGTTTGGAAAAACGTTGCTTTTTCGGGTCGCTGATGATGAGAAAAGGGATCTGTTCGTTTCCTATTGAATATTTTGCATTAAATTTCTCTCTCACACTCTCTGTCTCTTCTCTCTTCTCTCTGATAACTTGTTTCTCCGTTTAGTTCTTAGTATGGTAGCAACTGGCAATGCGACTGAGTTCTAAAGAATGATTTACTTGTTATTGTGTAAGTCTAGTAAAAACTCAGAGGATTTGGGCAGCCAAGTTCACGACAGCGACGATGGAAAAAGAAGAATGATGTATGTTGTATGTTTATCGTGTATTATTATGAGATCTTATTAGAGTCTCCGCCTGATTCTGAACCTGCTTTAAAACAACTAACTAATGCACGGGTTATTATTTATTTAGGAGAGAGTACCAGTACTGCAAATTGCAGGCAAGAAGAGGCGCCGCCGCGGTCTTGCTTGCTACCGTACTGTCATCAATATTAAGATATTCGGAATAGACACATTAGACATTAGACTACCTGCTGGTAGTAGACTAGACTACTTCTTGGGGAGGAGTCTACACTATTATTTTTATATAATTTTTGTTTCATCCTAAAAGACTTCCATTTTACATAAAATTACGTGATCCCGAGTCCTACTAGTCTACAACTACAGGTTCATCGTGACACTTAAAGTCGCTTGCATTTTTGGCTTGCCTCCTGTCGTCTCTTCTTCCAAATATGGTGAACAGCAACGATACCTGCAAAGACTACGAGTGGAGCATAGTGAGGTCCAAAGAGACATTCCACAAAATAGAGTGGAACAAAAAGTGCCACGGCAAGTGTCAACAAACTGAATTGCATTGCCAGGTTCAGTGCATTGGCATAGTGGGCGAGCTGGATGCCCCAATCGACATATGTGCTAATGCCTTGATCGTTACGAGAATGACAGAACGCATTCAATGGGATTCCCATGCAGATCATTCGATAGGGAGATAGTAGCATATGAATACCATCCTGTTGAGTAATGGGCACGACACGACCATTCGCAAATACAGGGTACTCATTCCCTTGGTCTTGGAGAGATACATAGGCAGAAACTACAACATTGTCTACCAAGAGCCTTCCAGAAGGAGTCAAGGGAGCATAAACGCCATCGTGACGGGTGACCGAATGTACCTTGATGACTTTTGTGGGAGCACCTTCGCCTGTTTGCAAAGTGTCTCCTACCTTGACAGAGCTGGACTTGGAGAACTTTCCATTGATCTGAAGCATGTGATCCTGTGTTACTTCAAGAGGATTCGGCTGAGCAACCGTATGGATCTGAAGAAAAGTAGCCTTGACGGTAGAATGCTGATGTCCAAAGGCGTAGACTTCTTCAAATTTATTCGCCTCCGTACGAACCAAATCTCCCACGGCAAGATCCTTCATTTCAACAATGCCTTTATCTGCCGTTTGAACCGTAGCCGAGGCAGAAAAGCAAGCAAGACTTGGAGCAGGAGCGGGCGTGGGAGCGGGGGTGGGGGCTACCTGACAAGTACCAGGATTGCAAGTCAGGCCACAAATGCAAATGCTATCACCAGATGTTCTTCGGCACTGCAGTCCATCTTTGCATTCGAGACCCACGGCACAAACATCACAGGTTTCTCCGATATCTTGCGTTTTGTCGTCACCTTGAAGATGGCGGACTCGTAGAGAGTAAGGCTGAAGCTCTTCTAAGAAAGAACTGGCAACGATGGGGGCTGCTTTGGGAGGACCAGCCTTGGTCTCATGGGCGAAACCTCCATTGAAGAAACAGTAGAGAGCGATAATGCTCAAACAAAATTTGGAAATCATCGTCGGATTTAGGTGCTTCTAAGAATGGATCAGTGACAGTGTGTGGTTGCTTATGCAATTCATCAAAATTATAAAAAGGATTTGAATCTTTTTGAAACTGAATTAAATAATGAAAGATCGTTCATTCAACTTCCGTGTTCGAACTTCACCATCCATGTCCCAACTTTCCACCCAAATTCTGTTGTATCACAGGGTACGGACTCCTCGTACTACCGTACTACCAGGTACTAGAGTACTTTATTCGTGGTACTAAGATAAGTTTCGGCGATTGGAGCACTGTAGAGAGCACGCGGCCATGGAAAGCGCGCGTATGTGTTTCTCTTTCAAATTTGCCGGGTCTGAAATTTTGAAACTTGGTTTCATTCGTTATTCGCGACAAAATACTTTGTTATTTTATTTTAGTGGTCTAAATTAATAGCCATCAGCGCTTTTTACTTGTTTTCAGCAAACATCAACCAATCCTCATCAATGTTAATAATATTTTCCCAAAATATATCTGGCCGTTTGGTTCGCAGTAGATTTTTTTGCTAGAACTATCAAATGTTCCTTACTACGCCAAGTAATGCGTGCAGGAAGGGAAGTCTCTGACATTTTTCATACGTATGAATGCGACGGAGACGGCTGTTTGTCAGCCGTTGCTGTCTATCAACTATTTCCGTCTTGCAAATCGGCTACTCTCACTGACTCACTGCATACCCTTTCACGAAAACTTGTTCATGATGGGAATCACGACCACCGTGGCTAAAATGATGATACAAAACACCGTTGCTAAGCTAATAAAGATTCCTAACTGACAGCAATTGCGAGGATTGAATGCTTGTTTGGGCTCTTCTTCTAATTGTAGCACTTTATCGCCTACTGGCGTGTGACCCTTAGCGATCCCTGCTTCTTCATCACCAACTGCCCTTTCTGTTGTCGTTAATGTGTTCATAGCTATATTAAACTATATAATTTTCATTTGTCGGTTGGATCGTGTATTCTCTAATAACTACTGTACGCTTTAATAGTTGTATTCGTAAAGGAGCTAGTTAATTAGTTGTGGATATTGAAACCTCAGATAGTAGTGGCTGTCTGTGTCCTGTGTTGTCAGAGACATTGTGATGTCTTCGATGGAGTAGTCTTGCTTGTTCATGTAAGACCTGAAGCGCAAATGTGCGACATATTTTCCATGGAAGATCTTTCTAGGAGCGGCCCTCTCAGCAGCAGGCCACCAACAATGAGTGGTACATTCCTTTGAGGCATCTCAGCCGCTAATTTATCTATTGATGATCCGAATCTAGTTTACATCCTACTAACAAAAACACCCAGATAGAAAATCTGCTCACTAAGATGCTGCAGATTTCTGAGCCAGTGAGAGACATTTGACCCTAGCGCAAGTCCAGGAGAATGACAAAGTTGCGGACTTCTAAAAGCAAAAGGAGTCGGAACTGCATCCTTCCTAAAAGCTTTCTAAATTTGGTTGTTTTCTTTAGTCTCAGGTGCCCTTGAAAGTGTTTGAAACTTATTTTGATCACCGTGATGGCTTCATTTGTTCCGGTGGCAACTGTACCAAAGCAACGTGTATTTCCGATCTACACATTAGAACGCTGCATTCTTTTTTATGTCATCGAAGACCCACAAAAAGAAATTGCTGCAGTTTTGCGCTCGTTTCTTGTGTTGAATGAAGACAAAATCACAGGTTCTCTGCCCTTTCAATTTTTTTGAATGACTTGAAGTAAGTAAGTAACTCAAGATTTACTACGAACATCATGTGGCAGTACGAAACCTTAGACAGCGAGAAGCTCCTCCAATGATTCCTTGCGTCGATCTGGCCAGTGCATCCTAAATACAGTACCTGGTAGCAGACACAACACTACTTCTCCATCGAACAAGCCCGATACACTCTAGTTGAGCATGTGTGCATCCCAATGGATCTTTTCAAACAAATATTCCGAGTAATAATAAGCAATCAAAAAATAAATGAAAAAAATAATACTCTTTTCTTTTTGTTTTGTTTTTTTGTTGTCATATTCGAAATAGATGTGTTTAATGAGAATTCCTCCAGCTACTCTCTGAGATCTAGCTAAAATAACGACCGGTTAAAAACTATTGAAAGCTCCATGGAATCTGAGCGAGAAGAAAGTACTGCTGGCGTAGGATGTTCAATTGTTATCCAAAATGCGTCCCTGCCAGTTGCTTCAACGCCATCATCAGCTGCCGATTCGAATACTGATGTTTCCAGCTACAACCTGAACCAGCAAGATTACGTAAGCAGATTGGACGTTGAATTAAATGTTGTCCGGAGTCTCAATGCCACCATGACCTCAATTCTGCGAATCTTCGAAACTGCCCGAGACGATTTGGTAACTCTCGGCAAAAAGATGGATCGTGTCAGGACTGCCAGCGAACATTGTCGCACTCAACTCTTGCAACGGCAACACGAACAAAAACAGTCTGAATTGGAAAGGCAAAAGAAGGGAATTCTTGTAGAGAAGGGGACACCCACGGCAAACACACCCGATATCATGGGCCTACGTAAGCGCAGGCGAAAGGATGGCTCTCCTGATGATTGAATGATTTGCTATAGGTGTCTGAACACTATTGACAGTACTTGGCAAGTGAAATTTATTCAGGTATAACACAATGCAATGTCATTTAAGAAAGTGCCCTCACTATTGCGGTCCATCTTTCATAGCATCAAGCTTGTCCGCCTTCATTTACTTATCTAGCTAGCTAAAGTCATCCAATCGTTCCTGGACAGCGTTGAGCCGCCGTTGCACCTTAGATTCCAAATTGTCAAGTCGCGTCAGCAACGCCTGCTCGGACAACTCTGCTTCTTTTATTTTCTGATTTGTGGATGATAAATAGACTGCCGATGGTTGATCCATCTTGTTGCTGTCACTGCTGGCAGACGCAGCTGTAGATGCATCCCGAGGTAACCATATAGAGGGATCCTTTCGCACCCGATTTTTTATTTGCTCGTCTTCCTCCTCCTTGTAAAGAGGATCCGAATATTTACCAGTGGCGGCAAATAAAAGAGGACTCAACACCAATCCATCACAGAGACCTCCTACATAGTCAATGCCTTTGTTGGCGCAGAAAACTTCTGGGCTCGTTGGAGCACGTGCTGGATCAATTTCCGGTGGCGGTAACTCCTCTTTCGTATAGTTCCATACCTTGGCTTCGTATTCGTCAAGTATCAATTCAGTGACTCGAACGTTTGCATCCTGCAATGCAAATTGCGAGCCAACGATCCAAAGTGGTAGATTGATGCCAAAAATCTCACGCACAATGCCGTCGTCTTCTTCTTCTACTATATTGGGATCCTGACCTTCCTTTAGTTTCTTTTCAGCCTCGACCTCTTCCAATACAGAATCCCACGTTTCTGCGGCCAATTGAGAGGCAAAGACGCCAATTAAGACACTCATTCCCAGTGCCACTAGCAGAATGATATCTTGCCACGACGTGCCTTCGCCAATAGATCCATCAACAACCGACTTTCCAAAGAAGCCCAGATAGGAATCAAGTAAGTAGGGTTTCAAACTTCCCAGAAATATTCCGCCAGCAAAGTCCAACGCAGGGACTTGCGTGACACCGTATATGTAATTGTACATCCCAATTGGGATCGGAAGGATAGGGGCTAATCGAAGCGTCAAAATGGCTTTTAATCCATCTTTAGCCACTGTCTTTTCAATGCCTCGCAGGGACGGATATTCGTCCAATAGTTCCAATGCCTTCGTTCGGACGGGTGTATCTAACTTTGCTAAGTTGAATGCCGCAAAGGATCCAATAGTGGCAGCTCCTGCCGATGCTACTGCTCCCTGAAAGACTCCGCCAAACAAAATTCCCGATGATAGTGCCTGTAGAGGTAGGACAGAGGTCAGATAAGCAGTTCAAAAAGTATATCACTTTAATCTCAATGAAAAAATCATACCAGTGCTACACCCGCGAAGTCCACACAAAATATTTTAACAGCCGTCCAAGCAGCAACAAAAGCAGCGGCTTTGGCCAAAGGGTCCATATTGTCTGTATACATTAGAATTTGATCCAAATTTTCCTTGATCTCGGGGTTGTCCGTCACGAAATTGAGTCCGAGACCACTGATGAGCGCCGCCCGGCCGCCAACACGGAGTGCAACAGCTCCTCCTGCTACCATGAATGCCGTCAATGAAACAGCTAATTTACCGTCTGATTTCAAGGGCTTTCCATTTTCGTCCACCTCGGGTACCCAGCCATTCTTAATACGCATATTTCGCATGGACTCGGCCGCTTTCAATGCACTGCGAATTTGTTTCCTTCGGTCTCCCAATATTTTAATTCGGACCTCCTCTTCCTCCTCGGCTTTCAATTCCTTTTCTTGATTGTTGTTCACGTATTTTTGCGATTCTCGATAGGATATAATGCTTGGTCTGTTGTAGATAGTCGTGATCGGGCGCCCAGCGTACCTTGTTTTACGTTGCACTTGATGAGAGCAGGGAAAACTGGATACTTGCTGATAATATTGGCAACATATCAGTGTCCACAGCGTGAAAGAATTGAATGCGCGTATCATCATGTTACTGTACATTGGGTTTCCTTTTGATTCTTAGCAATGTAGCTGCTTCGGTTGAGAGAGATGTTGTGGGTTGGTTGTCGTTTTTATTGTTTGTTATTATGATGTGGTGGCAAGAAGGTTGTTCTTGTGATCGATGAACAAGAAAGATAAAGAAAGGCTGTGACGCCTTCCGCATGTGTGCGACCTATCTACTACAATGTTGGAAAGAGTGGAGAGATTGAAGAGCACCCAGTTGAAAAAATAATGATGTGTACTACAATCCTACTACTAGCTACTACTAGTAGCTACTAGTACAGCACGGATTGATAACAGATGAGGTCGCCCGGCAAATTGGTGTGCTTCCAAGTCGCGACAGTGATGTAGATGTAACAAAATGCGTCCTAGAGACAGTTCCTATAATTGTGCTTTGCCCTAGTTGCATCTCTAGTTGCACCTACAATAAACAATGAGCTGATTGTTACTGGAACCTGGAACCACCCAAATGAGCATTCTCATGTTGTATTTGTCGAGCCTTTTCGGTGTCAGGTTTTTATACATTCAAACACTCAATCGACCTCCTCGATTTATCGAGATCGAGTGCAGCATCGGTAGGATGCATCTAAAAGACATTGGCAGTGATTTTGTAGCATATTTTGCTGTTGTCCTCAGGAAGATTGATAACGAGATTTCCTTCAAATGTTCCGGACTGTCCTTTCGGATCGCAAAATACTGTCATCATAGATGGCTCGCCTCCGCGACGATCCATTCGACCCGTGGCAGGAGATACGGAGAAGGAGGGATGGGAATCTGAGGAAAAGCCAGCATAGTAATCCTCGAATGTCATGCAAATAGGCTTGACTTCAATGTCAAGGCCAGCTCCTGCAAACGCGTAAGCGGTTAATAAAACAGGTGAGTAATGCATGCCCATTTTAAAAGGAAGGCAAAACATGATAGCATATATTATGCCTTCAACAATTCACGAGATGTGTTGTACTGCTGTACTGTACGTGTTTTAGAAATAATCATATCACAGATAAATTGACATACCTGAAGAACTTCCGGCCACCTGAAAGGATAATTCACCATCGGGAACCGAAGAAGGAATAAATTCCATGCCTTCGGGAATCCCTTCCGCCTGTTCGATGCCTCCCATCATAACGGCATCTTCTCCCAAGTTTTCCATGCCAGGGAGCTGAGGACCACCGCGGTCGTTGTTACCAGCTCCTTGGCTACCCATCATTCCTGCTGTGTACTCCACCTCGTTAGGGTCGTATCCTTCGGGGAAAAAATCTCCAGTGTCGGTGGATCCCATCTTCTCCGAGTCTGGTTTCCAGCTGTTTCCGCTCAGGTCCATACCGGAGCTGCCCACCTGGGTTGATTGTCGCACGAAAGCTGGGGAGGAGGGCGCAAATCCCATGGCAGACTGTGCGAGGCACACGGCGATAAAAGTGGACGCTAGTTTCATTGTTCTATGTGGCGGGTGAATCACAATATGAAACAAGCTAAGATAAACGCTGTGATCTGCAGATTATCAAATGCAATTATAGTGGTAGGTGGTAGTTTTTATGAAGCTTTTAATTTATTTTTTCTTCATCAGGATATTTTATGGAAAAAATTTTGGTCTACGGACATTCGTTGTGGTACGTCACATTTGTTGGAGTCCTGCTTTTCAGATATTTGAGTCCCATGTGTGACGTCTAGAATACTACTGTACTTGAACCGAAGCTACTCTAGCTAGGAGTAGTACCAAAAGCTTCATTGTTACTCCTTTTGAAAGATTTAATAGAGTAAATTAAATTGTGATCAACTCTGTCACTCTTTGGGGTGCCAATGGTTGCCCTCTCGGGTAGCCTCGGCGCCACAGTTGTTATCCCCATAAATTAGACATTCTAGTTTTTACTATTAAACATAAACATGAAAAATAAATAGTCCTGTTTTAAGAAACACTTAGAACAAATAGATTGCCTACGAGTTATTGTCTAGCCTCGGCCCTGCCCTTGCGTCTTCTGCAAAAATGATGTTGGGACTGAAGCTGTATCCGCTACTTTGATACTTGAATTCCCACTCATTCTGTTCCCGGCCGAGTCCAGTCATTAGTTGCTTGGAGAAGCAGCTAGAAGTGTCCTCGCCAGCGGGCGGATTGCAACAGACATTGCAACATTCGGTAGTGCAAGAAACCTGCGCACAATCGAACGTAAATGCTACGAGGGAAGGAGCCGTGTAACAAATGGTGTCTGCTTCGCCTCCAATGTTCGTTTTGCTCACAGCGAGAATTTCTAAATTCTTGGCATTGGCCGTGGTTTCTGGCAAAGTGCCGTTTAGGTTATTGCCGCTGAGCAGAACAATGGATAATTCTGGAAGATTCCAGACTTCTTGTGGGACTTCTCCTTGGATGTTGTTTTCTTGCAAATTCAAGAAACGTAGGTTAGTTAAAATGTCAAACCATTGAGGGATTGTACCAACAATATTGCTCCTCGCCAATGATAGTTCTCGTAACTGTGTGAATGAGGAAAGGAACGCGGGGATTGGACTGGGAATAAATTCATTTTCACCCAGTGACAAGTAGGTCAATTGATGAAGATTTACCAGACGGTCTGGAATGGTGCCCTGGAATTTATTCATTCGCATATCTCTAAAAAATGACATGGAAAAGTTGAGCATCATGGAAAAGTTGAGCATCAAAGTCACAAAACATCCAGAAAAGCCATTTTCGCGCACGGAAAACTTACAGATGTCTCAAATTGACCAATGAATCAATGGCGGAGGGAATTGTCCCAGTAAAACTATTCCCGTTGATAGATAGCGCCTCCAACACAGTATTTTTCGCAATACTTTGAGGTATGCTCCCAGCCAAAGAATTTTCAGATAAATCCAATAGCTGAAGAGCAGGCTTCAAAAGCAACTCGTGTGGAAATTCGTCTCCATAAAAAAGATTGTTGCTGATGTCCACCTCTCGAAGCTGCTTTTGGCCAAGTAGAAAGAGTTGACTGTCAATGTATCCAGAAAACCCATTGGACCCCAAGTAAAGATATTCAAGATTGTATAACCCATTGACTACATCAATGCTACCTCGCAAAGAATTCTTCTTTAAGTCCAATGTGATCAGATCCGTCAAGGAAGCAATTGATTCTGGTATGGTTCCGGATAGTCGATTGTTTTCGAGTCCCAATACCTTCAGGCCAGACCATGAGCTTATCCAATCTGGAATACTGCCACTGAGCTTATTAGCACCAAGGTCTAGGTACTCTAAATTGGTAAGGTCCGACAAATTTGGGATACCGCCCATCAACTCGTTGTGACTCAACGATAAAAAAATAAGAGAGGGGAGAAAAGCAAGTTCACTCGGAAGGCTGCCCTGGAGATTATTAGCGGCTTATAGCATTGCCAAAAATGAGGAAAGGGAAGATTAGATAATTCAACAAAATTTTGACATCCTGGTATATGTTGCCAGCACCACAATCAATATCTTACGAATAAGCAAATCAGAAATGACTAAATCGTCTGCGCGGCAAGTAACTCCCATAGCATAAGTTTGCCCGTCAGTAAATTCCTTGCGATGAAACCAGCCACATTCATGATTTCCCGACAAGAAATCCAGATCATCTGTCCAAGACTCGCTGCCACCAGTAGCAAAAAAGAGCACCGCCAACACATACCGCTGAATGAAATGGTAGGCTTCCTCAAACGCCATTCCTTGGTAAGGGATTTTGTATTGGAGAGGATCTACGTTGGCCATCCATTCGGCGGCCAGGTTCTGTGGTGTTCCTTGAACTTCCAGATCTTTTAGATTAGATATATTGCTAGCAATCAGCATGTCAATTGTGTTTAACAAGCGTTCCGAGAGAAAGGCTTTCTTTGGGATGAGCTGGTCATTCTTGGCGATAGCCTCCGCGTTGAATGTGCGAGCCATGGCTATGGATACGAGTATAATCAATACAATGGGACAGATACAAAAGAAAAGGCAGATTTTCTTGTTGAAAAATGGTCCAGATTCCTCTTGATTTAGATTGGACAGGTCATGAAGGTTCACATTCATACCTCGGGAAGAAGGAACAATGATGCCTCGGCTAGAAGGAGAGTAAAGTTGTCTTGCTTGCCTGCTTGGGCGACGCCATGACGCTCGAGGTCTTCCTTCGTCATTAAGAGTAGGTGGAGACAGGGCTTTCCGAAGTTGCGAATCGTCATCGTTGCAGTAAATGCCGTCTTCCTCTTCATCGTAAAATTGATCCCTGCTGGTATGAGCAGCCCCAGGTACACGAGTTGGAGAGACTTCTATATCCTTGAGGAAATCGGTGGCGTTGTCTCTGGCATCTTGAAATGACATGGACGTATTGATGATCCTATGTTCTGGAGTCGGTGGGGATGCAGGATGCTGATCGTTGACTCTTCTGGCCGGAGCTGATGGTGGAAGGTCTCCTGCGTCGAGAGCGTTTGGAGACTGGAATTGGAATTGATCCTTTTTAAACATTTTCAAGCCGTTTTAAATATATTTATATATATTAACTTTAGTATGCGTTTATTTTATGCTCGGCGAACTTATTGCTTTATCGTCCAATACGTGTAATGTTTCTGTTAAGCGGCAACATCCTAAGCGTTCCAGTAATAATAACGAGTCCTTGTTTCTTGTTTCACAAATTTTGTTCTTGACAAGAAGCTCATTTTTGTCTTGTGAAGGCCTTTGACACTGAGACGTGCATGTAGAAAATCGAAACTCAACGTTCGCTAAACTATTCTTATCCTCAATAGAATACGGAGTAGTGTAGTTATTAGGCCTTAGATGTCTCCTGTCCTCGGCATTTCCCGCAGCAAAAAATAATTACCACCGCACTTTCACAAGTGAACCTAGCCACTGTGGCAATATTTATGTTCTTCCCCATCTCTTGGTCGACGTTTTCTTCTGTGCCGTTCTTAGACGTCTGTATGGAACATGTGTGAAGGTGATGAAGACCTACTGAACGGTATTGTGCACGGTATCATGTCTAAGCATTTGTTCTGAAGATGTTGGGGTGAGCTGTTCAGAATGAGCTGTAGATTCTAGTTGTGTGGTCGTTTCTTAAAAAGCTTGCCATTATTTGGCTTCACCAGATCAAATATTATTCTGAATGATTGTGGTGTCAAAGGAATAGGTAACACGATCTTCCTCGTAGCGACGAACTTCCTCATCCTCGCCCACTTGCAAAGTATTAGCCAAAAACGTCGAAAAACACTGGCCAGTGTCTCCTACAATACAACATTCCGAATGACAGCAGGAACCGGTGCACATGACTCGTTCGCAATCGTATGCAAAGGTTACCAGCGCCTTTGCGCTCTCGCAGATATTGGTCGCGTTGCCTATGACACCACTGTTGCTGTCTATCGCCAGAGTTACTTTCATTGGGAATTGATAAAAATAACAGGGAACAGTGAGAGACGTACGTTATGACATGTATTTTTCAAACAAATATTAATTGCTTACCGAGTTGGGAGTCAGGATATGCAGTTGGCAAAGCAGAAATGAAAGAGTTCCCTCCAAGGAGCAGAGTATTCAATTTTGGCATGGCCCAAATATCGTCTGGGATAGTTGACGTCAACGAATTGTCCGACAAGTTGATGTATTCCAATTCACTCAACAGAGTTACCCATTGCGGAATAATACCAGTCATCTCAGCATTCGGCAAGGACAACTTTTGTAAACTAGAAATCGTGAATAGCGTCGGAGGGATCGGACCCGGCGAAAACGAGTTATTTCCAAGGTAAAGGTGTGTGAGCTCTTTCATATTACCTAAAGAGACAGGCACACTTCCAGATAGAGCATTGTTTTCCAAAGAAAGATATTGTAGACCGCGAAGAGCCTGAATCTGTAGTGGAATGGTATTTATCATCTGATTGTTTTTCAATGATAGGTATCGGAGGACGGAGTTTATTGTAGCTGTGCCTGAAGTAGCGCTAGTAGGGGCAATCACTGTGGGAGCAAATGGTGCCTGTAGTTGGTTGTTGCTCATATCCAGAAACGTCAACTGAGAGTGTGACAGGAGATGTGTAGGAAAGAATGCATTGATCGCGCTTGCAAAAAGGTTGTTGCTCAGATCCAACTCTCGAAGTTTTGAAAGGTTGACAAGGAACGAGGCATCCACCATGTCTGTAAAGGCGTTGTATCCCAAGTAAAGATACTCCAAATTTGACATGCCACCCAACACTAAGTTTGCATTCCCTACCAATTGATTCTTTTGCAAGTCCAATGTAATCAAATTGGTCAAAAGAGCCAATTTATTCGTCAATCGACCTTCAAGCATGTTCTGAGCCAATCCAAGAGCCCTCAATTTCGTTAGTTTTCCCAGCATCGAAGGCACAACTCCGGCTAATGAGTTTTTGGACGCATCCAAATAAGCCAGCGTGGATGATAGATGTTCCAACTCTGTGGGCAGTGAACCTTCCAAAGCATTGTTTCGAAAACTTAGAAGTTCCAAATGCTGCAAGTATTGTAACTCCGACGGAATCTGTCCTTGCAGCTTGTTGGCGACCAAAAATAAATTTTTCACGAGTAGCTTACTATTGCAGGTTATACCCACAGCATACTCTTGATCGTCATTTCCTTGCTCTGTTCTAAACCAACTGCACTCGTGCATTTCCGATAGAAACTTGAGATTGTCCGTCCAGTTCCCGCCGTTGGTTGCAAAATAAAGGACCGCCAAGACGTAGCGTTGCAAGAACCGTTCATTCTTGACATGTTGATGATACGCTACTTCCTGCTTTTCTTCGTTGGTAACAACGGTACCAGAATTGGTAGCATTGAATTCCTTCAACAAATCATGAGTGTTCGTCTCAAACGTTTCTGCTACCACATTGGCCGGTACTTCTTCGCGCAAAACATCCAAATCTGCCATCCAAACTGCCGCCTGATATTGCGGGCTTCCTTCGGTTACCAAGTCAGTATAGTTGGAAATGTGATGTCTGCTGAGCCAATCCACAGTTGCTAGGAACCGAGGCGTTCCGTCTATTGTGCCAATCGTAGTACTGGCCGGGATCAAATGAGCCGTTTCGCTGCTATTGGTATTTTTGGTTGGACTATTGTCACCACTCTTTTTCTTGGTCGCCACCACGCTTATTGTCACAATCAAAGTAATAACAGCAATCACCAATAGGATACTGTAGATGATGATGCGGGGATTCATTTTCTTTGATCGACTAACCTCCGTCAACATAATATTAGAGGACGAACACAAATCCAAATGCTTACGGCGCGATGGACGACGCCAATCGGCAATAGGAACCATTGCAGACGAAGACTTGAATGGCAAAAGTCGGATGTTATCGTCGGTTTCAGTGGCACCAAAATTATCCTGTAAGGCTGCCAATTCTTCTTCCTTTGTATCGTAGTTGCTGTTGCTATTGTTGTTGCTGTTGTCGCTACCTCTTCGAAAGGATCCTCCACTCGTCAATATAGCTTCAGCGTACAATCGAGCTTCGTGAGGACTCGGACTGTTGCCGAGTTGTGTAATACTGCGTGTGCCTTCTTCTTCGTCACCTTCGTAAATTTCTCGTGAACCAACAATAGAGGCATCATCCTCAAAAGAACTCGAACGGCGACTCTTATAATGGTAGACGCAATTTTCTTCTTCTTCGTTTTCGGGATGATTGGAAGCAGCCGATTCGTTGTCGTCACAACTACTACTACAACTTGCTTGGTCTTGTCCTGCTTCTTCTTCTTCGATCTTGATCCGAGTGCCACGAAACAAGTGCTCGCCTTTGACCAAACGACCAACAGGACGAACCACCACACTACGAGGAGATGCTCTATTTTGACTGTTGTTGATACGATGTCGTCTTGGATCATTAAAAGTAGAACGCCGTCGTTGTTGTTGTTGTGATGGATGAGGCGGGGGTGCATCGCCGGCGTCAATGGCATTTGGAGATTCAAACGTACGTCCTAACATCTTTTGCAAGGGAGCCGCTGTTGGATTGATTGATGCTTATGTTTTGTATTTCCAAATGCTTCAGTAGATCATGCCGAGGAAGACAAAATAAAAAATAATACTTATACTTTTTTTAAAAATGATGAATGCATAAATGCTTCTGGCCAAAGTTAGCCGGAATGAAAAAAAGGCAAGACTGTGTATTTCGATATAAGCACGATTGAAACCCTTGACTGGTTCAAAAGTACACTTTACTCTAAAGTGGTTTGAGTAAAAAGTATACTCTAATTATGGTGATCTTGCCAAGTGGATCTTGTTTCCGAGGAGCAGTGCCCTCACATCATACGGTACCTGGTACCTGGTACTGAACATAATCTTCTTATCTGGATGCTGATCAATCTATTGAAGAGACTTCTACTAGTCTAGCTAGTAGTATGGTACTCAGTAGCTACTACAGTACTAGTAGTTACCCCTGGTACGTAATTGAGCACTACTGGCTTCTCTAGTAATACTGGTACCAGGTAGTATGGTAGACTACCAGGTAATCTACTACTGGTAGTAGGTGAAATAAATACTGTAATACCGAATCCGAACTACTAGTAGTCTCTACTAGTTAATAGAGTAGTATGGTAGTGCTAGAGTAAATGTATCTTTTATCGAGCGGAGCTTGGGAGGCTAGCAAGCGCTAGTGAAGCAATACCAAAGTTGACAGAAGCAAGTCCTGCCTACCCCGACTTTTTAACCATCAATCTGCACTTTTTCAAATTTGTAGAACAGTCTCTCGTACTTGGTTTCCCAAATGGGGTCGATTCCACCGAGCCATACTTGATCATCGCACTGTTCATCCGTTTCGTCGTCTTTGCAACAGGAAGTACAGCAAGGGCAGGCAATTTCAGCACAATCGGCCATGAAAATTTGGGGCTTCACCTCCCTGGAACACACGGGATGAGCTGAGCCGTTCAAATCGTTGCGCTCCAACAGGAGAAAATCCAGATCAGGCAGCTCCTTGAGTGATTCCGGAATGGTTCCCGTGAGTTGATTCCGGTTCAGCAGAATGAATTTTAATTTTTTCAAATTATCAATGACACGAGGAATGGTGCCTTTCAATTCGTTCGTGTCTGTTGAGTAGCGGTAGTGGAGAAGGTTTGGTAGTTGAGAGTGTAGCCCAAGCACTATTTACAAAGAGAGAAGATAATAGGGAACCTACCTAGATCAAGCAGGATCAAGTTGGTCATATTCATGATCCAATGGGGAATACCGCCCACTCGATTCGTAGCTTTCAGAGACAAATCTTCCAATTTGGTCATTTTCTCGAGAAAGATGGGGATTTTACCTTTATTAAATGCGTTCATGCCCAGAAACAAATATTTCAGATCCGTTAGAGCTCCAATTTCTTCCGGTATATCACCCGTTATGAGTGTTGTGATAAGATCCAAGTGACTTAGTTTCTTCAAATTGGAGATAGTCGAAGGGACGGTGGCATTCAGATTCGTTTCGTAGAGTGCTAGGAAGGTCAAGACGTGATTTGGCTCGGTAATATTAGGAATGGGTCCCTCGAATTTGTTACCATGAAAGTCCAAAACACTTAGATTTTTCATGTCCCAGATGTTTTTCGGCAGGGTATGGGTGAGGTTATTGTGCGAAAGATCTAACAGTTGCATGTTGCTCCATTGCTTGACCATCGATTCAGAGATTTTTCCGGACAATTGGTTGTCTTCCAACATCAATGCCTCTAGTTTGTGAAGAGGATGGATTACGTTAATGTTTCCTTGTAGCCCGTTATCATCGAGAAATAGTTGCTTTAAATTGGTCAAATGTCCAATACTGGAAGGTAGAGTACCAGTGATGTCGTTGTTAGAAAGAATCAACGACGTTAAGCTTGTCATTTCTCCAATCCATGTCGGCAATTGTTTCTCAATGTCACAAAAGTGCATCGCCAAGTACTCCAAATTAGTCAATTTGCGAAGGGCGGCTGGAAAAGTTCCAGCCAAACCAGGATTACGGTAGATGGAAATATATTTGAGGTCTTTGAGTAACTCCAGTTCCGAAGGCAACGATCCCGCCATCCACTTTTCCGCTAAATCGAGACAATCGAAATAAGAAAACAAATGTCAGCAAGGATGTCATACTTTTTGAGCATACACCGTTTCATCAAATCGGATCAGACAATTCAAACAGCACTGTTGTTTTGAAAACGTACGAAAAAAGAGTTCCTGGACCGTGTCACCTTTTCGACAGTCGACGCCAACTTGACGAATTTCATTGTCAGCTCCATGTCCCACATGGAACCATTTGCAGACTGGATCTTCTGTCAAAAATCCCAAGTTTAATTCCCAATGGTGTCCATTGGTACTAAAGTAAAGAGTAGCAAGAGCATAGCGCTCGATGAAAGCCGGATCATCCAAGTCCAAATGTGCTACGTCATGATCGGCAATCCAAACAGCGGCCTTGCTTTGAGGAGATTTTGGATTGTTCAGGGCACCTTCGTCAGAGAATGCTGCCAAGTACTTTTTGACATAATCGGTACGACTTTCGTGAGTTCCGGGAGCCAGAGTCGGTGCTGGTCCTTCTGAGTTGCTCGACTGGTGACGACTGGCTTGATACTCCTTCTGGCTCGCTTGTCCCACAATAACGGCTATCACAATAGTCAAGATAAATGCACAGCAGATACAACCGCACATGTAGGCACAGAATCGACAGCGAGATTTTGTTTTGCTGATATTGTTGCCGTCCAGGTCGGCATTGGCTTTGGCTTCTTCGAGACTGGGCAACTGATCGTGTCGCACTTCCTCTTCGTCTTCCTTCTCCTCCTCCTCGGGAGCTTCCGGATCTTCCATGGACTTGCCTGGAGTAACGTCCTCAAAGCAGTCGTCATTAATCTCGTTGTGTTCCATCATGGTAGGTTTTGTTGGGGATTGGGGATACTACTACTGTTATTATATTGAGGAGCAAAAACAGTGATTGATGCTCCGATTTTTTGTGTGTAATGGCACCGGTAATTCAAAAACCTGTTTAGGCTTTAACGGATTTCAAACCTTTCAAAAGAATGAAATTGATACGTGCATACTTGCATATTTTGTAGTCCAGGTGGTTGATTGAGCCCACCCACTACCCTGGTAGTCGAAAATAAGGATTGATACTAGGGAAAAATTTACTGTACCGAAGCTTGGTTGTTATGCCAACGATAGGCTTTGCGTGCATACCAGTCAACTTGGCTGTTATGCGGTTGCAGGTTGACCATTTACCTATACATCATTGTAAGCGCCTTCAAATACGCAGCAGAGTTCTTCTGAGGTGTTCTACTGCAGCTGTACGGCACAGAATTCGCCACTTTACCTCTTTGGAAGCACCTCTGCTGTATCGTCGGATCAATTGGATGCATGCAGCCTGCCTTCTCTTGCTATAGTTTATAGCGGCACAGCTATTTGATTTATCCTCAATTCGTAGTAGTACCAGCTCGTTGACAAATAATGGATAATTATTATGTTTTGATTGCAAGCCCGTCTTCATTCATTCAGTCTGTTGGCGAAAGAACTGGTTATGGGTCCTATGAATCCTACGTTTCAAGGCACTACTACTAGTAGTATCTAGTAGGACTGATATCAAGTAGTGATATCAGAGTCCTCTCACTTTAACAGTATTATCTAATAATAAATACAGAGTATCATCAAGTGAAGACCATACTAAAGTATAGAC
>Ga0100402_1000201_pt1 | contig 72454 bp, 43 predicted proteins | sample CryGeyme20150102_FD_80419 | JGI IMG/M metagenome (GOLD analysis project Ga0100402, IMG submission 80419) | Groundwater microbial communities from Crystal Geyser aquifers in Utah, USA - Crystal Geyser metaG 2015-0102 | ecosystem: Environmental > Aquatic > Deep subsurface > Groundwater | place... | reverse complement strand
TCCGATTTCTCCCGATGTGTTCCTGTTTCTGAGTGGGAGACGGGATGGGGCATTTCGGGTCATTCCGGTGACGTCGGATTCGGGTCTCCTTGTCTCACGTTCCCTTCGGCTGGCTCTGACAAGGCCTCACTCGGAAGATCGGAAGAATAGATCGAAGCCATCAACCATGAGAAGTGAGAAGTACAGAACGGAGAAATAATAAAAAATAATTATCCTAGAAATTCCCTGGAAAATTTTAAAGCCGCTCTCTCCAGACTCCCTGTTGCTCATAATTTTTGTACTTTGGATGATTTGCTTGTCGTCAGTATCTCTCCACATATTATCTTTGTCTAGTGCTCGCCAAGTATTTTCCCAAAATAGCAGAGCGCCCTTTGCAAAAGCAGCATCCAGAATTCTTTTTTGTTCGACGTCCAAACAAACAAATAATACTAATAATTATTTCGCCATGACAGCACTCGGAAACGGATCCATCGTGAAATCTGGAGAACAAATGGGACTGAAACAACTCTTTGATGACGAGTCCTCTACCTACACGTATTTGTTGTGGGATCCCAATACGAAGGATGCTATTGTTGTGGATCCCGTCGATTCTCAAGTAGACCGCGATTTAAAGGAAGTTCACGCGTTAGGCCTCAAGTTGGTGTACGGCGTCAACACGCACGCTCATGCGGACCATATTACCGGCACGGGTATTTTGAAACAAAAAATATCTGGATTGCAATCGGTCATTTCAGAAGCATCCAAAGCAGATGCAGATATCAAAATTGGCCATGGTGACAAGATTGTCTTTGGATGTCGCAATATTGTAGCCCGTTCCACTCCTGGTCATACAGAAGGATGTTTGAGTTACGTTGCCGATGACGAATCTTTTGTCTTGACCGGAGATGCCTTGTTGATTCAAGGATGGTACGTTTATTTGATGTTTCTTTTTTGTTTTGTTTGAATGCAAATGTATTCCCTCCCTCTCTCTCGGCGTCTCTCACACAAACACACAATTCACGGTCTTGCAATTGTAGCGGACGAACCGACTTTCAGGGTGGATCGGCCGAAACTTTGTACAAATCGGTGCATTCGCAAATATTTACCTTGCCAGAGGATACTATTGTTTATCCTGCTCATGATTACAACGGACGATTTTCCAGCTCCATCAAAAGCGAGAAGGAGAACAACCCTCGGTTGGGAGACGGGAAATCGCAGGCCGATTTTGTGGAAATTATGAAGAACCTTAATCTGGATTATCCAAAAAAGATTGATGTTGCAGTTCCTGCCAACATGCGATGTGGTGTTCCAGATGTTGAGTAAATTAGTTACTTATTGGATTGCTTTACAGAAATAATGAAATGTTTCACACTATCAACATAAATACAATGAAATGATAGCGTACAGTATTTTGAAAACAATAAATGGAGCTTTCTCAGAACGCCATTACATAATCCAGACACCCTAGTAAGAAGAAATAGTTTTTCGCTTGCTTCGGTATACTAGTATTACACTAACTTTTATATGCCATGATCATTCTAGTACTAGGCTATGTTGAACCTTTCAAGCTGGCCATAAGGCTAGCTGAAGCAGCAGGTCGTGGAGCTCTTGGTGGTGCAGTCTCAACCTTTGCAAATCGTTTCTTGGGTTGATCCTCCTCGTCCACCTTTTTTGCGGTATCCGGGTGAGCTAGATTTCCAGACGTTACATACAGACATTTCAGGAATCTGTTGCTATAGGAGGCTTCATCGAGAGCTTTTTCTGACTTTTTTGTCATTGCCTTGTTTGTCAGATAGAGCCGAATCATTGCATGGTTTTCTGGAATGGCGCTGGCAATTGCAAAGGCCCCTTGATCGCCTATATTGTTGTTGGATAAGAAGAGTTCTGTTACCGTAGTATTGGTCTTCATTCCTTCTGCCAGCGCAATTGCTCCCGCGTCACCGATGTTGTTGTTTCCTAGGTATAGAACCTTCAACTGACATGCGCCGTACATGAGCCCCAAAGCCTCGCCGCCAGCATCTCCCACTTTGTTGTCATTCAAAAATAACTCTTGTAGAGTGGTATGTCCTTGAATAGTCCCGGCAAGTGACTTTGCCCCAACATCACCAATTTGATTCTCTCTTAAGTCTAGAGACAAGAGTTTCTTGGTACCACCTAAAGCTTTAGCCAGAGCTACAGCTCCCTTATCTTTGATTTGGTTACTCCTTAATGACAAGTTTTCTAAGGGAACCTTACCCTTGCCCAGGGTTTCGGCCAACGAAACAATTCCACTGTCTTGTATTTTGTTGTCCCAGAGGTTCAGATTCATTAAAGATCGGTTGTAGTTTAGCGCTTCGGCCAGAGCCATCACGTGGGCATTTCCCAAGGAACGTTTCATAATGTTCAGAAACTTGAGTGACTTGTCGTTCTTGGCGAGCCGACGGCAAGCTGTTGCAACGCCAGACTGATTTCCAAGAATAATCACATTTTCAGCGACAATGTTACCATGCCATAAACTCGTATTTGCCTTCAGAGCTCCAACGAGCGCTTTTTGCCCAGCTTTCCCATCCAATGCACTACTATCAACGATGAGACGCTCGATTGTTGTGTTCTTATGTAATGCTTCAGCAATGGCTGATCCGCCATTCACGCCAAAAGAATTGCTTCGCAGGTCGCAAATTTTGATAAACTTGTTGAGTTTTAGTGCTTCCGATAGCTCCCAGGCGCCTAGATCACCAATCTTATTTTTGGAGAGATTCAAGTTTTCCAGGTGCTTGTTTTTCCATACTACTTTGGCTAACAGTTGGGCTGCCTTGTCGTTTAGTTTCAAGTCTTGCAAATTGAGCTTTTTACAATCAGGATCATTGGCTTTCAGACGTCTGTAGGCATCTTGCAAAGCTCTTGGCTGATCCTTTTTCGATGACATCCTGCAGTAGTATGTTTTAGTAGATGCAAGTGCTAGCTTTCTCCGATGTCGGCGACAGACAGCGACAGTCAATCTTTTGAAAACACCCAAGCAAAACTGTCGGCTTCTATGAGATGAGAATCTATCTTGTGACTTAAAAGGCTGTTGTCAGCTATGCTACTCCTTCATCCAGTGCACCAACCGATCAACTGCTACTTTATTTGGCAACATGAACCGACTGGGGGCGACGAGAGCAAGAGAATATCTTGATTTTTAAAGGAGCAAAGTGCTTGAGTAAGTCCCAGGTCACTGTGAATGACCCATCGCATGCGTGATAAAATGTGCTATCTATTTCAAGAACACCAACTACTGATTTTGCCTCTTCGTACTCTAGTGCTGTACATTAGTATAATCAATACTGCATATTAGGAGAAGTTTTGCTTTACTGTCCTCTCTACGCTTTCATGCTATACAGATTCTTTAAACTATTTTTTATGACGAGCCTGAGGCCTTTATATCAACGATAAAGACCTTCTTGAATTCATCGTATGTCACTGTACCAGAATTTGTCAAGTCCAAAGTTTGAATCAAGGCATCGACTTCTGCGTCGGAATAACTGGAAGAAAATTCTCTCATCAAGGCAGCCACCTCTTCTCTGCTCAGACTGTCTGGATTAGACTTGTCTATTTTCACCGCATTGAAGGCTGCACGAGGATTATTGTACGGGAACTCCTGGTTCAGGCGCAGGACAACAGCTTTCTTGAAATCGCGGCGTCGACAAAGATTGTACAACGAGATCTCAATATCAGGAGCCCTTTTCATGAGCTTCCGACAGTCCCGCCCTGCCATTTCAAATACAGTGCAGCCATCAGGCGTGGCGCAGACAGCAGTGCCATTGCGGGGTCGACCTGTCAGTACTGAATTCTCACCACACAAATTGCCAGGAGTGGCGATAAATACGCTCTTGTCGTGCACCAAAATATCAACCAGCCCTTTCTCGACCAGAAACATGCTATCGGTATTGTCGCCATCTTCGAACAAAGTCTCCCCAAACTGAAATTCTCTTTGTTTGAGAGTCTTTTGTATTCGAAGAATTTGTTTTGCTCTGTTCTTTTTGCGGATGATATCTTTCTCACGGATGAAGGCGTAAAGGGCTGAGTCGGACTTGGCCAGATACTTGTCAAAATTTTCGCGTGAAACCTCCATGGCATGAACAGGAGTATTGCAGTGAATCGTGGCTGAACGTCTCCGTGAGGGAGATAGCAAACTGCCTTCCCCAAAGAAATCACCGGCTTTGCGTTTGACGACGAACCCCGTTTTTGTCGAGACCGAAACACTTCCAGAGCTGATGAAATACACGGCATTTCCAATTTCACCCTCTCGATAGATGACATGGCCCTTTGGAAAATAGCGATCCTGCATGTGTTGACCAATCAATTCCGAGAAGAGTGATAGTGATAGGGGTGCGGCGTCCTTCTCGTCCACTTTAATTTCGGTTTTCGGCTTAATACCCTTCACAGACTGTAGATTCTGCAAATCAATATGTCCTTTGTTTTCTGGGTCAAACCACCGAAAGGATTGTTCAATCAAGGACGTTTGTTTATTTGTGTTTGCCTCTTGATCATCCGATGATATCAGAAGTCGTTCAAAAATGTGTCGTTCAATGCCACTTTTGTAAGCCTGGTACATGGAAAGTTTCTTTCCTGCGTTTTCCATTTTGCTCGTTAAAGCAGTTTCTCCTCGGACCCAAGGATGTTGTAAGAGATTCCACGCATCGAGGCGTTTTTTAGGATTCCGTTCCATGAGGCGCTCAATCAATTCAATTGCTGATTCCGACAAGTGCGCTGTTATGGGAGAATTGCGTAAGGGAGGGGGGTCACCACTGAGAATGGCTTTGGCCACTTCCTCATCCGAGGCTTGTCCTCGAATGTCGTAAGGATGTAATCCTGTGAGCATGATATAAAGAATCACACCGAGTGCCCACATGTCCATGGAGGGATGCATGACATATGTTTCCTTCTCTTTTAAGCATTCAGGCGGACAGTAGGCCAAGGTCTTGCCGGCTATGCCAGAATATGGATTGGTGCCTCGCTTTTTGTCCGGAGACGCAATTTCAGCACAGCCAAAATCCACAAGCTTGATCACTGCATCACTTGGATTTTTAGAACTCAGCATTAAATTCTCTGGTTTCAAATCTCCATGTGTCAAATTAATACCGTGGATAAATAACAACGAGGAGGCTACCTCCCGAATCAAACGGGCTGCATCTGCCTCGGAATAGGCTCCCTGTTCGACCAAATGATCAAAGAGCTCTCCACCACTGACCAGATCCAGAATAACATAATAGTGTCCTCGTTCATTAAAGTGTTCTCGCAGGGAACAGATGCCGGGATGACCTCCCGCCTTGCGCAGATGCAAGAGCGCATTCATTTCTCGATAAAATTCATCTTCGTTGGTGTAACGCTTGCTAATTTTCTTGACGGCCACCTTGTCGCTGGTTTTTCGATCCTTGGCCACATAGACCAACCCAAAGGACCCCTCACCAATGGGAGTATCCCAATCAACGTCATACCGACTGTTCAAACTTTCCTTGGTAGAATTCTCTTCCAATTTGCGGAGGGTTTGAAAACGTCTCAGGTCGGCACTTGGACGAAGTTTCGGTTCACATAATGTTTGATTTTGAGCAAAATTGAATCTATAATATCTGTCTAAAGCCTCCTTCTCCTCGAGTGCCTTGGTGTATCGTAGGTTCCATAATTGTCGCGTTGTTGTAGTTGCCGCCGCGGAAGAGTCTTCCTTGGTGGATAGTACTGTGATATTGGTGTTATATTGCCGTTGTCGCCTGTCGAACTCGGCCAGGACCGCCAATGAGAGAGCTGCTCCAACAGGCCACAAGGTAGCGAGTTGTTGACGCTTGTACTGGCCATTATTTCTCTTACTATTTGCCGCTTGCCAGAGCACACTTCGAGTTCCTCCTTTCCACATGTCAAAATGACTGTCAACCTTTCTCGAGAGAGTATTACTTGGTATGAAAAAAAAAACGATTCCGTATGAAGATTATCAGTATTATTATAAAGATATGGAGGGATACAAACAGATTCAATGCGTCTCTTGGTTCCGCTGTCTAGGTATTTGGGGTCTTGGGGTTTGTTGGGCTGTTGACTGACAGCTGATGGATATGAGATTTGTACCACAGCGAGGCTGGAGAGTATTATTTTTTATTGTACAGTTTCATGGCGCGGTGGCATGAGGTGTTGCTAATGATGTTGTAGTACTACTAGTAGACTACTAGCTAGTACTCTAGCTAGTGCTAGTACTAGTAGTAGGGTCAACTCTGTACTCTCCGTTGCTTTATTTACAGTCTAGTAGCTACTAGAGTAGACCACCAGTCATAGAGCGCTACTACCTGCTACTACTACTAGCTAGCTAGCTAGTACAGTAGCTAGCTAGAGTAGTAGTCTCTAGCTAACGAGAGGTACAGTACAGTAGTACCACTACTACTGCTACTAGTAGTAGTACTACTACTAGCTAGTAGTACTACAAGTAGAGCTAGCTACTACTACTAGCTAGTAGTACCTGGTAGCTACTACTCTAGCTAGTACTGTAGTAGAGGAGTAGAGTACTAGTTTAGTAGTAGCTACTCTACTCCAGTACTAGCTAGCTAGACTACTACCTACAGTACTAGCTAGCTAGTAGAGAGTATTAGCGTGCCTCTTGTAGTCGGGAATAGAGTTAATCATAATAATAACTGGTAACTAAAACAACAACTGTTGTGAACAATCACGAGTTCAGTCCCGTATGTGTCATCAAAGATTCTAAGATCTTTTTCGAGAAATCATTAAGAGGCTATTCGTACTCTACTACAGTACCAGGTACGAATGGGTACATGACGGCAGCCAGCAGTCGTACTGTCGTACTAATACGCAACTGGAGCAACTAGCTACAGTAGCTACTACTAGTAGCACGAACAAATATTAAATGATAAAATGAGAAAGACGATGAACCGACTGTTAGGTTCGACTACCACATCCCTGTCTCGCCCTCAGAAACTCACTTGCTGTGCTTTGGTAGCTCTCAGCGCTCTCTCTACCAATATTCCTGCCGTGCAATCCTTCACCACGACTGCGGCTTCCACACCCAACCCCATCACGAGTCGATCATTGTTCGTTACTAGTTCCTCCAAGAAAATGTTATCGTCTACATCTTGTGCGGCCCACTCCGCGGGTAGTTTGACCATCGTTCAAGTTCCGTGCTTGAGCGATAATTACGGATACCTGATTCACGATCCGAAAACCGGAAGTACTGCTGCAGTGGACACTCCCGAAGCAAAACCGTACCAAACCGAATTGTCCCAGCGCGGCTGGAAACTGACACACATTTTGAATACTCATCATCATTGGGATCACACGGGCGCCAACGAAGAATTAAAGAAAGGTGGTGTCAAGGTTGTAGGACCTGTCAACGAAAAGGCCAAAATTCCAGGCATTGATGACGCAGTAGGTGCGGGCGATGTCGTGGAATTTGGATCTACCAAGGCTCACGTTATGGATGTTGGAGGTCATACCAAGGGACACATTGCCTTCTACTTTCCGGAAGAAAAGACTGTGTTTGTGGGAGATTCCCTCTTTGCTTTGGGATGTGGTAAAATGTTCGAAGGAACACCCGAACAATTTTGGACTTCCCTAAAAGGACTGCGAGAACTTCCAGATGATACGACCGTTTATTGGTACGCTCCGTGATTTCTTGATGATGTGTTTTGGGATGATTACTGGTTCGTCTTGCTACTTGACTGTTGGTGCTATTTTGTTGAAGTTATTTGTGCAGTATGCCATCATGAAATATCGCTCACGAAAAGTCTCTTCTTTCTATGCATCATCACGACCGCAGTGCTCACGAGTACACAGAATCAAATGGAAAGTTTGCCATGAGCGTTGAACCCAACAATCCTGATTTAGTTGCACGGTGGAGCGAAATTAAGGATAAACGATCACGCGGCGAACCAACAGTTCCATCCTTGATGGGAGAGGAAAAGAAGACCAACCCTTTTTTGCGCTCTGATATTAGCGAGGAGATTCGAAAAAATGTGGGCGTGACTGAGGGAGATTCCGAGGCCGATTCTTTTGGAAAGGTGCGAAAGGCCAAGGATAATTTTCGTGGTTAGGCTTCGTGACCAACCAGCCTGTTGCATTCAAAGTCTTGCATACCTTAGAGTTTCTTTGTAAAGAGAACGTTATTGTAGTAGTTTTGTACTGTATGTTATTCTTTGTTCAAAATCAATCGCATCCTATTACTTTCAGCTACAACGAGACATTATTTAACGGACTTCTTCATTCGTATCCGAAAGTCCAATATTTTTCGTTTGATTTCGTCACCCGTTTCCGCCAGTGCCTTCTTCTCGTCCTCCAATGTGCTACTCCATGGAAAGTCAGCCAAGTTTTCCTCACTTATGAATTTAGAATCGTTCGAATTCTTCTCTGCGACAAACCCATAATTGAGTAGCATGTCCACCGTGGACTCTTGGCCCGTGCCATAGGTTATCATGATTTCACTTCCTTTCCGAATGGAGCGCGTGGCTTGCAATGCATAAAAGGATTCGTCTTCCGCCTTTGTTTCCAACACTTGCAGTTCTGCATTGGCGCTTTCGGGAACATTGTGATTGATCATGTCCAAATAAGGCATCAGAACTGTCTTCGATATCAGTGTCGTTCGTGTTTCGACATTATCGTCGTTTCCCACTGGTTCCGTCAAAGATGGTTTGAGAAGAGTAAAGCCTCTTGATTTGACCAACCAGGTTGCAAATTGCAAGTCAGCTATATCCACAACTTCTGCTTGCGCCAATTGTTCAATCGAAGTTTTGCGTTTTTTGGCCTTTTGTATTATTGGAGGGAATTCCAACTCTTCGATTTCCTTTGTCGACCAGAAATCTGGAGTTGCATCAAAGCGTTCTTTGCGGGTTGGAAATGTGTCAAAATAGGATTGAAAGGAAACGCTTCTGCTTTTATCATTGAATAGATTCAATAACCGCAATCCCAATTCCGCATCGGTAGGCTCGCCCATCATGATATCATCCTCGGCCAGCGTCAGGCAGCAGGGAAAAGGAATCCCCACCAAAAAGTCACCGGTTTGGAAGTCATCGGCAGCAAACAAACCCCGTCGATTAGTTTTACTACAAAAACCGATTTCCGTGCCACCATCTGCACCAATTCCTTCGCATTCTTCTTGCTCCAAATATCGAACTAACTCGCGTGTGGTTGACGATGAATCTGGAGTATACTGCGCTGGATTGGCTTCGGAGGGGCGTTTGGGTGTTCCAAAACCACCTCTACTGCTCGGTGTTGCTGATTTATTCTTTCGTTTGCTCGATGATCGTCCTGTCAGTGCATTGTTGTGGTTCACGTTAACGGAAAGTGCGGCTACGAAGAGTAAATAATGCTTCATCATGTTTTGATTTGTGTTCAAGGTTCAAGTGAAAAAGACTTTTTACTACTAGTCTAGTAGTAGTCTACTGTCTACTACTCTAGTAGCTAGCTAGCTAGCCTACTACTACTGTTGCTATGCTACAGTACAGTATTATTACTAGTAGTAGTACTAGTAGTAGCTACTACTACTAGAGTAGTCTACTAGTAGTTAGTACTACTCAGTAGCTACTCTCTAGTACCGGTAGAGTACGGTAGTAGTACCAGTACTAGTCGTAGATAGGAGTAGCTACAGTAGACTACTAGCTAGTAGAGTACTAGTAGTCTAGTAGTAGTACTTGTCTCAAAAGTTCCACAAATTTTGCAACAGTTGACCTGAACCCTACTACTGAACAAAAAGATACTCTAGTACGGTACCAGGGACGGATACCAAAATATTCTGGATCTACTGTATCTTTTTCCCCAATCCAGAATCACGGCAGCCAATCCATCGCATCATCGCATCATACGCTGAGAACAAACCACCTTCGCACCTCCTTTCACATTCTTCTATTCAAAGAAGCAACCCGATGTTTTCTGCAAACAATTTGTTTCGGCTCGTCCTTTTCAAAAAGACATTCCCCTCTTCGCTCGCAGCAGCAGGTAACCGAGTAAGCAACGTCGCCGCTTACACGAGCGTCAATTCGACAGCCTTAGCCGATCGTGTAGGGAGGGTTCTGGCGGCAAAGGCAGAATCAGGTCTCACCTATGATGATCTCGCTTCTGAATTGGGAGTGACGAACACCTATTGTGCGCAACTACTTTTGGGGCAAGCCAAGTTGACAGCTGGTACGGCAGACAAGTTGGCTGCCGCTTTGCCTAGCATATCCGCCGTGGACCTTCAAGCCATGCAGATCGAGTTCCCCATGAGAACATTTGATGATGACATTTTGAAGGAGCCTAATGTGTACCGGACCTACGAAGCCGTCACACACTATGGAGAAGCCATAAAGGAAAATATCAACGAACAGTGTGGAGATGGTATAATGTCTGCAATTGACTTTTATTGCGATGTCGGAACAACTACTGGTAAACTTGGCGAAAAGCGGGTAGTAATTACCTTTAATGGGAAATTTCTTCCCCATATTGAGCAAATGGCAGAGGACAATGGAGCCAAGAGCCCACGTGATTGAAAAGACACGCGCAGATAATACATTTAGAGAAATAAATCTAATCTAAGCTGCCTGGAACGGCTCTTGAAATAACATCAACACCCACACGTCCTACTATACTCCGAACTGAAAAGTGGCAATCACATGATCTTTGTCGTCTGGAATGTGCATGTAAGGTATTCGTTCGCAGACTAATTTGGCATGAGGCACGGATATTGGATCCGGAAAGAAAGTAGTCAATTTGTCCTTGACATGACGTTGAAATAGTTCTTGTACTTCCTTTCCTATCGATTCCGGCACCTCATGAAATCTAAGAAAAGTTGAATGAATAATGTTGGGAATGGACAAAGTATCAGCATTGACTCCCGCTTTAGCGAATCGTTGATGGCGTGCTTCTGTTTCGGCTTGAATGCAGATTCGCATCTGGTCGAGACCTCCGGTGGTTTCCTCCCACAATAAAATCCCCGCTCGTTTTCCAAGTTGAGCTGATTGCACGGTCAGTTGAAGAGGTTCTGTGGGCCAATTACAATGCTTTGACGCAGCCTTCACGAGATCATTCCATTCTTTTGTTAGTACAGCTCTAGTTGCAAGATCAGGAGTTGGCCGAGTAAAGGCGTGAAGCGTTGCTACAGTGACGTGTAAATACTGACTTGGATAGAAATACACCTTTGGGATATCACCACCAGGTGCTGGAATAGTATAATCTGCTTTCTTGAAGCATTCTTGCACCGCTGGTAGCAGATTATTTATGTAGGCTGATTGTGTCGCCTCGGCTGGTACCCATCCAGCATTCACTACCAAGCCAAAGGTTTCCTCTACCCCCTCCTTATTCTCGATCAAGTCTACCATCTGTTGAACCATTGCATCTTTCTCGAATGTTACTACTGGGCTGCGTCCATCCACGGGAATCCGCGACGTGGGTAGCCCTTCCACCTTATGCCCTGCAAGTATCCAAGCATATCCAGAATCAAAAATCCATTGCCTCTCCACCGAGATGTAAATGGTGCCACACGCAGAAATGGCGAATATAGAGATACCCGTTTTTGTTAGCGGGGAGGTTAATTTGTTCAATGTCTCCGTCAAACCGAAAGCGAGAAGGCCTTCTACTCTGAAGATACCTAAATCGGTTTTGCAGTAACTACTTTGCCCGACATTCGACGGCAGTGCTTCCTGGTCGCACATTAGAGATAACTCGTCGTTCGTTTTGGTCAAACAGCAAAATTTGCTATCCCAGAACCAATTTGGAGGCTTGCCTCCTGCGTCAAGTCGCACAATCGCGAAGGTGCCTTGAAGCAGTGTCAGCTTTAATTGATGCTTTCCGGGTTGTGGCATGCTTCGATTACTTTCTGATTTTTTCAACTCCAGATACACACGAGAAACAACCTCAATTGAAAGTTGATAGAGCAGTTGACGTTACAAGAATTTCTTTTACAAACGCAAGTTGTAGCGGCACTACCGCTTGGCTAAAAATGAGCCTCGAGATTCTTTTCCATGGCAGCTGTTCCAACTTGCGGTCCAGCAGTGCTTTTCCAGTAGCCAGCTGCCGGAGTACGGCATCTTCACATTTTTCACCGACACGCTTTATTTATTACGAATGATACACTGTACCAGGTACGGTATTATTAGCAGGCCAGGATTACTGACAATCATTCATGCTAGGATCTCATCTGCTGGGCGCATAGTTTCTCGTCTGCGGATTATTGTTATCAAGACTTTAAAAAGCCATAGTTTTAAATAAAGAAGGTCAATCAGGTCACATTGGAACGAAAGTACTCCTACCTGGTACTGTAATACTACAGTAGTAGGGATGATGGACAAGACAGAACAGTAAACAGTACAGTCGTCTACTAGTAGGCTAGTAACAAATTAAGTTGAATTTTTTTTTCAAGTTCGTGTCTGTCAGACACTACAGGATGATAATTAGTATTGAAAATAGTTATGACCCAAGCAGAGAAAAAGCGATCCAAATTGTCTGTACTGGCGTGAAACTTGGAAGGAAAAGAGAGTCAATCAATGTGAAAAGTAAGGTCCAACAGCCGAGGGTTCAACAGAGATGGAAATATCTACTGCGGTATATTGCTTGGGATAATTATTTGTTACTGTGGCATGATAACGAAAACAACCTAATCGTATTTGTGCACGAGTGTTCGTAAAAGGCTAGCTAGCTCACTATTCTGCAGCAGTATCCCAGACCACCTTCACGTTGGGGTCTCCGGGACCTTTCTTGCGCAAAAGTGGACTCTTGGTCAATGACTTGTCATCAGTAATGCGGGGCCGCAGTGCTTCTGTGGCATCAATACTTTCTGTTTTGGTGGCACCGGCTCGAATCACAAGAAAGGTACCTCCCGCCACGACAAGGTCACCCAACCAGGTTTGCAGACCGGGCAATGGAGCAGTTCCGGCTGCCGTCCCAAGCAATGCACCAACAACGGGTTCCAGGAGCATGACAGTTGCTGGTACAATCGGATCAAAGTATTTCATCACTGCAATGTAGCCCATGGTCCCAAGACAATTGCAAACCACGGCAATGTACATTTCTAATGGCAAACGATCTGACTGCCAATTCGCCCACCCAAAAAGCCCGTGGACTGGATGCATGTCAAAAGTGACAGTTTCGGATTTCAGAAGTAAGGCAACTCCAAGTAAGCAAATGTCGCCGATCGCCATTACGGAAAACATAAACAAAAATAGATCCATTTTGGCTCGTAGCTTTTTGGCGATCAAGAAATATGCAGCGGTACCAAAACTAGCACTGAGGGCCACCAGATTTCCCAGCACTGCAAGATGATTGTTGTTGCGTTTGTCCTCTACATTTTCCGGTGAAGTTAACGACTCAATCGTAGAGGCCGCCACGGCGACCGGCTTGGGCTCATCACCTGCACAAACTGCCGCGCCCAAAAACCCAATTGTAGCACCTGCTCCTTCTGCCAAGAGCACGGGAAAACCCAAAGAAGCACGACCTGCAATCAATACGAGCGATGTCATGTTTGAAAGAACGAAGGCATTGGCCAGTGTTGTCATTTCCAAGGCTAGGACGAAGGCTAGTGTCATATACGTATACGCAACGGCACTCACTGGAAGCAAAATCCATTCTGATCTTTTGAGACAAGGCCAACCATCATGGCGAATTGCCTTAATAACCAGAGGCAATAGTGCAATACAGGTTGCCATTTGCCGCCACAGTGTTTTCATAACAGGCGACACTCCTCCTCCTTGAAGATCCAGAGCAGCTCCCACCGACGCCAGTGCCAACAATCCAGAAAACAAAATTACATAACCAATTGTAGGAACTTTGCGCTCCACAACAATGTCTAAATGCAGCTTTGTTGGATCTTCGGCTGTAGGCGTGTGTTCTGTGGCTTCCAAATGAACATGCTCAATATCGTCGGGTAATTTATCTGGGATGATCTCCAGAAAGGACATGGCGCGCTCTGCAAAACGCCATTCGTGACTTCCATTGGACAGTTCTGAAGCCTCCGTTTGGACACTAGGTGGCTCGAGGTTAATTTCTGGTAGCGCCAAAATGAAATGGTGGTGATCTTTCCCTCCTTCGGATCCCGCAGTCTGATCGTCGGTAGTTGTGCGAGGAACACTCAGCAAAAATGCATCGTGTCCAAAATGGTGGTGCACGTCATCCTCCGCCACGGTCGTTGCAGCCGCTTCCGTGTGTACAACCGATGGCATGTCCAAAATCGTCTCTTCATCGATCATTGGAAGAACCTCAACCAATCGATCCAAGAAAGGATCGGCGGGGAGGTGAATTGTATGTTCAGTGTGAGTGTCCGAGTGCTCCTCTGACGAGGCATCACCTGCTGTTGCGACTGGACCGGATTGTTTCAATAAAGGTGTAGCTTCCGATTTTTGCTCTTCTTCTTCTGCTGCCTCGGCTGCTGCTTTTTCTTCTGCAGCGTCTACTGCACGATCCTCTTGCACTTTGTGGTGCAGACCAGTTATAAAATCTTCTTCCGAAACTCCCGCCAACTCGCTCAATTTTTCCAGATTCACCACGGAAATTTCGAATGCTGGTGCTGGTGCTGCTGCTGATGTCGGTGTCGCTGATTCTCTGGCCGATGCCGAGTCCATCATGTGCTCCACTGTTTCGCTACTGGCTTCGAGAATAACGCGATTACCTTCTCCCGCTTCCAAGCCCTGCCCGGCGGCACTAGCAGGCAAGGAGAGTGTGGCCAATTCGACTCGGTTGTTGTGCTCCAACTCTTCATCTTTGTTGCTATTGTCGTGTATCGGATCCATACTGCTTGCTACTATCACTCGGAAAAGCTTTTGCTGCGTCCAAAAGGTTACCTGGTAAACGCGTACTGTACTGTACAAGATGATGGAATGTTGAAGAAAATTGCACCGGGAAGAACAGTACAACTGTACTCATGCTGGGCTGCTGGAATACTACGAGTACTTGATTATTTCTATTGATATTATTTAAAGCTCGACTTTTTTAGAACTGGCGGAAGAATTGAAAAATTCATTCACGGAAGGCAGTAACAAAATCCGGAGACTTCGAAGACACTCCGAAAATCTCAAATAAACACTTTTGTTGTACTAGATAGTAGAGAATAGACTGATTTTGATTGGTGACTGTTACAGAGGTAAACTCGGGTTTACTACTACTAGCTAGTACTACCTGGTACCACTGTTACTTACTTCTTGTACTAGACGAGGACTACTAGAGTACTACTCTAGCTAGATCTACCACTAGAGTAGCTAGCTAGGGCTTTCAGTAACTTCTTGCAACTTTTAGCATTGGTGTCATTTCAAACAGAAAATAGGTAACTTTATGCAACTGAATGCATTTACGTCACTTCAACGATTTATGCTATCAGCGACAACAATCATGAGACAACTTTGCACTCCTAGCTGCTTGGCTGGGCCACTGGAGGCTGCTGCACTGTCGTCTGCGCCTTTTGGCTGCCTGCGACCACAAGCAGCAGTTTCTTTCTGCCTGCTCCTTGCAGCCAGCAACAGACACAACCCCCATTCAAAGTACTACCTACTGGCTGGTGCATTGCCCTACTCCTATTATTAGTGCTGGCTTGACAATTGCTGCCAATCTTTGCAATCAAAAAGTCAGCCACCAGGCCAACTATCGCTCTGGCATCGTTCGCCACGCACAATACCAGCCAAGCAAGAACAAAAGAGGCGGAGAGCACCACTGCTGCTGCAGGGGCACCATAACGACGTTGCTGCTTTCTTTTGGTAGTGGTACAGGGGCACTGAATGAGCAAGCAAGCCTTCGTTCGTCTCCTCTCCCCTCCTAGGAGCAGCAGCAGGTGTTCCTCCTGCCATGTTGAGATTCTTCTTGCTGGTGTTTTTCGCCTAAACACTAGATGTAAATCCGCTGGTGAAGGTTGGCATTTTAGTTCCTAGGAGTTAGCGAATACAACATTGCTTCTTGTCTGTCACAGGGGCAGGCCTTCAGCAGTGACACGGCTAGTAGTAACCACTACTAAAGTAGCTACTGTATTAGCTAAGCAGTAGAGTAGAGTACTACTACTACTACTACTACGCAGTAGTACTCTACTACTAGACTAGCTACCAGGTACTCGTAGTAGCTACGGAGTACTCGGGTAAGCAGGAGTAGTAGGGTAGCTGCTAATAGTCCCACTAACATTGTTATTGTTACTACTACTACAGTAGTACTAGTAGACTACTAGTACTCTACGAAAGAAGTACTCCGGAGTACGAGTACCATACATATTTTAATGGGTTATCAGCTTGTTAACACTTCAATGATGTCACCGAATTTTAAACACGAATGCAAAGGGATTCAACTACGAACGTACGCGTCTTGAAAGATTTTGAGCATTCCCAGCCGCGAGTTGCTGCCACCATCAAGTGCCCCATCACCTCATATTCCTACTACAGTAGTAGTCTACTCGAGTACTACCAGGTACTCGGGTACCATACCACAACTACTACCACAACAACTACTACCTACTATTACTGCTACTCTACTAGTAGCTACTACTAGCTAGTAGTAGTACTAGTCTACTAGCTACTAGTGGTAGCTACAGTAGCTACTACTACTACTAGCCAAGCAAATAGTCTACTACTACTAGAGTAGCTAGTAGTAGTAGTGGGGTCTGCTGTTAGCTACTGATTGTAGTAGAATCGTAGCCACTACGGTACTACTACTCGGAGTAGCTACAACTACTACTAATAGTAGACCCTAGTAGTAGTAGTAGACTCTACTTGCTAGAGACTACTAGTATTATACTACCAGGTAGCTACTAGCAACCACTACTGTAGTACCTGGTAGACTACTAGTCTACTGCTAGCACGAGTACGGTACCGTAGAGAGATAGAATTGGACTTATCTACACTCAACCCTCATCTTGACAGGATATGTTTAAGCCGCTTGATTGGCTGCTTCATTTTAACCGCATGGTAATAAGCCACAGGACATAGATGGAAAATCTGAAGCCATCAACACCAAGTACTAAAAGTACAAAAAATAAATACTGAGGGAGGATAAGATAAACAGGTACAGTAGAAGATATCCGAAAATAGATTCAGGGACAGTGTGGTAGATGCACCATTAGTGGAGGCAACAATAACATGACCTCTGGTGGCGATCTTAACAATATGTGGGACGAAGCCGCCCAAGGCATAGCAAACATTGTTCCTGGTAAGTCGTTGCATTTGGGGTTTGTTCTTGTCGTCAAATCATGGCGAGCAACGCGAAAATTGTGTGATTGAGGCATCTTTCGTTCGAGACTAAAAAGCTCATCTGTTCCGCCTCTATTTGCATTTTAAACTGTCGTCATGACTTATCCACAATGATGTGACACGCAGCCGAGGAGAATTGGAAGATTCAATCTCTACCTCTCGCCCGTGTCAAGAAGATCATGAAGAGCGAAGAGATCATCATGCAAGAATTGGAGCGAGACAGAATTCGACGAGAAAGGGAGCAGGGCAATGCTACTGCCGACAATCAGGAAAGGTCAAATGTAAAGTTCATGATATCTGGTGAAGCACCAGTCCTGATGAGCAAAGCTTGCGAGCTGCTGATCAAGGATCTGTCATTTCGAGCTTGGCAACACACAGAACGAAATCGAAGGAGAACCCTGCAACGACAGGATCTACACGCCGCGGTGGGGGAGAGCGAGGTGTATGACTTCTTGATCGACATTGTTCCTCGAGTTCAGACGCCACAGGCTCAAGCACCACCGGCTACAAATGCAGCAATACCAGACATGTCCATCATGCAACCTGGCATGACGACGGCGTATCACCAGATGCCACAGATGGCCAATGCACTGAACGCCGCTAGTATGCAACAGACTGCTCAGGCTATGGCTGCATCTGTGGCTCCCATGGGAACGCAACCGGGCACAGCGCCTAATGGAGTACCGGTGCCCGCGGGCGTAGTAGATAGCTCTGGCAACCCTCAAAGTGGAATGCAAGGTGGAATGCTGTCCTTCGTCTCAAATCCAACAGAAGCTCTGAATCATCTGGCTCAATGGGATCCTTCGCAAATGACTTTCCAGTTGACCGTGCCGGCACCAGGGCAAGTGTCAGCACCGATGCAAGCGCCCGATGGACAGTATCAACAGCAGCAGGCTACGGCTTCTACTCATATTCCAACGTCCGCGATGCCTCCGCAGCAATTCCAACAGCAACCAAATGCGAAGCAAGAGGAGGATCAACAGCAACAACAAATGCAGCAACATCAGCTACAACTGCCTGGCCAATGGATGGATCCAGCAGCTCTCGCGGGGACGGCGACGGCTCCTTCTGCACCAGCGGCGGGCACTGCTGAACAGGAGACTCCCGGGGTATAGATTGTGGAATACCGTGCCGTGCATGTTGTAGAGACACGCGCAGCGTGCACACTTGGTATTCGTTGTCATGAAGTGACGGAAAAAGAACGAATCAACTGAATCCGCTCCTATCTGTCGCCGTGGTCAGCTATATCCGTGGAGTCACTTGTTGTGCCGCGTGTGGTAACCGAGTTGGGATCAACATGTACGAGACACATAACCATGCAAACGAACATCATAGAGCCGCTCTTATCTTTTTCAGGGTCCTGCGTCAGGATCCTTTCGCTAAAGAGCGTCTGGGATATACAATAATCAACTAATGCTACGATACTTAAAGTGCTACAGCAATTTTTCCATACGACTTTTTCTCACTCTTTAGCCACAGCAAAGATAGGTGCGACAGTGAGACCAACGGCTGACCAAGACAAACCCTAGAATCAGAAGCGATGGCAACTGAGGCTCCATTTCTTTAAAAAATTATAATCTTTCAAAAAATATAATGTCTGATTGGGGCTCCATTTCTAGCTCAAGTCGGATGCAAAGACAAACACTAGAAACAAAAACGCTAGAGAAACAAAAACGTTTGAGATTTACAGTACAATAATTTACTTCTTGGCGGGATGGGACTTAATCGCCAACTCTTCTTTCAAGAATATTCTATTTTGCGCACGCTCAAGGGCAGATGAAATGAACTGGAATCGGCTGAGCATTCCTCTGCGCACTTTACGGTTTGTACAATGAGAGTTGCTTCACGGTAATGCTGTTATGTAACAGCCAGCGTAAAAGCTTTTATCCAAAGCTGCTTTCAATGGAAGGTTCGGCACAATTGTGTGGATGGATTCCAATTGGCTGGTTGCCAATTGAAACCTATCTGACTGCAGCAAAAGAATGCGCAATAAATGATTGCGCGAGCCGTGGCTACTACATGAGCACTTGTACTCTTGCTTGCATTCATGAAATGAACTCTGCTTGCAAAAACGACAGATCTTTTTGTTTGCATAAACACTGATAGAAAACCAAGAGATCTGCAAGGCGGATCGGTCGTTTATAGGTAGCATGCAACTGGAAGTCGGTGATGCTCGATGGAAAAAACGAAAATGTCTAGACTTTCTGCAGACTATAACAACTTCATCGCAATTGCAATTGCACGAAGTGCAGTGACTGTTGACTACTTCATGCTGAAAAAGTCCATCAGGGATTGTGCCACATTCCGTGCTCGAACATCTTCCGCGCTACCATTGGAAACCAAGATTTCATGAGGACTTTTATGGTTTTCTATCAAAGGTGATCTTGAAGTGGAATTTGGGGTTGTATTCCTTTCTCGCTCAATAGTATTAAAGTTTCCGCTTGATCGGAAGGGCATATTTCGAGAAGCTTGATTAAAATCTCCTCGAGGTTGGTCATACTGAATTGTTCAACAAAAGAATACAGTTGATGTACGTTAGATGTATGCTCCCCGTTGACAACAACAGAACAGAGCAATTATAAAACATGACAATCATATTTGACGTACCTTTCGTTGCAGCATCTTTTGAATGTCTTGATCTTTTCGGACTACCTGTTCAATCAATCTTGAATTCTTGGTCTGCTCTATCTGGACTACTTCTTTCCAATGATCGCGATCTTTTTCCAGTGATGCATATTTGTCGTTCCATTGTCGCTCTCGCTCTTCTAGCGTGCCTTCCAGCTGCTGTCTTGCCCTTGATTCTTGTTCCAGCCGTGTCTCTAAATCGCCATGAACCCGTTCCAGCTCGGCCAACCTACGGTTTTGACTTTCAATGATTCTTGCGTAGGCTTTTAACTCCTGAACTTCTTCTGTCACTAGACGCTCAAACAATGGTGTCGGTTGGATGCCACTTGTACCCCTGGCAGCGTTGTTGCTGGCATTATTGAGATGATCTTCGTCTTCGGGCCGCCGCCGCGGTCCACTTCCGTTAGCATTACTGTGCATCATAACTCCACTGTTAATGGCGTGGTTACCGACGTAGTGATTCCTTGCTACTGCGATATGGGGGAAATTATGCGGTTGCTGGTACGCAAAAAGATCTTCTTGGTGGTAGGGCTGTTGTACTGTGTAATGGGGGATATGATGTTGCGGTCCTACTGCTGCTGTGTCGTTTTTGTCGTCGGAGTCGGGTGGCATAATATGCTGAAGAGTTCCTCAGCTTCCACTTTAAACGAACAGATCAATCGGATCGGATCGACGGCACGGAAAAATTAATTTGCAGCTCCCTACAGCATCACACTAGGGATACTACTTGCTGAAAATGGAGAGCAGAGAGCACCTATGCGGAAAATTTGGATCCTCTTGAACTTGTTTATGTGCGGTACACTGCACACCAACCAGGAGGTAATCTAACTTGTCTTTACTACGGGTGACAATAAAGATAATAGAGTTCGCTCATAAGATACGAGTCTAAAAATATATATATCATAGAATATGGTACTACTACTAGTAGTAAGTTGGAACGAAATGAACACATCTGCTGTAGGATGTTGACGGACAAAAAAATAATCAGCTTGGCTGCTTGATTTTGTCAGAGGTCGACTGAAGTGCCGGCAGCCCGGAGCGCTAACTTGGCCTCTCGATGCAAATTCAGCTCTTGAAACCCATGGATTTAACGTTCCAATGTAGATGGAAACAGGCTATGTTGTCCATGCTCTAAATAAAATTAATAATAAATAAAGTTAATACACTATTATGTGAATAGTAGTGCTGTAATCCACGGCGTGCAATGTTACTAGTAGAAAAGGAAGCTGTTCATCTCTGTGAAATCGTTAATAATAAGATGGTATTGTATGCAATGAAATCAGTTGCTGCATCCCCGAAAGCAGTTGCTTCAACTCTCAGCTTCTGGTTTTTCTCTTTCCGACTACCATGGCTGGGTTTATAATGACTGCTTCTGGCGCTGGCTTTGCTTCCGTCGTGTATGGAAACTCATTTGACTACCAGTAGTGCATTCCCTGTCTGGTAATCATCCGACTGGATACTAGACTGTTTCACCGTGGGCCACGGTGCATTGTTTTCCTATTTTTGGAGTAGCTATTTAGTAGTAATCGTAGACTTTCACTGAGGTATCCCGCCCTTTGTCTTGCCTCTCTTTCAATCACAAAGGTTCTGGGCTCCAACTCATCTCTAGTCCCTTGCTGCTAGCAGTAGCTCACAGAATACTCAGCAAGGGCTAATAAAATCTCTCAAATGGCTTGCCGAAATACATTTTGCAGCTACAAGTTAAAAACGCACCTCCACAAAAGGAGTTATCCATAAGTTTCTTAGTTCGTGACATAGAGGAAAATGCGAGATCCAAGCGTTCATCGTTCTCGAGTTTTTAGCTTTGCCTCCCTATATTCTTGCAGACTCCCAACTCTCTCAGCAGTGTCCATTCGAAACCGCCCGAAGCAGCGACCACAGCAGCGACTGTTCACAGTTCACAGCAGCACCATTTCAGCTGGCCTATTCTTTCTGGACCACTACGTTCCATTCCTCAATGGTGTGACCAGTGACAATTCCACCTGAAGTATAGGGATCCTCTTCCACAAATTTTTTGGCCGCGTCAAGCTCGGTAAAAATGAACAGCGCACCCGTTGGTACCTCCATGTTTGGTTCCCCGGTTGGACCACCACTTAGGCATTTGCCATCGGCAATCATCTTTTTGGCCAAATTAAGATGTCCTTCACGATATGGGGTCCGCTTTTCCAGGACATCTGGTATGTAATCGTATCGCAGCAGATACTGCGTCGCTCCAAGAGCGGTTGTGCTTCCGAAGGCCCGAGTCGATTGAAACACGGTCGTCAATCGGGACGTTTTGGGCGAAAGAAGAGCAAAGGCAGAAGCGCTATGCAACGCAAGTAGACGAATTCCTCGCATAATATGTTTTTATTGCTTGATGTATTATTGAGTAAATGGTACTCCGAGTACAGTATAACCTTTTTGCTAGAGGTTTGTACCACAAGTGATAGTTCTTGACTGGGGTGAATTGGTGGAATGCTGCAACTAATAATATCTTCATCAGCATACGAGTCTACTACTACTAGAGTAGACTACTGCAAAAAATAAACTCGCCCATTTCCGAAAAGATTCACAAGATACACAGCTTCCTTGCCTCCACGTGGAAGCAATATTTGTCTTTTTTGGCCAATAAATAGGCACAAAGCGAAATACTCGAGTAGCTGGATACAGGCCGTAAACGCGACCAACCTGCAACTTTGAATACCTAAAACATAACAAGTTGTAGGTTTCTGTTTATTTAGAAGGGTGACACTGCTAGTTAGCTACCTTACAGTAGAGAGCTATTCAAAAGTGTGGGCAAACGGCTATCATCCTTCTCAAAAACCAAACCTTCAGTACTTCGTCTAGTAGTCATCACTTGCACGAGTTAGTTATCAAAGAAACCTCCAGTACCACCAGAGGCTGGCCCACCATCGTCATCGTCATCATTTGTGTAAAAGGCGGGTCCTCTTGAACTTCCCGTATTCGCTCGCCGAGCTTCCGATTCCGCCCTTGTCTCTAAAATATCAAAATCCCGTACAATTACCTTGACCCGATTCCTGGGTTCATTAGTCACTTTGTCCGTCCATTCGTCAATTTGTAGAGACCCAATCACTCCAACTCGCATTCCCTTGTCCACAAATTTCGATACAAATTCTGCGGTTTGACCCCAAATTTCCAGTCCGTACCAGTCCGTTTCTTCGTCTCCCGTTCGGATATTCAGATGATTTCGTTCCATACTGTGGTATTTGCGCTTATTGGCCAAACTCAAGTTAACCACCACTTTTCCGTCGTCAAAATACCGCGGTTCTGGGTCGTTCCCTGTACGACCCGTGAGATGAATTGTATTGAAACGCGGCTTGGTGTCGTCCCATTCTCCGACGGTAGCCATGAGTTCTTCGTCCGATAACCGATCGTCATTACTATCGTTGTTGCTTGCAAAGTTATCTGTTTCCATGTTGGGACTGTTACCAGGCGATGGTTCGTATCCAACGGAAAGTGGCGGCATGCGAGTTTTGCGAATCCTGCTGCTGGCACTGCTGGTGGCAGGTTGAAGAAATGCCACTGGACTTTGCTGTAACGGAATCGAAGCGAGCCAACAATGCGAAACCTGCAAGCTTACTGCGATGAAAAACAGTTTTGAGATAATCATGGTCATATTTGTTGATTGTCGAAAGAGCTACAGCGGCAACATCTGGTTTTGTGATTTCGTTTGACTTTTTCTAGTAGAGGAGACCCCTACTTAGCTACTACTCGTAGCATGAAAAGGAAGTTGCTGGTTATTATCCCCAGTCCTAACGAGATTCTCAATCTTTCGAGATTACAATACATACTGGTACTCGAGTAGGTCTAGCTAGACTACTGTAGTACTAGCTAGTAGTCTACTAGTCTCTAGTAGTAGTACTACTCTACTACTACTAGTGTAGCTACTCTAGTAGTAGCAGTACACGTAGTAGCGGTAGGCTGCAGTTCACAACATCATCATCTATTAAAATACAGTAATACTGTAGTAGTCTACTACTAGTAGTCTACTAGTCTACTATCTACCATCAAATATCAAATAATAATACAGTAAACAAAAGACACCATAATTTTACTTTTACTGTAGTAGAACGTTACGTTAGCTACCCAACCCAGTACACTTGTATTGGAATTGCTGATTATTTTTTTATCTGCACACCTAAAAAATTCTCAAAAGCAAGAAGCATGCCCAGCTCTTGGAGACCGCCGTTAACGACCCTGGCAATCACTTCGGCTGCTGCCACGCTATCTTATTGCTTGTATCACAGCGTATCAAAATATGGTTGGGAAGGGACGTGCTGGTACGTGTGGGAGGGATCTCCCTATCCTCCTGTTGTCCGTCAGGAATTTTCCTCCTTAGATCAAATAGAACGGTCTCTTAAAACTGAGAGCCGGTCCTTGGATCGGCTCGAAGAAGCCTACGAGCGAGCCAAGTTGAACAGTGTCGATGGAGCCACTTCGGCCACTATAATATCCAATTGGGATACCCACGTTCAGAATAGCTACAAGAAACCCAAAAATGCCATGACGCTGGAAAAGTTATTGGCCAAAATCAGCTACAATTTAGATCAGTGTGCCGCCAAGGTCGATGCAGTGCCATCCAAAAAGCACAAGGATTTGAAGTCACGCAAGAAGGTTCTTTCTAACGAAATTGTCAAATTAATGGCGCGAGCCGATACCTATTTGGAACTCTTCAAGGAGGCACAGAGACAGCAACAATGAAAATAGAAAATAGGCATGCTACGACGAAATTTTATTCGAAAAGTATAGTATTATTATGATGTAGATCAGTCGAGCACTACTGCACTACTAGTCAGGTAGTTGTTGTATCCACATGATTAGCATTTTGGAACGATGGAAAATCCAATCTCAACCCAAACAAACACTGGCTTCGTTGGGTGGCTACAATTTGTGTTTGGTAACAGGACCCCGCTTCTGTTTTCGTCGCAATTCTCGTGCGAATTCCTTAGCTTGTTCGGTATAGGGAGGATAAGGATTGACAGATTGTACCTGATTGTTGGCGTGCTTTCGCTGAATCAAGGATCGTTGATATCGAAAGATCCACAATAAACTCAATAAACGTGCTTTCCGTTCCTGTAACGTCCATCCCATTCGAGCTGTTATTTGCCATGCTGCAAAGTAAATAGCTTCTACTGTACAGAGCATACCTGCTCCCTCATTGTGCCAGCGCCAAAAGTACGATTGAATCTGAGGCTGACACAAGGATACTTTGGGAAGGGAGGCCAATTGAGGATGCAACCGCGCACTGGAGCGAGTCCATTTGCAATCCAAAACGACAAGTTTCCTTACAGACACAGTATCGTCTTGTAGCAACTGGGATAGTGGAATCGAGTCAGGTCCAGGAAATAGCATATACGTTCCATCTGGATAAGAATTTGACTCGTTTGGAGGAGCATCCAGTCCGCGAGTCTCCGAATTGAAAATCTTCACATTGGATTCGGATATAGCTTCCGAGTCATCCTGCTGCTGATTGTTGTGCATTTCCCATGCGGCGTCTAAGAGACACTTTACGTGGACTCCTGTCGCAATGGCCTTGTTATCTTCTAATAGAATATCCAGCTGAAAGGGCAACTGACAAGATCCATCTTGCACCGCTGTCGGCCAATCCATTTTTGGTACCAACAAACGATAGCAATTAGGACAATAAAGATAGCGCGATGTACCACAACATTCTTTTCGTTGCCAAGATTCAGGAGGAGGAGGACAATCTTGTTCCATGTAATCTGCGAATGCTTGAACGGCTTGAACGGCGTGGTTACTTTCTTCGTGCATGCAATCAACGGGAATACCATCTTCACCACGGCTTGTAGTCATTTGCATTTCAGTCGTTGTCATCGTGCTGTCGTCTTCTGCTGTTTCTGATTTCTTGCTTGCATAACATTAAGCATAGTCGATTAAATAATGGTGATCACAACAGAAGAAGAGATTTGTTCTGGTTGCATTCTAAAAAATTCAAATACTCCTACCGGTACCTGCTGACCACAACAAAAAATCAACCTTGAAAATAATAGGAATGAATGGCACTTCCGTCAAGGTTTGGTTTTGGCAGGACGAGTCACGAGCGTGATTCAATCTCAAACATCAAAATCCTCCATCTTCTTTTGATGCATTACGTTACTACTAGTACCTATTCTAGAGTAGTAGTACCTGGTAGTCTAGTACTAGTACCAGGTACTATTCAGAGGAGTACTAGACCTAGTCTAGCTAGGGAGTAGCTAGAGTACTCTACTAGTAGTAGTTTGGTGTCTACCGTACCTTCTGGCAAAAAAAAACTCGGGCTACTCGAGTAGGAGCTAGCTATTGCACTAAAAGAACATTCACCATCGCCAGTCATTCATCGATTCTCGATTCTACGCACCCTATCCATTCGTGCCATTAGCCATACCAGAAATAAATGTTATCTGCAACACTCCGAATATCAGCCAGGCAATGCCGAAATACTACGGCTACGGCGCTATCGTTGGCACCCTTTAGTTTCTGCCTACCTGTGTCTGCCTGCCAAAGGCGAACATTATCAAACACAATCTCCAGCAGCGACAGCAGGAAAAACAGGGCGTCGGGGCCACACTTCCATTCTACGGGTCTCTTTTCGATACCTGAACTTCAAAAGCCGGCTGATTTTATGAAGCTGGCATCACAGGCCATTGAAACTTGCAACTCGGTCCGTCAAGATCTCAGCCAGGAGTTGCCAAAGCCATTGTCATCCCAAAACTCCTACCAAGCCCACGAATATCTCTATCAACTGGATCATATAAGCAAAACGGTTTGCAATGTGATCGATGCGGCTGAACTGTGTCGATCCGTTCATGCTTCGGAAGAATGGCGAGAAAGTGCCAACCGAGCCTTTGCTATGATTAGTGAATACATTGGGGAACTCAATGCCGACACCACCTTGTACGAGACACTTCGTAAAGTCACGGAACATACAGACCAAGTAAGACCAAACCTGAGTGAAGAAGATGAGCGTTTTTGTCAGTTATTAAGAGCTGAATTTGAACGGGATGGCATCCACCTGCCCCAGCAGGAACGGCAAGAACTGCAGCAACTACAGATGCACGTAACCCAGCTAGAGACCATGTTCAATAATAACCTTGTCCAAAGCAGGAAGGATATGAATATTGACCGAGCAGCGTTAGATGGCGTCTTTCATCCGCAATATCTTGCCAGTCAAGGGATTAGCGAGGACATGGCCACCTTGAAAATTCCAACAGAATCCGATATTGCTCAAACCTTGTCGAAATATTCCGCTAATCCCGAAGTGAGAAGGCACGTTTACATGGAATCAATGACCGCTTATCCAGAGAACTTGCCGGTCCTGGAGGCTCTCATTAATATGCGACATCAAGTTTCCACAAAATTAGGATTTGACTCCTACGCCGACCGATTTTTGCAGGACAAAATGGCTGGCAGTCAGGCCAATGTCTACTCATTTTTGAACAATCTGCTGCAAAGCAATCAACCTGCGTACAAGGCTGAAATGGAAGAAATTCTACAAGCCAAACAAAAGGTGGAAGGTGTTTCGCCGGTCAGTGCCGTGATAGAACCTTGGGACATTCCGTTCTACACGGGAATCCTCAAGGCACGAAAAGGGTTTGATGCCGGTGCTGTCTCTGCTTATCTGACGCTCGATAATTGTATAGATGGCATCAAAATATTGGTGGACCGCCTGTTTGGAATCCAAATGATCGAGAAAGAAGTAGCGCCGGATGAAGCTTGGGATAGAACATCGTCAGAACAACAGACTGCTTTACGGCGGCTAGAGTTTGTCGATCAAACCACCGGTGAGTCTTTGGGGACCATGTATTTGGACCTACAAAAACGAGAAGGCAAGTATGGGCATGCAGCTCATTTTACAGTGCGGTGTGGCTGCGTAGAAGATAGTCCCTACGCCGAGAATGCAACGGGAGCCTTCCAAAAGCCTATCATTGCACTGGTCTGTAATCTTTCCAATCTATCTCATGGCGGGTCCTCTATTCTATCTCACAACGAAGTTGAGACAATATACCATGAGATGGGCCACATGCTACATTCTATGCTTTCCCGAACCAAATATCAACATTTATCGGGGACACGAGCCCCCATGGACTTTGTGGAAACACCGAGTCATTGGCTGGAGAATTTTGTCTGGGATTCGGAGTTCTTGCAAATCTTGGGTCGACATCATGAGACAGGTTCTCCCATTCCTGATGACATGGTTGAAAAATTACAACAGTCTCGATACGAGTACCACGCCATTGAAAGACAAAACCAAATTTTATATGCCCTCTTCGACCAAAAAATATTTGGAGTGCCCGACCATTTCGTTGGCATTCAAGGACGGGTAAACTCTACCGACATTTTTGCCAAGCTACATCGTAAGCAGGGGGTTCCTTACGCGGACGGAACACATTGGCATAGTCGCTTTGGTCATTTGATTACCTATGGTGCCGGGTACTATGGGTATCTCTACAGCCAGGTCTTTGCCAGAGATATTTGGAAAGAATGCTTTGAAGGTAATAGCATGAGCCGAACAGCGGGAGAGAAAATATGGCACAATGTTCTGATTCATGGTGGAGCCCGGGATCCAAACATTATGCTGAAGGAGTTGTTAGGACGCAGCCCCCGCGTGGATTGATTCCTTTGATATAATCAGTCACTCATGGCCAACGACTCGACGTATCATGTTATTGAAGCACTATTGTCGTGCTCGAAAAAAATCGATCGTGTTTGATTTTAATTTTCTTTTAAGGATGATAAGCTAAGATTTACCTATGCGACATAACGCAACCTAGAAAAAAAAGGTGCTCGCGTCGTCCAGTATATTTGTGCAGAGAGCTGACCGGGCTTCAATTTAAAACTCGTCTCCCATACCGTCAAAATCGTCAGGCATATCATCGTCATCCTCATCCAAATCTTCTGCTTCTTGCTTTTTCTCCTGAATCTTATCGTACATTTCCTTTTCGGCGTCCTTTTTCTTGAAGAATGTGTTCTTGGCATATTCTTCAGCCTCCTCGACGCTATCTGTGACGATGATATCATCGAAAAGTGTTCCAGTCTTAACTTGCCAGAGTTCGAAACCAACATGCGTACAGCCATCTCGGCACACCTTGTACATATTGGGATCCTCCTTGTAGTCAGGATTTGGAATCATGGGGTGGACCCACTTTCCCTTGTAGTCTGGGTTGTCAATCATTTTTGGCTTCCATTCTCCCTTATATTCTGGGTTGTCAATCATTGGTGGTTCCCACTCTCCATCATCTTCATCATCCCAATCATCGGGCTTTTCAGCATCCGGATCAGGAATTTCTTCAGGAATATCATCATATCCCTCTGGTTTGACATCCTCTGGGTCAGGAATTTTGGCCTTGTCAACCCAGTCCTCAGGCTTTTTGGCATCGGGATCCTTGATTTCCTTGGGCAACAAAAAGTCGAATTCGTCCTCGAGCTTTCCTTCACGAACAGACTTGTTGTCAACACGGACCTCAAAGGTATTGTCGGGGTTAATAATCAAGGTGTAAAGGTGAGTCAAATCATCCGTTTCAGTGGGAACTTGTTTCTTGATCAAAAGATTTTCATCCTTTTCGAACGAGTGAAGAATAACATGAGTTTTCTTGTTGGAGCTTCCGCAAACATCAGGTCCAAACATAACGGCGTAAGGAGTTTCTCCTCCAAAGTTTTTAGCATCAAACTTATCTCCGCCTGGGAGTAGCTTAACATAGGCTCCGCCACAGTCCAAGTCCTGTTCGTGCTTGACAGAGTATTGAATCACAAGCTTGTTGTCTCCACTGGTAAAAGGCTTGTCCAAAGGAGCAGAAATACCATAAAATCGAGCATCCTGCGAAGTTTGGATTCCCTTGTCATTTTCATCTGCGTACCATTCTCCAGCAGTGTGCTTCCATTCGCCCAACTCACTCTTGCTCTTCCATCCAGTAGGTATAGTCCATCGAGAGGTCCATCCCTGGATAAAATGAAAAGGGTCATACAAAAATCAATTAGGTCATTCAAAAATTTAACACATACAACAAGGTATTCTTAAAAAAATACTGCTTGCGATGAATAAGACAACACAGGTATGCAGTTGAAACAATCCAATAATTCGTGCCAAAAAATGCAATTTTTGTTCAATCCTCGTAGAACCTGGTAGGATTTATACTGCAGGATTTATCCCGTCCAAGTTGCCTTTCTCAAAGAGCTGTTGGTAAAGAGTAAAAACTTACATCGTCATTAAAGTCCTCCTTGAAATAGTTTTCTCCAGCTACGGAGGAAACGATAGTGCTGAGAACAGCGGCGGCAAAAGTTAGCTTCATCGTGCAAAGTTTATTGTTAATATTCGCTCGGGGGAATTCAAAACCAAAAAGGCAACAAAAACCAAATAAGAATAATATTATTATTTTACTCGAGTGATTTTTCTGTTGTTATTGCATTGGCTTCGCGGTCACAGTGCTGTACAGCAGCAGGCCTGACCTGCGATCTTTTATTTTGCTCGAGACGAAAGGATTCTTTCAGGCTGAAATTTTGCAAAGGCTGTGGTGCGCACGTTTCGTTTTCTACTAGGCGGGCGCGACCTTCCAGCTGGAAGTTGCAATGTATTGTAAATTAGGCTAGCGAATCCTTATTAAAGGAGCAGTCTACTAGTAGTACTAGTAGTGTACTGCACTACTCGCTCTACTACTACTACTAATAGTACTAGTCTAGCTACCATCACCTGGTACTAGTACTACTAGAGTAGATACCAGGTAGTAGAGTGGAGTAGTACTAGTTACTCTGTCAGCAGAGAGTAACTACTACTACTCTACTATTGTAACAGTAAGTATTAGACTAATACTACTAGTAGCTAGACTAGTACGAGTAGAATAGAGTAGTCGACTAGTAGGTAGGTGTCCCCGAGAGACAAAAAAAATGAAGCAGCAGGATGAACCAGTAGGAGCAACGGCAGAGCGATAGCAGTAAAAAACGGAAAAGTATCATTAAGAGCACTCGCCACTTGGCTGTTTCAAAAGGCTTTCAACCTCCGTTGACAGCACCAGTCCAGTCTCGTCAGCGGACAACTCAACCGCGGCACTTGGCGCCGGCAAGACTGCCATCTTTCAATTAGCATGAAGAATTTCCTGGCACCTAGCTAGCTGTATTCCTTTGCCTCTAAACAAAGAGGCAGCGGTACCAGACCCATTGCGACAAAAATCATCTTGCAATTGGTGGCATCGGCTAGATGCCTTTTATCTACTCCGTATCAGAGAAAGAAGCTTTCAATTGAGTTCCTACTTGCTCAACGAACAGCAAGCTCAACATTGAAGCATCATAACTTCTCGCAGACGTGAAAGGAAGAGAAAAGGCGATGAAGTTTCGCTGATTCAGAAAAGCAGAGACATTTAATTTTATTTTTGATTAAAAAATACTACTGGTACTGTACTACTAGAGTAGCTGAGCAACAGTAAAATATAAACACTCGTATTAGTAGTAGTATTTCGACGGGAGTAATACTGACGATATCTTAAAAAGATACTCGAGTAATACGCACGCTTACGTGTTACAACGCTCTCGTTGTTCCAAAGTCGCACATGAGCCTGATTGGATTGATCGGCAGGAAGAGCTGGAACAGTGTCATCATGTGTCATCTCATGCTCGTCCATGCTGTTGCGAAGCGACCGATCCACCAATCCAGCAACCAAAGGTTATTACCAGCTGCGTAGACAGTCTACGAACGAAAGGCTCAATAGATATAGATCCAACCAGACGATTCAACCGTCACTACACACAATCATCCAGTGCAACCGACACTGGAAGATGGTACATGAAAGGAGTTGATAGGACAAATCAGACAAAGAATAACCAGCACAGAGTGGGTCATGAGCGATCTGGGACCTTTCGTTGCCGCCCACTTGAGGGATAAGGTAATCGCCGATCTTTTACAGGAAAACAAGAAGCTTAAGAGGCAACTAAGTAAGGCTCGAAGGGTAGCCATCACAGGACCTGGAGGGTCGCCAGTGTATGCAGAGGAAGACTTTGCCAAAGGAATTTTCGATGCTTCAGTTATGGCCGGAGAATGGTGGCAAATACCATTTACTAGTGAACTTGGAGAGTACAAACCCAATAACTGCACACTGTCCAATCTCGCCAGCTGTGAGGTTCGAATCGGCAGCTTTGTCAAGATAAAGGTGGGGGACATTGATCATGTATGTGTTTGTAACTATAGTAAGGATCTATCGATGGTAAAAGTCAAGTATTGCAACCTGGATCCATGCTTTGAGATTGGTGTACACATACCCATGAGCGAGGAGCTCTTTCTTTCCATTCATTCGAGAACTTACGGTAGAGATCTCGGGTCGTCATTTTTTGTAGATCTCATTCCTACCGATAAAGACCTGCCAGTCATCTTGGAAGACCTCATCTTCCATGCTGATTCCGCCAGGCAAGCACTGCTGGACTTCGGTATCGAGGATGTCGAGTGGCTGGATCGAGAAGACCTGAACGATGGACCTCCTCCTGCCCCCGAGAGCCTGGGCAAAAGTACCTACGCTGCCCATGGTTCGAAACCATAATAACGTAAGTCATGAGTCTCCATGTGCAATCGCAATCATTGCAATGGCCCCTGCATGGCGGTGTACACCTTGCTGGCCTCCACCGAAGTTATCCTTGTTACTATTTACGATAACCCGTCGAAAGCAAGAAGACAAGTAGTGAACCCCATCATGTCCGACTGACAATCCAGAAGATCGAATGTAAGAAAGGCTATCTGCATACAACATCAAGTGTAAAAGTTTCCGAAGATCCCGTGCCATTTCGGCCGTACGGCTAGCTATCAGGGAACTTGAATCCCTTAAGGGTCTCCGCTTCAGTTTTGTACAGTTTCCTTGAGAGAGGCATAGCGTAACATTATTGTAAATCATCTTTGTCGTGCCATTAAGTCACGTATCCATGTGGATTATTTGTCGCTAGGAATGATCTGACGGCCGCGACGGGACGCCTGTCTTCCTAAATCACGCCCCCTTTCGTCTATACCGTATCGTCGGGCAATGGCGCCCAACCAACTGAGTGTTTCAACTTTGATGTTTCCAGTAGTGGCAGCGACAATTAGAGGACGTGCTGCACCTATGGATGAGTCAACTTGCCGATTTTCTTCTGTAGACGACAACGGTGATGAGAAGTTCTTCAAAGCTTGGTCAGCGGCTCCTTCCATGTTGATCTTTCCCACAGATCGAACTCCACGTGTCTTCATTTCAAACCGACTGTCAGGTTCGTGGCTCTTGTTTTCTACCCAACCTTCCTTGTAAAGGAGCGTATTGTCGGGTGAGGAGTAGGATTGACTCTCTGTGAAGGATGCTGTCTCAATGGATATTCGGGAGGATGTGCCTTCGCCAGACAATGATTTTTCCTCAATTTGCATGTTCTCTAGAGCCACTTTGACTTGTTGAGGATCTTCTTCATCTGCCAGCATAGCCGCCGTATCTTCAATGTTGTGATGATTAACAGCGGCTGACAGCAGACGCAGATCGGCCTCGAGCTTCCGGTCAAAGGTCAAGCCAATGTTTCCACAATTTGTACTAATGAGACTTACAGATTCGGGAGAAATGCTATCGTAATGTACCTGGCAGGCAGTCCAGTCATCGTGTTTGATGGGAGCATGCACGTCTGTGATGGAAACTTCGCAGCTACCATTGACAGAACCCAACTCGACAAGGGGAAGCGAAGAAGTATGGTTCCCGTCGTCGTTGTTAAAAGTTGAATGCGTCTCGCTGGGTATGGCAACGCCCGAAACATTAACCAAGGCTGGTCCGTGGTGTGATTTGATACGAACTCCGCGCTTCACTGGCTGCGCCGGACCTAATAGAGAGACCTGGGCTCCACCTGTTCCCGACACGTACATGGAACTTATATCGATCAGAGATCCCTCGTCATCATCATCTAGCAATTCAGCTTTTGTTGTGGCAAATGCTGGAGATTGTTGCACACTATCATCAGCGGCGTTCATCCGAATGTCGACAGTGTCACCATGGATTCGTTTGGCTCGAAACCTGCCGCCCCTAAGATTTATCTTCAAATTTTCCGCCTCCAAAAGATCCGACGCATAAATGGTTGCATTGGCACCGTGCGTTTCTAGATCTATGGTATGCCCTCGCAATTTTTTGACGCGAATATCTCCATCAGTCGTCGAGAGTTGAACATCCCCTTCAATTTTGCAATCTACCTCAATGGAACCTCCTTGATCTAGCTGGCAAATGAGATTGACCTTTTCAGGAACCTGTACCGCCAATTGGTGGTTGGAAAAATTAATATTGTTGTTTGCTGTGTCTGAAACGTCTGCTTTCGTCTTGGAAAAGACTGCTGTCATCAGGGCATCGCCATCCCGAAAGTCAACGCTGCTCGTGTCCTGATCTTCTTCCGTAGGAGGCGAGGAAGCCAGTGACAGAACATCTTTATCAAGTGATACTGCTTCCAAGATAAGAGCCAGATGGGACTCACAACGACCAAGAGAGGTTACCTGGTCAGCTTCTTGGACAATCTTTAATCCAGAGATTCTCGAATCGGCACTGCTCAAGGTAAGAGCATTCTTCCCGGCAAAATGTTGATCGAAAGTGGCTTGCCCATCGTCTCGCCATCCCGACTGAATTCTCACTGCCACATTGGGAATCTGCGAACGAATCGATAGGGTACTGCCTTGTTGGAGGGTCTTTAGTGGCACTGAATGGGTTAATCTCAGTAGGTGACGACCAATGGTACTACCTCTGCTCGCCATAATGCGGTTGACGGATGACTACCAGGTAGCTAGCTACAGTAGTAGAGAGGGCAGGAGACTTGTAGCGAGCGAATGGTTTGTTTGCATCAACATGAAGCCAACTTGAAGACGAGGATACAGGAATACCAGGACTGAACAAACTTCGTGACTGACTCACTGTTTGAGTCGCCTTTGAACGGTAGTAGGTACGTAGTAGAACGTACACTACCTAGTACAGTAGCTACTTCTACTAGTCTACTACTAGAGATCTAGTCTACCGTAGCTAGTAGTACGGTAGTAGTCTAGTACACTTGCATAAAAATGATATTTATTTCTTATTGTTGGTGCGATGTTCGATATTTATTGTGTGTTATTATTATAAACCACATGCTTACTACTAGTACACAATAAATATGTTATTCTCTCTGGTCTTGGGGTGGGGAAGCAGATAACGAAGGTGCCATTTCAACAAAACCCAAGAATTGAAAGGATATCTGACATTCGACTGGTATTATTCCATACTACTAGCCAATTATTCGCAAGAATGAGGGAATCGAGGCCAATACTCTGTATACCTCGCATGCAGCTCTTTCTTCTTTTCTCGCTGCTTTTGACAATACCGGTAACAAATGCTTTCCAATCTTCTAGCCATCCATCCCTGCGAGTACAAGGAGTGGAAAAGTCAGCTATATCTTACGGGAATACACATCCAAGATACTCTAGGAATTATCTTCCTGTTTCTCACAAACAAAACATATTGTCTGGGCAAATGAATGAGGACAATGACAGAAATAGCAATGAAGACTTTCCAGCACTCATTTTTTCCAGCCCATCCCGGACGTTATCGTTTTCTGTTGTCATGGCCTTTTGTGGAGCAACGCTGGGACCATTTCTAGATTCTTTTCATTCCGCATTTGGAGTGTTGCAATATGATGAACCCATCACAGTGACCCTCTGGGGATCCGCGTCCAATCCAGCATTGATCACTGCTTGGTGGGTACCATTACTCTTTGGAGTCGCTGGATGGCTCATCGGATGGCTCTACATAGTATTGGATGCCGTGGCTGGTAATAACACTCATCCGAATCCGACCAAGCCATCGTCACCAAAAATTCTTTTGGGAATATCCCTTTTTACTTTTCAATATTGGCTCAGTGGGGTTTTGGTAGCAACCGAACTTGTTGATCGTACAAGCATTCTCAACATAATGTCATTGTATGCAGCAGTAGGGTTTGTAGCCTTAGATGGAAGCTTGGCGGGATTTATAACAAGTGCTGCTACTGGTATCGGTGGGCCTCTAATTGAAGTTGGGTTGCTTTCAATGTCAAAATCTGGATTCATGCCAGGAGGATATCACTACAACGATACAGGTGAAACTGGATTTTTCCCTCTGTGGATTCTGCCTGTATATTTCTTGGGTGGTCCTGCTGTAGGAAACCTGGCTCGAGGCTTCTGGACCGCCCTGACAACAGAATCTACGCAAGTTGAAACAACCTCGATGAAGCCCCTAGGAAAACCTGGATGCAAAGTTTGTAACGACACACGATGTGTCGCCTGTCCCAACTGTGATGGCGTAGGACAATATGTAGTCATGGGAGGTAGCTCTGTAAAGTGTACCAGCTGTTCAGGACGAGGTTTCGTTATTTGTCGTAATTGCTTTTCTGAATATGACGAAGACCCCAACAACATTGAAGCTATTCGTGAAATAATGAGACGAATGCCAGATTAGTCATTCATTTACATCTACAAAATCTGATTCATCCCGCGACGCTACTGATAGATCACTGCTTCATTCATAAACGAGTATGTATCAATTTTCTTTCATGTATTTCTTTCTCAATTGTAGCGAGTTTTCTTGGACTGGGCCATGGCATCAGCTTGTGGTGATTCTGGTAAAGCACCAGGGTTGCTTCGGACAAAGTGAAAAAGAGCTGCTATTTGATCTTGCTCTTCCACATTCTTACAACTCATAATTTCTTCCAAAATCTTCACGCGGCTTCCATTCGTCGCATCCAAGTCATTCCAATCTCGTATCCAGTTCTGCTTCTTTTCTACCATGAGTCTTTGGAGATCCTCGTCATTGTCGGCAAACTTTGCTTTGATTCGTTTCAAGCTGGGATTTTCCCGCATAGCACGAACAGCTGCCTCCAGGCAATGCCCAGAAAGATTGTAGCTACCCATTTCACAAACGAAGGAGTGAATCGATGTATCCTGCAATGCTTCAAATAAATGGACCGCCTCAGCCTCTGTTCGTGCTTGATGTATTTGCCTTTGTTGTCGCGCCGTGATGCGCATTTCTCTAGTCCTTTGTTGAACGAAAATGAATCGAATGTTCGTATTGTTCTTTATGATACCACAAACGGCATCCATAACAGATTGTGCCAGCGCAAAATTGAATCCAATGGACAATGTCACGACAGATTTGTTGATAGCTATAGCGTCAAGAATAGCGATTGTTGTTTTCTTGTGATTTTCAACTGCCTGGCCCTCCTCTTCTCGAAAGCAAAAGGAAAAATAAAAAGACTTCAAAGTTGTACTGGTAGAAATAAAGTTGGCCACCCTCTCGTAATCGGTCTCGTCCAAATAATTATGATACCAATTGATGGTCAGATCTAAGTTTTGAAGTCTGGGCTTCTCCTCCAATTGAGCCGCAAGACCGTACCAGCCCCTTTGGTGCATCATTAGATCTTCTGCATTTTCAAAATGATCCTCGTCGTCCGCATCGTAGCTTATTTCTTTATATTCAATAAATGCACCCGCCATGGTTAGGTGTTTGTGATTTTCTTCGTAGCATTCCTGGCAAATGTCATAGTCCACGATCCTTGAAGACTTATACCTGCTTCCTCGAAGCGGAGAAGCACCACATTCATCGCAGGATACACCATAGTGTATGGTATTTACGTTTTGGGTTTCTGTAGTCATGATTCCTTATTATTCTCAGGCTAAGCCTACCAGGTGCGTGATCGCTACACGGCTAAAATTAGTTCCATGCAATTGATAATAAAATAATAATAAACTTCGATGTACCAGTACAAATTGCAATGCGTAGCTACTCTTGTGACTCTTGCTTGTAAAAACAGGAGTTGTAGCAGAGAAAGCCTGCTGCAGGCACTACGCTACTTTAGGGTTTTAATAGTCGATTCCCTGAACGTGACACGACTCGATTTCAGGCCGCGACCTTCAACAAAAAGAAAATTGCATATTCGAAACAATAATACATAATACTAATTTGGAACAGCTATGAATACAAGTCTGAAAGATTGCGTACTCAAGTTTGGCATATCACAGCGGTGTAGACATTTTGACTAAACTAAACCATTCCAGCGAGCTAAATAAGTAGAACCAGCTAGACCATTCTGGGCAGCGGATGAGGAGGCCCCAGCGAACAAACTTGCCGCCAACAGTCGCCCGCTTCCATCGCTGAACCTGTGGTTGGCACACGGAAATCATTTTGAAATCATTTGACAAATCTCTACAAGTTCTCTTCTCCTTATATTGGTAGAGAGGCCAAGAAGGTTGCTTGTGACATTGTCCAATTCCGCACTTGTAAGCGCGCTGTAGTCCCCAGCGAACAAACTGGCCGCTAAATCGCAGTAGTCTAGTCGTCGTCCGCCTCAATCCCTGCCGGCACCATAGCTGTGATTTCCGTAAATTAGACATTCTAGTTGATTACTCCTGAATATGGTCGTATACTGGTATCAGAGACAGCGAGCCCAGGACGCCCGCTTCCAATTCCCGGGCCTAGGAAAAGCCTTCTCAAGATTACCAGGAGTGTTGGCTCTAACTGCAGAGTCTTGTGTCCTCGCCAAGTTTCCAGCCACGACAATGGCTCTATGAACATATTCCGTTCAAGAACAGTAATGTTTGCACGTTTGCAGTCTCCTTGGTGATATTGTGAGTTTCTACAACTAAAAATGGTTTCAACACTGCATTTGACAAGTCCAAGAATTCGTCTCCTTTTTGCACTTAAAGTAAGAGCTACCGTGCACGTGTTTACATGGCTTTTCCAATCGCTAATCCGGCATCACAAGCTTGCTTTTCGGCTAGACCAACGCGGTCGCCTAGGCACACCCTTGCCAATGAGTTTAGCTAGTGGCAACATGACATGATCACTGAGTTCGATTTTCACTGGAAGGATTCGGTGCAATAAAATAATCTGACATTTTGTTGTGAAAAGTAGTCGTTGCTAGTAGGCACAAAACTGATCATTCGTCAATATGCTTAATATCTTGCTTGGTGCGCGCACTCGACCAAAACAAATTACCTGCCTTCAGAGAGGTATGTGTTGAAAAGAGAAAAGCAATGTTGACTTGAGGCTTTGTACACTTGACGATCCATTGTATGAGTGACCATCACAGTGATCGCATCACTTCTTCTCTCTTGGAGCGCATGGAATGTTAGGTGGGAATTTCACCTCCATGTACCAGGTATTTTATCATTGCAGTTTACCAAAAATGACCGCAGCAATGTCCAGGCGCTGTCGATCAATTAGAAAAGACACACAATTTCTGCATTTTTTCTCATCGCTGCTTGAAGTGGCAGTATGCTCAGAATGGCTCATTGGCAATCACCTGCCACCTTGTCACAATATTGATAGCTCCCCGCTTAAAGATTATTGCATTGAGATAAGGTCAGGTGGTTAACCTTCTCCTTAATTTTTCGGTCGTGTGGGACTAATGTTTTACCTCGTACCACTTACTTTGTGAACCCCCCCAGAAATGAAACAACAACTACTTGAGATCCGACGTCGGCAGGATAAGAGTTTGTTTAGTCAGTTACTAGTAGTAGTAGTTGTTATCCATACTGCTCGTGAAGTGTAAGTAAGTGAACGACCATGATGGGAAACAAAAGAGACCATGTTGATATGTGATTAGACATGGACAAGGTTGCATCTTGACACGTTCATTTTCGGTCTGCTCATTTTGATAAGAGAGGCTGGCTGGTGTCGAGTGTCGATGCCCACGATGCGAGATCCTTGAATCTCTGGTGCCATTGCTTTCCCACAGGACACTAACCTTTTTATTTCCTCCGTTTATCTCATAGTACAATTCAATAATTCAACATGTCCACTCCTGAACCAAAAGTTAAGCGAGGACGAGCTCTTGCCTCGGGTATCAAACACAGAGTCTCGGCCGGTCTCCCCGTCGCTGCCGTCATCAACTGTGCCGATAACTCTGGTGCCAAGAACTTGCACATTATTGCCGTATGCAATATTGGAGGACGATTGAATCGTTTGCCCAAGGCCGGATCTGGTGACATGGTCATGTGTTCGGTCAAGAAGGGAAAGCCTGAATTACGAAAGAAGGTCGTTCCCGCTATTGTCGTCAGACAACGAAAGTCGTTTCGTAGAAAGGAAGGAGTCTTTATTCACTTTGAGGATAGTGCTGGTGTGATTGTGAACAACAAGGGAGAGATGAAAGGTTCTGGTGTGTCAGGACCTGTTGCGAAGGAGTGTGCCGAACTTTGGCCCCGTATTGCCGCCAACTCTGGTTCCATCTTGTAAATGAAAGGGACCTATACCCATAAACTAACGCGAATAGCAATATAAATCCACTACACAGCAAACCTTTTTGCGTTGTTATCGAAAAACCTGCGTTTATTTATGTGAAGCACGGATTAGAGCAACTTATACACATGCAGCATAGGGCTCAATTTGACTTGAAAACAAGTATTTAGATTTTAGGGTGATCTCCATTCTCCAGGTACTGAATCGGTCGCGTTCAATGCTATCATCCTTGCAAATGAAAACGGCGATGTCTCTGGCACGGACGAGGGAACGGCTTGCAGTTGATCCAAACGGCATCGAAACAATGCGACAGGATCGTAACCCCAGTATTTGCTTTCAGAATTGCACTACTCTCGCATCAACATATACGGAGTAACATCGAAACCAATCTCATGGCTGCCTTAGAGATCAAAGTCGTCAACGTCACTATCGTCACCGTCGTCGTCTTCTCCATCATCGTAGAAGAAGTAGTTGCCATTCTTTTTCTGCAAGGCATCCTTTTGAGATCCCTTTTTGTTGATTCTGTAAAAGAAAAGGAAACGAAGCACAAAAAATCAATGTGAGAAAATGATCCTCCTTCGACAACCAAGAACATTCCGCGAGTCCCCACGAACAGTCCGGTTAGAAATTAAAACTTAAGACTTTAAGCTCGCATCACCAACACCAAAACGGTGCATGCAACCCACGGGTGGGATGCAAAATGGTTGGAGTATGGTTCATCGTCATCCCGGAACCTGTTCCGCAAGCACTTCAACAGGAGTCGCACGGAGACAGACAAGACTGCTTAAACAGCACACAACAGACACCCCGGAGTAGCTGCACGGATGCACACAATAATAACATCATCCTTACCTTGGACGGAAATTGGTGGGATCACGACGGAATGTGACCTTCAAACTCTTTAGGAACTGGTTCATTCCTGTCAACAACGATTGAGGTGCCGAAGCAGTGGCTTCAATTCCTGGTTCTCCGACGTAGACAACTACCCGATCAGCAAGGTATGTTGCCATGATGAAATCATGCTCTACCACAAAGGCGGTCTTTTTGGCATGCATAATGAATCGTTTAATGACTTTGGCACAATTGACGCGCTGCTCCGAGTCAAGATAAGCACTTGGCTCGTCAATGAGATAGACATCCGCAGGATTTCCGAGCGCCAGAACAATGGCTAAGCGCTGAAGTTCTCCACCCGATAGAGTTTGCACTCCATTATCAATAATGTTGTCGATTACCAATGGCTTCATGACATCCGAAACGAATTGAGGGTGCACGTAGGAATCGCGGCAGCGCTTGTGCAACAGTTGTCGAACCGTCCCCTGGAACTTGGGAGAAATTTTCTGGGGCTTGTAGCTCACATTTAACTCTGGAACACCCGCTAGCGAAGCCTCATAGTAATATCCTTCTTCCTCGAGCTTTGTCTGCTCGTCGCCTTTCAGCAGACCAGCCAACATCCGGACGAAAGTGGTTTTTCCTGTTCCATTTTCTCCGAGCAAAACAATGATTTCGGAATCAGTAAACTCTCCAGCCTCTACATGCAAAATGAACTTAGATTCGCCCCGAGTCTGTGTCTTGGTCATGTTCGGGTAAGTGTAGGCTTGTATAGTTTCCTTGTTGGTATCAAGCTCTTCTGCGCGCTCAGATACCTTGAAGGTAAGGGCATATTCGCGGAACCGAAGATTCTCGGAAGGAATGAAACCAGCAAGAAAGGCGTTGATTCCTGTCCTCACACTGTGAGGCATGGTGACAACGCCGTAACCTCCAGCTTGTCCGTACAAGACACAGACATAGTCACTGAGATAATCCAAAACCGCTAAGTCATGCTCCACCACCATGACGTATCGGCGGTCTCCATCCTTCGTTTCGAGGATTTCTCGAATCATGGCGGCAGCCGTCAAACGCTGCTTGACGTCCAAATAGGACGAAGGCTCGTCAAACATGTAGACGTCACTGAGCTGCACGGCCACGGCGGCAATGGCAAATCGCTGAAGTTCTCCTCCCGACAAAATTCGAATATCACGATCCACAAGATGCTCCAATTCTGCCTCCTTGATGGCCCAGGCGTAGACATCCCTTCCTTCCGCTTCGGATCGCTGTCAATATATGCAGAATACGACGAAAGCAATTTGTGAGCAAACCAAAGTACTCCAGAAGAACAATTCAAAGCCATGCACTGCCAGAACCATATGATTGATCACCAAAACACATCGTATCAGAAGGTACTTACATCGTCTTTCTTTTTAAGAATTTCCGACACCTTTCCTTTAATGGCACGAGGGATGTGATCTACGTACTGTGGCTTGATGGTTGCCTTTAACCTGTCCTCCAAAACTTTGGTAAAATAATTTTGCAATTCACTGCCGCGAAAATGCACGAGAATCTCTTCCCAATCGGGTGGCGATTCGTACCGGCCCAGATTGGGTTTCATTTTTCCCGCTAAAATCTTGAGCGCGGTGGATTTTCCAATCCCGTTCGTACCTACCAATCCCAAGACTTGTCCCGGACGAGGCATGGGCAATCGATGCAACTTGAACGAGTTTGGACCGTACCGGTGCGTCGTATTTCGTTCCAAATCCTTGGGCAGATTGATAATATTAATGGCTTCAAAGGGACACTTTTTGACACAGATACCACATCCTGAGAGTGAAAAAGAAGAAAGACAGGTTAGGAGAAGAATCAAGGAGATAGAGAAGGATGTAACTAGTGCATCAGCAGCAGCATTTTAGCGTACCAATACAGAGTGGTTCCGAAATAAAAGCCAATTTACTGGTACCACTGACTTCAATGCACATCTTTCCGAGTTTGACAACCGGACAAGACTTTTTGCATTCTTGACGACATTTCTTGGGCTTGCATTTTTCGGCACTAACGATGGCAATACGGGTCAAATGATCATTTCCATCGTCTTTTTGCTTTCCTCCTGCTTTCTTTTTAGGCGGCATCTTTGCTTGCTGTATAGAGTACTGACTTTGGTGCTTTTGTTATCGATACAGATTAAAAGCAGATGATTACGCTATATTACACCACTACTACTATTGGCAAGGTTCCAGTTACCGTCACAGCAGGAGATCTGTCGGATAATTATAAATATGATAAGGGGGATGGATGTGTAGGATTTTGTCCTACTAGCTAGACTAGTAGACTCGTCACTGGCTGGTGGATGGAAAACAAAAGAGAGGCTGCAAAGCTGAGAAATCGAAATCGTTAGCTAGCTATGCTTGCCTTGGAGGTAAACGGTAGGCGACCCGGAAGTGCTGAATTTTAGTCCCCCCAATCTGAGCTTAAATTCAATCACGAATATCATGATGCCAATCAATAATCGAAGTTTTCTTTTGCTAGCTAGAGTACTAACAAAAATAATATCAGCAGCAGATCAGCAGTACTAGACTAGTAGACTAGTAGACTACTAGCGACGATCATTACGTATTAGTCTACTCGGAGTATATTATTTATTTGCTGATAGTCCAAGCTGGTACCATCAACTAAACACAAGTTCAAACACGAGAATAAGACCAGATAGATAGCAGTAGTTTTCATGACTGGATGACGCCCATACACAGTACTTTCCTCATCGTAATCATTCTGTTCTCTTTCAACAGGAGGATTGTTTCTGCATTCGATTCAAGACACGTAACAAACTATAGGACACAACACCAGCACCGACGACGACAAGTTATTTTGTTTTCGAGTCTCCACCATAAAACTGTTCAGGATTTGTGGCAAATTGTGGAACAAAAAAACGGTGGGGTTGAACGTGGTCTCAAGACACGTCTGAAGCGAAAGCAAGACATTATAGAGTACATTGAAAAGCATCAAAGAACATTGTCGAATGTGGACGAGGAAGTGATAAATGGTGATACAAAGGCAGTACAAGAGAATCAAAACAAGAATGAATCTTCTTCACAACATTTGAATCTGCCTTCCGAGATTGCTTCAAATATTCCGTCCTTCCTTGCCGACAAAATGTTGCAACGTGATATTCGTTCGTTGCTTCCCATACAAGCCAAATCCTTTCCACACATTTTTAACGGCGAGGATGTCATTTTGCAATCTCCCACGGGCAGTGGTAAGACTCTCGCCTTTGCGTTGCCCATTTTGGCTCGTAAATGGAAAGGTGGTGGTCGACGAAAACACAATCAAGCCTCACCCTTTGTGCTGGTATTGTTGCCATCGAGAGAATTGGCACGCCAAGTAGGACGAGAAATCGAAAAATTTGCAAAAGGGGGTGGCACTTCCGTTGCTACGGTATTTGGTGGTGTCTCGGTAGAACGGCATATAGCCTTATTGAAGAGTAAACCACAAATCATCGTGAGCACTCCGGGACGGTTACGGGAACTGGTGAGAGAAGGACACATCGATTTTTCGCAAATTCGAACTGTGGTGTTGGATGAAGCTGATGTACTATTGGATAAAGGAGATTCGCCGGATGTGCGAACCATTTTGGAAGATTTAGAACGAGCTGTTGGTGAACGCGAGGAAAAGGAGGCCGAATATCAACTTGTTTTAGTGTCGGCGACCATGAATGACCACGTGTTGCAGTTTGCCCGCGAAATGGGAATTCCCCCCAAAGCCAAGATACGAGTGCAAGGCAGTGAAAGTAAGATGTTGCCTGACAACTCTTGGCCAGAAGAAACAGAGCGCTTATCATCTAGTATGATTCGTGAAGTGAAAACAGAAGAGAAGACACAACGACAAACAACATCACAGTCTGCTACAGCTCAGGCTGTGCAGCACTGGCATATGGCTTGCAAGAAAGATGTTCGAACATCAGTAGCCATGGATCTTATATCGATTCTTATGCCTAGATTGACCCTTATCTTTGTAGCAACCAAAGCCGAAGCCGAAGGTGTGGCATCTGTCATGTCTGGTAAACTTGGCAACGGAGTTGTTCGAGCTCTGCACGGAGACATGACTCAGAACTCCCGGTCGCGGACCATGGCTTTAGTGCGAGAGACTGCACTGGACGGTGACTCCCAAGTCTTGGTTGCCACTGATGTAGCATCCAGAGGAATTGATCTGTGGGTAGATTTAGTCATTCAGTTTGGAGTACCCAGAATCACTGGCAAGGAAGGAACCTTCAATGCTGAACTCTATACACACAGAACCGGTAGGACAGGTAGAGTTCGGTCCAATCAGCCCAAGGGTGCTATCCGGTCTTCTAACACCATTATGCTATACGATCCAGCATCAGGTGAAGGAAAGCTTGTGGCTCCTCTAGCGGAAGAGATCCAAAGCTTGCTAGGAGTGGAAATGCTACCAAAGCAGCTACCATCGGCTGCCGAAGTCGTTGCAGCTGGATACGATCGAGCTAGACGAGCTGTCAATATTGGAGACAAGCGTCCAGATCAGAGTGATTTAGTTACTTACTTTCGTTCCGTGCTTGAAACTGAAGAAGGTGTTGATACATCGAATCCAGAGGAACTCCTGGAATATCTTTCTCGGTCCATGGCTCTGTTGTCTAATCTGGATCCCGCCGTTTCTCCTTTTAATCAACGCGCATCTCTTTTGACTGGAAGTACTACAGAGCGCACCCTTCGCCTGTACAAAAGAAACAACATGTCCATATCGCCCCCAGAGGCGACAATAGTTTGCAAAGACCTGGGTTCAGGAAAGTTGGGACGAGTTCAGATATGCGAGGACGGGTCGGCCATTTTTGATCTCCCAACGCAGCGAGCGAAGAAGTTGTCGGAAGCTTTCCGAGCAACAGAGTCTGAATTCGAGCTTGAAGTACCACTGACACTTCCTAACCTGCACTAATCTACGGTGGTATCTGTATCTTCTAGATATCTACCGTTTAAGCTACCTGTTCGTTCCAGCGCAACAAGGACTAATTTTTGAGGTTGTGTCTTAACCCCGACCTTGGACTAATTTTTGCGGTTGTGCCTTAACCCTGACCTTACTGAACTCGACTTCCTACGGTAAATAGAAAAATTCGAAATTAATTTCAAACTTTCAGGTCCTCTGCCTGCTGTCTTTCTCCATTGTCTTATCCTATATCTTGGTAGAGAATTCTGATGAGAGATGAAACAAAAGCTCATCTCGCGAAAAAAGCCGCGACGTAACTCTCTAGAGCGCCAGCAGCTAGAAGAGGACAGTGTGCACCTGATTGCTCGAATTCCTGGCACCAATGCGGGCAAATGGTCGATCCCGGCATCATCCTTTAAATGCTGCTTTTGTTGCCGGCAGTACCTTCGAAGGAATCCGCGACAACCCGCGTTCGTGGTGTTGACTATAACTCTAATGTCTATGTTGAATGGTGTACGTATATCGATACCTTGGCACAGAAACTATAAAGAAGGAATTCATTTTTCCAGATACAACCGAAAGGAACGTATGGGCAGCAGGGTGCATCCTCGATTAGTGCAGCTGAAAGCAGAGAAACTGTCAGAATTGCAAATGATGGATCCCAAATGTGATCATAACAACAGTCCAAGAAACCTCGAGATCCAGCTCCCGAAATGGACTCTAATGATGAAGGTGAAGGAAAACGAGGATTCCAGAGAGTTTGAATATGAGCTGTCGGATCCATTTGAAACTAAAGAGTGCAAAGCCCAGTATCCATGGCAGCTCGCGACCTATCCCACTTGCAACCATCTTCACGAGATGGATGTAACTTATGTCACGTCCATCGATTCTCTATCAAATTCTGGGAAGCAAAAGCCATCGCCAATCTCTCGTTTGAAGTATCTGGCCCACGGCTACTGGCGAGATATTTGGACAGTAACAGAGTTGGATTCAACTGACAGTAGGTCTACACAAGATCGACAGCACGAGTTATACTACAAAGTTGTGCTGAAAACTATGAGATATAATCACGACTTTATTGGGCGTAACTATGATCGTCATCGTCGAGATGCTTTGGCTGCAGAACGACTGACAAGATCCAAAGCTGTTGTAGACATTTATGGATACTGCGGAAATTCTGGAATCTTTGAATATGGCGAGGGTGGGGATATTACACACGCTATTTGGCCAGAGGATGGACGCAATCTGACACAATTGGAGAAATTGTCTATTGGTAGGTAGGATCATGTTGTTTGGGCGCTTCTCGAATTGTTGCGAAAGCACTGCTTCTACTCACAATTTTCTCTACACTTTTTTATGATGTTTGACGGCTTAAAGCAACACAAGCTGCAACTGGTATTGCAGACTTTCATAACATTGACAAAGAGGGACAGGCCAGCATGGCGCATACCGACATTTCGCCTGGTCAATTCATCAAAGTAGGCGAAACGTATAAGCTAAACGACTTCAACCGTGCCAGATTCTTGCGGTGGGATGTTGCAAAAGACAAACCATGCGGATACTACGTGGGTATCAATCCGGGGTGGAACAGGTCTCCCGAGGAGTATAGCCACAAACTGCAGTCTGAGAAGGTTGGTAACACCACAAGGCGCCGCTGTTCTATCTCTGCAGCCTACATTTTTCTCACCCTGTCTCACGAACCTTCACATCAACAGGTTGACGTTTATAGTTTCGGTAATATATTGTACATGTTGCTACAAAAAGACTGGCCGTTTCGGGAAGTTGACGAGAAGGAGGCAAAAAAGCTGATCAGGAAAGGTTATCGGCCTAGCTTCGACGCTGCTGTGTGGAACAGCACCGATCATATCGACATGGTCCTGAAGGAAGCTATGATCATGTGTCATGAGCAAGAAGCCAAAGACCGAGCTAGTTCTCGCGAAGTGGAAATTTTCCTTAAGCAACACTTGCAGAATTTCTCCGGTGGGCAGGTAGATTGAAGGGATGAACCTAAAATAATGCCTTTCTACTGTGTGCTACAGTACCATGTAAATAATTGACCAGGTGGAAACGAAAAAATGTACCATTATTTTTTATTTATCGACCACCATGATTGTCTCACAAGCAACCTGATGAATAACCAACGCTTGCTTGACGGACCCAAACAACCGAGGGCACTCTGATAAAGACAGTAGGTGAAAATTGCTATTTTCGCTGGTATGTGTGGGTTTTACCGGGTATTGTTCACGCTTCTTCTGATAGTCATCCATATCCTCCAACCACATCAAGCAGGAGCATTTTCGTTGCCTCAATGTAAACCCATTACACATGTAAGATCCCGCGATCGCGAGCGGAAGGATGCAAAAGTTCTGCAAGCAGTCAAAGACGATGATGACATCGGTTGTATTGAAGCGGCGATGGCGGGCCGTCGCAACGCCTTGCGCAAGATGACAACTACGTCCAGTGCTTTCTTGTTGCCTTCAATCTCTCCGGTAGCCGCTGCATTGGCTAGTACTAGTACATGCATTTCTGCTGCTGGCCTCCCCGATATAATTACCACTCCCCTGGAATATGTCCCTGCCTTAGGCGCCTACGTGGTTCACTATTACGTGTTTGGCGAACGCTTTGGTGCCGTCGTAGATACGGGTAGTCCATTCTTGGCCGTGCCGTCGACGTGCAATAAATGGGCTTACAAATACAAGTGGGGTTGCTACAAACCGGAGCTGACAAAGGACAGTGGGTACGGAAACACGGTGGAAGGATTCGATAACAATCAGGGCACGGTTGTCTGGCGCAAAGCTACATTCTCGTTTCATGAATCTGACGACAACGACAGAAATGAGCCACAACGAGACTGTCAAGACCTCGTCTTTGGTGTTTTTGGTCCTGCATTACTCGATGGGCCCGGAGGCCTTTTTTTAGGGCTCATCAAAGAGACTGATAGCTGGATAAGACCGTCGTTTCTCGGGCAGACCGGCTACCAGAGCTTTTGTGTCGACCTACGACATCCACTGCAACAACAACAGGAAGGGGCGGAGGGCAACGGCCCCAAGTTGGTTTTGTCAAAATACCCCCTGATCCCGCCAAACGATGGCAACTACGTACGACTGGTTCGCGATTTGAATCGCCGCTACAAAGCTCCAGTCGTTCACTATGCAGCCAGTGCTGCTAGTTTTGTGGTCAATGGATTGCCCCTTCAACTCTCGGACAAAACGCGGCCCACCTATGTAATTTTTGATACCGGCGTCACGGGAATGGTCGTGTCACAAGAATTATTTGATGGGCGCTACCTGCAAGCACGCAAAAATAAGGAAAAGTCCCTCTGGGGACAAGTCCAAGTGTCTTTTACCACTGCTGGCGGCCAACCGATACATCTCGCCGCCAGCAAACCCGTCACGACGCCCCTGGGAAAGGCCACACCTTGGCGACGATTCAAGGGGAACCTCATCATTTTGGGACTGGCATTTTTGGATGGACGCGCTATGACCATCGACACTGTTGACGGAAAATTACAGTTTCAGGACCAATGATGCTATCAAGCAAGCACATCAAAACTCCATCAAATACCTGTGCGCATTAGTTTTTATCAGATTTGATTTGATTTCCGTTGTTAGAGGCAGCCTCTTAGAAGATGGGAAGACAACCAGCTCACTTTTGGCTGTTGCAAAAACAACATGCCAGCATTAGGTGTTTTGATGAAGCTGCCAATACTGAGGCTACAGATTATTGATTTATCACAACTCGGTGCTCGCAGGTTCCCTATAAAAGCCGAGTAGCTACGATAGTGGAGTGCCGCTGTCTTCAGGTCCTATGTTGGAATACTGAGAGGAAGATGCGACTGCTTCATCTCCATTGACAATCTTTTTGAAAGAATGTGATTTGGCACAAATGATTCAACGGCAATTGATAAGCACGAGTAAAACGTAGCAGGCCTGGCAAGATCATGCTCAGGCAGTCATATCCATCGCTATCTAGTAGCTTACCTGATCAAGTTCTTGTTTGGAATAGTAGGATGCTACACTAACACCCCCGAAGGCAAACAAAAGTCCACCAATCAAACTCAGACGACGCGCTAGCTGGTGTTCAGAAGAATTTTCTGTATCTGTCAGACTGGACGCTGTAGCTCCCACCATGCAAAACATGACGGTGCCTGGCAATATCCCAATTAGAGCCAGCGCGTAGTCACGAAGAGAGATAGAGGTCACGCCACTTATATAGTCTAAAGCATTGAAAGGGATGAGTGGAGACAACCGCAGCAGCAACATAATCTTCAACCCATTTTGAGCGAGAGCTGTGGAAATAGGAATGACAGTATGTATTGCTTTCAGTGAAAATCGGAGTAGCGACCAAACCGATAAACAATATACAAAAGACATACCTCTGTCAATGGCTATCAGTATGGGGTATCCGGCAGCTAATCGCAAGACACAATCTCGAAATAGATAACGGCCCAATAAAAATGAGCACATAGAACCAGCGAATGCCCCAATAAAGACGGCAATCGACGCAAAAAAGACCCCTTCAGCAGTACTTCCAAATGCACTGCGAAAGGCGAAGCCGCAACCAATCGTCAAGATGGCTCCTGGAATAAAGAGGATGGTGGCGATAGTGTAAACACAAATCGCAGCAAGAATACCCCATAAAGGATGTTCTTCTACCCAATCAATAAAAGTCAGAACACCGTGTTCTATTCTTCGATTTGTAAAGTGATCTATAGCAATGAAAGCCAACATTATCCCTAAAGAGACCCCCACAATAGCTCTTCTTCGTCGAAAGTCGGCGGAATTTTGTCGCATAATCAGACTTGCTGATTCTTCATTGTTTTCTGGCCAAACGAAAGTAGAATCAGGCGTCTGCTGCATTTCGAAGTTCTGTATGATATGTCTCTCGCTTTCACGTGGTTGCATTTTTCAGTTGTGTGGTGTAACGAAGGGATGTTTAAACGTTTAATTAGTGTACTCTATTCCGTATCTGTCCAGTTGCTGCCCGAGAAGGAAACCAAGAAGTGATATTCTGAAAATATTATAATAGGCAAAAAACAGTCACGAATACGACTGAGGCAAAGAGTGTCTATGCGACATATTACCACTCTACCTGGTAGAATTAAATCTAACTCCACAACAGTGTGCGTCAACATAATTTTTGCCGCTTGACAATAGATTTTACGGCGAATTGAACTTGCATCATGATCATCATCATCTTCTGAGATGACAGGAAAGTGCGGACGAATACTCTACTACTAGTACCAGTACGTAGGACCCAACGAAAAGTTTGGACCAGAAATGCGAACTCATTGCCCAGATTTCGTCTGTGCTCGTTCCGCGACGAGAAGAGGTTGATCCTCTCGGAAACGAGAAGACTTCCCTGATGATGAGAGGGCAAATCGAAGGACGGTAAGGATCGAAGCAACAAGACAAAGTGCACCAAACAGACTAACGACACCATAACAGACAGAAACCTATAACCCCCCCGAAATTCCGAGACGATCATGCTCCTGAGGAGAGCTGCACCATTATATCAGCAATAGACCAATCTGCATCCAACAGAATGGCACTATTATCCTGAAGAAACCACATCATCACTAGCTAGAATTCTATCTACCGGTAAATAGCTATCGTCTCTGCCCTCGCCTACTAGTAGTAGCTTCGACTGTAGTAGTTCTGCCTAGAACGTAGTAGCCAATTTTCACCAGTACTAGCTAGTACCTAGTAGGGACACGCCTCGCCTCCTACCTAGACAACTACTCGAGTACCTACTTCTGTACGTACCTATTACTCGTACTACGTATTCTTTCTGGAATATTTCTCTGCATTTATCCATTGAACAAGCTCTACTAGCTACTAGCTAGTAGTAGTAGTATCAATTCAACGCAACAAGGGCAGAACTACTAGATCGTATTATGTAGTAGCGACTACTACTACTTTTTAGTAGAAGAAACTAGTAGAGTAGGTACGGCAGCACTACTAGGTACTACTCTGCTACTACTACTACCGTAGCTACTAGTTACAGAAGAAGTAGTAGAGTACCTGGTAGAGTACCAGCCACTCTTTAGAATAGTTTGTTGTATGGTGGTACGTAGAATGACGGTCAGGTTGTCCAAAGTTTGCAGTGCATCTACAGTTACTACTGGTAGCACACGCATTGATTCTTAGTGCTTTCATTGGCCGAAACCAAAAGTTGCCCCTTGATGCCTCATCATTAACGGTAGCCAGTTTATTTAACTGACACGCGAGAATAATCAAAGTGCGTGAGAAAGCATCACGGTGTCTTTGAACCACCAAGCTGTCGATTGTCAACTTTAAAGTAAACTGACGCCGAGTGACATACTTGCCTCAAAGATGACATAGTATAAATTGTACACTATTTTAGCATAGTTGCAGAGTGTCGATGTCGTAGTTTCTGTTGATGCATCATTTATTTAAGGGGCACTGCATATTCTTGCGATCGCAACAAAGAGAGGGATACGAAGATGTTTCGAATGGTTGCTTCTTGTGCAAATCCAATCACAGCTGGTCTTTAAATTGCAGTTGGTTGTGATGATGGCTAGGCAACTCATTGCAATTCGTTCGCCGTTGTCATACATAATAATAATATTGAATAAACAAGCATAACAAAGATTACTCTTGGTACTCTAGTAGAGCACAATAGATTGAGAAGCACTACCGACCACAAAACCTCATCTAGCGAGACCTCGCGTTCACACAAACAAAATGGAAGCTGGCAAGGATCAACAATCCAAATACTCCAGCGAGGGCAGCGCTTGCCTGAGTAGCAATGGCAATAGCCAATATTCTCTAGGGGGGACATCTTCTATGGGCGGTACCTCCGCGGCTACGGAAGAGCTGTCTCGAAATCTATCGCTGGCACTCATGGGTAGCAGTGTGGTCGATAGTAGCATCATTAGTTCCAATGGAGAACCAGCTCCTCCGTCTACGCCAGTGACCAACTCTGAAGTCAAACCCGACACTAGTTCGAGTGCACCTACTGCTTCTACTACGGAGCCATCTTCTGTGGCATCCACCTCGGATATTCACAACAACAACAACAATAAGGAGTTTTCCACAGAAGCAGCCTCATCATCGTCTAATTCATCAACGTCTGACGAGGAGGGCGAGACAGGCACTTCAAAGCCATCCAGTTCGAGCTCTGGAGAAGAAGACGGCTCTTCGTCGTCAGGAAAAAAGTGCACCAAGAAAGATCGTTCCAAGTTACGGAAGGGAAAATGGACTGTAAGTAATCGTTTGTCATTGTTGTTGTTGTTTGATGGGGAGTATCCACTACTACTATCAAGCTACCTGAAATACCGGAGGTGTTCTTCTCGCGCACCTCACCTTGTCCCCCTTATACCTGCTTCTATTGCACTTCAGGTGGAAGAAGAAGAGTTCACGACGCGCATCATTCATCATTTCAGTACGGGCCTGTTGACTTTGCCCGAGGGGGCAACCTTGCGCTCCTTTTTGGCGGACAAACTAAATTGTGACCCTATGCGCATTACCAAGAAGTTTGCTGGCGCTTCCTGCTTGGGGAGGCGGGTCTTTCATCTGAGAAACCGTCCGCAGCCTACTTACGAAGAGATCCAAATGGCGAGAGCCGAATTGGACAGCTTGGAACAAAGATTTCGTCTGCGTGTGGAACATAGCTACGGAGGAATGCCATTCACGAGTAGCATGGCGCTCAACTTTGCTACTCCTGCTGAACCGCGGACTCAACCCAGTATCATGGCGCAGCCTATTTCAACCCCTTCTTATGGTAGCACCCTGCCGCCGCCACCACAAGCATCATCAGCGGCCGCGTCTGCTGCTACGACCTTTTTGCAGAGCATTGTAGCGGCTGCTGCTGCGGCCAATGGCGGGCACTCTCCGGCTCCCGGAGCTGCTCCTGCCACATTCCCGTTCCCTGCGCATGGGCATGGACAGTTAACCTCTGTTCCAGCTCAGCCTGCCTCGGCTCCGTCGCTAGCTTCACTGACTACTGCCGGTATGCCTCCAGCGGCTGCAGCTCAGTGGCTTTTACCGAATCCACAGACTGCTTCAGGTCCAGCCCCAACGGCCCCAGCGTAAGTATTCCCTATACTTGCTATGCATGTCACATATCTTTCTATTCTAGCAAGTTACTAAAAATTGTTCATCAAATATCTCTCTCTGTATCGCAGTCCACCTGCACAGTCGGTGGACGAACCGCTGCGAGCCGTACAGGATGCTGTCACGAATTGGGCCTGGGCACAAGTGGCTGCGTCTCTTTCGAACGCCTTACCACAGTTGACTGCTGCAAACCTTCAGCAACACCAACAGCAACAGCAGCTGATGATGTCTCTTTCACGTGTTCTTCCGCAGCTAGCAGCTGCAAACTTACAGCAACAACCAAGTCCAGCTCCTCAAGCCATGCCAACTCCGGCACAACAGAGTATTCAACAGCATCTGCAGGCTCTGCAACAGCAGCAAGAGCAAAGCAGATTGGAAGCTCTCCAGAAAGAACAGCGACAGAAGAAAAATTCTCTCCAACGGTCAAGTAGTGGCGAAACAAACATCTTCGCTCAGCAGCTGAGACAAGCTTACGAATCGCAGTTACGGGCTCGCGAACAAGCAGAAGCTAGCAGGAACAAGGTTGCTGTGCCGCCCACGGCAGCTGAAGTAGTAGCAATAATGCCAAAGACTGTGGACGGAGCTCTAAATCTGCCGCAGAAGGTTTGCAACATGCCGTTGGGTTCCTCACAGGACGATACTCGATCTAAGGGCACCAAACGATTGAATGGTTACAAGGACAAGAGGAGGGAGAAATCTGGTAAGATTAATCCCACAGGCGTGGCCGCGGATAGAGAGAAACCGAGAAAAGAATCGCGCTCCGACGAAGAACAAGCGGCCGGCAGTATCCTCATGGGCTTTTTGAGCTCGCTGCGTGACTCATACGAGGACGCTCTGCAAAAGAAGCAGGGCAGTGCAGCAACGTCAACTGCTTTGAGTGATCCATCACAAAATATTAAAAAGCGAGCTAGACGGGAGGGCGATAGGAGCTCGAAGAAGCAAAAGCTGGACCGGGCATCGACAATTGCCAACGATAATGGTACGATGCCAAATGCAACAGCTGTCGTGGAGAAGGACGACCAGATGAAAGTGTCAGCCCCTACAATTCCACAGAAGGCACTCGAGGAGTCGTATCGCCAGATATCATCGAATTCCCTCCAAGGCCGCAGATCGAATGCTGCCTACATTACTGACATGTCGACGTCGACATCGGAGACTTCTTCCGGTAATAACTCTACTAATCCTGTAGAGAGTTCTCTTGAGGACTCTGACTCCAATTCCGACAAGTGCGGCGAGGGCAAAGATAACCAGTCTTCAAGCGAAGAGGACAACAAGATCGATGTAGGAAATCATCGTGACGACCGATTCAGAAGCAAAGGCCCTCCCAGAAAGCGCATGAGGATGAAATCGTCGGAGGATTCCAAGCGAAATGAGATTCAAGTGGAAGCTCACCAGCAACAGAACGCCACGAACTAAGCGGACTCAACACACACACCTGCACGCAAACAATTGTGAATAATTCATTTAAAGAACATGCTCTCACCCCATTGCACACATCGAGCAATGCATAAAATGAGTTTGTTTCTAGTTAGCTAGTACTACTGTATTTAGGAGTACTACTGGTACTCTAGAGTAAGTACCGTAGCAACTAATTCGCAACATCAATCGCCAGTACGCTCTGTTATTAAACTTATTGGGCATGCAATTGTTTGTAAAATTCTGATTCTGCTTTCATTTTGCGCTCAAACTTGGCTTCAAAGGCCTTCTGATTCTGAAGAATTCGATAAATGACATTGGCTAAATTGAAGGTACTGGGTGATTCAATCTGATGGAAGATGTTGGCTCGTTTTGGGTAGTCAAACATGCTCTCTGCGTATGGCACACCAATATCATCATGCTTCGTTCCAGAAACAACCTCGGAAATGTTGAGTCTAGATATCATTTCTGGAGTGATTTCGTAGGGAGCATCGATGAGGACGTCGTCAACATATTGGCACCCTAGAACACTCAAAACCCGTTCGTGGAGATTCATGAGTGGCATATTCATCCCTCGTAATCGATTCACTGTTGCATCGCCATGGATACCGACAATCAAATAATCACCGCGCTGCAAAGTAACACACGAAAACAGAGTTGTTAGTTTTTTTTTGCGTATTGCTGATGGCAACAACAAGAAAAGAGGGCCATAAGAAACATACCTCACGTGCAGCTTTCAGAATAGCCACGTGACCCGGATGAAATAAATCCCATGTCCCATCAATGTAAATGATTTTGGCACCCTTCCTAGGTGCTTGGACGTCCGCACTGAATGATTTGAGCAGGAGACTGGTAGTTAAAAATTTGGACTTGTTGCCGAGCACAGCTGTCACTGACTCGTCTCCTTGTTCGTCGTCATCGTTGTTGCTGTTGTTGTTGCATTCATAATTTTTCTCGTTCTCATTTGGCGTAAAAGCAGTGCGATTGTAAATGTGGTGTTCTCTGGTCATGACAAGAATGCGGCCCAAAATATCACTCGTAGAAACGCCTTCGGTTCTAGGTATGGTACGAAACTTTCCAGCTGCTTTCGCAGAGGCGTACACGTCTTGTCCATCCAAAGTGTAGCATGGGTCGGAGCCGTGAACGACGTAGTCAATCTTGTATTCCTTGATAACCCAGTCGAGGTACTCTGGACTCATGACATACGGACAGTCCTCTACGACCTCGTCCACGAATTTGCACTGTTTCACCATTGCGAGACGCTCACGATCCGCCATAAGTGGAGCTCCTTTGCATTCTGTGATACTGGCATCGCTATTGACTCCTACTATGAGGTGAGTTCCCAGTGACTTGGCCAATCGAAAGGCATTCATGTGTCCGTAGTGCAACAAGTCGAAAGCACCGTCCATGAAAATGCGTACCTCTTGTTTCGGTTGATTTTGTGGTTGTTCTTGTTCCTCGGTCTGATCAAGAGCATTTAGCTTCATCTGGAGGCTGCGAACTCGGGACTTTGCTGCCTTCAACTCTTTGATCAGAGCCTGTCGATTTTGCCGGTGCTTTCGGCCCAGACAGAGATAGTACACGAGTAGAGTAACCACAATCACAAACATGATCCGAAAGACGGTGATAGAGGTGGGAAATTGTTCCTCTGGAACGTCAAGGCCTGCCAATGCCTCATGAATCAACGCCACGGATGCCCTCACCACGAAAGATTCACTGCAAATTTGGAGCAAAGATTCTGATAGAGTAATGGCATGGGCCACGAAAGAAGGAGAATCTTCTATACTGGTGGTGCACGTTGCTTCGTTTGATACTGATGTATATTCCATGTTGCTGTTCTTGTGTTGCAAATTGTGGAGTATATTAAGCAAGTATGCAAATGTCGTGTTCCTCTCGGAGATTCATCGACTAAATAATAGTAATATTCTTGTGTTTTGTGTTTTGTGGCCGTGATGAAGATCGGTCGCAATTTCACTTTTGTGGTTTTCTCGTCTACTCACACACTGTGGATGTTTAAAAATAATGAAAATCAGGAATCAGGAATCACGAACCAAAAACTCGACTAGTACTCGAGTACTCCACAGTCTGAACGCCATATTCGTGAATGAATTGAACATTCGATGACAAGAATCGCACAGTAATTATTGCTGTAGACTACCAGCAAGCTCAAGAACAGAGCATACGTGTTTTGTTCTCTCAATAGAGGTTTCACTTTCACTAGAATCAGCTGTGGGCCTAATATGTGCCGTAGCTCGGACCTAGCTACTATTTGAGGAAATATGACTATTTGATGATCGTATTCTAGCAGCTACAGTATTTTATTTCGCCCATGGCTACTGGATATTCGTTGTAGTGCCAATTCTAAAGCCTTTTCCGTAGCAATCGTTCCTTCCAAGTGATCATAATGGCCCTTTCCCGTTTGGGAGAACTGATGGGGGTGCTTAGCAATCACATCTGCCATGCTAGTCGAGCTGACACTAGGAATGAACGCATGCTGACAGGCCAGGGCCATTTCCAAATCATTGTCGTCATCACACATGCAGATACAATGCCGAGACAGAAACGTCTCTTTGCTTAAAATGAGACCAGCCGTAGCTTGTACTGAACCAACCAAAAGTTTGTCGGCGAGGTATTCACAGCTGAGAGAGAGAATATGTATTCGATGAGTTCGAACATAAGATCATCAGATAAATGTGGAGAAGTGATGACACGACAAAACGCATATACCAGCAACTATTTCTCACCAATTTCTCTTTCCGCTTTCCACGGGATAATAGTCGATGCAGCCCAAGTTTGTGCTCGTCGCCAACTCGGATGGGCAACGTAATATTTCACCATGTTGCAATCGTTCAAAATCTTCTTTCGACACTTGAGTTTGTTGCTTGAGGTTCACGCGAAAACATGAAGCATAGCCCTTTGTATCCAACACGTAGCCCTCCGCCATAAGCTGACGGGCAAACTCCCACAGAGCTCCTGTGCGATCTTGAATAGGGATTGGTTCCTGAACCGATGTTTCCAGGTCGAGTTCGGCACCTACATATCCATCGGGACCGGCAGCTTTCAAGTCAGTCATTTTCTGACGCCAATTCAAGTCTTCCATAATGACAAAGGGTTTCAACTGACTGCTATCAGCACCATCAAACGATTCGGGAGTGATAGTGAAGAACAACTGCGCATTATTATTGTCCGAATTGTTTCTTCTCAACAGAAATATTCTGCCGCCTGCCTCCGAGCAATATGCGTCTGATTTGGGAAGGAAAGGCAGGCGTTTTAAAAGTGTTGATGTTCTCATACCACTCACGAGCACCAACTTAATGCCTCCTTTCCTGAGTTCTTGACACATTTGCAACGTCTTGGACGAGATAATACCTTGCATACCAGTAGCGCTGGCGGGCAGCTTCAAGATGCGATTTCCACGGTTAATGGCATCATCATCACTTATGATCGAATCTGGATAATGAACAAGAGTGCCATCCACATCGCTTAAGAGCAAACGGATATCTGGCATGTTTTCGAAGGGTTCTAGGTCGTCCTGGTGGCTTGGTTTGGAAGCTGTAACCGATGGAGTCGTCGGAAAGGACGTCGATTGGGAATCGGTAGTAGCCGATCCAACTTCTCTGGATAATACAAGTAATACAAATACGAAAGGAATTCTGCAGATATAGACCCTTTTTGCCTTTTTCATCGTCTAAACTGCTGAATAGAATAAGGCCAACATAGCTCTTCGTGTGCTATCTCTTTTTCTCTTTGCCACGTTTTGAATCCTTCATGCAAACAGAAGAGGCGTGTAGAGATGTAGAGTGTAGAGTGTAGAGTGTAGAGGAAGAACTCTTCCGTCTTCCGTCCAGATTTTTGCTTCGACTCGAGGAGTCATGAGTCCCGAAAAAGATACAGTCCCATTTCGTCATAACGCTAACTCTCTAGAAGCTACCCGGTAGTAGTCGACACAACAACAATAAAGGTATTTATGTCAATAATGCAAAAGAATAAAGAATGTCATTATTATTATTTACATTATTATGTAGTAGTAGGTAGTACATTTTTTTTTCAGAGAAATATCGTTGTTGCCAATGCGAAGTTTAAATGCTTCTGATGATGTCTCTACTTCTCCCTGCGTTTCTGCATCCATTGTCCATTGTATATTGTATATCCAGCTGGCTTTCCTGAATCTTTGACGTCGACATACAGAAATTCCGGCAGGATCCATCGTAAATATCCACCATGGACTAGCTGACCAGCAAAGTACAAGACCGTTTCTGAATTCGCATTCAATAAGTCGCCGGTTAACGAAACAAAGAGTCCGCCTCCTTCGTACTCCGCCGTATCATTCAGAGCAATCAGAGGAGACGTTCGTCTTCATGAGGGCGCATGCAAGGAAGCAAAACCAGGAACTGCCGACTCATCACCATAGTAACGAACGATAAGGCAGTCTTGAATGTGGAGTTGATCGGGATCAACTTATAGGTCTAGCGCTACCAGCCTGGCCAGCAGAGTGAATAGAGCGTTTCGCATTGTTCCCTGACGCTATGCTCTGGCTTTTTCAGGGAGCTCAAAGGCGGTAATATCATAGGTTGGGGCTTGAATGTGTCGATCCGTAGTCCAGCCCACTTTTCTTTGTCAGATTTGATTGCTGAATTGATCAAATATTGGCAAGCTTCTTTCGATGGAATGGGTAGCTGGTAGCTGGTAGCTGTTGTATCTTACCACTGGTATCTCTTTTCTTCAATAATCTTAAGAAAGATGAGCTCACCTCGCTTTCAAGATACTAAACTGAGAGTAGACTAATCGGTTGGTGGTGTAGACTGCAGTTACTTTTACTGTTTTTCGAGTACGTACAGTACTGCGTAGCTAGTAGTACTAGCTATTACAGTACTAGCTACAGTAGTCTACTACTAGCTAGTAGATCTACTCGTACAGTACCTTTTTAACCTACTACTAATAACAAAACTAAAACACAGAAGTTGTCAAGTACCAGGTACTGTAGTAGACTAGTAGACTACTAGCTAGTAGTAGGGAATAGTCCGTAGAGTACTGGTACTCAATAAGTTCCATTTAGCCGAAGTTAACTATTGTCTGTTGTCGAGAGCAACAAAACAAAAGACAACTGTAATTTTACAAGCAAGCTTCTGAATAAATGAAGAGAATACGACAAAGTAATCGACGAATATCATCAGACATAATACTGGCGACCCGCCTCTTGCTGTTGTTGCTACAGATCTGTCATCTGCAGCTCATTACGGCTCGCACCTGCGCTGTGCCGCCTGGAAGTGAAGAACATTCGTGCACAGATAATCCACTCCAGCTCACCGGGGCTGTCAACAACCGAGGTGAGCAGACGACTCGTTACAGTATAGGTGTGGACCAGCGCATCGATGGAACCGAATCCGAACAGAAGGCCATTGTGGAAGTATTGGGAAGGATGGAAGATTATTACGTCAATGAAGTTTTAGCACACCCCGAGTATGCGAGCGTTCGTCCTAGATGGTACGCCATGCATGCAAGTTGTTGTCTTGGAGATCATTCGTACACATGAAGCTTGTCGACTGCTAAAAACATCCATTTTCTCACATCTTGTCGCTTCGCATCTGTCCTGTAGTCGAAATTTGAATGAACTTTGTGCCTTTTGGGTTGCTGTTGGTAGGTTTTTCTGTGCTTTTGAATCAGCATACGAGATACCTTTATTCTTGAACAGTCAGCACGACGCGAACACCAAAAACATTCCTTTTTCTCAACACCACCTACTCCTCAATTATTTCTGCTTGCAGGCGAATGCGAAACCAATCGTATCTTTATGCTCGCCAACTGCTCCGCGGCCTGTCGTTTCTGTCTGTTATTGAACACTGACACGTAAAACGAAATATTTCTACTAACTGAGCGATGGAGAACAGGACAGTGGCAAAGTCCTGGTAGAAATGTAGCCATTGGCAAAGTTGGGTCTCCGTCTAGCAACCGATGTTTCTAGACTCCTTGTAATCAATAATTAGTCGACAGAATTGTAAGAAACTAGCTAGGCCAAAACTTAAGTCTTCCTGCAAGCTACTACTACGAGAGAGTACTAGTACTCTAGCTAGTATTAGGTTATCTAACAGAAAACATGAAGATAGAAGCCTGCATTGCCAGTGGGCGTTAAATGGCCGTGTGGTACATTCCTACAGGGATTCTACAGGAGACAGGCTTACGTGCTCTTGATAGTAAACAGTACAATTCCCTATAATTGCAGCAAAACACCCCAATAAACACACTATTTTTAAGCGAAGAGATGAGGCATTAATAACTTCCCCTTCTTCTGTTTAATGTTTTTAACCTTTTCATTGTTTATGTAGGAGCAACTTTTGTCTTGCTTGTGGCTTCCCATTGTAAAAATTGGGCGAGGAACGGGTGTCTAAGTAGAGAGGTCACATTTTTGTTCTCTTGTTAAGGTCTGTATTGTCTTAACTTTGCTTACCAGGTACCCATTAACAATATTACATATGAATGGAAAGCTTATTCTGAGAGGATTAGGGACGTGTGTCTTAAGTCAAGTAGTTTCTACAGTGAAAGATTAAGTTGTCAGTTGAACCCTAATGCTTCATGTAAACGATTACCAGGTACAGAGGGAGACTTACGTATGACTGAAACTATTGGTAGCGAATATGACGTCATCTATTAAAGTTTCCATTATTCCTGGCGTCTTTTTGTACATTCTCATCACCATTGTTGGTTGAAGAAACTCTATTGTCCGTTCGTGTGTTCGTAACTATGAAACGTAGCATATACACTGCAATAGGAAAGGTTTCAGGCGAGGGTATCCTCCCTCCCATAAAGCCAGAGCCAGAAAGGTTCAAGAAGACGATTCAAAAGAAATATCGAACTGCACAAGACTCTGCGACCAATATCCAGAGGAGACAGCGCGGATCAAAACTGCCGATAGCAGACTCCGTTACGGCAGATCCCGCGGGTAAGATTTTCTTGTTGGCATGGGATGACATTGTCCTTATCTGATCTTCGGATAATTCCTGATCTTCGGATAATTCTCTCACAGAAATGTAATTGCCTGTCGTTATTTTGAATTGTAGATCTTGATTTCAAATCTCATGCAAATCCCGAAGAAGAGGCAAAAAAGGCAGAGAGTCACAACATCCCCTCACTATGGAAGATTTCAGGCACATCTACCGTCTACCAACAATCTGCAACAGAAGAATGGCGGAAAAAGAAAGCCTTAAAAGGTAAAGACAAACGCAAAAAATGATGTCACAAAAAAGTGAGGAAGAAAATATGCATGGCTATTCCCCATTTTTCGTGTTGCTGGCTCTATTTTGGCAAAATAGGAATAGTCGTATCGATGACATAGACACATCTTGTCCTCAGGGTACGCAAGAGAATCTTCCTTGGAAGTTACACTAAATTTTGATGGAACGCGGGCTGTCGCATTGACTACAATATTTCTTGCACAGCCTATCATCTCTGAGGGCAGGGTCATCAACAGAGGACAGATTTTGTGTTGCTTGCTTGACTTCTTTTGTTACAATTCTCTGATACAATTACCAAATATCTTGAGGATGGTGGTTTTACTCGCTCTTGGTACTAGTGCACGCAAAGCTGACGCGCTAAAGAGGTTTCCGTGCGGCAATCACAACAATGCACCTCAGATATTGTCATCAGGAGGTTCAGTGTCTTTGGACATAATTTTGTGCCTACATTGTAAGGAGTACTAGAGTTTCTAGATACGTTTCTTGCAGTGCCAAATTGTAAAGACTCAGACATACAACAAAGGCAAAAAAACATCCACGAACGATCCAAGCAATGGCGTGCGCAGACAAAAACAGTACACTCCAGAGCACCTTTGCCAGAGGCAGCACTGCCCAACAACAAACATTTTTTTTCAGGTTGTCGGTATTGTCCGAAAAAGAAAAGGTCAACAAAAAATAGCTGCTAACAGTAGATAGCAGCAAATGCCAAGTTTTTAGAAATTCTGTATAAACCCATACCTTGTCCTGCTAAGCTTGCCAAAAATATTCATTAATAACTCCAAAAAGGACCGAAAAGGATTGCACCTGTTCCCAAGGCACATCAAACGCACTGAGCAGGATGAAAAGCACCCACGCAAAGTTCCTGTGCCTGTTTCACTACAGAATCTCTCTCGCATCCGGTCGCCATGACTTCTTTGGCGAGTCAGCAGAGCTTCTTACGAATCGGAAAGATATCCTATGTCAGTGCATTTGTGAATTGGGTATTAAAGATACCTTCAAGAAGTGCAGTGCTAAGCAACATCCGCTTTACAGTGTCGTCAGCGCTTCTTGCAGATGGCTGATTTTCATTTCTGTGGATTGGAAGGAGATTGTCAAGTGGGCTCCTTTATGGTTGCATTCCAGTACGACTCCTGTGCCGATGTGTGTCTGGCTATGCTTTTATCCAATTGGATCAAGAGTGCTATGCAGTAGGTGCGTGCGAAACTCACATTATGGGGAGATTTCTTTTTATGACTTTTTTGGCCTAGATAACTACTACTTTGTGCAGACGTCGCGCTCCAGATCTTGATCATGGCTGGTTGTTGCTTGGACTTACACGAGTTAACAATAGTGACAACAGCACTATGACAACACAGAAATATGGTGGAACGCAATTTTCTGGCACCATCGATAGTTTTCATCTGTTCCGTCGACAGTTCAATAGGCACTTCAAGCATTTTTTAGTTGACTGCTAATAACAAGTACTCCGAGTACAGTACTACTAGCTAGTAGTATTAGTATCAAGTTGTACAGCCCTTATTTTTATTTTTTCCCCTCGCGCAGCTTTCGCCGAATCGATTCCAGCTCCAGGCTTGAGTACTTGTAATAATAATATTATTTATTTATTTATTTCACTTTCTTTTTCTTACTTAAATAGTTCTACCAAGACGTCACCTCCTTTATTCCACCAGGAAAGTGTTTGATACTTTGGTGCGTACCAGGTACAGTACCTGGTACCAGGTACCACTCTGAATGTACTACAGTATGGTACCATTACCGCTACTACTAGTGGTACCGTTGTTGGAAGGAGGAATTGGGCAGGTTCAGATGTCTGCGTACCTGGTACTACTATCGGGATAGTAGTAGGTAGTACCTGTTAGTCTACTTTTGCGTGGATACAAGTAGCGTTCAACAACAATGATTCATTCAACTGCGCTGCTCTCGAATGAAAAGAAGAGCCTCTTTCTACTAAAAAACTACTGATGAGTACTGTACTACCTAGTAATAGTACTTGAGTACTGAGCACTAGACGTCAAGTGGTGGTACCAGGTACCCTGGTACTTGACTGATTTACTACTATTACTACCAGGTATATTATACAGTATTTACTACTACGGTACGTAGTACGCTACTAATACTACTACCAGGCGCCTACTAGCTACTAGTAGTCGTAGCTACAGTACCAGGGTAGTATGTTACCAGTACCTGGTACCTGGTACCAGGTACTACTAGTACTTGACAGGAAAAGCACTGGCTTTTTGTCGTCACTGGTGGTACTGTAGTAGACTACGGTACCTGGTACTAGTAGTAGGTACTGTAGATAGTATTCATGCCTGTCATTAAAGGTTGAACATGATTATTAACTTGATTGTTTGGCGTGAAGCTATAGTTACGCCCCTCTTTGCCACTACACGCAAAACTAACCAGACAAGATTGTTTGATTGCAGATTACAATCTGGCGGGTTCATCTAGGCTTAAATAAACAGGCCAGAAGCGAATTCGATCAGATTCTGAAGACCTGGTTTCAAAGAACAAGGTTACAGTGTTCTTTAATTATTAGTTTTAACAAAATGCCTTCGCATCTCACACAATAGTTTGCCTACTACCGTACCAGTAGTATGGTACACTAGTAACCAAAGGCAACCAGAGTACCCTGGTAGGTTCACCTTAAACCACAGTAAAAAGTCAATGGAAACACAGATTGATCCATTCAGAGGTGAAGGTTGCCAATCTAATCGTCAAATGAGAAAAAATATCATTCCTCATCCGCAAACCGCAAAACCTGAATTATCAGCGCTCTAGTAGCCTCCCCACAATCCAATTCCAATTTCATACTGGCCCAATAGATCACTATGAACCGCACTCGGTAAGTTTAATTGCACAGCTTTGTTCGGCCTCACCTCAGTAAATGTATCCATTATCCATGGAGAATCTTCAATCTTCTCTGGTTAATCTCACCTTGCACCTCACGTTCTTAAATACCTATCAATAGCATGCAAGTAGACATAAATGCCGATGGCACTTTTCTTAATCTCTTGTCGTCACAACGCCAGTTACTGGCGCAGATTGCTCGAGAAGGCCGGGAATCTTCAGCAAAGACAACGAAACCGGATATTCCTCCAGCTGTAGACTTAGCGAATTGTTCCTTTCCTGAAATACGGAACAACGCTCATACTGCACTTGTGTCTCCTTATAATTCCAACTGTGAATCATCCACCAGGATCGAAGGGCTTGCCCTCTCAAAGCGATTTTCGCTGGGCTTTGGAGGAAGTGATATCAGGAACTTTCCGCCCGCTTCCGTTCCCAGCAACAATCATCCTTCCAAGGCCGACTTCACCTTTGGATGTGATTCCACGGTTTGTGACGATGGTCTTGCGTTTGGTTCTGAATATCACAAGCGAGACAAAATCAATTTTGACCTTGATCCTTTTTCGGTCCCAAAACGGCGTCGGCTCAGTGATGTTGGCCTGCTTTTTTTGGACGAGCTGCCGAGATCTAGTGCAACTCCTGATGAAAGACGCCTCTCTTTATCCTCGCTAGGGAACGATTCACTGGAACCGACTTCGTCCGTCGCATCCTTAGCGGATGACTTTGCCGAAAGCGAAGGCTTGCTTCACACGTTTGATCAAGCAGCTATAGAGTTTACCAACTCCCATTTTTTTCATTGTGTTCCTTCTTCGCATATGTTTCAAGCACGTTCAAGACCCACTTTTTCTGCACCTCAAGATACACGGAAAATGATGGTAGACTTGTCGGAGGCAATGGAAAGAACCCAGAAAAGTCAGCAGGATATTCACGATTGGGACAAAAAGATGGGTCTTAAACGATCCCATTCGAAAACGATGCGTCTCACCATGCGATCTAGAAAGAAGCTTCGAAATATGCTCAAGAAGCAGATCAATCAACTCACCCCAAAGAAGCGCTAGATTGTAAGCAAAGCAACCCCGTTGCAACTCACTCCTATAGCTAGAGGAAGGCCGTGTCGATTCCTAGAGAGGGAGAAAGGAAACAATAAATAAGTGATGTTTTGTTGTTGCTAAACTTCTACCTGCCCTCGTACTTGCGGGGCAACCCGTGAGGGGCGCTGCGTGAACGGTTCATACACCCTCTGAATGAGGCTCGAGGCTGTCCCTGGTCAGTGTCGTACGCATTTTTGCCAGTATGTACCTGGAAGCGGCAAAAATAGAATGACCCGATCGCGCTTTCAAGGACAGGTGGCCTTTTATGACCTTCGCTCTTCACCAGTAATCAGTAATAGTAGTGGATGAGCAATCAGGTTTTGCTGCACCAGTCAAATTAAGGTCCGTGTGCCCCGAATGTGCGCACTTAGGCAACCCCCATCAGCCAAGCTTCTTACCCTATTCCATTATGAAAATGAGTCTAAATACGAAGGCTCCTGTTCTTGTATTAAGTACTAGCTAGCAGTAAACAAGGATAGTTGCACCATACTACATAACGAGTATCAGGATTAATTGACAACAGCGCATTCCACCATGTTTTTTCAATCAAACTAGTCTAATAGTCGGGACCGAGCCCAGGATGCGACCACGGACTCTCGCGTGTGTCTAAGCCGTCTTTAGGTTTTGCTTGCTGACCTCCTTGTCCTTGCCCCGGGGGACTTCGTGGCGGCCCCTGGCCTTGTGGGGGATATTCCTGTTGAGGAGGATATCTTTGAGAAGGATGTCCCTGTTGAGGTGGGTATCCTCTCTGTTGCTGACCAGAGCCGCCCCACTGAGACTGAGGAGGTTTTCCAAGTGGTTGGTTCTGGCCTGGATGGGGATATGACGGATCTTGGCGAGGCTGGTACCCCTGGGGTGGATATCCACTTTGTGGGGGAGTTCCTGGCTGAGGGTAGCCGGGAGGAGGTCGTCGTGGAGGGCCTTGGCCTGGAGGGCCTTGTTGCTGTCCTGGTTGTGGTGGATACCCTCTAGGTGGATATCCTCCCGGAGGAGGGTATCCTCCTGGAGGAGAATATCCTGGCTGCTGAGGATACCCTGGCGGCGGCCCACTACCAGGAGGGCGGGGAGCACCTGGTTGCGGTGGTCTACCACCCAACGAATATGGAACCTGCTTTTCTTCGTTGCCTCCCTCAAAAAATGAACCCACAGAATTTTTGGTTCTCTCGAACAAACCTTTTTCGAATAGATACGCACATTTTATAAAAAAAAGTCAGAATGTACAAAAACAAACACAATCATACGATGAGTCCCTTCGTTCACTTACTTGAACTCGTTGTCGTCAAGGTTTGCGTTGCCTCTGCGGCCTGTCTAGCAACCGTGTCGCGAGCTTGTGCCGCCGTTTCTCGCGCCTTCTCTCCGAAGCCCAGAATATTCCTCCAAGCCCCACCCAAAGCTTCCTTTACAGGACTTTCTTGTTGTTGAACCAATTGTCCACTATTGGGCGGACGGGGCTGCCCTGGCATTCCAGGTGGACCCCCCGGTTGGCCATATTGACTGTATTGACCATACTGACCGTAGTAAGGATTCTGCTGGCCGGGCGGATAAGGATACTGCTGTTGACCAACCTGCTGCTGAGACGGCGGTGGTGGCTGCTGCCTTTGCTGTTGCGGAGGAATCTGTCCAGGTGGAGATCTACCTTGCATGTATTGAGGAGGGGGCTGGTTCTGCCCTGGGATAGGTGGAGCATTTTGTCCCGGTTGTTGCTGCTGTTGCTGTTGCTCCTGCTGCTGCTGTCCTGGAGGGCCTTGTTGATAAGGATTCTCTCCGGATTTCATTTGACTACCCTGGTTTTGTGGGGGTGCTCCCCATGCAGGTCGACGTGGCGGGGTAATGTTTTCTGGTGCCTCGTTGCTCTCCTTGAGTGACAAACCCCAGCCTTGCGTTTCAGGTGGCTGCTGTTGAGCTTGTTGTTGTTGAGGTTGTTGCTGAGACTGATTTTCCGATGATTGTTGCATTTGTTGAGGAGGCATTTGACTTTCGGTTGGTACGCCCCATCCAGTTGGTGATTGTTGCTTTTCTGGCTCCTTTCCAGCCTCGTTCTCTGGCATGCCCCATCCTCCTGCAGTCTGTGTCTGCCAATTAGAAGAATCGGGCTTTGGCGTGCCGTCAGATAGATCCTGATTAGTGTTTACCTGATCTGCTTCTTCCGACTGCTCAGACGGTTCGTTTACCCTCACTTCCTCAGCTACGGATGCATCCAAGCCAGAAGGAGGTAGTGTCGACTCAGCTGGATTACTATGAGGCTCGCTTTGAGGTGGAGCAAAAGTCTCTTCTTCACTTTCTTTTTCCTCGGGAGTGGGTCTCTCCCATGTCGTTGTGCCGTTAACAGCATTGAAGTAGTAGTACTGTCCAGAGGCTGGATCGAAATGCTCTGTCCATCCATCCGGAAGGGGTGGAAGATTCTCGCGGCTACCTTCGCTGGGAGTTTGCTCGGGCTGTTGCTCTTCTTCAGCTTGCTGCTGATGCTCTTGCAGCTGCTGCACTTGTTGGTGAGGCTCTCGCGGCTGCTGCATTTGTTGATGAGGATCCTGCTGCTGCAAGTGCTGCTGATATTGTTGTGGATCTCCGTACTGTTCCTGTTGATCTGGCCATTGCTGCTGAGGCTGAGAATACGAATAAGCAGTGCCACCGGCAGGTCCTCCCGGGGCAGAGGAAGATACCTCAGCCACCAGACCAACGAGAAGGGAGGCCGCAATGTATGCAACCGCTGATTTGTGAACTCTCATCTTCGCTCGATTCAACGCAGTAGGACGTCTCAAATGCTACGGTAATGGTTTTGGTTTATCCAGACAAGCACAAGAAAGTTGTATTATTTGATGCTGATATAAGACTCCTTGTTTTATCTGCTGTGGTAGGTCTAGTCTACTACATCATTCTATTGTAGTGGTACTATCTTTCATCATGATTTCCTGCTCTACCAAATCTGACACCTGGAGGTTTTCCCCTTGATTCTGGTCACGCACAACGAGCTGATAACCTTTTAAAAACTGACGTATTTAATGCTCGGGTGGTCATCAAACACCAAAAAGTAAAAATTTTGACGAATATGACAGAGCGCCTCTGTCGTTAGAGAAGTCAAACACTCTAGTCTACTCTAGTAAGCCTATGAAATAATTACAAGTAAAATACAAAATACTGTATTTATCGACTCTGCAAGAGTTCAAAGACCAACTCAATGTTGCTTCGTCCGACATCTTCGAAACACGCGGTCTTTGACACCTCTTCAAAATGCGATAAAATATATTTTTTCGATTTCTGTCGGAGTGCCAACGCCGAATGCAAATCGGCAGCATGAAAAATAGCAGCAGCATTCTCGACTGAAATGGATTGCAACATGCGCTTCTCGCACATAGTTTTGAGACGAGGTATGCAAAACAGATCTGCTGCTTCAAACAACTCCATTGCGCAATCGAACGGTATCTGCACTCGATCCGTGTACAGATATTCGAGAATGGCCAGGAAAATGTGATGCGAAACTTGCTCAATGCGAATGGTCGACAAACGAGACTCTCTCATTTCACCCAAGATCAAAGCTTTGAAGTAGGCAGATCTCATGAGCATCAATTTGTGGGCGTGAACAGGTTGTTCTTCCACGAGGAATGTAACGTCTGACAAGGTTTCGTTGTTGATGAGCTCTCGAAAGTCAGAAATAATTGTAGATTCTGGTACTTCGAAAGAAAGGTCGTAGACAGCAAAGTCGAATCTAATAAAGTCGTTCAAACGTTCCGAGCCATCGTATCCACCTTTCAGTAGAAAAGGGAGATCATTCATTCTTGTGAGTGAAAATTATTTTTGCGATGAACAATATCCGTTAAGAAACCATGATAGAGACTTACCAAAGATAAACATGGAATCATTGTACGATACAGCGACGTGACAGAAGCGGTGGCGAGGTTGATCCGGTCCAGATATTTTGACGGGTCTCCATTTTGCCGGAGCGGAAGGATTGGACGAAAGCTGTAACTCGTGTAGATCGTTCATGGCACTGCCACTTGACCCTCCGAAGCAATACATACTGTTGCCATGGACAACACTTACATGCGAATCCCGGGGAACTGTAGGAATAGTAGCAGTACAATCAATCACAATAATCAACAAATAAATGATGAGATCTGTGGTACATGTGGCGGAGGCCGGCAAACGACCCAGCTGGCAAACGACGAAAGAAAAATACAAACGCGCGCGCGCGCACACATACACGCAAGAACTCACTTGGTGGGGTACCCTCGGTCACGAGATTGGACCAGGTTTTGGTATCAAAGTCAAAAATATGAGCATCACTCAGGTGCCTCGTGCCATCGTGTCCTCCATAGCTGATCATTTTGTTTCTAAAAACCACACACGTAGCTCGGTAGCGAGCTCTCGGACGACGACCAGCCGCCGGGACCACAGTCCAGCGACTTTCCGCAAAGTCGTACTCGTTCAGGTCGGATTTGTAACTTCCATCGTATCCTCCGAATACGTACATACTCCCTCCGTAAACGACCGCGGCGTGTGAATGCCTTGGTGACGGCGGTCGGCCGTGCAAGGGTACAATTTCTCTCCACGTCATACTGGAAAAATCAAAGGCCCACAAGTCGGCCGTTCGTGCCGTACCATCAAATCCTCCGTGAATGTAAAAGGAATTACCGAATGCCACGGCAACGTGCCGATCTCGGGGTGATGGTGGTCCAGCCGAATTGGACGAGGGCAGTACCGGTGACCACCGTTTTTCGGCAAAAGAAAAGGCGTGAAAGGTATTGACACGGACCGTTCCATCGTATCCACCAAAAACGTACATGATTCCGTTCAACAGGGCCGCGGCATGGAGCGAACGTGCCGACGGAGCAGCTCCACCGGCGCCGCCTTGTGAGGTTTCCACGACAGACCAACCACTGCTGGCAGTACCGTCACCCGAAGGCGAACAGGGATGGTAGAGATCTTCGGATTCCGTAGCATGTTCCGGTGCATTCTGGGGAGGTTCGGGCTGAATGAATATATTATTGATGTTGTTGTTGTTGTTGGGAGGTGCTGCCACATTGATATTCAAGGCTTGTTGAGGTTGTTGCTGTCCAACTTCGGCATGCATCACAGCACCTTGTTGTGGAACTTCCATACTATTATTATTATGTTGTTGGTGTTGATGATGATGTTGTTGTTGGTTGTGCTGGTTACTAGTATCATCGCGATTATTATTTGAAATACTACTACCCGCACGTCCCATCACCGGAGGAAGATGCGCCAATTGTCGCAGCATACTCTGATGGTTGTGAGATGCAGTCGATAAACCATTATTTGGTGGATGATTTGGATTCAACGTGATACTGGTTGGAACAGAAGCTGAAACAACAGCAACAGGAGCAGCAGAAGCAGACGAAGCAGAAGCAACTGCTGCTGGTGGTGGTCGGATACTATTATTCATTATAGTAGTAGTACTGGTAGTATTGGTAGTAGTATTGTTGGGTGCTCGTGAGGCATTGATTGTTGGCGACACCATCATGGAATTCACAGCACTAGTTGTAGCTGTACTAGACATTTCTACTTGAGCAGGAGCAACCGCGTATTCCATAGCAGGTGCTTCTGTATCATTCTGCTGCTGATGGTGGTTCATGATACCATTGTTGTTGTTGTTGTTGTTGTTGCTGTTGTTCTCGTTACTATTGTTGCCTCCCTCTGTCGATCCATCATTACCATTTTCGTCACGAAAATTTCCTTCGTGGTCCATTGTGATTTAATTTATTCTGTCTTTCCCACGAGTGTGATGTGAACGAACTACAGGAGACGGATAACTTGTTACTTGCTTGTTACAATACTTGCTTGTCAATTGACTGTCAGAGCAGATAATGAAGTCGGAACTGTGCAGTGCACGTCATCAACACTCGGAAGTGGTTCCTGATGTATGGTACGCACTAGCTAGCGAGTATGCAATCGTTGCAGTTTGCAATTGTTCTATTATTATTTTTTATTAGACCTGCTACCACTAGTAGTAGCTAGACTACTACGATAATATTGATGCCCTCCTAATCGTTTGCAGCAAATCACTCCACAGCAAGTTCTAAAATGGCTAACTCTTTGTACCTATGGAAAAGAAGAAATTGGTCCCAATGACAGGCCAACACACTGGAGAGTCGATACTAT
>Ga0100402_1000197_pt1 | contig 73299 bp, 56 predicted proteins | sample CryGeyme20150102_FD_80419 | JGI IMG/M metagenome (GOLD analysis project Ga0100402, IMG submission 80419) | Groundwater microbial communities from Crystal Geyser aquifers in Utah, USA - Crystal Geyser metaG 2015-0102 | ecosystem: Environmental > Aquatic > Deep subsurface > Groundwater | place... | reverse complement strand
TCCGGCTTCCGCCGTCTCTCGCGTCTCGCTTCCGACTAGTTCGATTCCCTAGCTCGACCATAACTAATTAAAAAGAGCACGCTGAAAGCGTACTCTTTTTAATTAGTAGTCCCTAGGGGAATCGAACCCCTGTTACCAGGATGAAAACCTGACGTCCTAACCACTAGACGAAGGGACCATTTTTTTAAATAAAAATTAAGAAAAAAAACAGGGAAAGCTCCCTTTCCTTAATTACAGAAACATTTTAACTAGTTTAGAAAAGTTTGTCAATGTGCTATAATTGATTAGTTGAATTAGGTTTTAATAACTAAAAAATCAATTCCAAAAACTAAATTATTTGCAATTTATGAAAAATAAAGAATTAAAAATTGGTCTCGCTCTTGGTTCCGGCGGTTTTCGTGGTCTAGCTCATATTGGCGTTTTAAAAGTTTTAGAAGAAAATGGCATTAAAATAAGTTATTTAAGTGGTTCTAGTATTGGTGGCTTAGTCGCAGCTTATTACGCCTTTTTAAAAGACGCTAAACAACTTGAAAAAGAAGTTGAAGCTTGGCCGATTAATAGTTTATACAAATTTATTGATTTGAGTTGGACTAGTGGAATAATTACTGGCAATAAATTTGATTCCTTTTTAAATAAAAGGTTTGGTGATTTAAATTTTTCAAAAACAAAAATACCTTTAAAAATTGTGGCGACTAATTTACTTGATGGACGGGAAGTGGTTTTATCTTCCGGTAAATTAACTGATGCGATTAGAGCAACAATTTCCGTCCCCTTGATGTTTCGTCCCCGCAAAATTGGTACTAAACTTTTAGTCGACGGTGCTTTAAGTTCGCCGGTTCCGATAAATACGATTAAGGAAATGGGAGCGGATATTTTTATTGGTGTTAATCTCTATCATAAGAATGAATTTATTGAAAAAAAATTTACTATGTCCCAAGTTGCTCTCAGAAGCACTAGAATTGTTTTATATAATTTAGCTAACATTGATGTTCGTCAAGCACATATAACTATTAGACCTGACACATCCGCAATTATAACTAACGCAAGTTTGAAAAAATACAATTTTGAGACTGTTAAGAAATTAATTAAAATTGGAGAAGATAGTGCTCGTCGAGCTCTACCGAAAATTAAAGAATTGTTAAATAAAAATACGAAATAGTTTTATGAAGTATCGTCTTTACACAACTTCACATAAAGCTTGGGACGGAATGTTTAAAGCGATTGGGTTAGCTACTAAAACAATATATTTGGAAATGTATATTTTATTAGATGATGTTAAGGCAACTCATGATTTTCTTGGACTATTACAAGAAAAGGCTAGGGCCGGCTTAGAAATTGTTATTATTGCTGACGCTTATGGTAGCTCAACTTTATCACAAAAAAAAATTGAAGATTTAAGGACATCCGGAATAGAATTTTTTTATTTTAGTTCTTTATTTAGAAGAACTCATCGTAAACTTTTAATTATTGATCAGAATATTGCCTTTTTAGGTGGAGTTAATATTAATGAAAAAATTAGGGGTTGGCACGATTTACAGATTAAGATTTCGGGCAGAGTCGTTAAATCACTGCTTAGATCATTCGCCTATATTTATAAAATAGTTGGCGGTAAAAAAGAAAATATTTTAGCTTATAGTCGAATACCTCTAAAGCAAAAAGTAAAAGCTTTAATACTTGATAGCTTTTCTACTAAAAGTTCTAAACGTAAGTTAAATGACCATTATTTAAAAGTTATTTTTGAAGCCAAAGAAAGCATTAAGATTGTTAGCCCCTATCTTTTGCCACCCAGAAGATTATTAGCCGCACTTCATAGTGCTATTAGTCGCGGCGTTAAGGTTAAAATTATTATTCCTCAAGATACAGATATAAAAATTTTAAATAAAGTTAATTATTTAAATGCCTATCGCTTATCAGCTTTTGGCGTGAAGATTTATTTAAGTAAAGAGATGAATCACGCTAAAGTTCTTTTAATTGATGATAATAAGGGTTTGATTGGTTCACAAAATTTAGACATTTTATCTTTTAATTTTAATATTGAGGCGGGAGTATTTTTTGAACAGAAACAATTAGTTCTTGATCTTAAAAAGGTAATTGATAAATGGATTCAGGAAGCAAATCTTTTTAATAAGGAAATGTCAAAACCAAGTTTTACCGAGAAAGCTTTAATTTATATTCTTAAAATTTTTTACCCAATCTTCTTTTAAATCGTTCTTTTTAACATCCCTTGATTTTTATTTGAACTTAGCGTATAATAATTCTAATTAATTTCATAACATTCATTACTTATGGCGGCTGAATTCATTAAGATTAAAGGAGCAAGAACTAATAACTTAAAAAATGTTTCTCTAGACATACCTCGTAATAAATTAATAGTCATAACGGGTTTATCTGGCTCAGGTAAATCTTCTTTGGCTTTTGATACAATTTATGCCGAGGGTCAAAGACGCTATGTTGAATCGCTCTCTTCTTATGCACGTCAATTTGTCGGTTTAATGGATAAACCAGACGTTGATTTAATTGAAGGCTTGTCTCCGGCTATTTCTATTGATCAAAGAACTATTTCCCATAACCCTCGCTCAACCGTTGGGACAACGGCTGAGATTTATGATTATTTTCGTTTACTATATGCCAGAACCGGTCTACCTATTTGTCCTGATTGCGGTAAAAAAATGGAAAAAATTTCCGAGGAAACAATTATTGAAAAGAAAGTTAAGGGTAGAAAAATAAAATTCTCCCAAGTAGAAAGATTTTTTTCTTGTACTGATTGTCACAAACGTTTAGCGGAACTTGAGCCTCGTGATTTTTCTTTTAACTCGGCTCATGGAGCTTGCTCAGCTTGTTGTGGTTTGGGAGAAAAATTAGAAATCGCGCCCGATTTGGTATTCAATAATAATTTAAGCATTCTTGAGGGAGCGATTAAACCAATTGCCCACGTTAATGTTAAGGGTAGTTTATTAATTGCTGAACTTGAAAAATTAGCAGAGCGTCATTCATTTAGTTTGAGAAGCTCTCTTCGGGACTTAAGTTCCCAAGAAAAAAAAATATTACTTTTTGGGGATGAAGAGTTTCCGGGAATCGTTAAGTGTTTAGAGAAAAAATATCAAGAAACAAAATCAACTTTAATAAAAACAGAAATTGAGAAGGTCATGCACGCTTCTTTGTGTGCTGTTTGTGAGGGTAGGCGTTTAAAACCTGAATCCTTAGCTATTAAAATTAATGATTTATCAATTATTGATTTAAGTGATAAAAGCATTCTTGAATTAACTAAACTATTTCCAATTTGGTTGAAAAATCCTGCCAGTTTTAATGGCGAGTTTCTAATCGTTGAGCCAATTATTAAAGAAGTTTTGAAAAATTTAGAATTTTTAAATAATGTTGGCTTGTCTTATATAACTTTATCGCGCTCAGCCGCTAGTCTTTCTGGTGGTGAAGCCCAAAGAATTCGTTTAGCTTCGCAGGTTGGGTCCTCTTTAAGCGGGGTTCTTTATGTTTTAGATGAACCATCAATCGGCTTACATCAACGGGATAATGATAAATTAATTAAGACTTTAAAAAATCTACGCGACAATGGCAATACTGTCATTGTTGTTGAGCATGATTCTTCAATGATGTTAGCAGCTGATTATTTAATTGATGTTGGTCCAGGAGCAGGAGAGCATGGTGGTGAGATAATTTTTACCGGCTTACCGGAAGATATTAAAAAAGATTCGAAGTCTTTAACCGGGGCTTATTTATCTGGTGCTAAAGAAATAAAAGCCCCGACTAAATATCGCTTAGGAAGTGGAGAGTCTATTAAAATAAAAGGAGCAAAGGAAAATAATTTGAAAAATATTGATGTGGAAATTCCGCTTGGGAAATTAGTGGCGATTACGGGAGTTTCTGGATCCGGAAAATCTACTTTGATGAATGAAATTTTAGCTAAAGCTTTGAATAAGAAGTTTTATCGCGCTAAAGCCGAACCCGGAAGACATAGTTCAATTAGTGGTTTAGAAAATATTAATAAAGTAATTGATATTGATCAATCGCCGATCGGAAAAACTCCGCGCTCTAATCCCGCAACTTATACCGGAATTTTTTCTTTTGTTCGTGATCTTTACGCTTCTTTGCCAGAAGCAAGAGTTAAGGGTTTTGGTCCGGGCCATTTTTCTTTTAATGTTCCTGGCGGTCGTTGTGAAAATTGTTCGGGCGACGGTTCAATTAAAGTTGAGATGCAATTTTTAGCTGATGTTTATTTGAAATGTGAACTTTGTGATGGTCAAAAATTTAAACCAGAAATTTTAGCGATAAAATACAAGGAAAAAAATATTTTTGAAGTTTTAGAGATGACGGTGAGCGAGGCGGAACTTTTCTTTAACGATCATCCGCAAATAAGTCAAAAATTAAAAACTTTAAACGAAGTTGGTCTTGGTTATATTAAGCTTGGTCAGAGCGCCACAACTTTTTCTGGTGGTGAGGCTCAAAGAATAAAATTAGCGACCGAATTATCAAGACGCTCAACTGGAAAAACTTTGTACATTCTTGACGAGCCAACCACTGGTTTGCATTTTGAAGATATTGAACGCTTGCTTAAAGTTTTAAATATGCTAGTTGATTGTGGTAATACAGTTTTGATTATTGAACATAATTTAGAAGTTATTCGCTCGGTTGATTGGATTATTGATTTAGGGCCAGATGGCGGAGAAGGGGGCGGAGAAATTGTTGCCGTCGGCAATCCCAAGGAAGTCGCTCGGGAAAAGAAAAGTTTTACGGGGAAGTATTTAAGGGAGATGGTTTAGTGGGGATGTTTAAAGTAAAAAAAAGTAATAAAAAAGGAAGTCGTTTTGACTTCCTACTTTTTTATTATTCCTCAAATTTTACTTCAAGACTATGATAGTCCCAGGGCATATTGAGTAATCTTTCAAAGCGCAAGACCACAAAATGTAAGTGGTCACGATCGGTGTATCCAGTTTTACCAACGAGGGCGATTGGTTGTCCTTTCTTAACAAAATCATAAAGCTTTAGGCCTTTATTGGCTACAGAATTTTTTGCCAAGTGACAGTACTGAGAATACTCGCCAAACTTTGTTTCTTAAATTCTATTCCAAATCTTAATTAATTTTAACAAAAAATAAGTTTTAGACAAGGCATAAAATTTTTTCACTTATTTCATTCTATATTAGCAAGCGAGATCTTTAGAAAAGTTAAGCTTTTAGTCGCCAGCCAACTTGTCCGCCGTAGCTTTAGCGAAGGCGGATATCTTACTTAGTTAATGAGGAGCAGGGGTTTATTTCTGAGCGAATGGGATTTTTTCATAAAAATCCCTAGCGGACCTTCTCAGCTCACTTCGTTCGTGAGCAGGTCAAGAGAAATAAGACCCCTGTCCGAATCAGGATAAGGGAGATAAAAGTTTTGGGAATTGGTCTTTTTATTTACACAAAATTAACAAGAAATTAATTTTAATATTTCTTTGAAAACTTTTTTATCGTCAGCAGCTTTATTTATTTCAAAAAAATAATCAGCTTCATTTTTATTTGGCTCCTCAAACCTAATTGATTGTTTGTTTAAAAGTAAATCTTTAAAATTTTTAGAATGATATAGACATTTTTTAGATCTTTTACTGTTTTCTATTCTCTCTAATAAAGTTTTTTCCGCTAAATTAAAATAAACCATTATTACTCTGCGTTTATTTTTTTTAGATAAAGTAACCAAGCCTTTTCTTAGGTTTTTAGTAGAGTTTGCACTTGTAGAAATGATTAATAAATTTGTTTTGAAAGCGGCTTCAAAAATAGTATGAGCAATTTGTTTTTTTAAAAAGAAAGCGGGGGCTAGCTCGTTAGAATTATTTAAAAAATCTCCATTATATAGATTGCCATAATTATCTTTTAAAAATTCCGCAATTTCATCGGTGTCTATTAAACAATTGGTTTTTATTTTTTTAGCCAAGCTCTTTCCAAAAGTTGTTTTACCAGAATGAGTTTTGCCAACGGTCATAATTAGATACTTCATACAATTAATTTAATAATTTTATTCTAAGTTTAACATATTCCTTCACAAACTCCCCAACAACTTAAGTTCAAGCTTCTTTGTTTCCGTATTAAGTAGGGCAAAAGTCGCTTGATAATAAACTCCGCCCAGTGTTCCCGGATTAGCAACTAAAGTCTCGCCATTCTTTTCAAGCCAAGGCTTGTGAGTGTGTCCATAGAAGACGAAATCCAGATTATACTCAATTAATTTCTTAATTTTTTCCGGTTCATGAACGAAGGCGATTTTTAAGCCGTCGATAATTTCTTGGCCAATTTCCCCGTAATATTTAATATTTTGATATTTTTTTAACTCGCTTGCCTCGTATAAACAAGCATTACCTCTAACTAAAAAAATCTCTCCCAAAAAACTAAGGGCGAGATATTTTATCGTTTCAATTTTACAAACATCACCCAGACAAATTATTTTTTCTATTTTATTTTCCAGGCTCCAGTTGATAAATTTTTTTAGATTATCTAAATTGTCGTGGCTGTCGGAAATTATTGCGATTAACATTTTCTATTTTCTAATTTATTTTCTCCCTCTCAACTTTATTTCATAAGCCATTTGTTCAAGCTTGCGTAAATGTCCCCTGGCTTGGTCGTATTTTGTTCGTAAATAGCTAGTCATATCAAAGTCAGCTAAATCTTCCATAATTACTTCGGCTTTTTTCTTAACCTTAGCAACAACGGCAAATCTTCCTTGGGCCGCTTGATTGGTCGCATAGCGAACAAGTTCGCCAATCATATCACAAACTCCGCCAAGATAGGCCTCATAGTCAAAATTTAAACCTTTAACTTCCTCAATTTTTTTATCCTTGATAATTAAGAAAAAAGTTTTTGCCTCCATATATTCCTCAGCTGCTGCTTTAAAAGCTCCTTCTTTATTTAAGCGATTAGGGCTAAATTTTTTTTCTAGCGCCAAAAAATCTGCTTCCATTTCTTTTAAATTGCTTTCCGCTTTTTTGAAATCAGATTTTTGGAGCGCAAAAATTGTTTTCTTAGCCTCAAACAAAATATTATTAGAAGCACTAATTATTTGACGTCTTTCGGAATTAGCTTCTTGGTAAGAAGTTTTTAATCCAGCCAGAAATTTTTGATTAAACATTTTTTTATTTTTAATTTTCTATAAAATTTTAAGCCTAAACCTAAACCTAAACCTAAACAACTCTAAAAATTTCCTCTAAACTTGTTTCTCCGTTTAGCGCTTTAAGAATTCCGTCTTGAAGCATCGGAACGGTTCCGTCTTCAATCGCCGCCGCCTCTATTTCAAAATCAGTAATACCGACTTGTTGTATAACTTTCTTTACATTAGCCGTCATTTCTATTGCCTCATATAATCCAAGTCGTCCCTTATAACCAATTTGTCCGCATTCATTACAACCAACAGCTTCATAAAAAATCATTTCTTCTGGTAAGCTAATTGCTTTGTTTTTTATAGTTTTAAATAAGTCACGAATTTTTGTTTCTTCTTCTAGATTAGATGCTCTTTTCTTTTTGCAGTGGGGACAAAGCCGACGGACTAAACGTTGTCCAATAGCGAATTCAATTGAGTTTGCAAGAGCTTGTCTTTCTAGCCCTAAACCAGCGAAACGAGAAATTGCTCCGGCGGCACTATTAGCGTGAATAGTTGAAAGAACCAGGTGGCCGGTTAAGGCGGCTTCAATTGAAATTTTTGCCGTTTCCGAATCACGAATTTCGCCAATCATCATGATGTTTGGATTCTGACGCAGCAGTGATCGCATAGCGGAAATAAAAGTATAACCTTTAGCTTCATCAATTTGCGTTTGCATTATGCCTGGCAATTGATATTCGATTGGATCTTCAACAGTAATAATTTTAACGTCAGGTTTGTTTAAACGATTTAGCATCGCATATAAGGTTGTCGTTTTTCCACTACCAGTTGGACCAGTTGTTATAATGATGCCTTTAGTTTTTTTCAGAGCTCGTTCCATTGCTTCGGCGGCAACCGAAGTTATACCAAGTTTGGCTGTCTCAAGGTTAGCGGCAGAACTTGAAAGTAAACGGATAACAATAGTTTCACCAAAACCGCCAGAGATAATTGATAAACGACAATCAATTTTTTCTTCTGGCGTATAAATTCTAAAACGACCATCAAAAGTTGCTTTTTTAACATTAGTTTCAGCTCCAGCTAAAATTTTAACCTCTGCTAAAAGAGGGAGATAACTTGTTTTTGGTAAATCAAATATGTCGTGTAAGACTCCGTCAATTCTAAACCTTATTTTCACTGAACTTTCCGTGGGCTCGATATGTATATCTCCAGCTAAAGAAGTGAGACCTAATGACAAAACTAAGTTTATTAATTTATCACTCGGGGTGTCTTTTGCTATAGCGGCTATTTTTGTAATATCAGTGACCATTTCTTTAGCCATCAACATTTCTTCGGCACTTAATTTAACGCCGCGACCCATGGTCTGTGAAATAACTATATCGTATAATTCATTAATATAATCAAAATTACCAGTTACCCGATAAACTTCTTCTAAGGAAGTTATTCCGTCTAAAACTTTTAACATTCCGTCTTGAAGCATGGTAATCATTCCATCTTCAATCGCTTGTTGTAGAATTTTAAAAGCTGGGACAGTATCAATTGTTAATTGTTTTATTTTTTCATTCATTGTAAAAACTTCGTAAATTCCGGTACGTCCTTTATAACCGATGAAACCGCAAGCTTCACAACCTTCGCCGACTTTATAAATTGTTGGCAGATGGGCGGGAAGGCTAATGTTTGATTTTGGTGAGATGACTGCTAAAATTTTATTTATTTGTTCACTTTCATCGCTTAAGAGCACATGCTCTTTACGACAATTAGGACAAAGCTTTCTTATTAGACGTTGTCCGATAACAATATTAATTGCGGGAACGAGAAAATACGGCTTAACCCCAATATCGGTTAAACGGGGAATTACACCGGCAGCATCATTTGTATGTAGAGTTGATAAAACTAGATGACCAGTTAAAGAAGCGCGAATAGCAATTTCAGCGGTTTCTAAATCACGAATTTCGCCAACCATAACAATGTTTGGGTCTTGTCGTAAAATTGAACGCAAACCGTCAGAAAAACTATAACCATTTTTTTCATCAACTTGACTTTGATTAATTCCTTTAAGTTGATATTCAATTGGATCTTCAAGGGTGACAATTTTTTTTCCTGGCTGATTTAATTTACTTAAAATTGTATATAAAGTCGTGGTTTTACCGCTACCAGTTGGTCCGGTCGTTAAAATCAAACCATTTGGTTTTTCTATTTCTCTTTTTAAAATTGGTTGCAATTCAGGGCGCAAACCAAGAGCTTCAAAGTCCATGGTTGTTGCTTCAGAATCGAGAACACGCATAACAACGCTTTCGCCGTAAGCGGTTGGTAAAAAGGAAGCGCGAACATCGAGATGTTTATCTTTAAGATAGATTGAAAATCTTCCTTCTTGGGGTTTATCATTAACATTTATTTTAACCTCCGAAAGAATCTTTAAACGAGAAATTATTTTTTCCCATTCATCTTTTTTAATTGTAGCCGCGTCTTGTAAAACGCCATCAAGACGCAAACGAACATTAACAGTATTTTCTTCGGCTTCAATATGAACATCACTGGCCCGAAGCTTTAAGGCTGTTGCCAAAATTAAAGTAATAACATCACTGATGTTAACATTATTTATTGTTTCATTTAAACTTTTGTAACTAGAAATAGTTTCTTTAAATTTTTCTAGATTTTTTTCACTTATTTCTACGCCACTACTATATTTTTTTATTTTTGGTAAAGTTTTATAGGCTTCAAGACCAATATTTAAGCTCGTTGGGGAAATTATATAAATTCGTGATTGGCAAAAATACTGTTTTTCTAAGCGAGCCACAACTTCTCTTATTTTTTCACTTGGTTGCAGGCAGGCAAGTCGAATATTGTCTCCATCATAAAAGAAACAGAGCCCTTCTATTTTTCGAGCTTCTTCTTCTTCAATTAATGATAGAGCTTCGGGACTAATAGGAAAGTTATTAAGACTTATATAGCTAAGATTAAGATCGTCAGCCTTTTGTTTGGCTTTTTTCTCAATTTCTTTAAGCTTAATTTCTTTTTGTTTGCTCGCAAAAAGACCAGTAACGCTTTCTTCGTCGTTATTTGGGTTTATTAAGTTCTGGATTGAAGCCAAATCACTCATAAGCTAATTTAATATTTATCATTTTTCATCAGGAAAAACTATTTCTTAAGCAATCTTTCTAATTTTGCTAGAGCTCCACCCTTTTCTTTTAAGTGGAAAAATAATCCAGTCCAAGCACTAATTTGAAAAGTTGAAAGCACTGCACCGAAGAAAATTGTTAAAGCAATGCCTATATAAGTTATCGTCCAGGTTAGCCAAAGAGCATTAATTACTAGACCGGTAATAAATAATGGTAAAAGAATAATTGAAGCACTAAGAGCAAAAGCTAAAGCCGCGACAAACGAAATAAGGAAAAGAATTACTGCCATTTCCAAGCTAATTAACCAATTTTTTCTAAATAATTCATAAGCCTTTTCTATTGATTTAAAAACTCCGAGTCCTTCAAATATTTGATAATTAATTGCGTATTTCATCATCAAAGAGAAACCAGTGACAAAAGGGACAAATAGAACAAAAAGGATAATATAGATAAGGGCTAAGCCGGAAAAATCTTTAATTGCTAATAGTAAAAGAGGAATGCTAATGATAAAGAATGAAAAGATTATTGTAAATTTGATTAAGATATTCATCACTAAGACTTGCCAGAAATTTTTATGGCCAACAGTCAAATTTTCACGGTAGCTAATTGATTTGGTTTTTTGCTTACCTTTTAAAATCTTTTTTAAAGCATTGATTAAAGCTCCCTGAGAACTAATGCTTAACCAGATAAAACAGAAAAATAATAAGCCTGTTAGTAATATTAAGGTTAAAGCATTTAAGATATTCCAAATATCACTTGTAATTAAAGTGATTAAGCCATTAGCAAAATTAACCATTAGCTCTAAGACGGCTAGAATTTTTTCAAGCTGGAGGTAAGAACTGTCAATTAAATTTTTGCCAAAACCTTGGCTTAAGAGATTATATTCCCAAGAACCACCAGCAGCAGTTAGGGCAGCAAACAAGCCAAATAGCCAAAGATATTTATACTTTAGTGTAATTTTCAGGGCCTGTTTTAAAATAACACGATAAGAAAACATAGTTTTTAAAAATTATATTTATAAATTGAAAAATATTTAAAAGTCTGTTATCATTATAGCATAAATAATTTAGCTTGCCACTGATAACGGGGGTTTTCTTGTTTCTTTGGTTTTTTCTTGTTTTTTTATGACATTTTTGGAGAAGTTAAAACATAATATTGCCTCAGAACTTAATTTGAATGAAAATTTATTTATTTATCCCCAAGAAAGTCATTTGGGTGATTTAAGTTTTCCTTGTTTTATTTTAGCACAAGAAAAAAAAGTAAAGCCCTTAGAACTTGCTCTTAGCTTAGCTCAAAGGGCTCAGAATAATGAAAGTTTTAAGGAAATATTTTCAAAAATTGAAGCGGCCGGACCTTACTTAAATTTCTTTATTAAAAATAGTTATTTAGCTCCTTTCGTTCTAGCTGATATTAAAAAGGAAAAGTATAATTATGGTTTTTTAAAAAAAGTTGAAGCCAAAACAATAATGATAGAATATTCTAATGGCAATACTCATAAAGAATATCATGTGGGTCATCTACGAAACATTAGTTATGGTGAGGCGGTTAAAAATTTATTAATTACTCAAGGAAATAAAGTTATCCCAGTTTCCTATATTAATGATTTTGGTATTCATGTTGCTAAAACTATTTGGAATTGGCGACTTAATCCCGTTTATGAGGAGCGCCCAGAAGCAAAAGGCTTTTTGTTGGGAAAATGTTATTCTGAAGCAAGTAAAAAATTAAGTGATAAACCAGAACTTAAAGAGGAAGTCGCCGAAGTGATGAAAAATATTGAAAAGCGTTCTGGGGCTGACTACGAATTATGGCAAAAAACTAGAGCTTGGAGTATAAATTATTTTAATGATATTTACACCGAGCTTGGTATTAAATTTTCTAAAATTTTTTACGAAAGCGAGGTTATTGCTGAGGGGTTGAAGATAGTTGAGCGTTTACTAGAACAGGGAATTTTACAACCAAGCCAAGGGGCAATAATTGCGGATTTAAATGCTTATGATTTAGGGGTTTTACCAATCATAAGGTCTGATGGAACAGCTCTTTATCCGGTCGCCGATTTAGCCCTGGCTTCAGAGAAATTTAAGCAATATAATTTAAACTCCTCTATTTATGTGGTTGATGTTAGACAGGGTCAATATTTTAAACAATTATTTAAAGTTTTAGAATTAGCTGGTTATAAGCAACCTTTAATTCATCTTTCTTATGATTTTGTGACTTTACCAGAGGGGATGATGGCCTCAAGAACGGGAAATGTTATAACTTATGAGGATTTAAAAAATAAATTAGTTGAAAAACTTTTAGCAGAAACTACTAGTCGCCATAAAAACTGGACTCCGTCACGAACGGAAAAAATTTCTAGGTCTTTAGCTATTTCAACTATTAAATTTGAAATGTTAAAAGTTGGGGCAGAAAAAACAATAACCTTTAACCTTAATGAAGCTTCAAGATCAGAAGGTTTTACCGCCTGTTATGTTCTTTATGGTTATGCTCGGTTGCGTAGCATTATTAGGAAGAGTGGTTTTAGTTTTTCTTTAAGCATGCCTAAACTTTCACTTTTAGATGATCCAAGAGAAAAAGAAATTTTACTTAAAATTGCTAAATACCCAGAACTTTTGCAAACGGCCACGGAAAAATATAATCCCGCTGATTTAATTAAATATTTATTTGAACTAGTGCAGATGTTTAATGATTATTATCACAATTGCAATATTTTAAAGGCTGATAAAGATCTTAAACTGGCGCGCTTGAGTCTTTTAAAACATTTATCACAAGTTTTAATTAATGGATTTAAGGTTATTGGACTTGAGCCTTTAGAAGAAATGTAATTTATAATTTTATGACCAAAGATAAAAAAGAAAACTCTCAAAAAAAAGATGGCGATGATAAATTTGCGAAATTAGTTTCTTTATGTAAAAGAAGGGGTTTTGTTTTTCCATCTTCGGAAATTTACGAAGGCTTTACCGCGGTTTATGACTACGGCCCTTATGGCGTTGAGCTGGCTAATAATATTAAAAAACTTTGGTGGAAAGAAATGACTCAATTAAGAGATGATGTCGTTGGTCTTGATTCAGCAATTTTTATGAGTCCAAAAATTTGGGAGGCTTCCGGCCATGTTAAAGGCTTTTCCGACCCTTTAACTGAGTGTAAAAAATGTCATGCTCGTTTGCGCCTTGATACTTTGTTAGAAGATGCTGGAATTTTTGCTGATGAAAAAATGACTGAAGACGAAATTAATAAAATTTTTGAAAATAATAAAGATAAAATTAAATGTCCGACTTGCGGCGCCAAAGATTTTACTCCTGGTAAGAAATTTAATTTATTAGTCCAATCAAATTTAGGAAATTTTACTAGTGACTGGACTAAGGAGCCGACTTATTTACGAGGCGAAACTTGCCAAGGAATTTATGTTAACTACAAAAATATTGTTGATTCAAGCCGAGTAAAAATTCCTTTTGGTGTGGCTCAAATCGGCAAGGCTTTTAGAAATGAAATTACGGCACGCCAATTTATTTTTAGAACTCGTGAGTTTGAACAAATGGAGATGCAATATTTTATTAAACCAGGAGATGATGAGAAATTTTTTAACGAGTGGAAACAGTTGCGTTATGATTTTTATTTAAAGCTCGGTTTTCTTCCGGAAAATTTACGCTGGCATCAACATGAAAATTTAGTTTTCTACGCTAAGGCGGCTTATGATATAGAATTTAATTTCCCTTTTGGCTTTAAAGAGATGGAAGGAATTCATGCTCGCGGCGATTATGATTTAAGTCAGCACGCAAAATTTTCTAGTCAAGATTTAAATTATCTTGACCCGCAAACAAACGAACGCTTTGTTCCTCACATTGTTGAAACCTCTGCTGGTGTTGGTCGGATTTTTTTAGCCGCTTTAAGTAATGCTTATCGTGAGGAAGTAAATGAGGGCGGGGAGCCAAGAGTCGTTTTAAGTTTAAAACCTAGTTTAGCACCGATAAAAGTTGCAGTTTTTCCTTTGTTAAAAAATAAACCAGAATTAGTTGCTAAAGCCAGAGAGATTTTTGATATTTTAAAACAAAAATGGAAATGTGAGTTCGATGATAATGGAAATATTGGTAAGCGCTATCGTCGACAAGATGAAATCGGAACTCCATATTGTTTAACAATTGATTTTGATACACTTGAAAATTCAGAGATAACTTTAAGAGACAGAGAGACGATGGAGCAGAAGAAATTTTCTCTTGAAAACTTATTAACTTACTTACATCAAGAGCTCGATTAAATTAAAAATTAAAAATTAAAACTGAAATTAAAAATTGGTTTTCTTTTTTCACTTCCAATTTTATTTGAGATTGATTTTTTTAAAAAAACTATTGCTATAAATTTTAACTAGTTGTATAATATAGAGGTGGATAATTTATTTTCTTTTTTATAAAAATTTTGGTTTAAAAAAATAAATTTGTTGCACAAATTTTAATTAAAATAAATCTTTGAAAAATAAGATTAAAGAGAGGAGGTGAAACAACTATGAAAAAAATCGCAAAAAAAGCTGCTCCTAAGAAGGCTGCTAAAAAAGTAGTAAAAAAAGCTGCTCCTAAGAAAACTGTGAAAAAGGCTGTTAAAAAAGTAGTAAAAAAAGCCGCTCCTAAGAAGGCCGCTCCTAAGAAAGCCGTTAAAAAGGCTGTAAAAAAGGTGGCTAAGAAAAAGAAATAATAAATTTTGTTAACTTGATTAATCAAATTTATTAATTTGAAAATTATGCAAAGACTGCGCCGTTTGACGGGGCAGTTTTTGTTTTTGGGGATTTTAAAATTTTATCTTTTCTTGAACTCAGTTTTGTTATGATTTTTTTGTGTTGGGACGGGAAAAATAAGTGATCTATTTTTATGAAATTATTAAAAGATGAAAAACAGAAAAACAATCAAATAAGTTTTTTTAAAAAATTTGTTTTAAAGATATTTTTATTTTTTTTAGCTTTGGGTTTTTTAATTTTATCTTTTTTATTTTTTTCTAGCCTCTTAATTAATAAAAATTTTCCGGCAGTAATCTTCTTTGATGTCGGTCAGGGCGATGCTATTCTTTTACGAAATATCGGTGGTAAAAATATTTTAATTGATGGCGGGCCGGATAATTTAGTAATTAAAAAATTAGGAAAATTTTTACCATATTTTTCTCGGCGCCTCGATCTCGTTGTCCTTAGTCATTATCATGATGATCATGCCCTTGGTTTAATTGAAAGTATGGTTCGTTATAAAATAAGAACTTTGATTTTAGCGCAAGGCGCAAAAAATGGTGCGATTCAAGATTTATTACTTAGTCTATCAGCTGAAAGTAAGCGAGGGACTGAGGTGAAGAGAGGGATTGAAACGAAGAGAGGGGCTGAGACAGGGGTTATTTATATTGATACTTGGGCTGAATATAGCTTAGGATCTTGTGATTTATTTTTTTTAAATCCTCGTTTTTTAGAAATTCCAGAAAATGATAACAATTCTTTAATTACAAAGCTTAATTGCCCTAATTTAGATTTTTTATTTTCTGGTGATAATGAGATCGAAGTAGAAAAAGCCTTGCTTGGGGCTAGTGATCTTTTAAGAGGCTTAGGAGTTGAGCTCCAAGTTGATGTTTTTAAGGCTTCGCACCACGGTTCTAAGACCTCTAATAGTTATGAATTTTTAGAATTAATTAGCGCCAAGATTTTTGTGATTTCAGTCGGACTTAATAATCGTTTTAATCATCCGGCTCAAGAAATATTAGAAAGAGTTAAAGAGATGGGTTTATCTATTAAAAGAACTGATATTAATGGAGATATCGTTTTTCCTATTGACTTTTAATCTTAAGTATGATACATTAAATAGTCAGCTAGAATTATAAATTGTATTTTAAAAATTAAATTAAAAAAAAGGGTTGAGGAGGCCCGAATATATCATGAAGAAAATTTTATTATTTGTAATGTTTTTGAGTTTCTTCGGAGCTCAGCAGTCTTGGGCACAAGCCCGAGTATTTAATGGGACCAGCGAGAAGCTCGTGGTCTCTGACTTAAAAGGCCTAACAGAGGTCGTTATAAATTCGAGGGGTTCGGCCGTTGCCACTTTTCTGCCGTCCGATGGTGTGGCTAAATTTAACCTCTCTCGATATGAGGGGTTTAATAAAGTTAACATTGGTGAAGCAACGCGAGTTGCAAAAAATGGCAAAATTGCCATAAAGGATTTATCGCTAGACGACGGATCAGCTGTTGAAGATGAAAAACCGCGGACTATATTAGGCTTGAAAAAAGAGTCTAAAACTTTTGGCTCCGCCAGGACTGTTGATACAGGAACCGCGCGTTCCGAAATTCAAAATCGGCAAGGGGTTGTACCTGCGTCAGGAATGGTACTTAGTAACCAGAGTTCTTACCGGCTAACCGCTCTCGATGGAATATTTAAGGGCGCTGCGCTTGCCTCTGGACAGGTTTCCAGAATTAACAGAAGTGTGCCAACCGGAAAACTAACATTTTCTGTTTACTTTGACCCAGAGGAAGATTCAATTTCTTCTGGTCGTAACCATCGTTGGGCGGTCATTAACAAGATAATTGTAGAGGGTCAAGACTCTCTCAATATTACTGACACCGATCTGACCCAAGTATCTAGCGGCGAAGAAATTAAAAAAGCTGTTAAGAACAACTTTAATATAGATTTCTTAATCGTGGCTGGCAATAATGCTGGCGAAGTTGTTCCGGCAAGGAAAATGACACAGCTTGACCTAGCCATCGGCTGGAATTATATTCCAGTTGAATATATGACTAAGGAGGGCCTTCCTGTACGGTCTATATTACTGTTAATGGTTAATGCCTCAAAAAAACCAATAGTAATTAATCGTCGTTCGGACGCTGAATTAGATTCAGTTAACCCGAACGAAATTGTGTTTTCAAATTCTAAGTAAAAGCTGACACTTTTCAAAGAGCGTGCCCTAAGGACGCTCTTTTTTCTTTTCATTAAAGGATAGCTATAAGGCTTATCCTTTTTTTATTTTTTTCATAATTTCAATTTTTTACTTATTGACCCGACCATTTTTCTTTGCTACAATAAACATAGGTTTTTTAGGCCTATTTTTATTGTTTTCTATAATTTATATGATTATTACTTGGCAAGGTCATTCTTGTTTTAAACTTCAAGATAAACAAGGTTCAGATGGAATAACTGTGGTTACGGACCCGTTTAATAAGGAAATTGGTTTAAAAGTGCCTAATTTTGAAGCTGATATTGTCACAATTTCCCACAATCATGACGATCACAGCAACGTTAACTCTTTAAGAGGGAAGGCGTTTATTGTTGACTGTCCGGGGGAATATGATTTTAAAGATGTTTTAATTGAGGGGATTGATTCTTTTCATGATGATAAAGAGGGCGCGGAAAGAGGAAAAAATACAATTTATCGTTTTGAAATTGATGATATATCTGTTTCTCATTTAGGTGACCTCGGTCACGCACTTGATAGCACTCAACTTGAAAAACTAGCCGGAACCGATATTTTATTAATTCCGGTTGGCGGAACCTATACTTTAGACGCGAAAAAAGCAGTTGAAGTAATTTCTCAAATTGAACCAAGAATCGTTATTCCGATGCATTATATGGTTGAAGGTTTAAAAATTGAACTTGATTCCCTTGATAAGTTTATTAAAGAACTTGGGATTGAACCGACTTACGAAGAAAAATTAAAAATTTCTAAAAAAGACTTGCCCCAAGAAGATATGGAGCTAGTCGTTTTAAGTTTATAAAAATAAAAAAAAATTTAAATAAGTTTTAAAATTTATGGCAAATGTTAAAAGAGAAAGAACTTTGGTTATTTTAAAACCTGATGCGGTGCAAAGGGGTTTAATTGGTGAAGTAATAAATAGAATTGAGAAAACTGGCTTGAAATTGGTTGCTTTAAAAATGATAATGGCAACTGAAGATCAACTTTGGGCTCATTATAATAAAGATGATGCTTGGTTTTTGAAAAAAGGAGAAATGACTATTAAGGAAAGAGAAGCGGTAGGGATGTCGGTTGATAAAGAGGCAATTGAATATGGCAAAGATATTGTGCGGGCCTTAGTTAAGTTTATGACTTGCGGGCCGATTGTCCCGATGATTTTTGAGGGTAATCAAGCAGCGGGAATTGTGAAGAAATTAGTTGGCTCAACTGAACCTTTAAGCTCGGATGCGGGAACTTTAAGGGGTGATTATACAATTGACTCTTATGGTTTGGCTAATGTTGACGAAAGAGCGGTGAGAAATTTAATTCATTGTTCTGACCCAGCCGAAGATGCTGATAGAGAAATTCCGATTTGGTTTAAACCAGAAGAAATTTTATCTTATCGTCTAATTGCCGAGCAGATTTTATATGATGTTAATCTTGATTCAATTAAGGAGTAAGTTCTGGTTTTATTTTTAAAATTTATTAATAAAAGTATGGCTGTTGAAAGTAAGCCGGAAAAAACTAAAACAGAAAATAGTCAGAAGGAAAAAGCTTTGCTATTAAAAATTTTAGTTCTTAGTTTTACGGTTTTAATTTTTGCAGCCTGGATTTTTAATCTACGAAGTCGTTTCAAGAATGTTGAAGATTTAACTTTGGTACCAAAAAATGATGAATTTTCAGAAATTAAAGATGATTTAGATCAGGTGGTTGAGGATTTAAACACTAAATTAAAAGATGATAAGGATAGCCTTGGTCAAATTATCGAAGAAAATCAAGAAGATGGTTTAAATCAGGGTCCGGATCAAGAGACGGGAGTTGAGGAAGAATTAAAATTACTGCCCTTAGCGGAAGATCCTTTATTTAAAACAGAGCCAACGTTAAAAAATTGTCCGGAATATATTAATTGTATGCCGACAGTTGGTGAGGATGCTAGAGGTTGTGCTATCCCTCCTGGCTGCGAGGGCATTACGCAGGTAGTTTGGTAAAAATATATTGTTTAGTAAAATAGATTTATTTTGTAACTTATTTAGTACTATTGTTTTATGAAAAAAAACGAAGCCCAGGAACCAGAAAAAGAGCCTAAAAAAGTTGAAGAAGTTGTTATTGGCAATCGCCGTAAAACTCCTTATGGCCTAGTTGAGGATCAACCGATTGTAGACGAAATGTCTAAGTCTTATTTAGACTATGCGATGAGCGTTATTGTTTCTCGGGCTCTACCTGATGTTCGTGACGGTCTAAAACCAGTTCATCGTCGTATTCTTTACGCGATGTGGAGTGTTGGGCTTCGCGCTAATACAAAATTTAGGAAATCAGCTACGGTTGTCGGAGAAGTTTTGGGTAAATATCATCCTCACGGCGATAGTGCGGTTTATGATTCGATGGTAAGAATGGCTCAAGACTTTTCGATGCGCTACCCCCTTGTTCGTGGTCAAGGAAACTTTGGTTCTATGGATGGCGATAATGCCGCGGCGATGCGTTATACTGAGGCTAAATTAGCAGCGATTTCTGAGGAAATGCTTTACGATATTGATAAAAATACCATCGATTTTATTCCTAACTTTGACGGCAGTCATAAAGAACCGAGAGTTCTTCCGGCTAAATTACCGAATTTATTATTAAACGGAACGATGGGGATCGCGGTTGGGATGGCCACTAATATTCCGCCTCATAATTTACGAGAACTAGCGGCAGCAATTGAGCATTTAATAGAAAATCCTGAGGCTAGTGTTGAGGATTTAGCCCAATTTGTTAAAGGACCAGACTTTCCGACCGGCGGAATTATTTATGATAAAAAAGATATTTTAACCGCCTATGCGACTGGTAAGGGCGGCGTTGTTTGTCGTGGTAAAGCGGATATTGAAGAAGATAAGAGTGGTTTTAAAATTGTTGTGCGTGAAATTCCTTATCAAGTTAATAAAGCCGATTTAGTAGAAAAAATTGCTAATTTAGTTAAGGATAAAAAGCTTGATGGTATTCGCGCTTTGCGTGATGAATCTGATAAGGACGGAGTCAGAATTGTAATTGAACTTAAAAAAGATTCTTATCCAAAAAAGATTTTAAATAGTTTATATAAAAATACAAATTTGCAGACAACTTTCCACTTCAACATGTTAGCTTTAGTTGATGGAATTCAACCTCGTGTTTTAACTTTGAAAATGATTTTAGAGGAATATATTAAACATCGTGAAGAAGTTGTTAAACGAAGGACTCAATTTGAACTTGATAAAGCTAAAGATAGAGCTCATATTTTAGAGGGCTTGATGATTGCTTTAAAAAATATTGATGAAGTTATTAAAACTATTAAGGCCTCAAAAGATAAGGAAGTGGCTAAACTTAGTTTGATTAAAAAGTTTAAATTATCAGAAAGGCAGGCAGTTGCGATTTTGGAAATGCGTTTGCAAAATTTAGCTAACTTAGAGCAGAAGAAAATTGAAGATGAGCTTAAAGAAAAATTAGCAATTATTAAAAACTTGGAAGCAATTTTGAAATCAGTTGCGAAGATGAGAAAAATTGTAAGCGAAGAACTTAAAGCCTTGGTTGAAAAATTTGGTGATGAAAGAAGAACTCAAGTTGTTGCTGGCGGGATTAAAGATTTTAGCGTTGAGGACTTAGTTCCTAACGAAGAAACTGTTGTTCTTATGACGCGTGATGGTTATATTAAAAGACTTGAACCAGACAATTTTAAAGTTCAGGCCAGGGGCGGTAAAGGGGTTATGGGTCTAACAACTAAAGAGGCGGACACGGTCCAATTTATGTTTAGTAGCATGACTCATAATGATATTTTATTCTTTACCACCAAAGGACGAGCCTTCCAATTAAAAGTTCACGAAATTCCTCAATCTTCAAGAATTGCTAAAGGAACTCCGGTAGTTAATTTTCTTCAACTTTTAAGTGGTGAACAAGTTTCTTCAATTTTACCTTTAGAAAAGGCCGTGTTCAGTAAGTATTTATTCTTTGCTACTAAAAAAGGTTTAGTCAAAAAAGTTGATTTAGAATTGTTTAAGAATATTAGACGGGGTGGCTTGATTGCGATTAAGATTAAAGATGATGATCGTTTAACTTGGGTTAAACCAACTTCAGGCTCTGACCATATTCAACTAGTTACCGCTAAGGGGCAAGCAATTAGATTCAAAGAAACTGATGTTAGAGAAATGGGTCGCGGCGCCGCTGGTGTTATTGGTATTCGTCTTCATAAAGATGATACGGTTATTGGTATGGGAGTTGCTAAAACTGACAAAGAAAGAAAAAGAAATTATCAAATTTTAACAATCATGTCTAAAGGTTGTGGTAAGCGAACTGATTTTAATGCTTATAAAATTCAGGGTCGTGGTGGTAGTGGCATCAAAACTGCTAAGGTAACTGACAAGACTGGAGTAATAACCGACGCCTTCTTGGTTAATGCAGATAGCATGGCTGATAAAGATATTGTTGTTATTTCTGAAAATGGACAAGTTATTAGAACTCCATTTAAATCAATTAGTGTTTTGGGTCGTGATACTCAAGGAGTTAGAATTATGCGTTTTAAAGAAAATGATGACAAAGTTGCGGGAACAACTTGGATTTAATTTTAAGACTCTTTGAATTTCATTTTAAGATCTTTTAAACTAAGTGATAATAATATGAAAAAATATTTTCAAGAGTTCAGAGAATTTGCTGTTAAAGGTAATGTTGTTGATTTGGCCGTTGCGGTTATTATTGGTGCCGCTTTTGGTAAAATAGTCTCCTCTTTAGTCTCAGACATAGTTATGCCTTTAGTTGGTTTTATTGCTGGCGGACTTGATTTTACAGTTTGGAAAATTGTTTTACGTTCAGCTATAATTGGCCCGGAAGGAGAAATTTTAAAGCCAGAGCTTGTACTTAGCGCCGGGAATTTTATTCAAAATATTTTTGATTTCCTTGTTATTGCTTTATCGGTTTTTCTGATGGTTAAATTTCTTAACCGTGTTAAGAATAAATTAGCGCAGGACTTTTTAGTAAAAAAAAAGGCAGAGAAAGAAGTTGAAGAGGATGTTAAAAAGGAAGAGTCGCCAATCCTATTAACTAAAGATCAAGAATTATTAGTTGAGATTCGTGATTTACTTAAAAATAAAAAACCGGAAAATCAAAATAAAAGTTTAAATTAATAAAATGAATGAGGCTTTATTAATAATTTTATTAGTAGTTCTTGTTGCTGGTCTAGCGGCTGTTATTTTTTTATTGTTAAAAAAGAAGGATGGTGAGGGCAGTAATAATAGTAAGCTTGATATTTTAACGGAAAAATTAATTCAACAATCAGAAAAGCTTACTAATTTATCTCAACAAAACTCCGAATTAAGACAGGAGCTTGATAAAAAACTATCAGAAACTTATCGCAGTAATCAAGAACAGTTTGGTCAAACCGCGAAAATTGTTCAAGGCATTTCTGCTCAATCGGCGCGCCTAATCGCGGATGTCACGGAAAAATTAACTAAACTTGATGAAACTAATAAGCAGGTGGTTAACTTTTCTTCTCAATTACAAAATTTACAAGATATTTTAAAAAATCCTAAACAGCGCGGAGTTTTAGGGGAATATTTTTTAGAAGAAACTTTAAAGAATGTTTTACCGCCGGGCTCATTTCAAATGCAATATAGTTTTGGTAAAGATGAAAAAACAGATAAAGAACTAATTGTTGATGCTGTTGTTTTTGTTAAAGATAAAGTCATTCCAGTTGATGCTAAATTTTCTTTAGAGAATTATGAAAGAATTTTAAATGCGACTAATAAAGAGGAGCGAGAAAAATTGGAACAAGTATTTAAACAGGATTTAAAAAATAGAATTGATGAAACAGCAAAATATGTGCTTCCTGGAAAAGGAACACTTGAATTTGCTTTTATGTTTATTCCTTCGGAAGCAATTTATTATGATTTATTGATTAATAAAGTTGGGGCGATAAAAATCAATACTCGCGATTTAATAGAATATGCATTTAGAGATAAAAAAGTTATTATTGTTTCACCAACTTCTTTTTTGGCTTATTTACAAACAGTTTTACAAGGCCTAAAAGCCATGCAAATTGAAGAAAAAGCGAAAGAAATAAAAGTTAATATTGAAAAACTTGGTCGTCATATGGCAAGTTATGATGATTTTATGAGAAAGTTAGGGCTTTCGATGTCAACTACTGTTAATCATTATAATAATGCTTATAGTGAATTTAAAAAAATTGACAAAGATGTGACAAAAATTACCGATAAAAAAAGTGATCTTGAAATTTTAAAAATTGAAAAACCAAAAACTGATTAAAACTTAAGTTTTTAAAAAAATGACTAGCGACTTAGATAAAATTAAAAAACAAAAAGAAATTTTAAAAATAATTTCTTTTTATGATATTTTTTCCTTTCCCTTAACAATTTTTGAAATAAAAAAATCATTATTTTTTACTATTACCTTAGGTGAATTAGAAATGATTTTAGAAGAAGATTTTCTTGGCTCCAAGATTGAAAATAAAAATGGTTTTTATTTTTTAAGAGGACGAGAGGAAAATATTAATTCTCGTAACAGACGCTATAATTATAGCTTAAAAAAAAATAAAACTGCGAAGTTTTTTGCCAAGATATTTGCCAAATTACCCTTTATTTTAGCGGTTTATTTCGTTAATTCTATCGGCTCTTATAATTTGCGCGAAGAAAGTGATATTGATATTTTTATTATTACTAAAAATAAAAGAATTTGGCTAAGTCGATTTTTCTGTGCTGGTCTGATGAAGATTTTGAATAAGAGGCCAAATAAAAAAACAAAAAAAGATAAGATTTGTTTAAGTTTTTATTTAAGTGAAGATAATTTAGATCTTCAAGGTTTAAAGATAAAAAGTGGTGATCCTTATTTTGATTTTTGGGAAAGGAATTTGTTATTATTAGAAGATAAAAATAATATTCACCAGAAATTTTTGCGGGTCAATAATTTGGAAGTTTATTATGATTCAAATTATGATTTAAATAAGATTGAAGACGTTTCCATATCTAAAAATAAAACTGATTTAGCTAGCAACCTAATGGATTATTTGGAGAAGATAAGTTATAAGTTTCAAGTTAAAATTATGCCCCCCATATTACGCCGGGCCGCGGACATAAAAGATGATTCAAGCGGAGTAGTTTTTTCAGACAATATAATTAAACTATATTTAAAAGATAGACGCTTAGAAATAAAGAAAAAATATGAAGAAAAATTGGCAACACTTATTTAAGATGATAATTAGATGGTTTTTTTATTTATTTGTTTTTTTGCTTCCTTGGCAAACTAAATTAATTATTAAGGCGGATGCTAGTAATTTTAATGAGGTAAGTTTCTATATTAGTCATATACTTTTAATTTTTGTTTTATTATTTTTTCTTTTTTATCGGGCTACTAATAAAAATTATCAGGAAAAAGCTCAACTTGATTGGTATTGTTTAGCTGGCTTTTCTTTTTTTATTTTTTTATCCTTTTTCTTTGCGTCAGATAAAATTCTGGCTTTTTATAAATATATTATTATCATGCTTGGTTTGGGTTTATTTTATCTTTTACAAGAAGGCTTTAAACGGCAAGCTTATGGCGAAGCAATATTAGAAAAAAGTCGCGTGATTTTTGTTTTTTTAAGCTCTATTTTTCTTCATGTTTCTTTAGGTATTTATCAATTTTTAAATCAAAATGCCTTTGCTTTTAAATATTTTGGTCTCGCTTCTCATCATCCGGAAGACCTCGGGGTATCGGTAATTGAAACCTTGTCAGGTCGCTGGCTTAGAGCTTATGGCGGCTTTGATCATCCTAATATTTTTGGCGGAGTTTTAGCGATTGCTATTATTTTGTCTTCTTACCTTTTAGCTAAGAAGAAATTAATCAGAACCAAGAGGGAGATTACTGAGTCAATTTTTCTTTTTCTTTTTTATTTTTTTGCGCTTTTAGCTCTAATTTTTAGTTTTTCTCGATCGGCCTGGCTGGCGTTAATAGTCGGACTTATTGCTTTATTTATTATTTTCTTAGTTAAGAAAGAAAAGTGGGCTCTCGGTCGCCTTATTGCTCTCTTGTTTTTTTCGGCGATCTTAAGTAGTCTAATCTATTTTTCTTATCAAGATTTATTTATTACTAGAGTTAATGCCGAGGGGCGGCTTGAAGAAATTTCTTTTAGCGAGAGGCGTCTACAGCTAGTTGAGGTTGGTGGAGTCTTGAAAGATAAATGGTTTTTTGGTACTGGAATTGGTAATTATACAACTTTTTTAGCTAATCAAGATTTAGAGAAGAATGGTTTTAAAAAAGCCGATTGGAGCTACCAACCGGTTCATAATTCTTTTTTATTACTTTGGGCTGAATCTGGTTTATTAGCTTTATTTTTTTTCTTAACTTTTTTCGTCGTTCTTTGGCGGCGAGCTTCTAAGGAAGTTTTTGTCTGGTCGCTACTGTTACCTTTAATCTTATTAATGTTTTTTGATCATTGGCTTTTAAGTTTACCTTTTGGCATAATCTTTTTATTCTTTATCCTTGGTTTAATATAGATTTGATAATTATTTTGTAGGAAGATTAAATCTTGCTCTAAATTTTTTAGAGTTTTAAGTAGTTGTTTTTTTTCTTTTTCCCCATTTTCTTTAATCTCATCATTTTTTAATTTTTGAAAAATTAAGCTAATTATAGTGGCGATGGTTCCGAAATAATCATCCTTTTCTACATGATACTTAACGCTCGCCTCATCTTTTAACACAGAAAAGAGGGGCTTGATTTGATACCCCTTTTCTTTACTTGGTTTTAAATTAGCTAATTTTTTTAATTTAGTCATTTTAAAAAGAGTGGAAATTTTAAATTAAGCTTGAATATTTATTACCACCGATAATTATATGATCTAAAACTTCAATACCAATAATTTTACCGGCTTCAATTAGTTTTTCCGTTATTTCGGCATCGTTTTTTGTCGCCTTTAGAACTCCGGAAGGGTGATTATGGGCAACGATAATAGCGGCGGCAGAATTTTCAAGAGCGGGACGGAAAACTTCTCGAGGGGAAACAAGGGCTGAATCAAGAGTGCCGATAGAAATAACCTCTTCATGAATTAATTGATAATGGGTATTTAGATAGAGTCCACGGAATTGTTCTTTTTTTAAAAAACCCATATCTTTTAGATATTCAAAAGCTTGTTTTGCGTTTCTAATACTAACATGAATTCCAGATTTTTTTTGGTAAAAACGACGACCAAGTTCAAAGCAAGCGACAATTTGACAGGCCTTAGCGATTGGGACACCTAAATCTTTAGTAATTATTTCTGGGTTTTGTTGATAGGCGATTCCTTTTTCACCATATTCGCGCATTAAACGCATAGACATGGCCATTACTTCTTCTTTTTTTGTGCCAACTCCTAAAACAATAGCTAGTAATTCCGCGGCGCTTAAAACCTTGAGACCTTCTTGAATCATTTTTTCTCTTGGTTTTTCGTCATTTGGCAAATCTTTAACTCGGGGAATTAAATATTTCTTAATACTCTCCTCCTTAGCGGAGTCTATGGAAATTAGGTTTCTTTCAATAATTTTATAAGCCATATTTTTCGCTTTGACCGTCTTTATCGCCTAAATTTGCGATAATTCTTACGTTACTTTAAATTATATCATATTTATGATAAATTTAAAAAGCGCCCTTTACTGGTTGCGTCTAAATTTCTATTAAAAATTTACTATATGAATAAATTTAAAGTTAGAATCTTAAAAAATGGAATCCCTTTATACCTAATTCCACTTAAAGAGGCAAAAACAGCCACAATAATGTTCATGTTTAAGACTGGTTCTAAATATGAAAATCGTAAAAATAGCGGAATTTCCCACTTTTTAGAGCATATGTTTTTTAAAGGCACTAAAAAACGACCTGATACTGCTACTATTTCTTCGGAATTAGATTCTCTTGGTTCAGAATTTAATGCTTTTACCGGCAAAGAATATACTGGTTATTTTGTAAAAACAGTGGCTTCAAAGGTTAGGCCGGCGATGAAAATCTTGGGTGATATGTTACTTAATTCTCTCTTTGATGAAAAAGAAATTGAAAGAGAAAAGGGAGTTATTGTTGAGGAGCTTAATATGTATGAGGATAATCCCTTGATGCATATTGAAGATGTTTTTGAGAGTTGTCTTTACGGCGATACTCCAGCTGGCTGGGATACAATCGGAACTAAAGAAACTATTCGTAGTTTTAAGCGTCAGGACTTCATTGATTATTTTAAAGCTCAATACGGGACCAAAGGTTTATCTATTATTTTAGCGGGAAAAATTTCGACGGCTGATATTAGTGTTTTAGAAAAGATTGCTTTAGAGTTTAAAGATAATGTTTGGCGGGATAAATTAAAAGTTAAAGAAAGCCAAACTAAACCAGCGATTAAAAGTGTTTTTAAGGCAACTGATCAAATTGCTTTATCACTTGGAGTGAGAACTGTCGCCATTGGCCATCCAGATGAACTAAAATTAAAAATGTTGGCCTTAGTTTTAGGTGGCTCAATGAGCTCTCGCTTATTTATTAGATTAAGAGAGAGGAATGGTTTAGCCTATTTCGTTAAAACTATGACTGAGTTTTATAGCGATAGCGGCTATTTAACAACTCAGGCCGGCGTTCCGATTGATAAGGTAAAGGAGGCGGTTAGAATAATTTTAGAAGAATATAAAAATATTAGTCAAGAAAAAATTTCCGAAGTTGAGCTTAAAAAAGCTAAAGATTTACTGGCTGGGAAAATGGCCCTTCGTCTTGAAGCAACCGATGAAATCGCTTCTTGGTATGCTCGTCAGGCAGTTTTAAGAGGCAAGGCTCTGAGTCCGGCTGAAGTTTTAAAAGAAATTAAAAAAATTAAGGCAACTGATTTACAAAAACTGGCTAAGAAATTTTTTGTTGAATCTAGTTTAAATTTAGCTTTAATGGGAAAAGTTAAGGCAGCTGATTTTAAAACAGTTTTGAGTTTTAGATAGGACTTAAGATTTATGATGAAAGAATTATTAAAAAAACTTAATCAGGCGCAAAAAGATGCAGTTAAGCATGGGTCAGGACCACTGCTTTTAGTTGCGGGAGCGGGAACCGGAAAAACAACAGTTTTAATTAATCGTTTAGCTTATTTAATTTTAGAAAAAAAGGTTAAGACTGATGAAATTTTACTTTTAACTTTTACCGAAAAGGCCGCTGGCGAACTTGAGGAGCGCTCGGATAAAGTTTTGCCTTATGGCTATACGGATTTATGGATTAATACTTTTCATGGTTTTGGTGAACGAATTTTGCGTGACTATGCTTTAGAAATCGGCCTTAATCCTAGCTTTAGATTATTAAATCAAACTGATCAGTGGCTTTTAATTAGAAATAATTTTTCTGATTTTGAGCTTGACTATTATCGTCCTCTTGGTAATCCGACAAAGTTTATTTCTGAATTAATCAAACATTTTTCACGCCTTAAGGATGAAAATATTTCTGTGGAAGAATACCTTGATTATGCGGACAAATTCAAAACCAGGGAGATTAAGGCAAAAAGTCCCAAAGACGGTGGTGACGGCGAAGATTATGGAGAAGAAGATACTAGTCTTGATGAAGAAAAAAGAGTTATGGAGCTAGCCTTGGCTTATAAAAAATATAATGAATTGTTACTAGTTGAGGGTTTAATGGATTTTGGCGATTTAATTGTTTATTTACTTAAACTTTTTCGTGAACGTCCAGCAATTTTAAATTTTTTTCGTCGTCAATTTAAATATGTGATGGTTGATGAATTTCAGGACACTAATTTAGCTCAATATGAATTAGTTAAACTTTTAGCGGCGCCTGAAAATAATTTAACTGTTGTTGGCGACGACAATCAATCAATTTATAAATTCCGCGGCGCCTCTTTATCTAATATTTTACATTTTAAAGATGATTATCCGGAGGCAAAAGAAATTGTCTTAAATGAAAATTATCGTTCTCGTCAGGAGATTTTAGACCGAGCTTATGATTTTATTCAAAATAATAATCCCAATACGCTTGAATATAAATTAAAAATTTCTAAAGAGTTAAAAGCAAGTCATCTCGATTATAAAAAAAATCCCAGTTTCTCACCGATTGATTTTTATAATTTTTCTAACCAAGAAGAAGAGATTGCTTTTGTTTCTGCAAAAATAGCGGAGTTAAAAGAAATAGACAAAGAAGCCTCTTTTTCTGATTTTGCTATTTTAGTTAGGGCTAATGACACGGCGATGCCTTTTGTTAAGGAATTAAGTCGTCAAGAAATTCCTAATCAGTTTATGTCTTGGCGCGGTCTTTATTATAAACCAGTTATTTTAGACTGTTTAGCCTATTTACGAGTTTTAAATAATTATCACGACTCAGTTTCTTTGTTTAGAGTTTTGAATATGGAAGTCTTTTCGGTCTCTCACGCTGATATTATCGAAATTAATAAAATGGCTAATAGAAAAAACTGGTCTTTATTTGAAACTTTGGAAAATATTAAACTAGTCTCTAATTTAAAGAAAGAAAATATTGACAGGGTTAATAAGCTTTTAGCTTTAATTAAAGAACATTCAACTCTAATTTCTAAATCAAGTCCAAGTCGCATATTTTTACGCTTTGCTTATGAGTCTGGATTTTTAAAAGGTCTTGACCATGATAGAGATTTAGAAATATATTCTTTTTTAAATCAATTTTATCAAAAAATAAAAAAACTTGAGGAGGGGGAAGCTGATTTAAGTTTGCAGGATTTTTTGAAGGTTATGGATATGGAGCTTGAAGCCGGAGAGAGCGGTTCCTTGAAGTTAGATTTCTTAGATAGTGACTGTGTTAAAATTATGACTGTTCACGGAGCTAAGGGACTAGAGTTTAAATATGTTTTTTTAGTTAATTTGGTTGATAAAAAATTTCCAACCATTAATCGTTCAGAAAAAATTTCAATTCCTGATGCTTTAGTTAAAGAAAAAGCTTTGCCTAGTGGAGATTTCCATTTAGAAGAAGAAAGACGACTTTTTTATGTTGCTATTACTCGTGCCAAGGAGAGGTTGTTTTTAACGGGAGCCAAAGACTACGGCGGCACTAGAGAAAAAAAACCATCTCGTTTTATTTCTGAGTTGAAATTAAAAAATATTATCAAGCCTGAGATTTCCTTAAGCTCTAAAAATGAATTTTTAAGAGATTTACATTATTTAAATTCTCAGCCCTTAGAGATTTTTCGAGAAAAATTACCAGCAGAAAAATATCCACTACCAACTAGATTCTCTTTTTCTCAATTAGCGGCTTTTTCAGTTTGTCCTTTGCAGTATAAATTTGCTTTTATCTTAAAAATTCCGGCCGACAGTGATAAATCGTCTTTAATTTTTGGTCGCGTTTTACACAACACTCTTTATAATTTTTTATTGCCAACTTTAAGCGGTGGTCTGGCGCAGGGTGAATTATTTACTCAATTAAGTTCGACGAAAAATAAAAAAAATATAGAGGTGGAACTTTTTAGTGAAGCCCGTTTATTAGAAATTTATCAAGAATTTTGGCAGGAAGACGGTTATCGCAGTCAAAAAGATAAAGAAGATTATAAAAAAAGAGGGAGAGTGGCTTTAAAAGCTTTTTGGCATAATTATCAAAATGAAAAGCCGGTTGAAACATTATTACTTGAGAAAAATTTTAGTTTTAAAATTGGGGGCGATATTATTCGTGGAGCAATTGATAGAGTTGATAGATTAGCGGATGGAACTTTAGAAATTATTGACTATAAAACTGGCAAAGATAAAACTAAACTTGAATTCAAGGAAAAGCGACAATTAATTTTATATCAATTATTTTTAGAAGAATTTTTGGGAAAAAAGGTTAGTCGTTTAAGTTACTATTTTTTAGAGAGCGGTCAAAAATTTTCTTTTAGCGCTAATGAAAAAGATATAACTAAACTTCGTCTTGAAGTGATGCAAGAAATAGCGGCGATTAAAAAAAGAGAGTTCCCGCCTAAACCTTCAATTATGTGTGGTTTTTGTGATTTTAATTCTATTTGTGAATTTCGTCAGCGCTAAGGCCTTTTTTAGATTGAAGCCATGCTTTTAAATTAATAAATTTATATGAATAAGAAAATTCAAAAATCTGAATCAGAAAAGAACGAAGAACGTTTGATTAGTCCAATCGAAAGCCCTAGCGACGATAAATTAGAACTTACTTTAAGGCCTAAGGTTCTAACTGAATATATTGGTCAGGAAAAAATAAAAAAGAATTTGGCAATTACAATCAAAGCCGCTAAAAATCGTGGAGAAAATATTGAACATGTTCTGTTTTATGGTGCCCCTGGTTTAGGCAAAACTACCTTGGCTCATGTTATTGCTAATGAAACCGGAGCTAATATTCGTGTTACTTCTGGCCCAGCAATTGAAAAGGGGGGGGATTTAGCGGCTATCTTAAGTAATTTGGAAGAAGGAGATATTTTATTTATTGATGAGATTCATCGTTTACGCAAGGCAGTTGAGGAAATTTTATATCCCGCCATGGAAGATGGGGCAATTGATATTATTATGGGCAAGGGGCCGACCGCTAGGACTTTACGTTTAGATTTACCAGGTTTTACAATTATTGGCGCTACCACTTTAGCGAGTTTATTGTCAGCTCCCTTAAGAGATCGTTTCGGAATAATTCATCATTTAAATTTTTACCAAATTGAGGATATTGAAAAAATTGTTTTACGAAGCGCTGGGATCTTGGGAGTGAAAATTGAAAAATCAGCGGCTTTAGAAATTGCTAAACGTAGCCGAAGAACTCCGCGGGTTGCTAATCGTTTACTTAAACGAGTTCGTGATTATTGTCAGGTTGAAGGTGACGGCAAAGTTTCTTTAGATATTTGCCTTGAAGCTTTTAAAGTAGTAGAAGTTGATGAGCTCGGGGTAGATTAAATTGATAGGGAATTAATGGAAATTATTGCGAAAAAATTCAAAGGTGGCCCGGTCGGATTAAATACTTTAGCGGCGGCCAGTGGAGAAGAGTTAGAAACAATTGAAAATGTTTATGAGCCCTATTTAATGCAGCTTGGCTTTTTAGATCGTTCAGCTAGAGGAAGAGTTTTAACAGAACTCGGCTTTAAACACTTAGGGCTTAAACCCTAGCTTAGGTTTAAGGATTTTTAAAATTTCTAAATAATTAATTTTACCTAATTTTAGAGTAAATTAAGGCTTGATTTTCTTTTAATTATGTGATATAATGGTTTTAAGTCTTAGCGTCTAATTTGATTTTTAGTTTATTATTTCTTGAAAATATTTTTAATATAAGTTTTATTTTATATGAAGAAGTTCTTTATTTTTGTTTGGGAAATCGTCAAAGTTGCCGTTATTTCTTTAGCAATTATCGTGCCGGTTCGTTATTATTTAATTCAACCTTTTTATGTTAAAGGAGCCTCAATGGAGCCTAATTTTCATGATAATGAATATTTAATTATTGATGAGCTTTCTTATCGTTTTAATGAGCCAGTTAGGGGGCAGGTCATAGTTTTTCGTTATCCAAAAAATCCTCAAGAATATTTTATTAAAAGAGTAATTGCTTTACCAGGAGAAGAGCTGCAAATTAAAAATGCTAAGATTATTATTTATAATGCAAGTTATCCAGATGGCTTAACTCTATCAGAAAGCTATTTGGATGAAAAATTAGTTGCTTATAATGATGGCGAAGGAAAAATTGCGGTCGGACCAAATGAATATTTTGTTATGGGGGATAATCGAGGATCTTCAAGAGATTCAAGAAGTTTTGGTCCTGTTAATAAAAATTTTATCATTGGTAAGGTTTTATTTAGAGGCTGGCCACTGTCAAATATTTTTTTCTTCGGAAAGGATACTTGGCCTAATTACGAAAACTAATAAAAATAATATGCCAAAAATAGCGAAAAAGACTAGCCCCGTTAAGAAAAAAGAAGGTTCTGGACTTAAAAAAACTGAAAAAAAAACTATTAAACTTCCAACTAGAGTCGCCGGTGTTAAGGATTTTTTTGGTTTAGAGGGGGAAGTTTTTAGTTTGATAACAAATAAGGTAGTTGAGCTTGCTAATCTTTATAGTTTTAAGGAAATTAAAGTTCCGGTTTTAGAAAATTTTGATTTATATAAAAAATCAAGTAGAAGAAATAATGATAAAGAATTTTATTTTGTTGAAGGAGATAAAGGCGAAAAGCAAGCTTTGAGACCAGAATTAACTCAAGGCATGGTTAGAGCTTATCTAGAAAATATTAGTCCCGAGAGTCCGGTTGGGGCTAGACTATTTTCCCTTGGTCCAGTTTTTCGTCGTGAAAAACCACAAGGTGGAAATTACCGAGAATTTATTCAAGCTGATTTTGAAATTATTGGTGACCAAAAGCCTTTAACTGAAGCTATTTTAATTGCTAGTGCCATTACTTTATTTAAAGAATTAAATATTAAAGTTCAAGTTCAAATCAATAGTCTTGGCGACGCTGCTTGTCGTCGTGAATATTCTTTAAAGCTTTCAGCCTTTTTTAAAGAGCGTGGTAAAAAAACTAAACTTTGTAATCATTGTAAAAATAATTTGTCTAAAAATATTTTAAGTTTATTAGATTGTAAAGATGAAAATTGTCTTAAGTTAAGAGAAGAGGCCCCACAAATTGCAGATTTCTTGTCAGTTGAAAGTAGAGAGCGTTTTACAAGAACTTTAGAATTCTTAGATGAACTTGAAGTGCCTTATAACTTTAGCCCTTATTTGGTTCGCGGCCTTAATTATTATAATGATAGTGTTTTTGAATTTTGGCCGATTTCAGATGACGGACAAATTATTGGTAAAAATTCCTTAGCAGCCGGTGGTCGCTATGATTATTTAATTGAAAGTTTTGGTGGCGTCAGTACTCCAGCCGTCGGTTTGGCGATTGGGGTCGAAAGAACAGCCTCAAGAATTAAAGATAAATCAGCCTTGATTAATAAGAAAAATGATGATATTATATTTATCGCCCAGCTTGGTGATCAAGCAAAGGTAAAATCTTTACAACTTTTTGAGGATTTACGTCATAGTGGTTTCTGCGTTAAGCAATCTTTATCATCTGATAGTCTCAAGGCTCAGCTCGAAGAAGCGGCCGCAATTGGTGCTAAAAATTGTCTTATTTTAGGAAAAAAAGAGATTATGGATGGAACCGTTTTAATGCGTGATATGGATTCTGGGGCTCAAGAAACTGTGATTTATAAGAAAATCAAAGAAAGATTGGAAAAGATTAATAAAATAGTTGAGAAAAAAATTAAAATTAGAAAGGAGGATTAGCTATGGCTGACTTTACAAGAAAACCTGGAGAAAGTTTTGAGGGGTTTTTACGAAAATTCAAACGAGGTTTGAAAAACAGTAAAAGACTTGAAAAAGCTAGATCCAAACAACATGTAGAACCAACGAAAAATCGTCAAGCGCAGAAGAAAAAAGCCTTGATTGGTTTGGATTTGAAAAAGAAGAACGAATATTTGCGTCGTATCGGTAAATTACCGGAAAGTACAATGCGTCGTTAGTCTTTGTTGTTAGTTTTAATATGTGTCAAAATAGAAACTCCGCCTTTGGCGGGGTTTTTGTTAAATAAGCTAAAATTAAACAAAAAATAGAGAAAATGTAGCTTGTTATTGACTTTTTTGAATAAATATGCTATAATACAGCTGTTAGTATGAAAAATTGAGAAAATAGAATTTATTTGAAATTTAGAAAAAGATAGAAGTTCATTAAAAAACAAGATTGATTTGGCTAATTACTAAGTTCGTTTTTTAAAATAATTAAAAATGGTTTTAGTAATTAGTCGAAATCATATAAATCTTAAAAATTAGTATCATGAAGAAAAGTATTATTTCAGTGCCAAGTGTTTCGGGTTTTATTATTGGTTTGGTGGGGTTTCCGTTACTGAAGATTTTAGGCCTCCTTGCTTATCTGTAAAATAATCCTCGCTGGAGGATTGGTTTATTACATGGTAGCGATGAGTGTCGTTGCCATTATTGCACTATCATTTGTTGTTTGGGATTATTTTTACCCAGAAAAGAAAATTATCCCCAAAAAGAAAAATGAAAATGCAAACAAATTTTTGAAATGATTTGCAGTCGGGACAATAATGCTATTTGTGTTTTTATTAATATTCACTATTAATGGAATGAGCGATTTGGGCCTTAGTTTGCGTGATATTTTTTAAACACAGAATTCAACAGACTCGGAAAAAATCCGAGTCTTTTTTTATCTAAAATATTTAGCACTAATATAAATTTATTTCTTAAGTTCAAATGTGTAAAGACGTTTCTGAACGATTGTTGGTTTCGCGAGAAAACAACTAGTGAAGAAATGTCTTTATACATTTGAACCAAGTAATACGAAATTTTTTCCCTCGCCTTAATTCTAAAAACTTATTTTCCTTTAAGCCCTGGAATAAAACGTTTAATTCTTGTTAAAGAAGATTTTTTCGCATATTGTTTTATTCTATCTTTGGCACGTCTTGTTTTGACAAATTTTAACCAGTCTTGATTTGGGTATTCACGATTTTTTTCAGTAATTATTTTTACCATATCGCCATTTTTCAGCTCTTGATCAAGTTTCCCTAATTTATTATTAATCAAAACACTGGCGGCTTTATTACCGATATTAGAGTGGACGGCATAAGCAAAATCTATTGGCGTTGATTTTTCTGGTAATTCAAAAACATCACCTTTAGGAGAGAAAACAAAAATTCTATCTTGGAAGACATCAAGTTTTATTTTTTTAACTAATTCATCAGTATCCAAAACTTCTTTTTGCACTTCAATAATTTCTTTAACCCATTTAGGTGAAGTATAACCGAATTTGTCTTCATCGTGTTTATAATACCAATGAGCTGCTAAACCATAAACATTTTCTTCGTGCATTTCTTTAGTTCTAATTTGGAATTCGGTCGCTTTTTCTTCGGGGCCGTAAATAGTTGTGTGTAATGATTTGTAGCCATTTGGTTTAGGAACAGCGATATAGTCTTTGAAGCGACTAGAGTTTGGTTTCCAGAGCGTGTGAATTATACCTAAAACTTTATAACAATCATTAACCGTCGGCACGATTATTCTTAAGGCAAACACATCATAAATTTCATCGAATTTACGATTTTTTTCTTGCATCTTTTTATAAATACTATAAAGATGTTTAAAACGCATTTCTATCTCATAATCAATTCCAGTCTCTTTTAATTTTGGTGTTAAATCATTTTTAACTCTTTGAAAAAATTGATTTCGCTCAACTTTCTTTTCGACTTCATATTTATATTCAAGGTCGTGAAATTCGTCAGGATAAAGTATTTTGAAACAAATATCTTCCATTTGCCATTTTAAACGACTGATACCTAATAGTCCAGCAATTGGCACATAAATTTCTAAAGTTTCTCTAGCAATTCTTTTTTGTTTTTCTTCTGGTAAACTTTCTATTGTTCTTAAATTATTTAATCTATCGCAAAACTTAATAAAAATAACTCTTAAGTCGTTAGTCATCGCTAGAAACATTTTTTTTAAATTTTCTCTATATCTTTCAATCCCACGATATTTAATTTTACCTAATTTTGTGATGCCTTTAACAAGGTTTCCTATCTCTGGTCCAAACTCTCGTTCAACTTCTTCTAAAGTTCGGTCTGTATCTTCTGGAACATCATGAAGTAAACCAGCGGCAACAGTAGAAAGATCAGCCTTAATTTCAGTTAATAAATAAGCGGTGTGAAGCGGATGGTTAATATAAGGTTCCCCAGTTTTTCTTAATTGACCTTCATGAGCGGCAACAGCAAAATCATAAGCTTTTTGTAAAATGTCAGTATCGGCGCCGTGATGATTCTCTGCAAATTTTTTTATTAACCTTTCTATGGTCATAACTTTTTATTTTTTTTATTCTTGTGTTATAATATAGTAGCTAGATTATAGCATAAAAAAATATATTTGAAAATTTATAATTTGATTTAAATGAAAAAAAGAATTAGAATTTTATTCATTGTTTTTGCATTTTTGGGCCTATTTTTAACGGTTAACTTAACCTTGGCTCAAGACTTTGGCGTCGAAGAAGTTGCAACTGGCTTAGATGGCTCTTTGGCCGGGGCCGAAGATCCGAGAATCGTCGTCGGTCGCTTTATTCAATTTGCTTTAGGTTTCCTAGGTATTTTAGTTGTTCTTCTAATAATGTATGCTGGTTTTCTCTGGATGACTTCTGGCGGGAGTGAAGATAAAATTACTAGGGCTAAGAAAATTTTGTTTAATGGTATTATTGGTTTGATAATAATCTTATCATCTTGGGCGCTGACAACTTTTATCTTAAATCGTTTTAGCGATGTTGTTGGTGATGGGGGAGGGGGAACTGTCTTTACTAATCCCTCACTCGGTTTTACTAATCCCGGGGCCGGAGCTATTGGTAATTGTGCGGTTGAAAATATTTATCCAGAAGATGGTCAAAAAGATATTCCCAGAAACACTTCTATTTTAATAACTTTTCAAGAAGAGCTTGAACTTAATTCCGTTTGCGTTAATGATTCTGGAGCTAGTTGTGCTTGTGATAATTCAGGAACTTGCAATAAAATCAATCCTCTTGTTTTCCGTTTATTTAAAAGTGATTTAGGGGACGCTTGTACTACTAGCAGCTGTCCTTCAGTCAATACAAATATTACGGAACTTATAACTTCTGTCACTAGTGATAAGAAGACTTTAATCTTATCCCCACTTAATTATTTAGGTGCTTCGAGCGGACATACTAACTATGGCTTTAAAATTAGTGGTGATTTAAGAAAAGAAGGTGGGACTTCTATGTTCTTGGGTTGTTCAATTAGAAATTTAGAAACAAGTTTTGTTGTTAGCGATATTTTGGATTTAGAACCACCAATAATTCAATCAGGTAAAGTTTTCCCAGCGCCTGATAATCAACGTGATGTTCTTGGCCTCGTTTCGTCGGCTGTAGCAGCGACGGCGGAAATGGATATTGTCGCTTGCCCTCTGGTTTTCTCACCGGCAACTGTTATTTCAGTTAGCCCTAGTCAGGGAGCAGAAACAGCGACAGTTAGCCTTGATTATAAGGGGGCAATTAATAGTTTTAAAGTTTCTGTTCCGACTGACGGAGCCACTAAAGCTCAACTATTTAATGCTGCTAACGGAGCTTTGCTTGGTATAGCTGATTGGAATCTTGAAAATAAAGCAGTGTTTCCTGGATATTTAACGCTTGAAACTACTAGTTATGAGGCGGGAAATCTTTGGGATATAGTTATTAGACCAGAAACATCAGCGGATACTTTGAGAATAAATAATTCGGTTTATATTTTTTCTGATAATTCGGTTAATAATAACATTAAAACTGTTACTAATTGTTCATCAAATTCACCCGCAGATTTATCACTTCAAGCCGAATTAATTCAAGCGGTTATTAGTGGCCATCAAGAAGTTTCTTCCAATTTTGAGGCTAATAAGATTAGATTAACTGCTAAAATAGCTGGCTCAGGTGGTAATAATATTGCCCTTAGTACAGTTGGCTCTAGCTTTTTAATGATTAAACCATTTTCTGGTGGTCTTGACCGGACTAATTTAAGCCAGGCTTTAGATAAAAAAGATAAAGCTAGAAATTCAGGGATTCAATTTTCTTTTAATGAGCCAATTAATCCAATTACTGTTTCCGGCTCAGCTGATGAAGTCTCTGCTGTTGTTAGAGTAGTAAATAATAATGATGCTGCTTTAGCAGCAAATTCAAGTTGTGAAAATAATTCCGATTGTCGCTCTTACAAATGTGATAACGGTATTTGCCGTGGTAATTATTTAAATGGTAATTTTTCAATTTCTAGTAATTATAGAACGGTCGAATTTTTATCGAATGAAGAATGTGGCATTAATGGTTGTGGGGAAAAAATTTATTGTTTACCAGTAAATAGTAATTTAAAAGTTGAAATTAAAGCAGCTGGTTTAAAAAGTTGCGCTAGCTCAGTTGAATGTGTCGCGATTAGCCCTTTTACTAGCTGTGCTACTAGTGGCTTAGGTTATAATACTTGTCAGAATTTGGATGGAAAGAATTATCCTTTAGCAAATTTAAGTTCTTTGAATGGGGTTATTGATTTAGCTAACAATTCTTTTGATGCTAATCGTGACGGTTTCTCGGCTGGCCCTCGCTCATTTTATTATGAAAATAATAAAGACGTAAATCGTGGTGATGATTATAGTTGGTCCTTTTTTATTAGTGATGAAATAAACTTGTCACCACCAAAAATAACTTATATTAGTCCAACTCAAGGACAAGTTCAAACTTCTTTTAGTGAGCCAATTAATATTAATTTTGATAAATTAATGTTAAGTCAAACTTTAAAAAGCGGTAGTGTTAATATTTTTAATGGTCAGGATACTTTTAATCATAAATTAGTAAATTTAAAGAGTTCATCTCCAAGTCCTTTTGGTTTTTGGATTAAATCAGAAAATGTTGATACTGCGCCTTTAGACTTGGAACTAGATTTAACTACTACGACTATTAATCATACGCCTTTTGCTGAATCAATGACTTTTTTAGTTCAGGTTGGTTCTGGAGTTAAAGATATTTATCAAAATTGTTATAAGGCTAGTGTCGGACCAGATTGCCCAACCACTGAAGCCTCCTGTTGTTTTGGTGTAGCAACGACCGAGCTTGATAGTCAGGGTAATTGTGTCTTTTAATTTTTAATTTTTTACAAATGTTTAAAAATAATTGGAAAAAATACTTATTCATTTTCTTGTTATTATTTGGCTTTATATTTTCGAGCGTTGTTTTAGCTCAGGACTTTGGCACTGACGCTGTTGGCGATGGTCTCGGCGGAGTTTTAGGCGAGGATCAAGCGGACCCGCGGGAACTAGCGGGAAGGATAATCAACTTTGCTTTAGGTTTTCTAGGATTAGTTGCTTTGCTGATTATAATTTACGCTGGCTTTAAATGGATGACATCGGGTGGAAGTGAAGATAAGATTGCTGCTGCTAAGAAAATATTAGTTGCTGGTGTCATCGGTTTAATAATTATTCTTTCTTCTTGGGCTTTAGCAACTTTTATTTTATCTCGTTTTAGCCAGGTAGTTAATAATGGCGGAGACATTACTTATAATGAAGGCGATATTGAAACCTGTGGTTGTAATGGTTATACAGTTTTTCGAAATGGAGCTTGGGGTTCTTGTATTGGCGGGGCTTGCTATCCGGGAGACACTGAGCCAACTAGTTGTAATAGCAATCCTTTTGGTGGTATTTGCTCTCCTTTAGATATTATTTGCGCCGAAGGAAGTTATTGTGATAATAATTGTTTATGTCAGCCGGCTGGTCAGGCGGGAGACGCTTGTAATTTAAATACTGATAATAATGGAATTTGCGCTCCTAATGAGAATTTTTGTGGCTCTTATTTAGTTTGTGATCCTAATTCTTGTACTTGTATGGGGTCACCAGTTATCACTGAAATTAGTCCTCTTGGTGGTTTTTGTCAAAGTGAACAAAATAAAAGCTGTAAAACTGATAGCGATTGCGGTGGGGAAACCTGCAATTTAAATGCTCCTAACGGAGCGGCGGGAAATTTTTTAACAATTTCCGGTAAAAATTTTGGTGAATATAATCAAGCTTCTAGTCGTGTTGTTTTTATTGGTTCAGGAAATGAAAGAGAGGCTCTTAATCCGGCTGGTATTAATCCTAGCTGCGTTAACTCATGGCAGGATGACCAAATTATTATTGCCATCCCAAACGGAGCGGGGACAGGACCAATTAAAGTTGAAAGTGATGGTTTATTTGATTTAACAAATGATTCTTATGGTCCAGTAATTCCTGATTTTCGCTCTAATAGCATTATCCGTCCTGGTCTTTGTCAAATTAGTCCTAGTCAGGGTCTTTTAAGTACAGAAGTTTCTTATCAAGGAATTAATCTTTATAATGGCACCGCTAATTTTGGTAATTATAGTATGAATGTAGCTGGGCTTGCTTCAAATTTTACAGCAATGAATGGCTTAAGCGGCACAGCAAGAACGCCAAATATCAAAGCCGGAAAATCTGGAACTTTTGTTAGAGCACAAAGCAATGGTGCTGAAGAAAATAGTAATTCTCTATTATTTACCAAGGAAAAGGAAGCTAATGAAGGCGCTTTTATTTCTTATTTCTGGCCTCTTAATGGCAATGTTGGTCAATATGTTACAATTTTTGGTTCTGGTTTTGGTGCAAGTAAAGGAACCGCGAAAGTTTATTTTAATAACACGGAAGCGGTTTATGCTTTTCCTGAACCATGCTTGGGCTCTGTTTGGAAGGATGATCAAGTGATAGTAAAAGTTCCGGCCGGGCTAGATGATGGCAACTATATTTTGTCAATTAATTTAGCTGATGAAACAATTAATACTAATAGTATTAATCCTTCAACTTTTACTTTCGATAGAAATCTAGATTTAAAAACAAGTCTTTGTAAAATGAATCCTATTAGAGGCCCAGCCGGAACGGAAGTTGGCTTATGGGGTGAATACTTTGGGGCTTTAAACTCGGAAGTCACAGTTAAATTTAACGGGGCTAATAGTAATTTTAGTGCTTTAGTAGAAAAGGATGGTCGAGCAGACTATGTTTTAGCTGAAGTTCCTCAAGATTCTATTACTGGCCCAGTTAGAGTTTTAAAAGGAGGCGCTTATGGAAATGAGTTAAATTTTTCCGTTGGCAGTTGTTCTTCTGATAGTGATTGTGGCTCACAGGTTTGTTGTCCTAAAGGGACTTATAAAGAAGGAGAGTGTTCAAATGCTTTAGACCAGTGTTATATTGATGTTCCCAGTTCAGTTTATGAATGGAATTTTAATACCAATTTTAATAATGAAGTTGTTGATGAAAATGAAAGTTGTGCGGGCTTAGCGGCTATTTATGGGGCTTGTTTTACTGGCGGTTGTCCTAACAAACCCGGCTCTTGTTCGCCTTATCCTGGCGGCCAAAAAATATTCTCTCAAGACTGTAGCCAGGATTGTTCCAGTGTTCCTGGTTGTAGGCCCGGTGAAAATTCTTGTTATTACGACGCAAATAGCGATCGTTGTTTAATGGTCTCGGAGAATGGTGATAATTCTTGTAGTTTAGGTCAAGCTTTTGAATTTGAAATTGAAGGTAAAAATGTTCTTGCTAATGGTTATTGTAATTCTAATAATCATTGGGAAATAGTTATCACCAGTTCTTGTCCCGAAGGCTTTACTCGAGGTGATGGTGATAAATGCGTTGATCTTAACTCCGATTGTTCTACTTGTGATTATGGTTTAAAATGTGAAGCGCTTGGAGGCCTTAGTCGTTGTGTGGCTCCAAAAATTTGCCCAAGTGGAGCTGTTTGCGAATCGGTTAATGGTTCTAGTTCCGGTGATTATAAATGTGCTTCTACTAATGATGCTAGTTGTGATTGCTGTTGTACTGTTGGTCAGAGTGCTCGTGATTGTTGTGCTTATGAAGCTAAAGACGGAACTTTAGTTCAACTTGAATGTGGTGGAACTTGTGGTTCAGATTCAAGTGATGATGGCGCTGGCTTTGGTCGTTGCGGCGGTTGTGCTGGCGCGGGAGATACTAGTTTAGAAAGAGACTTGGCTTGTAATTGTACTGGTAGCTCTGGTCAATATTGTGAAGCTAATGATAGTAAATTTCCTAGTGGTTTTTGTACTGATTGTTCAAGTTTAAGTCCTGAGGGATGTTTAGAACACGCCGCTTTTTGTTGTTTAGATTCAAAGGGAACAGCTGATTCCAGTGATGATGTCTGTCGCGGTGGGGCTGGCGATACAATTAGTGAAGATCCGGCTAATCCTAATTTTGGTTATTGTGCTTACTATAATTGCGCTGACAATGAAAATATTTGCGCTTCAACTTATCCAGTAAAAATTGGTTCTTATTCTAAATTAGCAACTTGTGAGGAGTCTTGTGTTGAGCTCGATCCTTGTGAGTCGATTGGCGACGATTTTGAAGCTTGTAGTAGTGAGAGTAGTGGTAAGTGTTGTTTTGATGCGAAGACTAATACTTGTGGTTTAGGCGATGCTATTACTAGCGGTGCTCAAGAAGATATTGGTTATTGTGCTTATTATAATTGCGCTGATAATAATTCTTGCGCCTCTGATTCACCTCTTAAAATTGGTACTTATAAAAATTTAACTGAATGTGGACAGTATTGCGCTAATCCTCCAGCGGGGATGGGAACTTCTTGTAGTAATACTAGTTCTGACACTTGCGATGTTTCAGTTTGTAACGCCCCGGGTTTTGCTTGTTTAACTGGTCTTGGTGGTTTTGTTAATGATGATAATAGTGATTGCGGTGCTTGTTGTTGCCAGCCAGTCACGGTCGCGGGACAAAGCGATGCTTGTAAAAATGTTAATGAGGTTCTTTCTTGTATGCCCGATAAAGGTAACTGTAGCGGTGCTAATCGCGGTCTTTGTTGTGGCTGTTCTAATGATGGTGATTGTGGTAACGCGGATAATGTTGGTTGTGGCACTGATACTTGTTGTGAGGCAAGACCAGAGATTGCCTCTTCTTCACCGGAACATTTAGCAATTGGAGTTTGTCGCAACGCCCTTTTAAATATCACTTTTAATCAATTAATGAACTTCAATAGTTTAGAGAATAATATTATTTTAGTTGAAGAAAAAGATCCTAGTTCTGGACTTTGTCCAAGCGGAGCTATGGTTGCTTATGGCACTGACATTGAAGATGCTTTTGCGAATAAAAATTTATTAGCTAAATTAAAAATTAAATTAAAATATTCTTGGCAAAAATTGACCTTAGCAATTTCTAAATCTTACGCCAAAAAAGCTTTAGCAAATCAACCGAGTGATAGTAATTTATATTGTGCTGTTGAGGGAAATGTAAGTATTAAAAATGATGCAACTCAAAGTACTATTAGTTTTGCTCCAAAAACTTTATTATCTCCAGCTACAAATTATTATTTAGTTGTTAAGGGAGATGAAAATTTAAATAGTCAAACTGGGGTTATTAGCCTTAAGGGAGTTGGTTTTAATGGCCAAGGTTATTTAGATATTTCTGGAGAGGAAGATGAATATGTTGAGGGGGAAAAGATTGCCTTTAATGGTCGCTTTTTTAAGAATTCACATATTATTAAATTTTCAACTCTTTCTTCTCAAGGGGCAACGGCTGGTATTTGCTTAGTTGATCGTTTGGCACTTGAACCGAGCTCTTATCTCTATAGCACTACTAACAATGCGCTTAACTCTGAGGAAAATGATATTCCGGGGGATGGTAATGATACTTTTGATACTAAAGCGGACCGTGATAAAGTTTTTGCAGCCGGAGCCCTTAGTCTCGATGGTCAACATTTAAAACCAGTTAGTGGCTATGCTTGGGACTATAGTTTTGGAATTATTGATAAGAGTATTGCTACGGGGAAAACTTTAAGCGGACTGCCAATCAATCAATATTTTGTTGAGGCAGTTAGTGGTATTACTGACAGCGAGACTAAAATTAAAGCGGAAATTACAATGGATAGATTTTCTGAGGACGGTAATTGTGATGCTAGCTCAAGTTGTGCTTGTAGCTCTAGTTCTTGTCCGGAAAGTTGTTGTAATTTAAGTTTTGGGGGCGACGGCTTTAATGCAAGCGCTAATATTTATGTCTTTGTTTGCAACAATCCTTGGCCGAAAGTTGAAGCTGATGGCACTTGGGCGCCTTGGTCTGATACTAATGATAATTGTGATATTTCTAGTGGCGCCTGTTCTAATTTTAATTATAAATTTTATTATTGTCGAGATGCTGGTACCGATCAGACCTTTGATGATTTACCAGCTATCTTAAACGAACCAATAGTAATTGGTCAGACAAATTCTTTAGTCTGCAGTTCTGATAAGAGAATTAGTTGTGCTACAACTGGTCAGCGCTGTGGTAGTGATAAAAATAATGATGGTTTAGCCGATGGTGTTTGTGTTTGGGATGTTTTAAAAGAGTCATATTTTTTTAGAGAAGACATCCCTTCATCAGGAGAGATAATATCAGCCAGATCCTTAGAGGCTGGTAGTGGCGCAGAAGTAAATTGGCGCTCCGGCATGAGTCAAGCTGATACTTATAAAGTTTATTATTTAAAATCAGGTAGCTCGGAAATTAATTTTAAAGAATATAGTGCTACTAACACTGATATTTGTCAGACAGATGGTGCGTTTTATAATTGCTCAGCTATTATCTCCGGTCTTGATAATAATGTTAGTTATGTTTTTAAAGTCGGAGTTATTTCCGCTAATAAGGCGGAGAGTAAGGCGGTTAACGAGAGAGTGGTTCCTATTTCCGATAAAGTTGCGCCGGCCACACCAAGCGGTTTAAAAGCGGAATTAAATTCGGAGACAAAGACAGTCTCTATTACTTGGAATGATAATAATGACGACACGACTGTTTATCGTTTATATCGAGGTTTAAATCCTGGGGTTTATGGAGACTATTATGAGGCCTTTAAAAAAGATGCTAACTTTAAAACTGAACTTAAATTTTTGAGTTCAGACCTTTCTTCTGGTGTTAATTATTTTGCCATTTCCGCTCTTGACGCCTCTGATAACGAGAGTGCTAAATCTAATGAAGTAGTTTTAGAGATTGATTAAATATATATGAAAAATAATAAAAAACTTTTGATTTTAAGTACTTTAGCTTTTTTGCTAATTGCCTCTTTTGGCTTACTTAAAGTTACCTTAGCTCAGACGAACCAAACTAACGCTGAAGCAATTGACGCTATCGGCGTTAGAGTCTTACCAAATCCAAATCATTATAGTATTGCTCGCTGGTACCAAAGTCAGGGATTTTATGGCTCACCCCAATCTTTAACAGTTGATGGTTATGAGGCGATAAGAGATGGGCGAACGGTTTATGTTAGTGCTGCTAATACGGTTGGCAAAGATGTTTATACCAATATTTATTTAATTTCTTATAACCAAGACCCTTCAGAAAAAACCGTTGATATTTTAGGACAAATTGTTTCTCGTTGGAAGTTTAATAGTAATTTAGAAAATTATGATTTTGAAAATCAAGCAACTTGTTCAATTTCTTCCATGCCTTGTTCTAATAATAGTGACTGTGGACAGGGAAGGATTTGTGCTCAAGAAGGTTTAGCAAAAGACTCTTGTCAATTACAAGAAGATAAAAATTGTCGCTCCGATAGTGATTGTCCGTCCAATTTCTTTTGTGATAGTGATAAAGCAAAAATTACTAGAGATATGAAAAGAATCGGTCGTATTGATGAAATGAGAGACGCTTTAGCAAACTATTATCAAGCTCAAGGAAGATACCCATTATTAGACGCCGGGACTTATTTAACTAACAAGAGTGTTTCACTGTGGCCTAGTTGGCAAAAAGTTTTTTTGAATAATATTGCGATTTCACCAAATTTTATTGATCCGATTAATCGACTTGGATCTTGTCCTGATTTTGATCTCAAAACTTGTTGGAATGCTAATGAGAATCGCTTTTATTCAAATCCAAATGACAACACCTTAGTTTTGCCACCAGGAAGTTATGCTATGGTTTATGCAACCAGTGCTGATGGAGGAAATTATAATCTTTGTGCTACCCTAGAAAGTCGTCACCCTTCTTTGAATTATAATTTTGTCGGCAGTAATTTAAATGAATCTCTTTGTGTCAGTGATATTGGCGTCGATACTAGTAGTGGTTCTGATAACAACCCCCCAGTTTTAGTTGATGGTGATTATAATTTGAGTGGACAGGCGGGTAAAGAGTTTAATGGTTATATTAAGGTTTATGACGCTGATAATGACCCTTTGAAGTGGGAGATTACCCTAGGTGAGGGTATGTGGAGTGTCTGGAGTCCAGATGTTTTTAGGATAATGGATACAAGTAATAAATTTCAGAAAAAAATTTTTGCAAGTAAGGCACCATCTACTAATTCGACATTTCCTATAACTTTAAGAGTTACTGATAGTCGCGGTGGAGTTTTAACGGAAAATTTGGAAGTTCAAATTCAGGACTACGGAGTTTTTATTGAGGCTCAAAACGTAGTTCATGTTTTAGATAAGAACGCGCCCTTAATTTATAGTTTTCATGTTTCTGGTGATAATTTAAGTAATCCTCCGAATCTAAGTTTGAACAAAGTTTCTGGAAACGGGACCATCCCTTTTACGCTGAGTGAAACAATTTTAGTTTCAGAGAATCGTTACCGAGCAACTTTTAAAGCAAACTTAATTCCTCTTGAAGAATATCAATTTCCAGAAAATACTGATTTTGGTTTCGAAGTAGTAGCGATTGATAGAAGCGGAAAAGAATTTAAAAAGAGTTTTAGTTTACGCTTAATTTCTGAAAAACCAGTTTTACAATTTTCTTGCGCCAACAAAACTCGAGCTGGTCAAAATTACTCCTGTTTTTTAGGAAAGACAGATTATTTTGGTCGTGGGTTTTCTTATGAAATTTCCGGGGCACCACAGACCTTAGAAATTGATATTGATGAGGATAAAGCTGAGGCTTATATTAGCGGTCAAGCTCAGGCTAGCGCGGCCGGCTCTAGTCAACTTCGTGAACATCCTATTACAGTTGTAGCTAGGAGCGATTACGGCGCGACTACAACCAGAAGCTTTAATTTAACTGTTAATAGTTTTTGTGGCGATGGAATTTTGCAGAGTCCTAATTCTGAAAATCGGGGTGGCATTAATAATGATGGTTATGAGCAATGTGATGGTAAGTCTGGCACAGCCTCTGATGCTAGCACGAGTAGCTCAACTCAGCAGTATGCCTGCTCTACTTTTAATAGCGAAACTCCTTTAGAAATTGCTTCTGGTAATTATTGTGTTTTTAAAAGTTCTTTGAGTGGCGGTGGCTATTGTGGCGATGGTTATTGTCAAACAAGATATGAAACTAAAGATAATTGCAATGATTGTTCTGATGGAAGTAACGTTGTAGCAACCGGAAGTTGTAGTTTTAATTCTGATTGTGAGACTTGGCAGGAATGTAATTTAGTGCTTGGCAGATGTGTTGTCGCTTCGGGTCAGTGCGACACTCAAAATGATTGTGCTTTAGGATTTGATTGTATCAACAACAAGTGCGAGGCTAAAATTTTTCCTAATTTAGAGACAATTAAAGTTATTACTTTCAGAGAAGGGGACGCAACTAGAGCGGGGATAGATTATCATATACGTAAGGATGATAGAAGTCCATACAATTTTACTAGTCAGGAGATAACTGAGGCGGTTGGGGCTAATGTAAAAGAATGTAAGAATGGCTCTAATTTAAGTGGCTGCACAATTGTAAAAATGGATGATCCTTATTGTGTTGATAACTCCGACCAGTATTATAATAATAAAAATTTACCAGTTATTCCAAACCCGAATCCACTCTCCCTGATTCAATGCCCATTAGGTTATACGAATTTGTTAATGTACGCTAGACTTTCCCGAAGTGGTAGCGATCGTTGTTATGATAATAATATTCCTAATGCTTGTAGAGATAATTGGTGTGGCCGTTATCTTTATCGTTGTGAGAAGCAAGTTATGGAGTATCGTAAAGTTGGCACAGATTGTCGCCCGACTCTAGGTAGCACAGATTTTGGTGGAGTTATGAATTATGAAGGGAGATGTGTTATTAAAACCACCGCTCCTAGTTACTGCGGTGACGGCACTTGCGATTCAGGCGAAGCTTGTAGTAGCTGTTCTCAAGATTGTGGAGCTTGTCTTATAGACCCGAAAGATCCGACGAATTATGATGTGACAGAAGAGTAATCTGGAAATTAATTAGATGGTTAATTGTTTATATATCTTATAATTTTATGAATAAAAAAATATTTTTAGTGATTACTGCTTTAATACTTTTAATTATTATTGCCATTGTTGTTTTTTCAATAATAAATAAAAAATCACAAGAAGCTAATTCAATTTATTATAATGCAGAACCAGAATTTTTAAGTGAAGAGCGAAAAGCTTATTTTGGTTTAGCGCCGGAAACTAAAGCACAAATTCTTGGTTATAATAACGGCTATGAAATTTATAAAATTATTAAAGATGATAGTGAAATTGAATAGGGCTAACTTATTTTAATTTGGAGAAAATTTGGAGAAAATTTGTATTTGAGTTATAATTAAAATATAGAATCAATTCTAAAATACAAAAATAAAATAAAAAATATGTTTAATGATTTAACTGGAAATCAGGATGCATCATCTCAGGTGGATGATATTTTCGCTGAGACTGACAAAACGCCAACAAACGGAAATAATATTGAAACTAGACAGGTTGGACTTTCATCTTTTTCTGACACAGCCCCAGCTCAAGAAGTTGCAACTTCATCTATGCCAGATGTTGATGCTGAAAAAACTGGTAGTGCTAAATTTTTGAAAATTGCTATTTTTTCTGTTGTTGGTGCTATTTTAATTTTAGGAGGCTATCTGGTTTATACAAATTTTTTAAAAGTTGAAGAAAGTGATCCTTTTAGTCAAAATGAAGTTTTAGTTGGAGATAATACTGAGAATGAGGTTGAGGTTGTAGATAATACTCAAGCAAATAATCAAAATAATAATTCGGAAGATTTTGTTGTACCCATTGTTGATCAAGATGGTGGTTTAGATGAAAATGAGGTTGTGATAGAAGAAGAAACTGAAGTAGTAATAAATCCAGCTATAGTTGATTCAGACGGCGACGGTTTGTCGGACTATGATGAAGTTAATATTCATGGCACAAATCCAAATTTAATTGATACAGATTTTGACGGCTTATCTGATTATGAAGAAGTCATGACTCATAAAACTGACCCTTTAAAGGCTGATACAGACGACGACGGTTTATCTGATTATGAGGAAGTAAAAGTTTATGGAAGTGACCCTTTAAAGGCTGATACAGACGATGACGGTTATTCAGATGGTGAGGAAGTTAAGGCTCGTTATAATCCTTTAGGAGACGGTCGTTTGCCTGGTTTTTAATTATTTTTAGTTTTTTAGATTTTTGTTTATGTTTTTTAAACAAGACAAGGAAAAAAACATTAATCCCGGTTTAAATAGCAATAAAAGTAAGCCTAGTAATTTATCTCTAGATTTACACACTATGCCTAAAACCGAAACGGGCCATTTCCAAAAATGGCTTGTTTTAGCAGGCTTAATTTTTATCTTAATGATTTTAATGGTCTTATTCTTTATATAAATTATATGGGATTTTTTGGTTTAAAAAATAAAGAAGAAAAAAAAGTTGCGACCGCTGAGGTTGAAGAAAAGGTTGAGCGTGAAGTTATTGTTCATAATATGCCAAGCCAAAGAATAGCCCCTAATGAAACTGTAAATAAAAATAGTGGGTCATCTTTGGATATTAGAGCTAATAATGGTTCATCTGCGGGGTTAGATTCTCAAACTAATAGTAAAAAAGATTTTAAATTAATGGGTTTTCTTATTATCTTTTTTGGCCTTATTTTTATTGCTTTAATAATCTTTTTAACTTATCGTTTTGTTATTTCTCCAACCGCCGAGCCCAAGGAGGCTGGGGTTAACATAGAGACTAATCAAAATCTTGTTCCTGGACCACAGCCTGATCAGGAGATTGAAGTAGAAACGGCTGTAGTTGATGATTCTGGGATAGATATTAATCAGGATGCGAGCGATTTAAATTTAAATACAACAGGAACTTTAGAGGAGGAGATTATTAATCCCGATGCTATGCAAGAAGAGTTTCAAGGTCAGGACGCGGTTAATCTAAGCCCTTTGATTGACTCTGATAATGATGGTTTATATGATGAAGAAGAAATTTTACTTGGGACCTCAATATTTTTAAGTGATAGCGACGGCGACGGCTACACTGATCTTTCTGAAATTAAAAATAGCTACAACCCTATTGGTACAGGAGCCCTAGCTAACTCTACTTACATAAGTATTTATCGCAATTTTAAGTATAATTTCAATTTTCTTTATCCAAACACTTGGGATTTAAAAGAAGTTAGTGATAAGTTAATTGTTTTTGAAGATAAAGATAGTTCTTTAGTTCAATTAGCAATCATGGATAATGTAGATAAACTAAGTATCTTAAATTGGTATGAAACAACTTTTCCAGAAGATGTTTTAGTTAGCGATAAATTAATTTCTAAAACTGGATATGAGGGCGTGATTAGTAAGAATGGTGTAGACGTTTATTTAACTGATGAGGCGCACACAACTATTTTTGTATTTTCTTATATTCCTGCCTCTCCAGGACGTTTAGCTTTTACTAATATTTTTGAGATGATTTATTTATCTTTTGGGTTTTAAAGTTATTAGTTTTTGCCAATAATCTTATCGACTAAACCATATTTTTTAGCATCTTCAGCACTCATGAAATTATCACGATCGCTATCCTTTTCAATATTGGCGATGGTTTTTCCGCTATGACGAGCTAAGATTTTATTTAATTTTTCTTTAGTTTTTAAAATATGTTCAGCGTGGATTTTAATATCAGAGGCTTGGCCTTCAGCCCCACCCATAACCTGATGAATCATAACTTCGCTATTTTCTAGGATAAATCTTTTACCCTTAGCGCCAGCCGCTAATAATAGAGAAGCCATTGAAGCGGCCATGCCAACACAAATTGTGGATACATCTGATTTGATATATTGCATGGTGTCATAAATTGCTAAACCCGCAGAAACCGAACCTCCGGGAGAATTGATATAAAATTTAATATCCTGGTCTTTATTGTCTGCGTCTAAAAATAAGAGTTGAGCAATAATAATATTAGCAACGTGGTCATTTATTGCTTCTCCTAAAAAAATTATCCGATCTTTTAAGAGCCTGGAATAAATATCATAAGCTCTTTCGCTTTGGCCTTCTTTTTCAATTACGGTTGGAATAAGTGGCATATTTTTAAAACTTTAAATTAGATTATAATAAAATATTAGGCTAAAAATAGGATTTTGTAAAGATTTTATAAAGAAATTTAAGGAAAAAATTTTAGCTCTTGATTTTTCTCAGTACTTATTCTAAGATAAAGGCAAATAAATTATTTGAATTTATCCTTTTTTATATGTCTTTAAAACAAAACTTTTCGAAAATGTCAGCTCGTAGTCGTTCTTGGTTCGTCTTTGGCTTAGTTATTGCCTTGGCGCTGGTTGCCTCATTAGTCGTTGCTGGCGATTCTTATAATCGTTTTAGCAATTATTTAGCCGATAAAACTAATGATATTATTGTTTTGCCGGAAGTTAAAGCTCTACCTTTTAGTTTAGGGCTTGATTTACAAGGCGGCGCTCACCTAGTTTACTTAGCTGATATGAGCGGGATTGAGGAGCTCGATAGAGATGAGGCCTTAGAATCAGCTCGTGATATTATTGAAAGACGAGTTAACCTTTTCGGTGTTAGCGAACCGGTTGTCCAAGCTAATAAAACTGCTGATGGTGAATATAGAATTATTGCTGAGCTAGCTGGTATTAAAAATGTCCAAGATGCGATTGCGATGATTGGCGAGACTCCAATTTTAGAATTTAAGGAACAAGACGAAGCTGCTATCTCTGAGATTGAAAAATTAATTGCCGATAATTATAAAGCTAGCTCTACTAATGATGGTCTTGCTACTACTACCGCTAGCACCACTACTAACGCTGAAGATATTTCTATTTCTGAAGAAGATTTACTTAATTTAGGAATAGATGCTAATTCTGGCTGGAAGAGTAGTGGTTTAACTGGGAAATATTTAAAACGTTCAACCGTTCAATTTAATCCTAATGACGGTTCACCGGAAATTTCTTTAGAGTTTAATCCAGAAGGAGCCGCTTTATTTGAGGAAATAACTGCTAGAAATATTGGTCGCCCGGTCGCTATCTTTTTAGATGGTTACCCAATTAACATTCCTAATGTTAATGAAAAAATTACTGGCGGCCAGGCTGTTATTAGTGGGACTTTTACGATTGACGAGGCTAAAGATTTAGTTAAAAGACTTAATTCCGGAGCTTTACCAGTACCAATTTCTTTAATTGCTGAAAAAACAGTTGAGGCTAGTTTAGGATCTAAATCAATTTCTAATAGTTTGCAGGCAGGTTTAATAGGTTTATTATTAGTTTCAATTTTCTTAATTATCGCCTATCGTTTACCAGGCTTATTGTCAGTTATTTCCTTAATAGTTTATGGAATGTTGGTTTTGGCTATTTTTAAAGCCCTACCTTTATGGTTAGCTTTATTTCTGATTATTCTTTTAGTTGCTTTAATTTTTTATGTTTTTGATGATTTAAAGATTTTTAATGGTTCCCTAGCTTTAATGTTTAGTATTTTTGGCCTACTCTTATTTTTCTACGCCTTACAAGCTATTACTTTAACGGTAGCGGGTATTGCTGGTTTTATTTTGTCGCTCGGTATGGCGGTTGATGCAAATATTTTAATATTTTCTCGAGTTAAAGAAGAGCTTAAATTAGGAAAAACAGTTTCTCAAGCAGTCGATGAAGGTTTCAAACGTGCTTGGCCATCAATTAGAGACGGTAACTTCTCAACAATTTTAACGTGTTTCATTTTGATGTTTTTTGGCACCTCGACTATTCAAGGTTTTGGTACAACTTTATTTATTGGTATTGTAATTTCTCTTTTCAGCGCTATTGTTGTTACTAAACTTCTATTATCATTAGTCTCTGGTCCTTGGCTTGATAAACGTCCCTGGTTATTCGGTGTTAAGGCAATTGATGATAATAAATAATTAAGCAAAATAATATCCAACAGGAAACATATGATTAAAATAATAAAAAACCGAAAATTTTTTCTACCAATCTCAGGACTTTTAGTTACTGCCTCTATTATTGCTTTATTTGTTTGGGGTCTTAATTTTGGCATTGATTTTAAAGGGGGTAGTTTATTGGAGGTTGATTTTGGCCCAGAATTTAGACCAACAATTACTGAAGTACAAAGCTCTTTAGCGGAAGCGGGCTTAATGAATACTACCGTCCAACCAACCGAGGACTCTTATATTATTCGTTTCAAAGAAAGCGATGAGAATATCCATTTCGCTGCTCTTGATAGTTTAAAAACTTTAGCTGAGAGTAAAGAGGTCGATACTTTTAAAGAGTTGCGTTTTGACTCAGTTGGCCCCTCTATTGGCAAGGAATTAAAGAGTAAATCTTTTAATGCTTCTATCATTGCTTTAATCATGATTATTGTTTATATTTCTTTTTCCTTCCGCAAAGTTTCTTTGCCGGTTGCGTCTTGGAAATATGGAATTGCTTCTATTATTGCTTTATCTCATGATGTTGTTATCACTTTAGGAATTTTCTCTTTTTTGGGTCATTTTTATGGCACCGAAGTTAATACTCCTTTTATTGCCGCTATTTTAACAATTTTAGGTTATAGTATAAATGATACTATTGTCGTTTTTGACCGTATTCGTGACAATTTACCTAAAAGTAAGGATAATTTTTCTGACACGGTTGATAGAAGTTTAAATCAGACATTAAGACGTTCGATAAATACATCTTTTACAACAATTTTAGCTCTAGTTGCGGTTTATTTTTTTGGTGGTGACAGTATTAAAGACTTCGCTTTAGCTTTGATTATTGGTATTGGCTTCGGAACCTTCTCTTCAATTTTTGTTGCTAGCCCAGTCCTTGTTATTTGGGATAATTTAAGTCGCTCTAGAAGAAAAGCTGAATTAAAATAAGCTAACTCGGTATTAGTTATCAATTAAAAGGCTTGACTCAATTTAAAAAGCCCCCGCTAAATTTTGTGAAGATTTATCAGGGGCTTTTTAAATTGTTAAGGCCTCAATACCCAAGCTTTTTTTATTTTGCTATAATAAAAACATGAAAATAAATTTAACTAAAAGTCGCGCTCTTTCCTGGCGCTCTGTTTTTGATAAATTAAGCGAGCTTTCTTGGCTTTTAGCTATTTTTATTGTTCCTTTATTTTTTGCGGCTTTTTTAAGGACAGAAAACGTTATTGAATTAAATAAAATTTTTTTAGCTCAAGTTTTTTTAATTCTTTTATTTTTTTTCACCTTAAGTCGAGAGCTTTTTTTTCCAGCTAAACTTTGGAGTAATTGGGCTAGATTTTTTAAGAAATTTTGGCTCATGCCAACAATCTTTATTCTTGGTCTTGCGATTTCTTTACTCTTTTCTGATAATAAAGTCTTGAGTTTTTTTGGCGCAATCGATCGTCAGCAAGGGTTTTTAAGTTATTTATTATATTTCTTCTGGTTTATTTTGCTTAGTTTTAATTTAGCCGTTTTCAGAGAAAGAGATTTAGAATCAGGCTCTAAACAATTATTATCCCGGGCAAGAAATAGAATTTTTTTAGCGATTTTAGTTTCGTCTTTTTTAGCGTCAATTTATGGAATTTTACAATTTCTTGGTCTTGATATCTATCATTGGCAGGAAGCAGCGCTTTATACTGGCCGCGCTTTTTCTTCCTTAGGACAACCTAATTTTTTTGCCTCTTGGCTTTTATTAGTTTCAGGAATTTCGTTTTTGTTTTTTTATCAAGAAAAAAAATTTTTATTTAAGTCGACTTATTTTTTAATCTTTCTTACAATTTTATTAGCTCTTATTAGTAGCGGTAGCAGGGGAGCTCTAGTTGCTTTTTTTGCTAGTTTATTTATCTTTCTAGTTTACCTATTTTTTAATTCTAAAGTTGGATTAACATTAAGAAAAAAATTAGTTTTATCGGGCCTCATTTTAGTTGTGTTTTTCGTTTTTGCTTTTTCTCTAGAATTAATTTTGCCAGGCAGAATAAGCTCCTTACTTGATAGGAGCGGCGGTAGCGTTAGCGCGCGTCTTGATTTTTATCAAGCTTCAGTCTCGTCTATTAAAGTTGAGCTTTTATTTGGTCACGGCCAAGAAAATCTTTATGAGGCTTTTTTACCTTATTATCAAACAAGCTGGGGGGTCCACGGTGATGTTGGTCAAGTTCCTGATAAAGCCCATAATTTATTACTCGATATTTTAATGAGTCACGGTTTTTTTGGTTTAATTTTTTATAGTTTCTTTTTTTCATTTTTCTTTTTTCTGGTTTTTCGTTTATTAAACTCAAAAGACTTCCAGTCTCAGGGCTTGGCACTTGGTTTTGGCGCCTTCGCTTATCTTTTTTCTCTTTTATTTTCTTTTGCCGTTGTTAGTACGGAATTTTATTTTTTCATTTTCCTGGCTTTATTAGTTAGTTTTAATTATCAACATGAAGATTTAAATAACCTTAGCTTATCTCAAATTGAAGTCATGAAGCCTCTTAAATCTAATGTTAAAAAATTATTTATAAATAAAAAGTTTAAAATTTTCATTTTCCTTATTATTTTAGTACTTTCGTTTTTAGGACTTGAACGCTCAACTCATGTTTATTTAGCAGATTATTATTTTTTTGGTGCCCATAAGTCTTACGTTAATCAGAGTCTACCAGAAGCTTTAACTTTTCTTGACTATGTTGAGAAAGCCAAAACCAATCCCGTTAATCGAGCTTATTATGCGCGAACTGCAGCTAATTTAATTTTGCCATTTTATCCTTTTAAAGAAGAATTGTCTTTAGAAAAATTAGTTAAAGATCGCTTAGACTCAGCTTTATTAGAACTATCTTTAGTTGAAGTTAACGATTTGTTAATGCGGGCAAGAATTTTAACTGCCTTTGGAGATTTTGAAGGAGCTAATTTTTATTTAAATTTGGCCCGAGAAAAATCGCCTAATTGGCCAATTAGTATTTTAGCTGAGGCTAGAATTAGTTTAGCTCAAGGAGATAAGGATAGATCTCTAAAAGCCTTTTATCTTCTACTTGCAACTTTACCAGAGACGAGTAATCCTCTTTTAAATCAAAATCACTTAGATGTAGTTAGATCTTTTAGGAAAGAGGCGCTTGTTTTTATCGCTGAAATTTTTGACCAAGAATCTAATTATTTAGCAGCTGAAAAATATTATCGTTTAGCTTACTTAGAAGATGCTCTAGATTATTCTTTATTAAAAAAAATAGCTGATCAGCTTTATTTGCAAGCTAGATTTGAAGAAGCTCTAGTTTTAGTAATAGACGGAACTCGTCTTAATCCAAGTGATTATAATTGGCCCCTAATGGCTTCTTACTTAACTAAAGAATTGGGGCAAGAATTAGAAGCGGATATTTGGTATAATCAAGCTCTGGCTTTAGGTTTCAAGGAAGATTCAAATAATGAAGATTTAAATAAGGAAGAGAATTTTTTGTCAGAATAATTTAAAATATATGGAATTATTTTTAATTTTTACAATTTTTGTTTTTGGTTTAATTTTTGGTAGTTTTTTAAACTGTCTTATTTGGCGTTTAAAAAATAATGAATCACTTTGGGGTCGTTCTTATTGTCCAAAATGCCGTCAGCAAATTTCCTGGTATGATAATATTCCTCTTTTAAGTTTTATTCTTCTTAAGGCTCGTTGCCGAAATTGTCATAAAAAAATTTCTTGGCAATATCCCTTACTTGAACTTGGCTTCGCTCTTTTATTTACATCTCTATTCTTTTTTATTGCTCAGGACTTTAACTTATTAGAGCTTTTGCGAGCTGAATTTTTAATTTTGTTTTTACGTGATTTTTTATTTATTTTTATTTTGGCGATTATTTTCGTTTATGATTATCATTGGCAGGAAGTGCCGATGATAATTGTTTGGCCCGGGATTGCTTTGATGATATTTTTTTCTTGGCTTATTGGTTTTAATTTATTAACTGTTTTAATTGCCAGTGCTCTAACTGCAACTTTCTTTTTAATTCAATACTTATTAACTCGTGGCCGTGGTTTAGGCGAAGGGGATATTTGGCTTGGGGCTTTATTAGGAGCTAGATTTGTTAATATTCAAGAAATCTTTTTAACAATTTTTGCAACCTATATTATTGGGTCTCTTGTTGCTATATTTTTGTTGATTAAAGGGAAAAAGAAAATAAAATCAAAAGTTCCGCTTGGACCATTTTTAGTTATCGGCGCTCTAATCTCACTTTTTTTTGCTGAAGATATTATTCGTTGGTATTTTTCTTTGTTAATTTTTTAAATTTATTAGAGCTGCAAATTTTATTTTTCCCTTGTTTAAAGCTCTTTAGCTCATTAAATAAATTGTATTCCTTTGAGGGGTTTTAGTGTTGTGAAAAGTTTAAAAATCTTGTATAATATAAACAAATGCTAGTTTAAGTCATTTTAGTCTTTTTTTGGCTAAATAAATCTTATGAAAGATAATATTATTGCCGGGCTCGATATTGGCTCGACTTCAATTCGTTTAGTTGTGGCTCAGAAAATTCTTGGTCCAACCGGAAATGAGTTACAAATAATTGGCGCCGTTTCTGGTCCGACTGCTGGAGTAAGTCGTGGCGTTGTTAATAGTATTGAAGAGGCAACTTCTTCAATTTCTGAGGTTTTAGAAAAGGCTGAGAGATTGGTTGGTGTTCCGATTACTAGAGTTTGGGTTAGTATTAATGACCCCCACATTAAATGTGAAAAATCTAAGGGCGTAGTTGCGGTTGGTAGAAGTGACGGAGAAATAAATGAAAATGATGTAAATAGAGCCATTGAAGCCGCTCGGGCTTTGGCGGTACCAGTTAATTACGAAATTCTTCATGTAATTCCAATTAAATTTGCTGTTGATAATCAAGCTGATATTAAAGACCCAATTGGAATGAACGGAATTCGTTTAGAGGTTGAGGTTTTAATTGTTCAGGGTTTAAGTACTCAAATAAAAAATTTAACCAAGGCAATTTATCGAACCGGTTTAGAGATTGAAGATTTAGTGATTGCGCCTTTAGCCGCCTCCGAGGCAGTTTTAAGTTTTAAACAAAAAGATTTGGGGGTTGTTCTAATTAATATGGGCTCTTCAACTACCTCTATCGCGGTTTATGAGGAAAGAAATTTAATTCATACCGCTGTTTTACCAATTGGCGCCGAACATATAACTTCTGATATTGCGATTGGTTTAAGAGCGCCGATTAATTTAGCCGAGAGAATTAAATGTGAATATGGCAGGGCGATTGCTGACGGTATTGGTGATAAAGAAGAAATTGATGTTAGTAATTTAGTTAAAGAGGAGGAGGTTAATGATGATATTAACCGTATTTCCAAAAAGTATTTAGCTGATATTATTAATGCTCGAGTAGAAGAAATTTTTGAAAAAATAGATAATGAATTTAAAAAAATTGATCGATCAGGAATGTTACCAGCGGGGGCGATAATTGTTGGCGGTGGTGCTCGTTTAGAGGATATTGTTGAGGCAGCAAAAAGAAAATTACGTCTACCAGCAGCGGTCGGAGTAGCTAAAAATATTAATGTGATAATTGATAAAGTTCGCAATCCAGAATTTTTAACCGCTTTAGGTCTAGTTATTTGGGGTAGTAATGAAGATGGGCAAACAATAAGTACTGGTAATAATATTGGTAAAAAAGTTGGCGAGCTCATGTCTAAAGCTAAGGGCTTATTTAATAAAATCATGCCTAAGTAAAGATTTCAGGTGAAAGCATTAGCTAAATTGAGCTAAGAATATAATAAAAGTTAAAGAAATATATATGGCAGAAGTAAAACCAGAAATAGAAACATTTGCAAAAATTAAAGTTATTGGTGTTGGTGGTGGTGGTGGTAGTGCTATTAATCGAATGATTGCTGGTGGAATTAAAGGCGTTAGCTTTGTGGCAATTAATACTGATGTCCAAGCGCTCCATTACAACCAAGCTAATGAAAAAATTCATATTGGTAAAACTGTTACCAGGGGTTTGGGCGCCGGAATGAATCCTGATTTAGGTAAAGCGGCGGCCGAAGAATCAGCTAATGAAATTAAGGAATCTTTAAAAGATTGCGACATGGTTTTTGTTACTTGCGGTCTTGGTGGAGGAACTGGTTCTGGCGCTTCGCCGATAGTTGCTCAAATCGCTAAAGAAGCGGGAGCTTTAACCGTGGCGGTTGTTACTAAGCCCTTTATTTTTGAGGGCGGACAAAGAAAGGACATTGCTGAACGCGCCTTTTCTGAATTAGCTGACAAGGTTGATACGATAATTACAATTTCTAACGATAAATTGTTACAAGTTATTGATAAGAAAATGCCTTTACTTGAGGCCTTTAAAACGGCTGACGATGTTTTGCGCCAAGGAGTCCAAGGAATTGCCGAAATTATTACGGTTCCTGGTATTATTAACGCCGACTTTGCCGATGTTAAGGCGGTTATGTCTAACGCTGGTTCGGCTTTAATGGGCATAGGAACGGCAACGGGCGAGAATAAAGCGATTGAGGCTGCTAAAGACGCAATTAACTCCAACCTTCTTGATATGTCAATTGATGGCGCTAGAGGCATAGTCTTTACTATTACTGGTGGTCCAGATTTATCTATGACCGAGGTCTCCGAGGCGGCTAAGGTTATAACTTCAGCGGCTGATGAGGACGCCAAGATTATTTTTGGCGCAGTTATTGACGAGAAGATGAAGGATCAAATAAAAATTACGGTGGTTGCTACTGGTTTTGATGGTAGTGGTAGAAATCAACAAGGTGAACAAGTTAAATCTTATACTCCAAACCACTTTATTTTAGAAAAAGAAAATGAAGAAAAAAATAAAATGGAAGAAAAAACTTTTAAAAGAGAGGATAGAGACGAGAAGAAGTCAATTTTCAAAAGTATTCCTTTAAAACCAGTAATTGAAAAAAAGATGTCGGACCAACCAGAAAAGATTAAGAAAGATGATCCTTTTGAAGATGATGACGATTTAACTATTCCGACTTTTATTCGGAAGAAGATGGGCTGATAGAGGGTTAAATAAATAAAAAGTATTCAGCCATTGTAGATATAGAAAATTATAAAAAGAAGTGCCACGGAATCGGCACTTCTTTTTTATAGAGGCATTTTCTTTTTATTTGTGGATAACTTTAAGAAAAGCTGATTTTTTCTTAAAAATTAGCTCAATTGACCGCACCCCTTAAATTTGCTAAAATACTCTTAGACACAACATTTAGTGGTCTAAATTTTAAAAAGCCCACAAAATATAGCTTTTTAAGCAAAAACAAATAATTATGAAGTGTCCCATTTGTTATTTTCTTGATACTAAGGTAGTTGATTCCAGGGTTGCCTCTGATGGTCTTTCTATTCGCCGTCGTCGAGAATGCCTGAAGTGTAGTTTTCGCTTCTCAACTTACGAGGAAATTGAACTTTTGGAATTAATTATTTTAAAACGCGATGGTCGCCGTGAATCTTATAGCCGAGAAAAGTTAGTTGGCGGTTTAAAAAAATCTTGTGAGAAAAGGCCGATTACCGAAGATGATTTTAAGCGCTTAATCCATTCAATTGAAAGAGATTTACAAAGACTAAAAAAGAATGAGATTCCTTCCAAACAAATCGGTATCGCGGTGATGAAAAATTTGAAAAAGCTTGATCCGGTCGCCTATATTCGTTACGCTTCGGTTTATGAAAGTTTTAAAGATGCTAATGAGTTTAAGAAAGAAATAAATAAACTGATTAAGGATAAGAAACCAAGCCTGAAGAAATAAAATAAAGAGAGGGCGAAAGAGAAACTTATAATTTTTATTAATATACAACTATGACCGAGATTATCACCAAGATTAGAAAGAGATCAGGCGAAATTGCCGATTTTGATCAAGTAAAAATTGCGAAAGCAATTTACAAAGCCGCCCTGTCAGCTGATATTGATGACCAAGCTTTAGGCGATAAATTAGCTGAACAAGTTGCTTTAAAAATTGATAAGAAGTTTCATAAAAACAGCATTCCCGCCGTTGAAGAAATTCAAGACATTGTTGAAGAGGTTTTAATTGAAAACAAATTAATTAAAGTTGCAAAAAACTTTATTATTTATCGCGACCAACACCGACAAATTCGTGATATAAGTTCTGATGCTTTAAATAATAAGTTGATGGAAGATTATTTGGGTCGTTCTGATTGGCGCTTGAATGAGAATAGTAATATGAGCTTTTCAGTTCAGGGTTTAAATAATTATATTGCCTCTTCTATTTCGGCGAAGTATTGGTTAAATAAATTATATCCGGAAAATATTCGCTTTGCTCACGCTAATGGTGATTTACATATCCATGACTTAGGTTTACTTGCTCCTTATTGTTGTGGTTGGGATTTAAAAGATTTATTAGTTAAAGGTTTTCGCGGAGTTAATGAAAAAGTTCAAAGTAATCCGCCAAAACATTTTCGCAGTGCGCTTGGCCAAATTATAAATTTTTTCTATACGATGCAAGGCGAAGCGGCTGGGGCTCAAGCTTTTTCTAATTTTGATACTTATCTCGCCCCTTTTATTCGTTATGATAAACTAAGCTATCGTGATGTTAAGCAAGGACTTCAAGAGTTTATGTTTAATATTAATGTTCCGACCAGAGTTGGCTTCCAAACCCCTTTTACCAATATTACTCTTGATGTCATTCCTTCTAAAATGGTTGGTGAAGAGAATGCGATTATTGGTGGTAAGCCGATGCCGGAAAAATATAAGGATTTTCAAGCCGAAATGGATATGTTTAATCAAGCTTTTGCTGAGGTGATGTTAGAGGGAGATTCTACTGGTCGTGTTTTCGGCTTCCCGATTCCAACTTATAATGTTGATAAGAATTTTGATTGGGATAGAGAATGTTTGAAGCCAGCTTGGGAGATGACCGCCAAATATGGTATTCCATATTTTTCAAATTTTGTTAATTCCGATATGGATAGAGATGATGCTCGTTCTATGTGTTGTCGCTTAAGACTTGATAATCGTGAACTTAGAAAACGAGGTGGGGGACTTTTTGGCGCTAATCCTTTGACCGGTTCTTTAGGGGTTGTAACTATTAATTTAGCTCGCCTTGGTTATCTTTCAAAATCAAAAGAAGAATTTAAGGAAAGATTGGCTGAGTTGATGGATATTGCTAAAGAAAGTTTAGAGATAAAGAGAAAAATTGTTGAGAATTTTACTGAGGACAAACTTTATCCTTACTCAATGTACTATCTCCAAGATATCCACGCTCGTTTTGGTGCTTATTGGAAAAATCATTTCTCTACAATTGGTATTAACGGAATGAATGAAGGCGCTTTGAATTTAATGGGTAAAGATATTTCTAGTCCTGAGGGAAAAACTTTTGCTGGTGAAATTCTTGATTTTATGAGAGAGAGGTTAATGGATTATCAAAATGAAACTAATGATCTTTATAATTTAGAAGCAACTCCCGGTGAAGGTTGTACTTATCGTTTCGCCAAAAAAGACCAAGAATTATATCCAGGGATTCTTTGTGCTAATACCGAGGCGGTTAGAAATGATAAAGCTAATCCTTATTACACAAACTCTTCCCATCTTCATGTTAGCTTTACTGATGATATTTTTTCTGCCCTTGATTTACAAGATGACTTACAAACAAAATATACTGGTGGCACCGTTTTACACGGTTATATCGGAGAGAAATTGCCAAATGGTGATACAGCAAAAAAATTAGTGCAAAAAATTGTTGCTAACTATAAATTACCATACTTTACAATTACCCCAACTTTCTCAATTTGTCCTAAGCATGGTTATTTAGCCGGTGAACATAAATTCTGTCCAAAATGTGATGAGGAGATTGGTTATTCTGATGTTGATGATATAAGATCCGCTAATCAAAACCAATCCGAATAAATTATTTAAAAATTTAATTAACTAATTATCATAAATATATGAGCCCAATTAAAACAGAGAGACAAGAATGCATTGTTTACAGCCGTGTCGTTGGCTGGTTAACTCCAGTACAAAACTATAATCCAGGTAAGGCGGCTGAATACAAGGACAGAAAAACTTTTCAAGTTAAGTAAGCTTTTTAACAATATTTTATGATTATTGGTGGCCTAGAAAAGCTTACTTTAATTGATTACCCTAATCACTTAGCCGCCATAATTTTTACTTTCGGTTGTAATTTTCGTTGTCATTATTGTTATAACCCAATGCTTGTCTTGCCCCAAGAGGGAAAGGATGTTAAAAATAAAGAAGATCTGAGCTCAATTGCGAGTAAGGATCTTTTTTTATTTTTACAAGAAAGGTTCGGGCGACTTGAAGGTGTTGTTATCACCGGTGGGGAGCCAACCTTACACTCCGATTTGCCTGACTTCATTCGGAAGATAAAAAAAATTGGTTATCTAGTTAAGCTTGATACTAATGGAACTAATCCAGAAATGTTAGAGAAATTAATTAAAGCGAAACTAGTTGATTATTTGGCGATGGATATTAAAAGTGATGCCGATCACTACGAAAATGCTGTTAGTGCTAAAGTTGACTTTAAAAAATTAGAAAAAAGTGCTAAGCTAATAATGACTAGTGGTTTGCCCTATGAATTTAGAACAACCATGGTTCCAGGACTCGTTGATAAGGAGATATTTTTAGCAATGGGAAGCTTTATTAAAGGGGCTAAAAAATGGTATTTACAAAATTTCAAATCTGATACCAATTTAGTTGATGCCGATTTTAAAAATCAAAAAAGTTTTAGTCTCAAGGAGATGAAAGAATTTGTCAGATTAGGACGAGACTTTGTTGAATTTTGCGATGATAGATCCGGTGATTAAGATTTCCTAGTTAATAAAAATAGTAAATATGAAAAGTAAAAAAAATCAAGACAATCATAAACCAGAATTAAAGTTGGAAAATTCGGAAAAGGAAACTTTGAAAGAAAATGTCCTTAGTGTAAATGACGAAATTAAAAAACTACAAGAACAAAATCTTGAACTTAGTCGTGAAATTTTAGCCTCAACTCGTTATATTAAAAAATATGTTAGGCACAAAAGGATTTTTATTGCTGTAAAATGGAGCTTAGTTATTCTAATTGTTATTTTTGGTTTTTTATCTTTTGATTTTGTCCTTGATTATTTACAAGAGTTAATTGGTAGTTATCAAAATCAGGTGAATCAAATAGTTGAGCAAACTAATAATGCTATAAAATAAAAAAATGAAAGAAATCGCTGTTTTTGCCCAAACAACATTTCGTAATCAAGCTCGTCGCTTCGGAATTAAAACTGATGATAGGCGTCGCCACATGTACTTGATTGGAAAAACTGGTATGGGTAAATCAACAATTTTAGAGAATATGATCGTCGGTGATATCCGCGCCGGTTTTGGTGTTGCCGTGGTTGATCCGCACGGCGATTTGGCGGAAAAAATCATGGAATATATTCCGAGCGATAGAATTCATGATGTTATTTATTTTAATCCTTCGGATATTGATTTTCCGATTGCTTTTAATATCGTTGAACAAGTTGAACCTCATTTGCGCCATCTAGTCGCTTCCGGGTTAATTGGAGTTTTTCAAAAACTTTGGGCTGATTCTTGGGGTCCTCGTTTAGAGTATATTTTAAGAAATGCAATTTTAGCAATTTTAGATTTTCCTGGCTCCACAATTTTAGGCGTCGTTAGGATGTTGTCAGATAAAAACTATCGTAAACAAGTTGTCACTAACATTAAAGATCCGGTTGTTAAAGCTTTTTGGGAGCGAGAATTTTCTGGTTATGCTGATAAATTTGCCTCTGAGGCAGTTTCGCCGATTCAAAATAAGGTTGGACAATTTTTATCAAGCTCTTTGATGAGAAATATTATTGGTCAAGTTAAATCGTCGATTGATATTCGTGAAGTTATGGATAGCGGAAAAATTTTGATTATGAATTTATCAAAGGGAAGAATTGGCGAAGATAATTCTGCTCTTTTAGGAGCGATGATGATTACCAAGATTCAGTTAGCAGCGATGAGCCGAGTTGACGTTCCCGAAGGGGAAAGAAAAGACTTTTATTTATATATCGATGAATTTCAAAATTTTTCTACAGACTCCTTCGCTAACATTTTATCAGAAGCGCGAAAATATCGTTTGAATTTAATTCTTGCCCATCAATATATTGAACAATTAAGTGAGAAAGTTAAGCCAGCAGTTTTTGGTAACGTCGGAACCATGATAGTTTTTAGAGTTGGAGCAGCTGATGCTGAAGAACTAGTTAAAGAATTTACTCCGACTTTTACCGAAGAAGATATTGTTAATTTGCCAAAGTATGAAATGTATTTAAAATTAATGATTGATGGTATCGCCTCTTCACCTTTTTCTGCCAAAGGTTTACCACCCTTAACTCTAAGTGAAAAGACTGGCAATACTGATAAAGTTATTAATTATTCTCGAGAAAAGTATGCCGGTAGTCGAGTTGAGATTGAGGAAAAAATTGCCCGTTGGCATGAAATAGGTGATGAGGGAGCGGCTAAAAAAACTGTGGTTTTCTATGATAAAAAATTAGATTCTTCTTTTCCTCTTGCTAATTCTTCTGTTACTAATTCCGCGCCTAGTTTTTTAGATAACAATCAAGAGGCTAGGCTTCAAAATTTAAATAATATTAATCAACGAACCGCATTACAAGTCCAGACTCAAAAAAATAATAATGCAAGTTTTCCTGCTAACTGCTCTGCCTGTGGTATTAAAACTTTTTTAGCTTTTGAGCCCGATGGTATTAGACCGGTTTATTGTAAGGATTGTTTATCTAAAAAAAGAGAAGAAAAGAGGTTGGAGCAAGAAAGTAGAAAAAATAAAAAAGTAGAGGAGCGACAAGCCTTTGCTCCTAAGGAGTTTTTACAAGAAATTAGAAATGAACTTAAGGCTGGGCCCCAGAGTAATAAGAACCAAGCGCGTTTTGATAGTGGTCCGAAAATTTCTTTAAATGATTTAAAAAATATTGCTCCAGTTGATTTTAAGGGCAGATCTTTAAAGCCTCAAAATAATTCCAATCAAAGTCAAACTCAAGTTCAGGTTCAAGTTAAAATTCAAAATCAGGACCAGACTCAAGGGAGAAGTCAAGTTCAAAATCAAGCTCAAAACTCAATTGAAGTTACTAATATTCCTAGTCAAGAACTTGAGCTTAAAGAAGGTGAAGAAATTAAATTTGAGTAATTTATGTACTTAATTTTTGATACTGAGACAACTGGTTTGCCAAAAAAGTATCAAGCTGCGCTTGATGATTTTTCTAATTGGCCAAGGATGGTGCAAATTGCTTGGGCAATTTTTGATAAAGAAGGTCGCAATTGGTTGAAAAAAAGTTTTATCATTTATCCTGATGGTTATATTATTTCTGATGAAGTTGCTAAAATTCACAGGGTCACCCAAGAAAGAGCGATGAAAGAAGGTGAGCCAATTAAAAAAGTTTTAGCGGAATTTCTTGAAGATGCGAGTCGCGTTGATTTTTTAATTGGTCATAATATAGATTTTGATGAAAAAATAGTTGGCTCAGAAATAATGCGTCAGGAAATGTCTTTTGATTTACCTAAATTATTAGAAGCTAATAAAATTTGTACAATGAAAAGTTCAGTTAGCTTTTGCCAGATTCCTAATGGCCGAGGTGGTTATAAATGGCCAAACTTAACTGAGCTTTATAATAAACTTTTTCAAACTAGCTTTCCTGAAGCTCATGATGCCTTAGTTGACGTCTTAGCTTGCGCAAAATGCTTTTTTGAGTTAAAAAGAAAGGGCGTTTTAAATGATTAAAATAAGGACTAAATTATTAAGAGAAAACGCCTTTATTCTATATGCAAAAAACTGCTCAAGAGGAATTAAACTACTTAAAAATCGGCAAAGCAACCGATCTTCAGGGTCGAGATCGAAAAATATACCGGATTTTAGAAATATTTCCCGGAGTTTTTTCTATTGTTACCCTTGTAGTTTTAATTATTTTATCTTATTTTAAGCCAGTTTGGGTCGCTTATGTTATTATTGCCTTTGATGTTTATTGGTTGCTTTTAGTTTTTTACATGGCGATTTTTTTAATTACCGCTTATTTAAAATTAAAAAAAGGCTCAAGAACTGATTGGCGTGAAAAATGTGAAGAACTTAAAGAGTTAAAGGGGGAGGAAAAAATTTCTAATCAAGCTTTATGTCACCAAGGAATGACCTGGAACGATTTAACTCAGCTTATAATTTTACCGCTTTATCAAGAAGATGAAGAAATTATTAAAGGTTGTCTAGACGCTTTATTAAAAGACACTTTCCCTCGGGAGCAAATGATTGTTGCTATTACTTTTGAAGAGAGGGCGGGCCTAGAATTAGTGAAACGTCGTCAAGAATTTGTCGCTAAAAATTATCAAGATAAATTCGGTCATCTTTTTATTACCACTCATCCCGATGGTCTTGTTGGCGAATTAAAAGGTAAGGGCGCTAATCAAGCTTGGTGTGCGAAGACGGTTAAAGAAGAAATAATTGATAAGGAAAAAATTGATTATAATAAAATTATCATTTCAGTTTTTGATATTGATACTGTTATTGAGCCTGGTTATTTTTTCGCCGTTTCTTATAAATTTTTAACCGTTCCTAAGCCGTATTTAACTAGTTATCAACCAGTCCCAGTTTACCATAATAATATTTGGGACTCGCCGTTTTTTTCGCGAGTGGCTGCCTCTTCTAACACTTTTTGGCAGATGATTATGCAAATTCGCCAAGAAAGTTTAGTAACTTATTCCTCTCATTCTATGAGTTTCAGAGCTTTGGTTGAAATTGGTTTTTGGGGGACAAAAAATGTTTCTGAGGATTCAAGAATTTTTTGGCATTGCCTTCTTTATTATAATGGCGATTATCGGGTTGAGCCGGTTTATGTTAAAGTTTCAATGGATGTGACTACTGATGAGAATTGGTGGAAAACGGCTAAGAATTTATATAAACAACAACGACGCTGGGCTTGGGGCGGAGAAAATATTCCCTATCTTTTATTTAATACGGCTAAGCGTTGGCATAATCCCGGCTTTCAAAAAGGGAAATTAGCCGAACATATTTTCATTCAAATTTACGGTTTTCATGCTTGGGCGACTAATGCCATAATCATCGGTTTTGTTGGCTGGCTACCAATGCTCTTAGGCGGAGATCGTTTTAACTCAACGGTTTTATCAGGTAATTTGCCATTTATTACCCAGAAGTTAATGACTTTTGCGATGATTGGCATGGTTTTATCCGCCGTTGTTTCTTATTTATTACTACCAAAGAAACCCAAGAAATATGGCTGGTTTAAAAAAATAAAAATGACTTTAGAATGGGCGACGGTTCCAGTTACTATTGTTATTTTTGGTGCTATTCCTTGTTTAGAGGCTCAAGTTAGATTATTGCGAGGAAAATATATGGGTTTTTGGGTGACGCCGAAGGTGAGGAAGAATTGAAATAGCTAGCTTGTGTGAAATAAAATATTATTTAAAAAATAATCATCCCTCTTGTCCTGATTCGGACGAGAGCTTTATTTTTTCGCTAGGGATTTTTTATAAAAAAAATCCCATTCGCTTAAAAATAAACTCTCGCTCCTCATCAACTAAGTAATTTATCCGCCTTCGCTAAAGCTACGGCGGACAAGTTGGCTGGCGGCTAAAAGCTTATTTATTATCTAGTCAATTATTTTTATTTTCGCTCTTTTTTAGATTTCTTTTTTATGCTATTATAGCCTTATGAGTTTAAAAAATAAAATTACAAGAAGTAGTTCTTCGGCGCTTAATATACATGAGCCGCAAAGCGCTTGGTTAAGATTTTTTTCTAGTCAAAAATTTATTGCTTTTTTGGCCCTTGTTTTTTTGATCCTCTTAGCTTTTCCTTTAGCTAAATCTTATAGTCGCCGTCTAGTTGCTGAAAAAGAAATTGAAGCGATGCGTCTTAAAATTGCTGAATACGAAAAAAATAATCAAGAGTTGCACGAATTCCTTGATTATTTAGCATCACCTCAAGCCGCTGAAGATCAGGCTCGCTCAAGTTTAAATTTGAAAAAGCCGGGCGAGGCTGTAGTTATTATCCAAAAAGAAGAAATTGAGCAACTTGGAAATTCTAGTTTAAATTCCAGCGCAAGTTCTAGCGCTCTAAAACTTTGGTGGAATTATTTTTTTAATTAGCTCAGCTTTTGAGTCTTTCGTTTAATGAGCCATCTGCCGGAATTGAACCGGCAACCTCCGATTTACGATACCGTTGCTCTACCAATTGAGCTAAGAGGGCGAAACTAAATTTATTTTAAGTCTAATTATTGTTTAAGTCAATCCGAATTAACACTATCAAAATGAAAAAAAATATTCTAATCATTTTATTGTTATTTACTTTTTTTACCTTAAGCATTCCGTCGCAGGTTAAGGCATCGGTAATTGAAAAAATTTCTCATCCCGATCAAATAAAATACTTCCGCGTTGTTAAAAAAGAGGGAGGAGCTTTATATGGTATTAGAATTTCTACGCTAAACCAAACTCCAAAAATAACTTCAACCTTAACTCCGGCCTCCCCTAAAAATTCAACGCAAAATAAAGAAGCTTTAATTGAAAAAATTTCCCATCCAAGTGAAATAAAATATTTTAAAGTTGTTAAGCAAGAGGGTGGCGCCTTATATGGAATTAGAATTGCCAGTCAATCAAACTTTGCCGAGATAGATGGGAAATTGAGAATGGTTGAGGGGAAGGCGAGTTGGTATAAGTATAAAAATGGTTTATTTGCCGCCTCGCCCGATTATCCAAAAGGCAGTGTTTTAAAAGTTACAAATTTAAGTAATGGCAAAACAATTGAAGTTACCGTTAATGATTTTGGACCAGATAGAAATATTAATCCTGACAGAGTTATTGATCTTGACTTCGTTTCTTTTTCGGCTCTAGCGTCAACGGGAGCGGGAATAATTGATGTCAGAGTTGAGCCAATTAGTATTACCGGCTCTAGTTTTAAAGTTGAGGATAAGTTAATTTTAGCTAACACCACAAATTCTGTTTCTCCGGACATTTCCGCCTTAGCAGCCATTGTTATTCGTGAGAGTGATGGCAAAGTTTTATATGAAAAAAATTCCTCTCAAGTAATGCCTATTGCAAGTTTGACAAAATTAATTTTTGCTAAAGTTTTTTTAGATTTAAAGCCTGATTTTAATCAAGTTGTAACTTATAGGCAACAAGATTCTGACTATAATCATAAATATGTAACCGCTGGCCAAGAAGCTCGACTACGAGTTACTGATGGTGACACTTTAACAGTCGGCGATCTTTTTTATGCTTCAATTATCGGCTCGGCTAATAATACAGTTGAGACTCTAGTGAGAAATAGCGGTTTAAGTCGTGATGAATTTATTAAACGAATGAATGATTACGCTAAAAATTTGGGAGCAAAAAATACAAAGTTTATCGAGCCAACCGGATTGTCTTCAGAAAATGTGAGTTCTCCTTCTGACTATGCTATAATAGCAAGAGAGATTTTTAGTGATGAAAAATTAAAAAATATTAGTGCTAAAACTAATTATTCTTTTTCAACTATTAATTCTAAAAAAGTTTTTAACTTAAAAAATACTAACCATCTTTTAGCAACTAGCTCTTATGCGATTATTGGCTCTAAGACTGGTTATCTTGATGAGTCTGGTTATTGTTTAATTACTCAAGTTGAAAATGAGAATGAAAAATTTATTGTTATTAATTTAAATTCGGCGACTCGTGATCTTAGTTTTAAAGTTAATGAAGAGTTGATAAAATTTGGTTTGAAAAAATAAAAATTTTATATGATAAAACTAGAAAAGGTTTCAAAATTTTACAGCAAAAATAAAGTTTTAGATGAAGTTAGTTTATTTATAAAGTCTGGCGAGTTTGTTTCTATTGTTGGTCAATCTGGCGCCGGAAAAACAACGGTAGTTCGTCTTTTAATTGGCGAAGAAAGAGCTGATTCTGGCAAAGTTCAAGTTGGTGATTGGGATATTACTCGTCTTAGTCGTCGCGAAATTCCTCATCTACGCCGTCAAATTGGAGTTATTTTTCAGGACTTTAAATTATTACCAAAAAAGACTTTAGAGGAAAATATTTCTTTCGCTCTTGAAGTTTCTGGCGGTTCAAGAGAGAAAATAAAAAAAATTGTGCCTAGTGTTTTAAAAATTGTTGGTCTTGAGGGGAAGGGGAAGCGATATCCGGGAGAAGTTTCTGGCGGAGAAAAACAAAGAGCGGCAATCGCTCGGGCGCTTGTCCATCAGCCAAAAATTTTATTAGCCGACGAACCAACAGGAAATTTGGATGCCCTTAATGCTGATGAAATTATTGAATTACTTTTACGAATTAATAATTTTGGTACAACCGTTGTTTTAGTTACTCATAATAAAGAAATTGTTAATCGTTTAAATCGTCGCGTTATTACGATGGATAGTGGCCAAGTTATTAGCGATAAAGAAAACGGCAAATATTTACTTTAATTTTATCAATATGCTTTCTCTTTATAGAATTATAAAATTTAGTTTTCAAGATATCATTAGAAACGGCTGGCTCAGTATAGTCACGGTAACGATTCTTTTTCTTTCACTTTTTTCTATCAATACTTTATCAACTGCGAGTTATATTAGCGACGGAGCGGTTAATGCGATTAAGGACAAGATTGATATTAGTTTGTATTTAAAAGCTGATTCGCAGGAAAAGGAAATTATGCTTTTAAAAAATTCTTTAAACCAAAATTCGAGAATAAAAGAAGTTGTTTATATTTCTAAAGCGGCGGCACTTGAAGATTTCCGCAAAAAATATGAAAACAATCAGGAGGTTCTAGCCGCCTTGAAAGAAATTGGCAAAAATCCTTTATCGCCCGCTTTAATAATCCATCCGGTAAACTTAGAAGAATCAGCTTTGTTAATTAATGAGCTTAAAGTTTTTGATAGCCCAATTATTGAGTCTCGTGATTTTAGCGATAATTCGATTATTCTTGGAAAGATTGAAAATATAACTAAGCGTATTAATGATGTCGGTTTATTTATTATTATTGTTTTTGCTTTAACGAGTTTATTAGTTGTTTATAATGCCATTAGAGTAACAATTTACACTCATCGCCAAGAAATAGAAATTATGCGTTTGGTTGGAGCCTCAAACTTCTTTATCTACATGCCTTATGTTTTTTCTTCTTTGATGTATGCAATTTTTAGTGTTTTGTTAATTATTGCCGCCTTTTTTCCTTTATTAACATTACTTCAACCCTATTTAGAAGTTTTCTTTACTGGCTATAGTGTTAATGTTTTATCTTATTATCTTGATAATTTTTTGGTCATTTTTGGCGCTCAGTTCTTAGTTGTTTTATTCATCAACATTTTTGCTAGTTTAATTGCGGTTAGACGATATTCAAAGATTTAATTTCCAGTTAATTTTCAAGAGTTGACTTTTTGGCTAGATATTATAATATAGATAGGTGAAAAATAAAAATATTCGGGGGTCGTCTAACGGTAGGACTCCAGGTTTTGGTCCTGGCTATCGGGGTTCGAATCCCTGCCCCCGAGCATAATAAAATAACCAACACAGAGTGTTGGTTATTTTATTATCCGCCTCGAAGAGGCGGGGGGATTCGAACAGGGCAGAAGCGAGTCTTGAGCCGCTTCAGCAAAAGCGGCGAAAAGGGGAGCGTCGGACGACTTGCCGGGGGCAAGTCGGACGCTGACCGCGACAACGAAGCGAGTGAGCGACGGCGAATTCGCTGAGGCGGAAATCCCTGCCCCCGAGCATAATAAAATAACCAACACAGAGTGTTGGTTATTTTATTATCCGCCTCGAAGAGGCGGGGGGATTCCAACAGGGCAGAAGCGAGTCTTGAGCCGCT
>Ga0100402_1000191_pt1 | contig 75156 bp, 53 predicted proteins | sample CryGeyme20150102_FD_80419 | JGI IMG/M metagenome (GOLD analysis project Ga0100402, IMG submission 80419) | Groundwater microbial communities from Crystal Geyser aquifers in Utah, USA - Crystal Geyser metaG 2015-0102 | ecosystem: Environmental > Aquatic > Deep subsurface > Groundwater | place... | reverse complement strand
TTATACAATGGGTTAATACATGAGTAAAAAAATAACGATTTATGATGTTGCACAACAAGCGGGTGTTGCAATATCGACCGTCTCCCGCGTCCTTAATAAGTCTCCTTATGTATCAGACGATACTAAAGATAAAGTTATTAAGGCAATTAAAGAACTTCAATTTAGACCACAGGTTAATGCGAGAAAGTTGGCGAGTAAAGAAGCCCAAACTTTATCTATCGCTGTGCCAACTTTTACTACTCCTTTTTTCAACGAGGTTTTAAAAGGTGTTAAAGATGAAATTACATCCTTAGACTTAGATTTCATTATCTATAACACAGGTTCATCAAACCAAAAATTTAATTTGATGAAATTTCTGGATCGCGGTACTCCAGATGCTATTATGCTATTTTCCTTTGAGATTGATGAAGAAACAGATCAAATTCTCAAATCCCTAAATATTCCTATCATTTTAGTTGATAATAAACATCCTGATTACGACTATTTCCATTGGGACAATTTTAAAGGCGGATATTTAGCAGGTCAGCATTTAGCACGTCAAGGCTTTTTAGATATTGGTGTTATTAAAACTTTTGCATCTGCTCTTCATGTAAGAGAAAGAGAACGTGGCTTTATGCAAGCTATGTACGATTATAAGATTAAGATTCCTGAAAATAATATCATTACTGGAATAACGAAGAAACATGCTGGTTTCTCTGAAGAAGCAGGTTTTGAAGCTGTAAATGCTCTCTATGAACGGAATGGTAAATTACCTGAGGCTTTATTCTGCTTTAATGATACAATTGCAATTGGAGCGTTACACGCTTTAAGTCAGTTGCAAAAAGATGTCCCTGGCGATATTGCTGTAGTCGGATACGATAATATTAAAATCTCACATTATGTTGGATTATCAACAATTGATCAAAAAATGTATGAGGTTGGTGTTATGGCAGTTAAACGTTTAAGTGAACGAATTCGCAGAAAAGAATTGCCATTAGAACAACGTGTTATCGATCCTGAACTCATAAAACGTCAGTCTACTAACAAAAAAATTGATTAATCTTTACTATGGACAATTCGGTTTTATCTAATTGTATAACCCGCACACAAGTTGCGGGTTTTTCTGTATACAGAGGTAAAGTACGTGATGTATATGATCTGAAGAACGAGAAACTTGCACTCATAGCATCTGATCGTATTTCTGCATTTGATCATATTTTAAAACAAGCAATTCCTTTTAAAGGGCAAATATTAAATCAATTGGCTGCATATTTTTTCAATCAAGTTAAAGATATTGTTCCCATTCATATTATATCTGTTCCTCACCCAAATATTACTATTGCAAAAAAGTGTGAACAAATTCCAATTGAAATAGTAATTCGTGGATTTCTAACCGGTCATGCTTGGAGAACTTATGCTAGTGGAAAACGAGAATTGTGTGGAGTAACTCTAGCTGAAGGTTTAAAAGAAAATCAACGATTTAGTGAACCTATTTTAACTCCAGCTACTAAAGCTGTTGAAGGTCATGATGAAGATATTTCAGAAATAGAAATTCTTAAACAAAAACTAGTTGACCCTGAAATTTGGCAACAAGTTAAAGATTATGCTTTCAAGCTATTCAAAAGAGGCTCAGAATTAGCTGAAAAACAAGGGCTTTACCTTGTTGACACTAAATATGAGTTTGGCCTTTACAATGGTGAAGTAACTCTAATTGATGAAGTACATACCGCTGACTCTTCTCGTTATTTTTTCAAAGATGATTACAAAGAATCATTCGAAAAAGGAACTAAACCTAGACAACTTTCAAAAGAATTTGTTCGCGAATGGCTCATGCAAGAAGGATTTCAAGGTTTAGAAGGTCAAACACTTCCAGATATGACCGATGAATTTCGATGGGAAGTTTACGAGCGATATAAAAAATTATATGAAATAATGACAGGCTTAGAATTCAATCCGAGTTCAACTGAAGACTTTGATTACGTGTTAGAAAAAGTGCTAATTGCAAATTCTTGAGTTATATGGTTTAAAATTAACTCTGTGTAAAAGCACATTTTTAATTTTTTTCAAATTTAAACGCAACAAATTGGATAGTTGCTGCGTAGTAATTCCAATAGCTTCATAGACGACACAACATAACACGACACACAAATTATTAGAAAACCCTTCTAATTAATTAAACCTCAAACCTGAACAGTTTGGGGTTTTTCTTTTTTAGCGACTTATTTAATGTAAACTTTCCTACGGCTTAAATTATTTAAGCCATACTTACTTTTTAGCTTAATATGATTGCATATTTTACTCAGTTCAATTCTACAAATCAAGAAATAAATGAATTCAATATGTTTATTCTTGTTTTGAAACAACAGGAATGTTTGTAGTCAAGGTATCGTTAAACGTGATAAATCTAACATCCCAATTGCCCGGCATTGAAAATGATATTATACCTCTATAAATTCTACCACCAAGTGTATCAATAAGTGTTGGACTTACATTGTATTGAGAGCCATGACCGTATCCATTCCCCATATTCATCCAAGGCATAAAGTCTAAGTCTTCATACGATTTTGACCACTTTCCATTAGATTTACGAAAAATCAGAAAAGCTAAAGTTTGTCTACCATATTCTGCAACTTTAGGTTCATATGCTGCAATCCAAACAGAATCGTTTTTTACACTAATTTTTTCCTTATCAGCAATTGCAACTTTATGCATTTCATTTAAATATGCGAATTCTATTTCGGTCCCCTTTTCAACTGCAAACCATAATGAATTATCACGAATTTCAAATGCCACTTCTCCCATATCAGATTGCAAGTTGAATTCATTTTCTTTTATGGAATGAGAAAACTCTGCTTTATTTAATCCTATTTTTATTTCATCTGAACTACTTAAAACTAGTTCACCAAAATTCACTTTCCACTTTAATTCTTGTTTAGAGTCGTTTGAACAATTCGATAGTAATAGAATTAAAAATAAAAAGAGGTATTTATTCAAATGAATGATTGATTTTGAGGAAATGATTGTTTTCATCTTAGCTGAATTTTCTGAATAGAATTTTAAAGTTTACTTGAAAATCGTTTTGAGACTTTGTTATTAAATAAAATTAGAAGTCCGATCAAAAGTGCCCATTGTAAAATAGTTGAAGCTAATGAATATGGATCTAAAGGATTATACCACGTATCAGGAGAAAACTCAAAGGCACTTCTATACATCCACCAAAGTAGTAAAATTCCTGCTTCCAATGGAATGATATAAGTAATCAAAAGATCCCACCATTTCCCCAATTTGTCGCCAGATTCTTTAGTAACAATTGCTGATTTTTTAAATACTGCTGCATTTTGTTTGATCACAGCAAATGCAATAAATCCACCAGATATCATTAAAGCTACTCCCCAAACAAAATCTTGATTTCCTAAGAAGTTTAAATTTACAGCCGATGGAATCCCTGCGAAAAAAGCGATTATTGCAATTATCCAAGCTGCTTTAGCCCTTGATAATCCTAAATCGACACCCATTCTTGCAGCCATTTCTACCATTGAAATAAGTGAACTAAACGCTGCAAATGAAAGACCGGCAAAAAACAAGATTCCAAAAAACCTACCGCCAGCCATATATGAAAATAATTTTGGAAGCCATATAAAGGTTAATCCTGTTGAAGCTGGGCCTGAATCTTTCATAATTGCAAGCACTTCCGATTGGCTTAAAGACTGACCAAGAATTGCAAAAACTGAGGAGAAAATAATCATGGCTGATAACATCGAAATCGCATTATTTCCAAAACCAGTTTGAAACGCTGAAATTTTAATTTTATCAGAACTTCTCATATAAATTGAATAAGTCAAAATTAGACCCCAGCCTGCTCCTGTGTCCCATGCATTTTGTGTTAATGCCTCTAACCAAATTTTGGGGTTAGCCAAAGTACTCCAGTCTGGAGTAAACAAAAATGCTAAACCATTTTCACTACCATCTAAAGTAAAAGCTCGAATAGCGGAACCAATTAAGATTAATAAAAGCATGGGAATTAATACTTTATTTACCTTTTCTATTGATTTTATACCTTTTGAAACCACAAAAGCACAACCAAAAATGGCAAAAAAGTGTCCAACTATCGGCCAAACTGATGATTGAAAACCATCCCAAATTGCTTTGGTTTCACTCACTTCAACTGGTAATGGATTAGCTATAAAGTAACCTAAATAATAAAAACACCAACCAGTTACTACACTATAGTAAAACATTATGGCAATGGCGACACAGCCAATAAACGATCCCATCCATCCAAACTTACTTCCTAACTGAAGTACAAACGAACCGGTTAATCCTTTTCTACTACTTTTACCAATTGCATATTCAGCAATGATTAAAGGAATTGACCAAATTAATAAAAAAATAAACCATACAAATAAAAATGCACCTGCTCCACCCTCGCCTGCATTTTGAGCTGCAATTCTTGGGAAACGCCAAATGTTTCCAGTTCCAATTGCAATACCTAAAACACTAACTATTAATCCTAAACGTGTTGTAAACTGCTCTTTTAATTGACTCATGTTTTACTTAATTATTCATTAACTATTGGTTGCATAGAAATTATATCATTAATCCATTGAGCTTCCCACTCATCTAGACTATTTATTTTCTCTTCTAACCAGTTTTTTTCAGAAAGATATTCAGATAAGGCTTTATAGACTAAAGCTTTAACAGATAAGTCAGGATCATCTGTTTTCTGTTTCAATAAATTTATTTTCTTCTCTTGTCTGTTAAAATCAACTGGTTGAATTTGATTTATTGCATCTAATGCTTCATAGATATAAGCTCGTTTAACATTTGGTTTTGCTAATTCATACAAAATATCAAATGTTAAATCATCATTTAAGCCATATAATCCTTGCGTAATTGCTGATTGAATGATGTGTTCATAAGATGAATTAACTTTTATAAATGGTTTAATAACATCAATCCAATTAGATCCATTTCGCTGAAGTCCAATTTTTATTATTTCAGCCTGAACAAAATAGCTCTTTTCTTTTGGTAAATAGCTTGCCAATAATGAGTCGACTTTTTTTGATGAATCTGAAGCAAGTGCGAATAAGGAATAAATCCGAACCTGTCCATCTTCCTTTGATTTCAGCATTTCACTAAACCATGGAAATTTATTTACAGTGTAAAACTTCGCTAATAAAGCTGTTGCATATTGTCTTACAAAAACTGATTCGTCATTTTTGGCAACTTTCATAAGTAGTTCTTGCATTTCATCAGATAACTGCTGTGTCGACAAAGAGTTCAAAGTCAACATTTTAGTATAAAAAGAGGCTTCATTAAGTCTTTTTTTAATATCGGTGGTACTTATTGACTCCTTAATTTCAGCAGGAATTGTTTGTAAAGGGTCAATCCAAAAATCAGAATAGTCTGAACTAAATTGAATAACAGTATCTCTTTTAGAGAGATGAATACTCATTTTCTCTTTTCCATTTACAGAAACTGCGGTAATTGGAATTGCGAGATCAAATAATCCCTCTTTTGGTATTTTTTGACCTTGTGAAATATGAAGATATGTATTAGTTGCAGTTTGCTCTTTTTTAATACTTAAAACTGGATGACCTGCTGTTCTGAACCATTGTTTAAAAAAGCCAGCAAAAGAAATTCCTGTTTGTTCTTCAATTAATTTTTGGAAGTTTGAAGCTGAAATTTTGTCAGCAGGAAGGTTTAACCAATCTCTTAAAACTTGTTTAAATCGGTCATCGCCAATTTCAGTTTGTAGTAATTCAAAAACTAAAGATGCTTTTTGATAAGAATGTGCATCAAATAAGTCTTCAGCGGAAACATAATTTTTAGTAATTATTGGATGTCGTTTCTGTTTTGCTTCTTCTAAATAAATCTGAAGATTATCCCATTTTTTCTCATTCTTTTTAAGTTCGCCTTCGTTTTTTTCTGCAAATTGATATTCAAACCAAGTGGCTAATCCTTCTTGTAAGGCAACTTCAGACCAAGAATTCACAGTTACATAATCACCAAACCATTGATGTGCAATCTCATGTATTAATAAATCGGTATTAGAAAGATCTATTGCTGCAGAAGAATCAAATTGAACCCCATCAAATAAAGTAATCATCCCTGAATTTTCCATTCCCATTGCCTCAAACTCGTTAACTGGAATGAACTTTAAAACATCATAAGGATAATTTATACTTGTGAAATCTTCCATAAAACGTAGCATTTCTGGCACATTCTTATACATTATACCATGATAGGGAGCATATTCTTTATCGGAGTGAAACTCAACTAGTTTTTTTGAATATATGGTTTGTGATTTTGCAGAATTTCCAACCACAAATCCCCATAAATACGGTGATTGAGACTGATTTAAGGTCCAATAATCCGTTCGTTGATTCTGCTTTTTTGACTCTTGTTGAAGCAAAATTCCAGTTGCCAGCGTTTGTAATGAATCAGGAACCGTTAACCAAAATTCAATAGTTGCTTTTTGAGATGGACTATCTAGTGTTGGTAACCAAAACTGAATATCGTTTGGCTGATGATCCGTATAAATTTGAGTACTTACATTAGTGTAAAATTGTTGATTACTTTTAAAATGTAAGCCTTTCTGAGGCTCTTTTACACTGTAATCAACTCGAACTATTACGGTATCTCCTTTAAATTTCCTTTTAGGTAATTGAATAGTCAAGAATAATGAATCGGAAGAAAATAGTAGTGAATCTTCATTTTGAAGATCAATTACAGAACGAACAAAAAGATTTCTACTATTCAAGCGTAATTCGTTCTGCCCGATTTGTTTATTAATCAAAAAAACATCTGTTTTTGCAGATATAGAATCCTTTAAAGGGAATAATTCAACATTAATTTTTTGATGAAATAAGATCCACGTTTGAATAGGTTCTTGAAACTCAGGAAAATTCCAATAGTAAATCTGATCGTTTTGCTTAAGTAAAGAATCAAGATACCCAACATCACCTTTCTCCATTTTCTCACTCGATTTACAGGAGTTTATCACAATTAATGCTATGAATAGAAATAAAATTGAACTGATTTGCTTCATTTTGAATAGAGAAGATATTGGTGTAAAACGGGCAAAATACAAAAGTTTCGGCACTAACTTTTTAGCGAGTTCAATTAAAGCATTGATTTATCCATTTTAAGAAAATATGATTGTTATTTCTTCCGTAAGTTTAATTCAATCTATTTTACGTTTTGAAATTCTAAAAAAATATGTTCTTCAAATTAAGAACTTCTGTTCTATCGATACACATTTTGTTTTTTTTAATTGGAGTGCTAGTAAATATGGCTTGCCAACCTTATGAAGAAACGAAACATTTGCAAGCTTCAGGTGCAATTCAGGATAGTTTATTCCGATATACCGAATCGGAAGGTGTTCATATTTCCATGTTTGAAAAAGGTTACCGATATCTTGAAATCAGTTCGAACTTTGCCAAGACACACCAAAGTAGCTCAGAAAATTTTACCATTTTTACTGGCGAAGTTAAAATAAATCTATACGACAGTCTTTTGACTTTAAAATCAGCAGTCGTTTGTTCTACAGCAACTTATAATAATATTGCGAACACTTTTTCTTTTTTAGGGGCGGTCTCTGTTTTATCAGAATCAAATAAACAACTACTTACTGAGCAACTACGCTGGTTTAGAGACACAAGAGGAATTGAATCGGATGCATTTGTTAAGATTTACACCGAAAAAGACACGATTTACGGGTTCGGCCTAGTTAGTGATGAGGCTTTAGAATCTTATCGAATAAAACAAGTAAGTGGGAATATAACAATTGAGAATTAGATGTTAATCCAATCCTCAATTAATCCTTTTCTGAAGACTTTCAAGAAAATTAATCAACTAAAGTAAAATCGATTGTTTTCTGATGTATATCAACAGCGACAACTTTAATTTTCACTTCTTGTCCTAATTGATATTTTTTGCCACGTCGTTTTCCAAATAATGTATATCGTTTTGAATCAAACTGATAATAATCGTCGTTCATATCATTTACTCTTACCATTCCTTCACAGAAATTTTCTTTGAGTAAAACGTACATTCCAAATTCAGTAACTCCGTTAATTACTCCATCAAATTCTTCGCCAATGCGTGTTTTCAAATATTCAGCTTGTTTGAATTTCACGGAATCGCGTTCTGCGGTCATTGCAATTCGTTCTCTTTCGCTACAATGATCTCCTAATTCTGATAAATCTTCGTAGGAATACAAGTATTTATTTTGAGCATAAGATTTTAGCAAACGATGCACAATTACATCAGGATAACGACGAATTGGACTTGTAAAATGCGTATAAAATTCAAAATGCAAACCAAAGTGACCAATATTTTTTGGCGTATAAACCGCTTTAGCCATTGATCGTAACATTAATGAATTTACAATGTGCTCTAAAGGCGTATCTTTTACTTTTTTGATAAGTCTATTTAAGGTTGCATGTCTCACTCCTCTTTCAGGAATTGGAAATTCAATTCCTAAAGGGCCTAACAAATCAGCTAAGGCTTGGAGCTTGCTAACATCGGGTTTATCATGAACTCTATATAAATATGGAAATAGATTTTTAGTTTTTTTCTTTCCTGCAGCTTCTCTTAAATGTTCGACATGAATGGAAACCGTTTTATTCGCCAACAACATACATTCTTCAATTAATCGATGCGCATTTAAACGTTCTTTTAATTTTACTGAAACGGGAACTCCTTTTTCATCTAAGACAAAGCGTGGCTCAGGTGTATTAAAATCAACTGCTCCTGCGCTCATTCTATTTCCCATCAAGAGTTGAGCTAATTCCCAAAGAGTATTCAAATGTCCTGATAAATGATGCTCAGCTCCATCTAAAACAGTTTGTGCATCTTCATAAGCAAATCTAAACTTTGAGTGAATTACAGTCTCATCAATCGAATAATTGACTACTGCTCCAGCTTTATCCACTTCCATAAAACAGGAAAACGTTAAGGTATCTTCATTCGGATTCAATGAACACAAACCATTACTCAATTTTTCTGGAAGCATTGGAATTACTCTATCAACCAAATAAGTTGATGTTCCTCTTTCTACGGCTTCTTTATCTAAAACTGAATCTTGAGCTAAATAATACGTAACATCAGCAATGTGTACTCCCAAATAATAATTCCCATTTTCAAGAACTTGAATGCTTAAGGCATCGTCAAAATCTTTCGCATCAACTGGATCAATTGTGAAGATAATTTCATCTCGCAAATCTTTTCTTCGCTTTATTTCTTCTTCGGGAATGGTCGATGGAATTGCATTTACATAATTCTCAACTTCATCAGGAAAACCAGATTTTATAGCATTTGATGCCATAATTGATCGAATTTCAGCCTCATGAGTTCCTGACTTTCCAAGTACTTCTTTAACAGCCGCTTTCGGTAAAGCGCGTTGATTTATCCATTCTAAAATGGTAAACGATACTTTGTCTTTAACCTGTGCATTATTTAAGTGCTCCTTAGGAACATAGAATTGAAAAGGCATTGAACGTTCATCAGGAACTATGTAAAAAGCATCTGGGCCTTCTGATAATAAAGTTCCGACTAAACCTTTTGTGCTTCGTTTTAAGACTTTCGTTACTTTGCCATGTAAACGACCCAAACCTCTTTCTTTAAGTACAATAAATTCAACTTCATCGCCCGGCAATGCTGTACCCGTTTGTTTACTTTGTACTTTAATATCTTCCTCAAAAGAAGTCGTTTTTATAAAACCTGCACCATGTTGATTATAACTTATAGTACCTGTGTACGTTGGCTCTGAAGTTCCACTTGATACTTCTGCAATACTAAATGCCTTTGGTGTAACTGTCAATAATCCTGCACTATTTTTCTCTAAAGCACCTAATTGTTCAAGATGAACAATAGCTTTTTTAACTTTTGTTTGATCAATTCCGTGTTCTAATAGAATAACTTGTTCAACAATTGTTACTGGAATTTTTGCACCCTCATTATTTTTAAAGAACGACAATACTAAATCTTCAAGACTACTGAATTTGCTCTGAGTCGCTTTATCATGTACTGATTCATGACTCATTCTTCTTTGCCTACGTTCTTCTCTAGCTGGTTTATCACGTCTTGGAGTAGTGCCTTTATCTTTTTGTTTTACTTTGTTTTTTTTCTTTTTGCCCATTATTTTGCTCAATTAGTTTTTTTTAAATGTAACCCAATTCCACTTCTCAAACAAAGTGATTACCCTATTTAAGATGAAATACTCAGATTTATTAATTTCATCTCAAAGCTAAATCATTGTCTTCTTCTCGTTTTCCACCAAAAATATTCAAAATATTTTTCCAAATAATTCTTGGTAAATCTCGCCATCTATTAAATTGAACTTGGTATTGAATTCCTACTCCACTAACATTCTGAACTTGATCTTGAATAGCGCTAAAGCCACTCAAAGATGGGTCTTGACGATAAAAAACTTCTACTGACATTGCTCTACTGATTTTATAACTTGCCCTTAAGTCTCCAATCACATTTTGATTTGCCGCATTTGGATCATTATTAATTAATTGTCCATCTCTTCTTAAAACCAATCTATCATCAAATAAACGTAAAGCAATTCCTAAATCGGCCTGATTAAATCCATTTAAGTTTAAATCAATATCTAAATTTGAAATACTATTATTTAATATTGTATTTATTTGGCTAGATAATAATTGACTTAAGCCAGTTTGTGTAGCGTTGCTTTGAAGATTACTTCCAAATGAATTTGAAGCATTTGCTCCAGCATTTACTGCGAAGAAATTTCCAGTTAACAACAAACTAGTTGCTTGCGGTAGCTTTTGTTCTTCACTATTTAAAATCCTTAAAGCGGTATTAATAGACGCATCTTGAAAAGTTGTATTCGGAATTTCAAAATAAAAATCATTTTGCAGCGCTTCAATACTACCATTTAGTTTAAGAATTAAGTCAATAGGGATACGAGCGTCATTTCCGGTTAAAGGTTGAATATTCGGTCTCGATTTATAAACGGCTGTTAAGTTGATACGAGGGTTTTGTGCAGATCCTTCCCATGCTAAAGTTCCTCCATCATTAATAGTGAACTTTCTACTAAATAAGTCTCCACCCATGAATAAATAATCTCCACCATAGACATCAAAATAGCCAAACATCCCAAATTCTTGATTTTGAAGAACAATATTTAAAGATCCTCCACCATTTGCTGTTAAAATTTCACCTGTTACAGGATCAAAAACTAACTCAAATTGTGTTTGTTCTGGTGCAGTAAATTGCAAATTCATAGAGAATAATTCTGTAAACGTATTAGTTGAAGCTTGTTGATTCACACCTCCAGAACTTGCATTAGTTGTATTTCCATTTGTTTGAATAGACTCAGAAGATTGTAATTCACCTGCATTAAACGATTTTACAAATTCAATGAATTTTGTCTGTGTTTCGACTCGTTCTTCATCAAGTAATGGAATGGATAAACGTGAATTCGGCGTTGTTAAAACAGGGTTCTCAGTTGCTAAAAAAGGTTTTGTAAATGGACCTGTTAATGTAATTACTCCCGATCCTGCAACTTTTCCATAAAATGGAACTTCTGTAGTAAAGGAGTTATTCAGAAATTGTAGCCGATTTGCTTCTACTTTCAAGTTGTAAGTTTTTGTACTGTTTTTACTAAAATATCCTAAATCAATATTTCCAGTTAAAAGACCTGTTCCTCCTAATCCGTCGTAAACTCTAACACTATCAAATACAACACCTTCATGAAACCCAAATAAAACGGGTCCATTCATATAAAATTCTGTTTCCAGAAAATTTGGAATACTCAAAACGTTGTCTAAATCAAACTTTGTACTAAAATCGAACCAACTAGTACCACCAGTGATATAACCTATTCCTGATGCTTTTCCCTCTACTTTTGAAAATATTGGTGGAATAAACGCTCTTAGCATCCACATATCTGCTTCTTTTATGTCAATATTAGCATAAAATAAGGTGTCTGAACCTACTAGTTTTTCTGATGGTCTATACACATAACCATCAATTTTGAAATCATTTCCAATAGCATTATTCGCTTTATAGTATTCAGGGTAATTTGTCGAATCTAGCTTTATGGTTGCTGCAACTTCAAATAAATCTTTTTTAGAGAAAAATTCACTCTTAACCACAATATCACCAACTAATCTATTCATAACAGAAAATTGATTTATGGTTAAATCGCCCTCAATTTGTGGAACCTTAGTTAATGTTTTTGTAGTAAATCGACCATTTAGGTTCCCTGAAAAATCATATTTAGACTGTAGTAAACCCGATAACTTATTAAAATTTAGATTTGAAATTGTGTAATTAACTCTATCAGTATCAAATTCACTAAATACTCCATTAACAGTAATCAATTGATCAGCATTCTCTAACTCTAGATTCTCTACTTCAATGGTTTGATTTTTATCGACTTTTATTCGAGCTTCTTTTGTCAAATTCCAATAATAATCACTATTGCCAACCCCTGCGTTCTGTATATAAGCTGAAAGATAATTCTCTGTAAAAACAAGCTTTGAACTAATTTTAAATGAATTATTTTTAATTGAGTCAGCCTGAAGAAATAAATTTAAGGTATCGTTTAACTGTCGAATGTCTGCAATTGATTTTTTAAATGAAATACCATTTAACTCAAATGAGTCAAAAGAATTTTTAAAAACGATTACTGAGTTATTTCTAAACGTATTTAAATCACTTATTGAAATTGTAAACTGACTTTTACCATTTTCAATATTCAAATTATCTGTTTTTAATTCTCCCACATTAAGTGAACCATTCACAAGTAGCTGCCCTAAACCTGCTTCTATTAAAAAGTCAGCGTCTGCTTGAGTTGATAGTAGTGGTATTTCTTCTGAATATTTTTTTAATAAATTTAAATCTTTGATCTTAAGATTTGCTTGTATCCGTTGTTTTTTTTCAAAAAAGACATCTTTTACAGTTATATCAGCCTTTGATGTTAGTAAGTAATAATCGGAAACTTGATCTATTATTCTCTTATTCCAGTTAGCATACCATCCTTTCCATGCTGAAAAATTTATAAATCCACTAGCCGTAAAATCGAAGAATGTACTTGTGAGTCGCAAGGTTCTAGTTGGTAATTCGGGTTCGTTTAAATCAAAATAAAATTGGTGATTTGGTAAGGTATCATCTTCAATTATGGATTTATTAACATCCAATGCCAAAGATCCATAAATATCATCTAACTTCGAGCCTACACCTCGTAGGCTCAAACTACCACTTATTTTTGTTTTAGGTAAATCATTGTTTTTAAATACACTTTTCAAATTTAGATCAGTAAAAATCCCATTCAAATCATAGGAAGGTCGATTGTTTGAAAAATTCACACCGCCACTTAAATCTATTTTTGAACTATTTTCATTAGCAGTAATTTCATAGCGAAAAGACTCATTGTCGTTAAAACGTGCGTCTGCTTTCAAGTGATCGATTTTGTGATTTTTGTATACAATTCTATTTGATTCTACATGAAAAGTTGAAGGAATAAAGGGCTTTATTAATGTGTCAAACTGAATTTCAGCTTTTACTAACTTTCCATATCCTGAGTAATTATTCGTTATCGCAGCTAAATTAATATTATTCAACTCAGCTTGTATTTTAAGATTACTGATTTTGGAAAATTTAGCATGATTAAATTGAACATTAGACTTAATACTTGATTTATCTAGTTCAATTGTTGACAGGATTAATGTCGTTTTCCCATTTCCATTAACAGAAAAGGTTCCTTTGTTAATCGAATTCTTTAACTCTTTGGAAATAGACTCTGGAATATATTTACGAATTTGATTGGTCTCAAAAGCAAAGATTTCACCATTCAAATCATAAGTAATTTCATTTAAATCATTGATATTTATTAAATTACCAGACAAATTTAAAGAAATGGATTGATTATCAATAAAAAAGTTTTTCACATTTACCTTTGAGCCATTAATTTCAATAGTTGACTCAATATCTATTATATCCTTGTACTTAGATATGTCTGGAAATAAACTAGCCCATTCACTTAAGTCCAATTTGCTTTCTTTAACTTGAATCTCTGACTGTTCAATTAAAACGTCTTTAAAGTTAGCAGCTGTAACATCTCCTTTTAAAGAGATACTTCCTGATAATACAGATCTATCTGTTTTTAATTGAAATCTCGATAACTCAGTTAATACAGAATCATGATAAAACTGTATAGATAAGTCAAGGTTTTTAGGAGAAATGCTTTCTGTAGTTAGATGCATTTTCCGCAAATCAAAAAAATGATGATCTTCAGTTACTTCAACAAAGAGTTGAGCATCATCAATCATCAACTCTCCTTTAGAGGGAATTTTTATCGATTTATTAGATTCATTGGTCGGCAACCACCAATTTAATTTTGCATTTGTAATACTAATATTTGGGAAATATAAGTTTTGAGAAAAAGGTTTAGAGTTTTTACTTGAATCAACATCAATATTTTCAATTGGTACAGAATTTCTTCTTTTAAATAAATGCTGTAAAGTAAGTTCTTGATTTTGTTGTTCAACAATGACTACAGGATTTAATATGTCTACATTTAAAAACGATATTTTTTTAAAAAAAAGAGTTGGCAAATCTGGTCTAATTGATATTTCAGAGATACTAATTGGGGTATGTTTATAAACTGTGTCGCCAATTGGATATGGGTAAGAAAGTTCAATTGAACTTAAATTAATTTGAAAAGGCAAAATCCCCGTAATAGCCCCAATTTTTAATTCACTTTCAAATGTTTGATTATAAGAACCTTCAATTTTTGAAATAAAATATGTTTTTACTGGATTTAATTGGACTAAAGCAGTTAATAGACCTGTTAAAAGAGTGATGCCTAATATTCCTAGTACCACAATTTTTAAAAAGGAATTCCAAATTAAATAAACGTATTTTATATAAATTTTCATCAAATTGGACTATACTGTTTTGGAAAACATGTAATCCCATGCCATTTTAACGGGTTCTGTCTGTGAAAGATTAATTGTTGACGCTTTCCCAGGCTTTTCTAAAATGATAAACGTTAGTTTCTCTGATTTGTTTTTTTTATCAGCATACATGGCACTAATTAATTCATCAATTTCAAGTTTGAAATTAAAGCGATATATATAAAAAGGTAAAAACTGTTCAACTAAGCCTTTGGGAATATCATAGCCTATCTGATTTGACAACTCGCACGCTGCAATACAGCCCCAGAATACTGCATCTCCATGTGAAATTTTGCCATAACCTAAAACTCTTTCCAAAGCATGTGCAAAGGTATGACCAAAATTTAAATAAGCGCGAATCCCGCTTTCTTTTTCATCTTTTTGCACAATTGCGGCTTTTATGGCTGCACTATCTTGAATAATAGAATTCCAATCTTTGTGAGCTTGCCAATTAGGACTTTGCAAAACGAATTCTAAACGGTTTGCAATTTCAGGGTTTTCAATGCATGCATATTTTATAATTTCGCCAATTCCGCAAAACCATTCAATTTCAGGTAATGTTTTCAAAAAATCAGGATCACAAATAACGGCCTCTGGTTGATAAAACGTTCCGATTCTATTTTTTCCAGAACTGTGATTTATTCCTGTTTTTCCACCAATTGCACTATCAACCATTGATAAAAGAGTCGTTGGGAAATGAATTATCGAAACTCCTCTCAATGCAGTTGAAGCAGCAAATCCACCTAAATCTCCTGTAACTCCACCACCAAAAATAAAAATGGCATCATTTCGTCGTAAGGAACTTCCAAGAATATCATCTAATAAATTACTCCACCCTTCAATAGATTTCGACTGTTCGCCACTTGGTACAATTGATTGTCCAATTACAGCAAAGCCCCAAGTTTTAATTTGAGAAAAAATTCGACTTCCATGTAATTCGTTAACGTTAGCATCTAAAATTACGAAGACACGTTTATACATTTTTGATGCGAAGAATTCTTTACACCAAGTATCTTTTAAGTGAATAGTAGTAATAGAATATTCGTGTGCTGACTGTGTTTTTAATGAAATCATACTAAATGCTGTTTAAGTTCCTGATAAACAAATGAACTAACTTCGTCTTTTTCCATGACTGTATCGATATAAACATGAACATCTGCATTTAAATACCAATTTCTGCGTTTCTCCATCATCTCTTCAATAATAGTGGTTATTTCTGCTTCTGTTTTTATACTTCCATCTGAATTTAGAAGCAAAGGACGTTTCGTATTATTCATCAATCGTTGAACCAAAAGGTCCGTTTTTACATCCAAAAATAAGACTATTCCATTATTTTTTAATATAGATTGATTTTGTTCACTACAATATGCACCGCCACCAAGTGCTACAACCGATAAAACTTCTTGATTTACTAAAGTTCTGAGCTCTTGAGTTTCAGTTAATCTAAAAAAAGGTTCTCCAAATTTTGAAAAGATTTCTTTTACAGTCATGTTGTGAGACTTACATATCGTTTCATCTAAGTCATAAAATGGCCTATATAACATTTGAGCCAATCGCCTACCAATCATGGTTTTTCCACTTCCCATAAAACCGGTAAGAAAAATAGTTCTATTTAACGATTGTGTCATATATTCTGTTTAACCTGAGTTTTGCTTAATTTTTTTTTAATAAGGTATTAAGTCATTGAAACGTCACTATCAAAAACTATTGAACTTGGTGAATCAATTCAAAGATTTAAAAAGACAAAGAGCATAAAGTTTATTATCGGCTTTTTGTTTAGTGTTATGCTAAATTTTTGAAATAATTTATTTACTTGTTCAATGACTTAATCATTCTTTAGTGTTTTAATTGACCTTAACTGGAAATCTAGTTAATACCAAAATACTAAAACAATTTTGATGCCATTATTCAATACCATTTCTCAATGGTTTTACCATTAGAACGTCTTCTTTGTCAACTTTTACCAAGCCTGCGGCAGCGCCTTTAGGTTTTCTTAGGAATTTTCGACGAGTATATTGTACAGGTGCTAAAGATTGACCTTTTGCTTGTGAATGCCAAGCAGCAATTGAAGCAGCTTTTTCTAAAATATCAAGCGGGGGATTTTCTCTGTTTTTTCTCATTCTGATTACAAGATGAGAACCACTTACCCCTCTTGCATGTAACCAAATATCATCTTTATGTGACTTCTGAAGTACAATATCATTGCTTTTAGCGTTTCTACCCAACCAAATTTCATAGCCATTCAAATCAAATGCTGTAAATCCGTCTGTTTCAGTTTGAACTGAACCTTGTAAATTGAAGGATTCTAATTGAGTTTTCCATTTTTTTTTCCATTCCAAAAATTGAGAATATCGTTCGCAGCCTAATAAATCAATTAAAACTGGTTTGTAAAGTTTTAATTGATTTTCTGCATCTTCGCCCTGTTTAACAAGAATTTGAATTGATTTTTTTGCGTTTGACGATCTTTCATAATATCGATTTGCGTTTTCTGTTAAGCTAAAATCTTCTTTTAGAGGAATTGATATTTCGCCTTTGTCGGAAAAAAAATCCTGTGTGCGAATTTCTTTCACTTTAAGACCTTGATTCGGTTGTGCCATTAATAAGTGACCATAATTTTGCCATAATTCAGATTGCTCTTTTTGAATATGCGTTTGTGAAGCCTGTTCTAGCAATCCGTCTAAATAACGAATGCGTTGCTGCAATCTGTTCAACCATTCTTGTTTTTCAGCACCGAGTCTGGTTTCATTTAAAATTATAGCCCAGCTTCTTCGTATTGCATCGTTTACAGAACTGAATTCCATTTTACTTGGAATTGGAAGAATCGATTCTGGAAAAAGTGTAAACCGAAAATCTTCTAATAAACGAGGTGATGGATATTCTTCTAAAATTTGCACCCATTTTTTAACTTCTTCAATTATTGATGACTCAGAATACAACTTCTCTTGTTGAAAGTGAATTAGCTCTTGAATAAAATTTCTAGGTAATTTTGGTGCATTTTGAAGAATCAGAGATTTAATATCTGTTTTCTGAGACGAAGATTGACCCATTTTTGGGAAAATATCACTTTTAGTTTTTCCTAACCATTTTTTTTCAGACTTAAACGATTGAACAATTTTGTCTTCTTTAAGAAGAAATGCATTAGAACTTGAGCCAAAAAGAGTTACAATTAATTCGAAATTGTCTGCAAAAGAAAATCTTAAAGCCCTCTCACCAACTATTTGCTCAAAAGTGTTTACTTCTGAATGTTTAATAGTTGAAAAAAAATAAGCCGCATTTCCTCTTGGTTCTTTTACATCATTGAGTAAATAACAGGAAATAAGATTTTTTTCTGTGTTAATAAACAAGTTAAACTCGGTGGAAGTGTCATAAAAACAAAGGACTAAAGAGTTTTTAACTGAAGAATACGCATTATGAAACCGGGAACATTCTAACTTAGAATGTATTTCTTTAAGCAATAATTTTATTGTATAATAGTTGTTCATACGTGAGCATTCATTAATGAAAAAGGAGATAGAATTACACTATGGATTATCCGATTTTTGACGCAATCGTTAAACATATAGAAAATGAGCTTAAGAAACGCTATATCTTAATCGACTCCCTTAGGGCCTGGAATGAATCGGGAATAAACGCTCGAGGCATAGAAATGTCAGTTCATCTTGATAATTATTCAACAACAATGAAAAACATGATTATCAACATGGATTGGGACAAATTTAGAGAAGCTAAATTAGCGAGTTCTTTAAGCGGAATGAATAACCACCCATTTTTGAAAGAGGGTTTAAAAAATCTAGAATCAATTAAGCCTATGCTAGATGTCGAAGTAATCTGGAATTTAAATCCAGAAGTTATTATGAATTTAAGTAATGAAATAACAGCTACTTCTCGCTTAAATTGGGCTTCTGAATGGATGGACAATATTAGTAAGAGATCTAACTTTTTGCTAGGAAATGAAGATGTTATGACTCGTTGGCACGTTGAATTTGAAGGTGATTTAAATGGAAGATATGTCTCAAATATGTCATTAATAACATATTATCAAGTTTCTCTAGCTGAATCACAATCTGTATCTGATATAAATTCTGCTATATTAAAACGGTTAAGAAGAATTCAGAACATAACACGAAAACTTGTTTTCTTAACTAGTGATTGCCTTCCAAAAGCAATTAGCGCATAGCCAATTAGATATTCACTAACTTAGTTAAACAAAAAAACCCCTGATGGGGTTTTTTTATTTTTTCTTATGACGATTTTTTCTAAGGCGTTTTTTGCGTTTGTGTTTCGCAATTTTTGCTCTTTTTCTTTTCTTACCGCTTGGCATTAAATGTGCTCCTGTAATAAAAAATGGTTTCTGTTAGATTCTAAATATACAAACTTTTAGCAGACCGTTCGACAAAAGCTATACTTTAATTTGATAAGGAACTATTAACTTCTTTTTTGAAGTCTTTAGATATTTTCAATACAGGCATAAATTGTTCAGGAACAATAACTTCCTCGTTCGTCTTTGGATTTCTTGCAATTCTTTTAGCACGTTTCACAACTTTAAAACTTCCAAATCCTCTCAATTCAATATTTTCGCCTTTTTTCATGGCATCTATAATTGTATCTAAGAAACCTTTAACAACCGCCTCTGTTTCTACTTTAGTAATTCCAGTTGACTGCGAAATGATCTCAACAATATCTGCTTTTGTCATAGTTCGTACTATTTTAGTTAATTGATTGTTAAAATTAATTGTAATAGGACTTATCTCCAAACTATTATTTGATTTTAGTTTAGATAATGCCCTTTTTTAAGTATTTTTTTTTAAAAGATGGTTTTATTTTCAGAAAAAGCGTTTTTACTTTATACTTCGATGCGAATTACGAATTAACATTTAGCAATTTATTCATGGACTTATTTAAACAAATAGTAGATACGATAAATGATTTAATATGGGCAACTCCGTCTATATTTCCTTTTATGGTCATTCTTTTACTCAGCTTTGGAATTTTTATTACGTTCAAACTGGGTTTTATTCAATTAAAAAAATTCCCTCATGGTGTTAAAGTTGTTCTAGGATATTATGACAGTCCTGATGACACCGGTGATGTAAATCACTTTCAAGCTTTAAGTACAGCATTATCAGCAACTGTTGGAATTGGAAATATAGCTGGTGTTGCTATCGCTATTCATTATGGTGGACCTGGAGCTTTGTTTTGGATGTGGGTAACTGCTATTCTAGGTATGGCAATTAAATATGCAGAATGTACCCTAGCTGTTCATTATAGAGAAATTAACGCAGATGGTTCTGTATCTGGAGGGCCAATGTATTATATCGAAAAGGGTTTAGGTCAAAAATGGAAATGGTTAGCTGTAACCTTTGCGATTGCAGCTGTTATCTGTTCATTCCTAACGGGAAATGCCGTTCAAGCCAATACCGTTGCTGATACCTTATACTCAACATTTTATTTCCCAACTTGGGCAACTGGTTTAATTTCTGCTGGACTTGTTGGAATTGTAATCATTGGTGGAATTAAAAGAATTGGAAATGTTACTGCAAAATTAGCCCCATTAATGGCGCTACTCTATGTGGCTTCTGGCTTATTAATTTTAATTGTACACTATGATCAAGTGATACCATCAATAATTAATATTGTTGAAAGTGCTTTTAATCCAACTGCTGGGGCTTTTGGTGTCGGTTCAGGTGCTTTTATGACAACTTTAGTTTGGGGTATTAAACGTGGTCTATTTTCAAATGAAGCAGGTCAAGGTTCAGCTCCTATAGCTCATGCAGCAGCAAAAACAGACGAACCTGTTCGTGAAGGTGTTGTAGCTCTTTTAGAACCATTTATTGATACTTTAATGATTTGTACAATGACTGGTTTAGTAATTATTATTACAAATGTTTGGCAAGAAAGACATTTTAATCAGTTCAACTTAAATGGTGGCGAGACTAAAATTGAATGGGTTAATAATGAAACAAACGTAACTGTTCAAGATGGTGCTATTGTTTCGGGAACTGTAATAGTAAATGATTTTGCTGTCGATTCTCTTTTTAGTAATGGATTACCAGTAACAGGAATGATTACCAATACTATTGATAACGGTTTTGCTTTTAAATCATCAACAACAGATGAGACTGAAGTTTCTGCTCTTCAAGCAAAAGTTATTGAAAATGGAGCTCCTCTTACAGCATTAGCTTTTGAAAGTGGATTAAGTTCGCTTTTCCCTGGTGGAAGATATATCGTCACCTTATGTGTATTACTTTTTGGAATATCTACTTCTATAAGTTGGTCGTATTATGGTGACCGTTCTATTCAATATTTACTTGGTGACAAATCCATTAATTATTACAAAATCGTTTATGTTGCCATGCATTTTGTGGGTGCCGTCTTAGCATTATCAACTGTTTGGGCAATTGGAGATATAATGCTAGGCTTAATGGCTCTTCCGAATATTATTGGTTTATTTGCACTTTCTGGAGTGGTTTACACGTTAACCGCTACCTATTTTTCAAAAACACATGAAAGACATGAAGACTAATAACGAAGATGCAGGTGTAATTTGTGTTAAACACCCTGTCGTTGACAGGGATTTAACCATACTTAGAAATAAAAATACCGATACTAAAACGTTTAGAAGAGTCATGGATAGAATCTCTATTATCCTTGCTTATTATGCTCTAAAACATCTTCAATTAAAAGAAGTTAAAGTTGAAACTCCAATTACTGAAACTATTGGCTATGAGATTGATTCTCACGTTATTGTTGTTCCTATTTTAAGAGCAGGTTTAGGATTAGTAGATTCAATAATTCGCTTTATTCCTGATGCAAAAGTGGGGCATCTTGGTATGTACCGAGATGCAAACACCAAACAACCTGTCGATTATTATTCAAAATTGCCAAGTGGTTTGGATACAGGATATGCTTTAGTTGTAGATCCTATGTTGGCAACAGGTGGTAGTGCTTGTGATGCCTTACACTTTCTTAAAAAAAATGGAGCTAAAAATATCACGTTCATGTGCTTAATTGCTGCACCAGAAGGAATTCAAAAAGTTAGACTCGAACACCCTGATGTAAGAATTATAACCGCTTCTATTGATGAAAAACTAAATGAAGACGCATATATTGTTCCAGGCTTAGGTGATGCAGGTGACAGAATTTTCGGTACTGACCATTAATTTTCATTCAATTATACAATTCTAATCAGCAATCCTTATTTTCGGTCACATTCTGAAATTAAAGATTGCTTTTTATGTTACCACAATTGTTTAAACCAACACTTACACATTAAATTTTATGAATTGAAACTATTAATTATTACTACTGATTTATTATCAAGTGTTTACAAAACCTTGAAAGACCAACTATTCAAGTCTTTTCGTATTAAATCGATAAATCAGAATTACCTTCTTCAAATCATTTGAGGAAGTTCGTGATAATTTTTTTGTTTTAACATAAAACTGCAATTACTAACAAATACATTCGTTTTCATTTCTTTTGAAAACTTTTTCTATAACAATTAGAGAATCACATGTTCACAACACATAAAAAAACAAATCAAATTCTTGCTTTTGTTGCTTTTTTATTCTCGTTTATACTCTACGTAATAACGATTTCTCCTACTGCTAGTTTTTGGGATCCAGGTGAATTTATAGCGGTTGCAAACCAACTTCAGGTTACTCATCCACCTGGTGCACCAGTTTTTTTATTAATTGGTCGAATTTTTTCCATGTTCGCTTCACCTGAAAATGTAGCATATTGGGTAAATATGGTTAGTGCTTTTGCATCGGCTTTCACCATTATGTTTTTGTATCTAATTGTTGTTCGTTTGATAATCGAAATTAAAGGAAATCCTGAATCATTAGATACTTTTGGAAAAGTTGGAATGTATGGAGCCGGTATAATTGCCGCAATTACATTTGCAGTTTCAGATACATTTTGGTTTAATGCAGTTGAAGCAGAAGTTTATGCTCTTTCCATGTTTTTTACTTCAATCGTAGTTTGGTTGGCAATGAAATGGAGTGAACATCATAATGAAGAAGGTAATGAACGTTGGCTAGTATTAATTGCATATATGTTCGGTTTAGCTTTAGGTGTTCACTTACTCAATGTACTGTGCTTATTCTTTGTTGCATTGATTGTCTATTTCAAAAAAACTGAATTTAAGTGGTCTACTTTTATTGCAACAGGTACCGTTTCAATGATTGGATTTGGTTTGATCTATCCTTTTACTGTAACTCAGCTAGCTACTATAACTGGATCTATTGAAAAATCCACTTCATATTTAATCAGCCCGATTACATTTCTTATTTTAGTTTTTGTAGCTGTTTTTGCCCTTATATATTACACGCACAAAAAAGGTTATAAAATTGCGAATTTAATTGCTGTTTCTTATGCAATGATTCTAATTGGCTATGCCTCTTATGCTCTTGTTTTTATTCGTTCAATTGCAGACCCTCCAATTGATGAAAATGATCCTGAAACGATTGAATCCTTCATTAGTTATATCAAACGTGAGCAATATGGTAATACGCCAATTTTAACAGGCTCTACCTACGATAATCAAAAAAGATCAATCGATCGTTCCAAAGAAGTTCTTTTCCCGAGACGTTATTCTCAAGAACCACGACATCTTCAAAAATATGCTGAGTATAACTCTGATTTGGATTACTTCATGAATTATCAGATTAATCACATGTACATCCGCTATTTTAATTGGAATTTTGTTGGTCGAGAATCTGATATTCAAGATACAGGTTGGGATGCAGGTTTCTCTGAATCTCGATATAAAGACAATCCTGCAAATAACAATTACTTCTTCCTCCCTTTCTTATTGGGATTACTTGGAATGCTTTTTCATTTCAAAAATGATTGGAAAAGAGCTTTTGCCGTTACCATATTATTCATTGTTACAGGTTTAGCAATTATCATCTATCTGAATCAGTATCCATATCAACCTCGAGAACGTGACTATGCCTATGTTGGTTCTTTCTTTGCTTTTGCAATTTGGATAGGCATTGGATTTACTGCACTTTTAGACGCATTGAAATCTGCTACTGAAAAAGTTCCCTCTTTAAATTATGCGGTTTTTGGAATAACTCTTTTAGTAGTTCCTGGAAACATGCTCTATCAAAACTTTGATGATCATTCTCGTCGAAATAATTATGTTGCACCAGATTACGCTTACAACCTTTTGAACTCGGTGGCTCCTTACGGAATTTTATTTACAAACGGAGATAATGATACATTCCCACTTTGGTATCTCCAAGAAGTTGAAGGAGTTAGAACAGATGTTAGAATTGTGTGTTTATCACTTCTAAATACACCTTGGTATATCAATCAATTGAAAAATCAATGGTCTCATGAGTCACCACCGGTTCAGTTTACTTATACAGATGAGCAAATTAAAAACATTGAATCTAAATTTAATTTTAATAAGCCATCTGATTTTTACGAGCCAAAAACATTGAGTTTCCCTGTAGATAAAGAACTGTTAAAAAACACGTTTTACACAGGAAATATCGACACTGATAAACTTGAACAAGCTAGAAAAGAAAAAAATCTAAACTTCATTGTTAAGTCTGATAAAATTGCTTTTCCTATGCCTGTAGATTCTCTTGATGACTCAATGCAGTTCTACTATGAAGGTAATATGCTTTCTCAAGACCGCGAGGGAAATAAATATTATTATACTCGTGTTCAAGATGACATGATTCTTGACATGATTAAAGCAAATATTTGGCAAAGACCAATTTATTTTGCAATTACAGTTTCTCGTGATGGTCAGTTAAATATGCAAAATTATTTCTACTTAGAAGGTCAAGCTTATCGTGTAATTCCCAAAAAACACAGTGGCGGTGGAAATGGAAAAGTATTGACTGATGTTCATGGAGAAAGAATGGATACGTTCCGATTCAGAGAAGTGAATAATCCAAACGTCTATTTTGATGAGAATATTCGCCGAATGATGGAAACCTATCGTGAATTAGTAAATAGTCAAGTTTCAGCTTTACTTGCAGAAAATGATACTACTAGCGCTTTCGAATGGTTGAAAAAAGGCGAATCTAAGGTTCCTTTTAATGACAATCTCATTTATGACGTTACAAGTCTAGTTCGTTATGCTTATCGTTATGCACTAACAGGAGCTAAAGAAGATGCAATTCGTCTAGTTGAACAAAGCTTGCCAATCACTAATGCTGATTTAATTTATAATATGGAACGAATGGAGTCTATAGAATCTGCAGCTGGTGAAATTGAGCAACAAATTCGCGAAGCGAGACAAAATGCAGACATGAAAAAAGCGTATGAGTTGCAATCTCGATTACAAACGCTAATTTCATCTAGAGAAAATTTAATGCGTGAAGTCTATTTTGCAGCATCCAGAATTTTTGTATCACAAAGAGTATTTTGGTTGTTAAATATGGATGATAGAGCAATTGAATTAGCAAATTCTTCTAATATTCTAACTAAGAATATGATTGGATTCCCAACAAATAAGGAAGAAAATAAACGTCAAGTAGATCGTATTATTTACTAAGAACCAATGAATTAATAGGAAAAGGAATTTGTAGTATTATCTGCAAGTTCCTTTTTTTGTTTATAGTTAGAGCTTTCAGTTTCTGCTCAACTACATTTCATTTAAATTTTTGCAAAAAAAACCGGTAGTGCTTCACCACTACCGGTACTCTCGGGTTACATGTTTTGAGCTTGTTTTTAAAAATTTAGGAGTTTCAAAATTACTTTCTGAACACAAACTCATAATTCAATCAATATTCAACCCTAATATCTACAAATTGACAGAAGAATAAATGACGTAAAACAACTATTTGGTATAGGTATTTTTGCCTATTTATTGTAATATATTCGTGAATATGATGTTAATTTGCTGATTAAGCTTAATCTAGTGGACAAATCCAATCTTTTACTTTTAACAATAGTTGCTTTATATAAAACGCTTCTTTTACCTTTAAGTTGTAAAATCGTTCTTGATGTTTATGGACGATAAAAAAAAATCAAGAATTCTAATAGTTGATGATTCTACTACTCTTAGAGCAATTCTTTCGAGTCATTTAAGCAACAAAGGTTTCGAAATCTTACTTGCGAAAGATGGGCACGATGGGTATAAAATGTACAGAAAATATCATCCCGACTTAGTCATTTCTGATGTAAACATGCCTGTCTGGAATGGATTCGATTTATGTAAGATTATAAAATTCGACCCAAATTATAATAATACACCAATTGCTTTAATAACTTCGGCTATAAATCAAGAATTTCTTATAAAAAGCATTTCAGTTGGTGCAGACCTATTTCTTACTCGTCCTTACCAAGAATTTGTAATGATTGAACAAATAGAACAATTACTTAAAAAGGGCGGTTGGAAACCTGATCATGAAAAAGTAGAAAATATTGAGTTTGATGGTCACAAATATGAAGTTCCAACAGATTGGAAGCATTTATCAGATATTATGCTAAATGCCTATTTGGCTGTTATTCATCAAAATACTCTACTTCAAAAATTATCTAGTGACTTATCTCGCCTAAATAGAGAACTTAATCAATCCAAAAATGAAATTCGACGAATCCTGACAAATACAATGCCCGAAAAAATAGTTGATTCCTTGATGGATACGGGCAAAGTTACTCCTGAATTTAGAGATCAAGTAACAATAATGTTTACTGATTTTATTGGCTTTACCAAATCAGTGGAATCAATGAAACCGGAGGAATTAGTTAGAAATTTAAATTTTTATTTTTCTCGTTTTGATGAAATTATCAATAGATATAAACTTGAAAAAATCAAAACAATTGGAGATAGTTATTTAATTGCATCAGGGATACCTGAACCCAATAAATTTCATGCATTATCTTGCCTAGTTTCAGCTTTTGAAATTCTATATTTTATTAAATCATTAAAAGATAATGATTTAGGAATTTTTTATTGGCCTATAAGAATTGGAATAAACTCAGGATCTATTGTTGCAGGAATTATCGGAAATAAACGATTTGCTTATGATATTTGGGGTTCACACGTTAATATTGCAAGTAGAGTTGAAACAAGTGCAACTGAAAATTCTGTCTGTGTTTCTGAAAACACATTGAACCGAATTCGAGATTTTATTGATTATGAAGAAATTGCATCCTCTGCTACTGATATTCAAATACGTGTTTTTAGAGTTATTCGGTGGAAAAAGGAATTTGCATCCGATATTTCTGAACTTTTACCCAATAAATTAATCACTGATCGACTAACCCGTTGATAGTATTCTAGTTTAAATTGACCCAATTGTAATTGATTTATTAATCAAGAATTTATTGCAAAGTAACCAATTAGAGATCAATTATAAAATCTACCTTAAAGCTTGAACAGCAGCCTCAAATTGTTGAGCATGAGCAATAACTGTTACATTTACAGTTGGTGCATATCCACCCGAAAGTAATAAAACCAAAGGAACATGTTGTTCCGTCGCAAATTTTATAACTGTTTCATCTCTCCTTCTCAAGCCTTGCAAACTTAAAGCTAATCTTCCAAATCGATCACCTTTCAACACATCAATACCTCCTAAATAGAAAATGATGTCGGGCTCAAATTCTTGTGAAATTTTTGAAAGTGCGATTTCCAAGGTTTTTAGATATTCAGAATCTTCTAAATTATCGGCAAGTCCGATATCAAACGTGCTTGGTTGTTTTCGAAATGGATAATTCTTCTCTCCATGAATTGAAAACGTATAAACTGAATCGTCTCCTGAAAAAATTGAAGCCGTTCCATTTCCTTGATGAACATCACAATCTATAATGAGCGCTTTTTTGATCCATAAACTTGCTTTTAAATAATTGATTGCAATGGCGACATCATTAAAAACACAAAAACCTTCTCCATGATCTGGAAATGAATGATGTGTCCCTCCTGCAAGATTTCCACTTATTCCATCTTGAAGTGCCATTAAAGCCGCATTTAATGTCCCCTGGCAAGCATGAAAAGATCTTTTCATCAAACCCATTGACCATGGTAAACCTAAACGTCTCGCTCGCAGTTTATCGGTAAACCCAAACAAAATTTCATTAGTATAATTTTCAGTATGCACTCCCCTTAATGTCGATAAATCTATCATTCCTGGCTCGATCACATTGTGTAATGGAATGATTTCTTTTTGCGTTAAATAAGCATATAATCCCTCAAACTTTCGCATTGGAAATGCATGTGTTTCTGGAATTGGGGCATAATAATGCGGCGAATAACTTACCCTAATCGACATTTATACTAACTGAATAAACGCCATTAATCTCCCACTTTGTTTTCCTTCACGGCGATAGGAGTAAAAATTAGTTTCATCTTCAAAAGTACATTGAAGATTCACCTCTATTTGCTCGTTTTGAATCCCAAATTCCTCTAATTGCATTAGTAGCATTTTTCTAATATCAATATGAGGTTTCTCATAATCTGTTCTATTTACCACTTCCTCTGGAAATTCATCAGCCACTTCATTACCAACTTCAAATTTAGCGGTAGAAATACAAGGACTTATAAAGAAACTTATCTTTTTTAGTGATGAACCTTTTTCTTTTAGCATTTCAAGGGCATTTGGAAGAATTCTACCTTTTGTTCCTCTCCAACCTGCATGTAAAGCACCAATGTATTCTGTTTCTTTATCATGAAATAAAATTGCGGCACAATCAGCAACCAAAATACATAAACCAAGATTTTTTTTATTAGTGATAAGCCCATCAGTTGAATCTATAAATCCCGGATTTGAAACTTCAACAATATTTGAACCATGAACTTGATTACAAAAAACCACAGAATCTGAGTTAATTCCATAATTCTCGAATAACTGTTTTCTATTATTAAGAACCGTTTCTTTTGAATCTGGAGTATTAAAACCGAGATTTAATCCATTTATCTTTGATTCTTTTGGGGAAAACTGTTCGTTTTTTTGAGTAAAAAAAGCTTTTACTCCAGTTTGAATTAATTTTGGTTCAATTACAGAAATCATAAATACTACAACTTTTACGAGATAAACTCAGGTCTTATATGTTTTTGAATTTGTTCTAAGACATATTTATGCATAGTTGGATTTCCAGCAGTTATCCGTTTTCCAAATAAATAATCATCTTCGCCTTTCCAATCAGAAACAATACCACCAGCTTCTTGAATAATTAAAATTCCTGCCGCAACATCCCAAGGAGCTAAACCATATTCATAAAAAGCGTCGAATCTACCTGCAGCAACACAGGCTAAATCATAAGCAGCGCTTCCTGGTCTTCTTACTCCTTGTGTTTCCTTCATAAAGGTTTTAAATAAGTCTATATAATCATCTAATAATCCTAAATCACGATACGGGAATCCTGTTGCTAAAAGTGATTGTTGAGGATCTGTAATTTTTGATACATGAATTGGTCTTCCATTCAAATAGGCTCCCATTCCTTTAACCGCAGTAAATAATTCACTCTTTGCAGCTTCCATAATTAGCCCCATTTTGGGCTCTTTATTTTCATATAATGCAATAGAAATGCAATAAACTGGAAATCCATGAGCGAAATTTGTCGTTCCATCAATTGGATCAATAATCCATGTCCTTTGATCGGTTAAGGCAGTGCCATCAAAACTTTCTTCTGCTAAAAAAATATCATCGGGAAATTTATTTCCGATTACTTCTTTAATTAAAGCCTCTGAAGCTAAATCGGCCTGTGTTACTAAGTCATTCTTCCCTTTAAATTCAATATTGAGATCTTTTTTGTCTTTGTGAAAGGATCGTATTAGTTTGGCCGCTTTGTCTGCTGCAATCATAGCTATATCCAGATTTTCTTCTGGTGAGCCGTAAATTCTGATGGGCATCATATATTTAAAAGTTTGGTTCGGTTAAATTTACTGAATTTCAAAGCCTCAATCTTCATCTTTTGGCTCACTATCAGTCTCTTTTATCCATTTATCTAATGCATTAGCTGTTTTTAAGCCAATTAATTTTTTCAATTCTTCTAGGGGTGTTTGTCTCAATTGTTTAACAGAACCAAACGTTTTTATCAATTTAGTAGCTGTAGTTTTTCCAATTCCTGGAATCTCCTCTAATTCTGATAAAAACGTTCTTTTGCTTCGTTTTTCTCTATGGAAAGTAATTGCAAATCTGTGTGCCTCATCTCGAACTCTTTGTATTAATTTCAAACCTGAGGAAGTCTTTGGCAGCATAATCGAATCTGATTTAAATGGGAAAAACACTTCTTCAAGACGTTTTGCTAAACCAATAATTGGTACTTGTCCAAAAAAACCGATGGCTTTTAATGCTTCAACAGCTGCCGAAAGTTGACCTTTTCCTCCATCAACAATAATTAAATCTGGAATTTGCAAACCTTCTGACATTACACGAGAATACCTTCGAGTTACAATTTCTGCCATTGAAGCAAAATCATTCGGACCTTCCACAGTTTTTATGCTAAAGCGTTTGTATTCCCCTTTTCTAGGTTCTCCATCAACAAAACAGACCATTGAAGCAACCGGATCTGAACCTTGGAAGTTAGAATTGTCAAAACATTCAATTCTTCTTGGAAGTCGATCTAAATATAAATCACGTTCTAAAGCTTTAATAGAATGAGGAATGCGATCTTGCTTTTCTTTCATCTGCTCTAATTGATATTCGCCAATTACATGCTTCGCATTTGCAAGTATTAATCGAATCATTTGGGCTTTTTCACCAATTTTAGGAACAGTTATCGATACATTTCTACCTTTCTCACCATGCAGATAATCAAACAAAACCGATTCATCTTCTAATTCAGTACTTATTAAAACTTCATCAGGAATTATAGTAGCTGTTCCTCCTGTATAATAATCTTCCATAAAGATTTGTAGGAGTTGAGCTTCCGAATAATCTTCAATTTGTTTTATTAGTTTTTGAGTTTTGCCAAGAAGTTTCCCCTGTCTGATTTTAAATAATACTCCACAAGCAATATTCTCTTCTCTATCGCTGTAAACTCCAAATACATCTCTGTCTATTAAATCTGGTAAAACCATTTTCATTTTTTCGGAATATTTTTGCAGAGCCAAAATTCCGTCTCTAATCTTTGCAGCGTCTTCAAAAGCTAAAGCATCAGCAGCTATAACCATCTCCTCTTTAAGCTCTCTAATAAGCTCTTCTGATCTTCCATTCAGTAATCTCGTCGCTCTTTGAATAGCCGTTTGATACTCTTTTAAATCCCAATCACCCGAACACAACTCAAAATATTCATTAAAGCAATTATGCCATTTGGGTAAACTTCTACTTTGATCAATCGTTTTTTTTGAACAAGCGCAGGTACACAAGCCAAATGAAATCCGAATAATTTCTAACATTGATCTCATTAACCCTACATTGTCGTATGGACCGTAGTATTTACTCCCATTTTTTATAACATGTCTTGTTGGAAAAATTCTAGGTTTTTCACCGGGAGTTACACAGATATATGGATATGATTTATCATCTCTATACATCACATTGTATTTAGGACGATACTTCTTAATTAGATTATTCTCTAGAATTAATGCTTCTGCTTCTGAATCAGTAACAATAACTTCTAAATCGGCAATTTTTGAAACCATAATTCGAATCCGGCCATCGTGAGGTCTAGATTCCTGAAAATAACTTTTAACCCTGTTTTTAAGTTTTTTTGCCTTGCCCACATAAAGCACTACCCCATTTATATCTTTGTGCATATATACGCCTGGCTTTTGTGGCAGATTGGCTACTTTTTCCTGAACACTTATCGAAAGTGGTCGGTTTTCTGAAAATTCATAATCAATTGTTGAGTCCATACCAAAAAATACAATACTCTTTCAGATTTGCACAGAATTCACAGTTTATTTTACTTAATTTTGACAAATGAACTACTTTGAGCCGCTTAAATTTATCGATGAATACAAAAATATTGGGATTATCTATGAAGACAACCATGTTTTAGTCATTCATAAACCTAGAAACATTCCTGTTCAAGCAGATTCTTCGAATGATGAGAGTATTCAACAACTTTTGCAGTCTTATTTGAAAGAGAAATATCAAAAACCAGGAAATGTTTTTCTTGGAATAGTTCATAGACTAGATAGGCCTGTAAGTGGCTTAATGATTTTTGCTAAAACTTCAAAAGCTGCATCAAGGTTAAGCGAACAAATGCGAAGTTATGCTTTCAAAAAAAAATATGTTGCATGCGTTTCAGGAGTTCCTGAAAAAAAAGAAGTTTTGATTAATTTCTTAAAAAAGAATTCAGAGACAAATATTGTTTCTGTTGTTAATAAACAAGATAAAACCGCACAAGAAGCCGAACTAAGTTATTCGTTAATTCAATCAAACGGTAAAACTAGTTTTGTTTTAATTGATTTAAAAACTGGTCGTCCTCATCAAATAAGGGTACAATTCAGCCATAGAAATAATCCGATAATTGGGGATGGGAAATATGGAAAAGACTTCGGAAAGACTTCAAAACTGGAATTAAAATCCTGTTTTCTTCAGTTTGAGCACCCAACTTCTAAAGAAACTTTGTCTTTTAGTGGAATTATTGCAGACACTGCCATTTGGAAAGATTTTCATTTATAGGAAATTAAATCAATTTCCCCTCCAATTTTTTACCCTAATAATAGAACTTGATTATAAATCTCTGAGTATATCAGAATCGTCTACTTGTTGAATTTCTGCATCGAATTTGTCGATGAAATATTCAATCTTTATAGCAGGCCTACTGTTTATTGCAACCATTTTAGCCGAAATAATAATTTTATCCTTCTGCCAATAAGAAACATACTCTAAGTGCGATTGCGCTAATGCTTGTAACCAACGTTCTGGCTTAGATTTAAACTCGAAATCATTCCAAATAATCATATCGAGCATTGGAGAACCATACTTCTTTGTTAAACCCTCTTTCAACGTTTCATATTTCTCAAGATATCCTGAAAAATCACTGAAAGACTCAGTTGTCAAATATGCCCCTTTTATAAAGTAACCTTTCCAAAAGAAATAAGATATATCAACATTAGTATTCGCAAGTTTCCCTTCTAAGATTAAATATTCATCTCCCGTTTCTTTTCTAGGACTTGAATCACTACTTAATACTTGCTCTTTTGAAGCTCCCCAAGGAATATTTCTAAAATTATCGCTCGAGCTTAACTGTGAAAAATCATAAAAAACATCCCCACCGACACCATTAGGTTGAACCTGAATAGAAACAGGTGTTTGTTGGGCAGCAGGTGTTGGTGTTTGAGCAGCAGGTTGTTGGCGTGATCTACGTGATGTAGCCGTATTAGATGAAGAACGTTGTGTAAACGCCTCATCTGTTACTGTTAAGCCAATAACAATAGTAAGTACAATCTTAAATACTTTTACTGCTGATTGTTTCATTTTTAGGATAAAGTTCACAAGTAACGCGAAATATATTAATTTCCGCTTAATCGTATCAATATTAAAGGATTAGCTACATTTTTCATAACATGAAAAGCATAAAATTCCTTTATATCGTTAAAATTAGGTGATTATAATGATATATCTCGCGTTAATGTGTTATTTAAATGTGGTTTAATACTAGTTTTGGGTTAGATAACTGTCCCATCCCGTAGTACACCACCTTTTGTTACAACAACTATGCCATCTACTACTACATAATCTCCGAAATCTCCATTTTTCAAGTGAGTACCACCATTAATGCGGACATCATTACCAATTCGGCAATTTTTATCGAGAATTGCATTTCTAATATAACAGCGATCTCCAATTCCAATTGGAGGAATTCCATCTTTTATAATCAAGTCTTCCAATGAAGTGAAATAATCGTTACCCATTATTATAGAATCTGCAACAGTGGTACCATTACCGATTCTTGAACGAATACCGACAAGTGTATGCTCTAGCCTACTTGCATTTATAATACAACCTTCAGCAATAACGGTTTTCTCTAATGTTGTTCCTGATATTTTTGATGCTGGTAATAAACGAGCACGTGTGTAAACCTGACGATTATTATCGTAAACATTAAACTGAGGTAAAGCATCCGTTAATTCAAGGTTAGCATCATAAAATGATTTAATTGTTCCAATATCGGTCCAATAACCTGAATATTCATAACTAAGAACTGATAAATTATCAGAAATAAATTTAGGAATTATCTCTTTTCCAAAATCTGTTGCGTCTGGATTTGAAGTAAACATTTTAATAAGAGCTTCTCTTTTAAAAATGTAAATCCCCATTGATGCTAAATAATCTTTACCAGAATCTTTCATTTCTTGTGAAACTTCTGATTTCCAGTTTTCAACTTCATCCAATTTTGGTTTTTCAATAAAACTTACAATCTGCTTGTTCTCATCAGTTTTCATGATACCAAAACCTGTTGCATCATGTTTATTAACAGGAATTGTTGCAATGCTTAAATCAGCGTTTGATTCAACATGCGCATCGATCATCTCTTTGAAATCCATTTGATACAATTGGTCACCAGAAAGAATAAGAACATACTCGTAGTCATAGTTTTCTAAGTGATGTAAACTTTGTCTTACTGCATCAGCAGTTCCTTGAAACCAATTTGCATTGCGTAATGTTTGTTCAGCTGCTAAAATGTCAACAAAAGCATCACTGAATGCATCAAAGTGATACGTGTTTTTAATATGTCTGTTTAAAGACGCTGAATTGAATTGCGTAAGTACAAAAATTCGTCGAATATTTGAATTCAAGCAATTTGAAATGGGAATATCCACCAAGCGATATTTTCCAGCAATTGGAACAGCTGGTTTTGATCTGCTTTTTGTTAATGGATATAGACGGCTTCCCTGTCCCCCGCCTAAAATAACTGCAATTGTTTTCGTTTCCATATATGTTTCCTGTTAGTGTTGGTCTAGTGTAATATAAATTTGTTTATAATTCTGTGCTGCTTTATTCCACGAATGGTCAATATTCATAACCCTTTGTTGAACTTCAAATAATTTGTCATTAGCGTAAAAAAGCTCAACTGCTCGTTCAACCGCTTTAATAGATTCTTCAAGATTAAAATTGTAAAATCTAAATCCTGATCCGTCAGGTTCGCTCATATCTGCTACAGTATCTCTTAAGCCGCCCACTGCTCTAACTATTGGGATGGTTCCGTAACGCATGGCATACATTTGATTCAATCCACATGGTTCAACTCTAGATGGCATTAAGATAAATTCTGAACCTGCGTAAATTAAATGTGCAACATTCTCATTGTATTCTAACTTTACACCGCATTTAACAGGGAATCGTTGAGCTAATTCTGCGAATCTTTGGTGCATCCATCTTTCACCTGTACCTAGAATTACAAATTGTACATCATAACGAGATTCCAAGAAATGAGTAAATAAATCTGGAAGTAAATCTGCCCCTTTTTCTGTTACCATTCTTCCAATAAAAGAAATAATAGGTTTTTGAGGATCCAAATTAAATAGTTCACATAATTCTTTTTTATTTAATTGCTTTCCAGGTTGAATTGAATCCGCGGAGTAATGAAAAGGTAATCTGGGGTCCTTTGAGGGATCCCAAACTTCGGCATCAATTCCATTGAGAATTCCGACACATTTCTGTTCTTCACGAACTATTAGAGGCTCAAGTCCTCCACTGTGATACATTAACTCTTGCATATAAGACTGAGAAACAGTCGTTACTTTCCAAGCTGATTTTATTCCACATGCTAGAGAATTAAAAACACCATTCCATTCTAATAAACCAACTCTATTCCAATAAAATGGTGGTAAAATACGTGTCATAGCAAAATGATTTTGACCATGATATTCACCATTATGAATAGTTAAGACACTAGGAATAGTTGCAAGGCGCTCATATTTTGGACAGGAAGTCATCATAAAAGGAATTAAAGCGGTATGATGATCATGACAATGCACAGCATCAGGCAAGATATCAAATGAATTTATCCAATCTAAAATAGCTATCTGAAAAGCTACATACCTCTCTATTTCGTCTCTATAACTAAAGCCGGATTCATTATCATGATAGATGCCATTTCTATCAAGTCTTCCAGGTACATCAACAACAAAAAGTGGAAATCCTTCTGTAAAAGTAGTTACTTGTTGAATCCTATAATTAAAAACTCTATCCCCTTGTTGAATTTGCCCCTCAAATACCGTGTGAAAATCTTGTACTTCAAACCATTTTGTACGATATTTGGGAATTAAAACAAAACATGTATCTCCATTTCCATGTAGATACTTTGGAAGTGCTCCAACTACATCTCCTAAACCACCTGTTTTAGCAGCCGGATAACACTCCATAGACGCGTGAATTACAAACATAATTTCCTAAAACATTTTTTTTTACGTTACGTTTCAAGCTAACCTGAATTTTAGTCATAAAGTAATAAGCCTGATTGAATTTCGCTAAAATGTTAGCAAAATAATCCCATAATTAATAAAAAAAAATATGCCTATACTCTCAATTCAATCTGTATTAAAGCGCTTTGGCAATTTTGTTGCCGTAAATGCAGTAAGCTTTGATGTAGAACCCTCCAGAATATTCGGGATATTAGGTCCGAATGGCGCAGGGAAAACTTCTACACTCCGAATGATAAATAATATTACTGCTCCAGATGAAGGAATTATAACGATAAAAGGAGAACCTGTTTCTGAGAATTCACAACAGTGGATTGGGTATTTACCTGAAGAAAGAGGTTTATATAAAAAAATGAAAGTTGGAGAGCAACTCCTCTATTTGTCACAACTTAAAGGACTTTCAAAAAAAGATGCTAAAACTAGTATCGATTATTGGTTAGATAGATTTGAAGCATCAACATGGGCGAATAAAGAAATCACAGATTTATCAAAAGGGATGCAACAAAAAATTCAGTTCATTGCAACTATTGCACATGACCCAGAAATTTGCATTTTTGATGAACCGTTCTCAGGCTTAGATCCAATTAATTCAGAATTGCTTAAAGATGTGATTATTGAATTAAAATCAAAAGGAAAGACGATAATTTTTGCAACTCACAGAATGGAACAAGTTGAACAAATGTGCGACGATATCTGTTTGTTTAATAAAGGGAAAGTTATTCTAAAAGGTGAATTAAACGCTGTAAAACAATCCTTTGGAAAGAACACTGTAAATATTTCTTTCTCTGGAGACTCTAGCTTTTTGAATGAACTAGAAAACGTACGAATAAATAATAAATCAACAAATTTTGCTGAAATCAGACTTCTAGAAGGTGCAAATTCTCAGCAAATATTAAGAACTGCGCTAGATAGTGTTGAAGTTTATTCATACGAATTAGTTCAACCTACTCTTAATGAAATTTTCATCTCAACCGTTCAGGCTGACAATAAATTGGAGTCTTAATATGAATTTAACTAAGCTTAAAATTATTATTGCTCGTGAGTTTATGAGCAGAGCAAAAACTAAAGCATTTTTACTCTCAACCTTATTAACACCATTATTCATTATTGGAATTACAATAATTCCAATTTTAATAACTACTTGGGATAGTGAAGATGAAGTAAAAAGTTATGCCGTAATTGATTCAACTGGTAGATTTATCAATTCATTAACACAAGGTGCACCAGAAAAATATTTTGATGCGACTAATCAAAGTGTTGACGATCTTAAAGAATTAGTAAAAAGTGAAGCAATTGCAGGTATCATCATTTTAAATGACGAAGTCTATAATGGAAATGCAGATCCTGAATTAATTTATCAAACAGGTGGAATTTCAGTTTTCGGAGATATCAGAAAAGAATTAAATAAAGTATGGGTTGAGTCACACCTCAGAGCAGAAAACCTATCACCAGAAATTCAAAAATTGCTAAATACTAGACTTAGTATTAAAACAAGTAAACTCACCGAATCTGGTTCTACAAAAGAAGAAAATCAATTTGCTTCATTTGGTCTCGCTTATGTAATGGCATTTACCATTTATATGGCTCTTTTTGGATATGGCGCCATTATTATGCGAAGCGTACTTGAAGAAAAAACTTCCCGTATTGTTGAAATAATTATTTCTTCAGTTAAACCAATCGAATTGATGATTGGAAAAGTTCTTGGTGTTGGAATGTTAGGTTTAGTTCAACTTTTAACTTGGGTTGTAATGTATACCGGAATTTCAGCAGTAGCCGCTCCACTTTATTTAATGTTTGCTGGAAAACAAATGGCACAAACTGCTGCTAGCATGCCTACTGAAGCGGCTGTTCCTTTTACCTTGCCTGAGTTAGGATTAGGTTATATAGTCCTTTTTCTAATTTATTATTTGTTAGGATACATCATGTATTCATCCTTATTTGCAGCAGTTGGTAGTGCAGCTGATGCAGAATCTGATGTTCAGCATTTCATGTTTCCAATTATGATTTTCATCATAATCCCGATGATTTTATTGAGCAAAGTTGCAACCGAACCTAATTCATTTTTTGCTGTAGTATCTTCTAATTTCCCATTGTTTAGTCCAATTTTAATGGTCACTCGACTTGGCGTAACAAATGTACCCTGGTGGGAAGTAACACTTTCAATTGTACTAATGTTAGCAATGACTTTCTTCCTAATCTGGATTGCGGCAAGAATTTATCGTGTTGGAATTCTTATGTACGGTAAAAAGCCGACTTATAAAGAGCTTGCAAAATGGATTATGTATAAATGATTCTAGTTTTTTAAATCAGAATCAATATTTTCGATTCGAAAAATAAAAAAGCCGGTAAATCCGGCTTTTTTAGTATAAAACTAATTCTAAAGCCTCAGAAACCGTTTCAACTTCTTTCACTTTTAATCCAGAAATATTCTTTTTAAAAACATTTGATTTCGGGATTATTGCCGTTGTGAATCCCATTTTTTTTGCTTCTTGTAAACGTTGATCAATACCACGAATAGCTCTCACTTCTGCGCCAAGTCCAACTTCTCCCAGAATAATCGTCTTTTCAGTTATAACGCGATCGGTTAATCCACTTGCTAAAGCGCATAAAATTCCTAAATCACTACTAGTTTCTTGAATTTTGATTCCGCCAGCAATATTAAGAAAAACATCTTTTGTTCCAATAAAATAGCCTGCTCTTTTTTCTAAAACCGCGATAAGCAAAGCAAGACGTTTTTGGTCAAAACCCGAAGCCATTCGTTGAGGTGTACCAAAACTAGATTCAGTCACTAAAGCCTGAACTTCCATTAATAATGGCCTACTACCTTCCATTGAACAAACCACAGCAGAACCACTAATTTCTCTTTGATATTCAGGTAAAAATAATTGTGATGGATTTAAAACATCAAGCAAACCTGATTCACTCATTTCAAAAACACCAATTTCATTTGTTGATCCGAAACGGTTCTTTTGGCTTCTTAAAAGACGAAATGCATGATTCTTCTCCCCTTCAAACATCAACACACAATCTACCATGTGTTCTAGTACTCTTGGTCCAGCAATTTCACCGTCTTTGTTCATGTGGCCAACTGCTAATGTTGTGACTTTAAATTGCTTGCTATATCGCATTAATAAAGCAGAGCATTCTCTTAGTTGAGCAACACTTCCTGGCATTGAGCTCAACTCAGTTCTATAAACAGTCTGAATAGAATCGATTATTAATAAATCGGGTTTAATCTCTGTCGCTTTTTCAAGAATTAAATTAATATCTGTTTCGGTGTAAACTAATAATTTATCTGAATTTATTGCCAAGCGTTTTGCACGTTGCGCAATTTGTGCGGCTGATTCTTCACCAGAACAATATAAAATGGAAAGATTTTTATTTTTCCCAGCAATTTGCAAGGTTAAAGTACTTTTCCCAATTCCAGGATCGCCTCCAAGTAACACAAATGAACCCGGCATGAATCCTCCACCCAAAACTCGATCTAACTCAGGGATATTTGAATTAAATCTGTGAGACTGATCTAATTGAATCTCATTTAATTTTAAAGGTTTATCAACGGGCGAAAGTGAATTAAGTTTAGCTTTATGGATTTGAGAACTTTCTTTTTGAATTACACTTTCTTCAAAAGAATTCCAAGATTGGCAAGAAGGACAGCTTCCAAGCCATTTTGGAGTTTCATAACCACAAGAATTACAAGTAAATACTGTTTTAGCTCTAGCCATTAATCTTATTTATTAATTTTTTGTTCAACTTTTTTATTGATGTACCACATTGCACCCCAAGCGCCAAGACCAATACTAACATAATACCCGATAAATCTCCACATAAATATTGCGAGTGCAATAAATCCTTTTCGTGGCATTATAGTTCCCATAAACAAAGCAAAAAGACCTTCAAATCCACCTGCTCCGCCCGGAGTTGGAACGAATAAGCCTGCTAAGTGTAAAGCAAAACTACGTAGAAAACTCAGGAAAACATCTGAATGACCAAAGCTCAGAATAATTGAAACAGGAATCGCAATTCTTGCCATCCAAGACATTGATGACAAAAAGAAGGCATATAAAATAAAAGAGAATGGCTTTTTACGAAGTTCATTAGCTGTTTCTTCTAACTCAACACTTTGACTTTCTACTTTATTTCTGTACTTCTTTAAAAATGATAAAGAAAATATTTTCTTTACAGCAATTCTAAGAATTTTCGGATTTATTAAAACACTATAAGCTAATAAGGAGGAGTAAACTAATAATGCGATATAAATTAGAATCATTAGTGACTCTCCAACCCAACCTGCATTTTCAGGAACCACATCAAAATAAATTCCACTTATTAATAGAACTGGGATTGCTAGTGCAAACCAAATTTGATCTAGCAGCACTCCATATAAAGTAATTGCAGTTGCTTTACCAAGACTAACAGACTCTTTCCCCATTGCATATAAAGCCATTGGAGCGCCACCAACAGTTGTAGGTGAAACTGCTGAAGTAAAATCCCAAACTAACACAATTCGAAACGCCGCTGCCCAGCTTAACTGCTTTTCAGATAAAAAACGAAACTTTGCTGCTGAAAACCAGACTCGAAGAATTGAAATCACAAGAGCAATTATCAATCCTGGTATTCTTCTGAGCTCTAATTGAGCTAGCATTCCTGGTGTATACGTATAATAAAATACGAGTGCTAAACCACTTAAACTTAAGGCTAAAGACAATATGATATATCGAACATGAACAACCTTATCAATTGTGTTTTTTTCTTCTTCGAGTACTTCATTTAAAGAGTTTTTGTCAGTTTTGACAGCTGCCATGCTTTTCTATTTGGTTGAAAAAATATCGATAAAATGGCCAATTTTGTAATCTACAAATGTACAGATTCTACTTACAAAAAAGGCCTACCTAAATAGGTAAGCCTTATAACGCAAAATAAGTCAGCTAGTTATGCAAATGTAATTTTGGGGTTAAATATACATCCTGAATTATTTTTAATAATTCAGCACCTTCGCTCATAAAACGTTGAACTGTCATTACAGAACTTACAATGTGTTCACATTGTTTAGGTCTTCGAATGCTTGTTTAAGTCTAGCAACGAATGTTTTTTCACCTTCGCGTAACCAAACTCGTGGATCGTAAGTCTTTTTGTTTGGAGCATCATCACCATCAGGATTGCCAATTTGAGATTTTAAATATTCTGCCTTGGAGCCCATATAATCTCTGACACCTGTCATATAAGCGTATTGTAAATCGGTATCGATATTCATTTTGATTACACCATAACCAATAGCTTCACGAATCTCTTCAACGCTAGAACCAGAACCGCCATGGAATACAAAATCGATATGATTATGCTCTACACCATATTTTTTCGAAATATACTCTTGAGAATTCTTCAAGATTTTTGGTGTTAATTTTACGTTGCCAGGTTTGTACACGCCGTGAACATTGCCAAATGCAGCTGCAATAGTAAATCTAGGACTAACTTTACTTAATTCTTCATAAGCATAAGCTACTTCTTCAGGTTGTGTGTATAGTTTTGAAGCATCAACATCACTATTGTCAACACCATCTTCTTCGCCACCTGTAACACCTAGTTCTATCTCTAATGTCATGTTCATTTTAGACATTCTTTCTAGATATTTTTTACAGATCTCAATGTTTTCTTTGATTGGTTCTTCTGACAAATCAATCATGTGAGAGCTGAATAAGGATTTTCCTGTCTCCGCAAAGTGTTTTTCACTAGCATCTAATAAACCGTCAATCCATGGCAATAATTTTTTTGCACAATGGTCAGTGTGTAAAATTACTGTAGCACCGTAAGCTTCAGCCATTGTATGAACATGTTTTGCACCAGCAATTGATCCTGCTATAGCGGCTTTTTGATCTGCGTTGCTTAAGCTTTTTCCTGCATTAAACTGACCTCCACTATTTGAAAATTGAATAATCACGGGAGAATTTAAATCTTTAGCAGCTTCTAGAACGCCGTTAATGGTATTGGAACCAATTACGTTTACTGCTGGTATTGCATATCCGTTCGCCTTAGCATGATTAAAAATAGCTTGTACTTCGTCTCCAGTTGCAACACCTGGTTTAATATTATGTGCCATTGTTTTTAGCCTAAAATGTGGGTTTTTTGTTTGACCAAAGATAGCCAAATCCACGTTGTTATAAAAAATATTCTATTGATTAAGCTACCATTCGTTTAGATTACCGATGATCAAACTGCTTTTAAATCCTATCTCTGGGCAACATAATATTGAATGCTATAAATAAGGTAAAATGCCATAACAATGGATTGGAAGCCATCTTTTGATGGTAAATAATTTTCAAAAGCTACAATAATGAATTTATTGCCGCCCTATTAATTAGAAAAAAACTAAAGTGTACATGCCCTAATTTATCGTAATCAAATGTCTCAATTAACTGAAAGCGTTTTTTTAAATCAAAAAGTTGACATTTAAAATCTCTATTAAAGTCATTTATAAAAATAATTAGATCTTTAGGTATAATATTCAATATTTTAACATTGAACTATTTAACAAGTTTTACTCAACACAAATATGTGTCTCAATCATTAATCCTCCACAAAGGACTCCGGCTGGAAGGCTGAGTCCTTTTTTATTAAAAAATATTACCCCAAAAACTAAACTAATAATCTGATTTACATAATAAAAAGTGAAACATATTAGCTACGTTTCACTTTTTAATCAATTAATTTTATTTTTAGTATACCTCAACCATTGTTCGGTCACTAGGCTTAACATTGTTTTTAAAATCATTCCAATCCCATTCTTCCACAGGTTTGTCTGCAATGTTTCGTCCAGCTTTCATGTAGTCATAATATCCTAAACTTGCCAAATTAGAATAAATTCCACCTTCCATGCCTTCTAAACCACAGATGTAAATCAAGGTATTATCTTGTGCAAAAATTGGAGATAAGATTTCTTTGTGATCTAAAATTAAATGTTGAACATAAGTTTTAGTTCCATCTGCTCTCCTACCTTCTCGGGAAATAGCAATCTTATAATGAAAGTTTGGGTATTTAGTAGCTAAATCATTCAACCATTTATAATACAATAAGTCAGTAGTGTAAGGTGTTCCAAATAGCAAAGCAACTTGTCCAGTAAAACCAGAATCGAATAAATCAATTAAAAAGCCTCGAAATGGAGCAATTCCTGTTCCTGTTGCAAAGAAAACATAGTTGCAATCATTTTTGTTTTCAGGCAAAATAAATCGTTTACCACTTGGGCCAGAAACCATAATAGTATCACCAGCTTTTCTGCTACATAGATAATTTGAGCAAACGCCAGTGAATAATTCTTGAGTTTCCCAGTTTTCGTCTACAACACGTTTCACCGTTGTTGAAACTAAATTTGGATTTCCGTTTTCTCCATCTGATGGAGATGAAACAGAATACAAACGAACTTTATTTGGTTTTCCGTTTGCATCAGTACCTGGAGCAATTACACCAATACTTTGACCCGCTTTAAATTGGCCAACAAGTGGTGTTCCTGAAACATCAATCGTAATGTGTCTTATAAAATTTGGGCTCGACTCTAATGTGCAAATTTTACTTTCTACAATCTTTGCTTCAACTGGCTCTTTTGGCTTTACAACATTAATCAGTAAGTCTGGAAATATAAACATGGTAATTTTTTAAAGTTCGTTAAATGGATTCCGAAAAATAACTGTTGATCATCAAGAATAAAAGTGCAAACTGTCTTTTTTTGAAAAAAAAGTGTTATTGTGTTTTCAGTTTAGAATGTAATTAATTGCTGAGCACACTTTCAATGAATTTTTTCTAAAGTAATATTAGTGCAGATTTTACCACCCTCTAGAAATTTTGTCTAAAGTTTAATTTGTACTGAATGCTCTGCAATCAGCCATCCGATTCAAAACCTTAATTTTAAACTCATTCTTATCGAAGGTAAAGCGCAAGAACACCGACCGATATTCTACTAAACTCTTATCCCGAACTCAGGTTAATAGTAATAAGTGCAGAATTATCAAATCTAATTTAATTGATTACTTCTCTTAAAAACTGATATCACGAATACTAAACACAGTTTCACCTTTATATTCAAATTCTACTGCAACTGTATATAAACCTTTCTTCTTTGGATTCGGAAGGTCAATATTGAAACTAGACTGATTCATAGCTTCTACATTTACAATTTTGGAAAACTCTGAATAAACTTTATCCTCTTTAAGAATTTTCAGTGCAACAACTCCAGTCCAATTCTCATAGGTATCGTTAGTCATTACAATTGGATAGCTTGTTTCTGATTTTTTTGATCCAGTTTTTTTCCAATAATCGAGACAAATCCCTATAGGCGCAAATGCAGGTTTTACATATTTGAGAAAATTCGGTTCAAAAATCTGATTTTCAACATCAATAAAATTATCACTTGTCTGCCCTCTTGGTTCTTCAGGTCTACTATAAGATAATGCTGAGAAATGCATAATACCTGTGTTGTTATTCTGTTTTCTCCAGTATTCAGTTAACATCGCTTCAGTTCTTGCATAGAGATAAAAATAATTTTTCTCAATCACATCTCCATATAAATGGTTGTACACATTATCTGAGAGTGTTGTTAATGTTCCATTTCTGTTAACCCATAACCAACCATATTCGTTAATAAACCGAACATTTTCAAAATCTTTTCCATTTGCTTGCGGGTCATGAATTCCGGGATCATTATATGGTTTTCGTTGCGTTCCAAATAAGTGTTCAATTAAACCATTTTTAGGAATTTTGACATTTTTCTTTGCATAATCATATAATAAGTATGGATGCGCTTCAATAGGGTCAGTTGCAGAAGCTGGTTTAGACCAACCATTATCCCAAGGTCTGTCAGACATATCTAAATTCCGAACTTGATTAATAGCTATTCCAGTTTCGGGTGTTACGGTTTCATTTTGAGCATCCCAAATTATTATTGATGGATGATTCCATCTGCTTCTCATCCACTCATTATATTCAGAAATTAGATGTTTTGCCTTTAAATTCGGTCGAATTGTTGACATTCCTTTACTATACCAAATCGCGTATTCATCTTGAATAAGGATTCCCATTTCATCTGCAAGATCATACCAGAAATCGGGTGCTGGCCCAACGTGAAATCGAACTGTATACCAATTCAGCTCTTTAAATTTCTGGAATAATGAGCGTACCCATTCTTTATTCCATGGCAAATCTGATCGTAAATCATCTTCGAAAAAGCGATATAAAGCCACGTTTGTGCCATGTAAAGCAATTGGTTTTTCATTGAGCATCGCTTTTCTTAATGTTTTATCAAAGCGGAATGAGCGCATTCCAAATGAAGTTGTATAAAGATCTGATCCCGTATTAATTTCAAGTTCATATAAAAAAGGATCGAGGTGAGACCATTCATGAACCGAGTCTATAGGAATTGTAATATTAATTTTATCGTTTTTAATTCCTGAGAACTTTGCAGATTTTGAATTAACAAGAGTTCTGCTATTCTTTTCTATTACACTAAACTCAATTTCTTTTTCAGAAATTTTACTATTAAATCCTAGTTCAGCAGAGATATGTATTGATTTGTTTTTTAAATCAGGTGAAATTTGAGTATTACTCACATAGAGGGCTCCAGTCTGAATAATTTCTACATCATCAAAAATACCTGGAATAAATCTTGCTTTTTCAAAATCATGTCCATTAACTAATGTATCAGGATAATTGAAATAATTTCCTAGTCTAATAATGAGTTCATTGGCTTCTCCTTTTTTGTTTAAGAAAGATGCAATATTAAATTCAGATCTAGTAAATGATGGCCAATGTTCTCCAACTAAAGAACCGTTCAACCATATCTGTTTTCCATATTTTGCTTTATGAATTACAAGAAGAGCTGTTTCTGTCGAATTATCTAAGATAAATTCTTTTTTGTACCAATAATAATTCGATGAATCACTTTTAGTTCCTGGTTTTTCAATCTTCGGTACAGCCATATCGACTAAACCTGGAACTATAATTTTACTAGAAAATATGGATGGAACTTTTTCAGCAGATTGGTTTACTTCAAGCTGCCATTCACCGTTCAATGACGTAATTTTCCTAACGGGTTTTTCTGAACAACTAATTGCTATGAGGTATATAAAAAGTTGAAAATAAATAACTTTCGATTTCATACATTAATTCCCGATTAAAGCTTTATGAATTGGTTCATTCCACTGATCATTTTCAATGTCGTAGACTATAAAATCGCTATCAAACTGCCAATAAGCCCAACTGAAACCATATTTTTCTGCAGTTCTTGCAACAAAGGATGTATAATGAACTCTTGAATCAATATCTCCTTTATCATAAGCTCCGAATTCACCTAAGAATAAAGGTCGTTTATTATTCTTTGACCAATTTGAAACCTCGATAAACTTATCCTCAATAAATTTTTGATCAGCTAATGCCCCTTCCCATTTTATTCCTGTAATATCCTTTGTTTGAGAAGACCATGGTGCGCCCTGATGCGTAAATTCCATCGGATGATAAAAGTGAAATGTGGCAATAATTCTATTGTCGTTTTCTGGAAGTTTTAGAGTTGGCAAAGACTCATACCCATTCCAATTTCCAGGACCAATAATTACGAAACGATTCGGATTGGTTTCTCTAACAGTCACTAATGCTTCCAATAAATATTGATTCCATAAATCAATAGTCAAAAGTCTGTTTGGTTCATTAAGTAATTCAAAAAGCACATTTTCTGGAGCAGATTTGTATCGAGGAGCGAGTTGTCTCCAAACACTGAGAAACAATTCTTTTTTTCCAACAGGATCATCAGCCATTGCGTTGTATTCATGAAGATCAAGAATGACATTTAAATCTGCAGCAAGAGCATTTTCTACAATCCAATCTAGATTTTTTAGCCAAGAATCCTTTAGAATGTAAGAACTATCCATAAAACTATACGGATGTAAATTAACACGAACTGTTTCAAATCCACCCTCTTTAATTATTTTAAAATGCTTTTTTTGAAAACGACCTGACTCAAGATTCTTCCAAAATGCTCCATCATAGCCAAGTATATTGACAGCTTTTCCAAGCTTTTTATTCATCTGAAAAGCATCGATAGTTGCTTTATTTTCACAGGATATTAACATGGCACTATTTAATAGAATTAGCCCAAGAATGAACCATTTCTGAAGCCATGTCGTATTTTTTTGTCTTGACTTAAACATATAATCCTTTAATTAATTATGAGGGTAAAAAAGAAGGTAGCCAAAGGCTTAGTTCGGGAATAAATGTAACTAACAGTAAAACAACAACTAATGCTATGTATAACAATATTAATGAAGGCATAACTTTAGAAAGTGAAACTTTAGAAACAGAAAGACCAACAAAAAGGACAGATCCAACTGGTGGTGTACAAAGTCCAATACATAAATTCATAACCATTATAATTCCAAAATGAATTGGATCAACGCCCAAGTTTGTAACTACTGGCAAAAAAATTGGAGTGAATATCAAAACTGCTGGTGTCATATCCATGAAAATTCCAAAAAGAAGCAGAATTAGATTAATAATGAGGAGAATTACATATTTATTCGAACTTAAACTTATTAAACTATCGCTTAATGACTGAGGGATATTTTCATAGGACAATACCCAACTCATAGCAACAGAAGTACTTACAAGAAATAAAACCAAAGAAGTAGTTTTCACTGTATCAAGAAAAATCTGTCCTAAATCACGAATCTTAACTTCTTTATAAATCCACATTGATAAAAAAAGTGCATGAACTACTGCAATTGCAGATGCTTCAGTTGGTGTGAAAATTCCTCCAATTATTCCTCCCATAACGATAATTAATAGAAGTATACTTGGAACTGCACTAAAAAAAGCAGAAAAAGCTTCACTAAAACTCGGAGCTTTAAAACTTGGCAAACCTCTTTTTTTTGCGAGAATTACACCAATAATCATTAATGAAAGTCCCATAAGAATACCGGGAATATAACCTGCTACAAAAAGTGCAGTTATTGAAACTCCTCCACTAGCAAGACTATAAATGATTAAAATATTACTTGGAGGTATAACAAGTCCAATTGTACTTGAGGCAATGTTAACAGCAGCGCTTAAGTCTTCTGGATAGCCTTGTTTTTTCATTTTGGGCAACATGAAACCACCAATAGCTGAAGTTGCAGCAACTGCAGATCCTGAAATAGCCCCGAAAAGCATATTTGCAATAATATTCACATAAAGAAGCCCACCTGGAATTATGCCAACAAAAATTCTTGCAAAATCAATAAGACGGTTGGCGATTCCGCCTTTGTTCATAATTTGACCTGCAAGAATAAAAAAAGGAATGGCTAATAAAGAAAAACTATCTAGACCTGTGATCAAACGTTGAGCAATGGTTGCTAAAGCAATTCCATTATTTATTTCCATTGCTAGAACTATGGATGCTGAGATTCCAATACTAAAAGCGATTGGTACACCAAGGATTAATAGAATAAGAAAACTTAAAATCAGAATCAGAGTTTCAGCCATTATGTTTTAGCCCCTTTCCATGCCTGTGAAATGTTATTCAGGCTAAAAATAGAAATCAGAATTCCGCTAATTGGAAGAACTATATACACCCAACCAACTTGTAATTGTAGTGCGGATGAAAGTTGATTCATTTCCAGCATTGTTTTTACAAGGGAAAACCCACCAATAATCATTACCAATACGGAAAAAACCAAAATAACTGAGTACTTCAGGATTACATAATGTTTTCTATCCAACTTATCTGAAAGTATTGTAATTGCGATATGCTCTTGCAAAGTAACGAGATAAGCAGAACCTAAAAAACTTAGCCAAATTAGTAGATATCTTGAAAATTCATCAGTAAATGAGCTAGGACTATGTAATATAAATCGTGAAAACACCTGCCATAATACTGTGATTAGTAGAAGACATAACAAGCCAATTAGTATTACAATTAATCCTTTTTTTATCACTTCATTGATCTTATTCATGGGCTTGCACCTTATCGTAAAGTTGCTTCAATGATTTATCCTGAAGCATTGATTCCGTTAATGGCCTTACTTTTTCTTTAAATGCATTCTTATCTGGCTTAATAATTTCAAGGCCTTTCATTTGCATAGCTTGTAATACCTCATTCTCTGATTCTTTCCAGAGTTTAATCTGATATTCTCTAGATAGTATAGAGGCTTCTTTAATCCATGTTTGTTCATCTTTATTAAGACTCTGCCATGACGTTTCAGAAATCATGAGCACATCTGGTACAGTTGTATGTTCATCGAGAATTAGGTATGAGCAAACTTCATAATGTCGTGTTAAATAAATCGCTGGTGGATTATTTTCTGCACCATCAACAACTCCTTGTTGTAAAGCTGTGTACAAATCACCAAATGGAATTGGAGTTGCGGCTGCATCAAACTGCTGAATTAACTGAATTGCAAGATTACTTGCCTGTACTCTAATGTTTAATCCAGCTAGATCTTCTGGGTTAGATATTTTTTTTGTGCTTGTATAAAAGCTTCGTTTACCAGAATCATAAAAAACCAAGCCTCTGAACCGAAATGGAATGCTTCCGTTTAGTATTGATTCGCCAATCTCACCATCAAGTGTATTTCGCATGTGCTGATCCGACTTGAATAAGTATGGAAATCCGAATAAACGATATGCAGGATCAAAACCTTCAACCACTGCAGCAGACGTTTTTGTAATATCAATTGCTCCAAGTTGAATCAGTTCCAATAATTCACGCTCAGAACCCAATTGTTGGTTTGGATAAATCTGAATCTGAAGCTTTCCTTTAGATTTTTCATTAACAGATTCTGCCATTTTAATCATTGCCTTGTGAACAGAATGATTCACATCTAATGCATGTGCTAGTTTTAATACTTTATGTTCACGACGATTTGAACATGCAGAAACTGCAACTAACAAAAATAAGAATATGAATCTGATTGAGTTTCTCAAGATCTGATTGTTTCAATAATTTTTTTCAAACGTTCTATTTCTAGTAATAATGAATGGGCATTATTCATATCAATCATTTCTTTTGTAAACATTGTCGATCCCATTCCAACAGCAATTACTCCGGCGTCAAACCATGCTTTTAAATTGTTCATTTCAGGTTTTACTCCACCAGTTGGCATGAGTTTTAGATCTGGGCAAGGTCCAAGAATTGCCGAAACAAATGATGGTCCTAGAACATTACCAGGAAATATTTTAACGAGTTTTGCGCCATTTCTTGTCGCTGTAATAATCTCAGTCAAGGTTGCACAACCTGGAATCCATGGAATATTATTCTCTAAACAGACATTGGCTGTTTCTAAATCAAGTATTGGAGAAACAATAAATTTAGCTCCTAAATCAATAAATCGTTTGGCTTCTTTTCCATTTAGAATTGAGCCAACACCAAGAATTAGATTATCAGACAGCTCTTTATAACTTACAAGCTTTGTGAAAACTGCTTCGGCATTTGCCTTGCGTTTTGTAAACTCGAAAACTGGGATTCCGCCAGAATAACAGCATTTTGCAACATGAAGTACCTCATCACTATTTTCTGAACTAAATACAGGTACAACTGGAAAATCAGATAAAATTGATAAAATGTCGATTTCTTTCATCTACTTACCCTCCCCGATGCATCACCCGACATTAGTTTTTCAACTTCTTTAACGGATACAAGATTTGCATCGCCAAAAATAGTGTGTTTCAAGCAAGAGGCAGCTGTAGCAAAGTTCAATGCTTTTTGGTCATCTTCTGGATAAGTCAACAATCCGTAGATTAAGCCTCCCATGAAACTATCTCCTCCTCCAACTCGATCAACAATATGAGTAATTTGATACGTTGGGGCATAAAATGATTTTTTACCATCAAATAAAATACCTGACCAAGAATTATGAGATGCGCTAACAGAACCTCTGATGGTTGTAATAATTTTTTTTGCTTTTGGAAATTTAGCCATCATTTTATGACCAATTTGTTCAAAAGCTTGGTTTGAAACCGTAGATCCGTCAGTTACATCAACACCTTCAGGTTCGATGCCAAAAAACAAGTGAGCATCTTCTTCATTTCCTAGAATAATATCGCTATAAGAAACAAGTTCATTCATGACCTCACCAGGTTTACAATCGTAATTCCAGAGTTTTTTACGATAATTCAAATCAGTTGAAATAGTTAATCCCTTTTCAAATGCAGCTTTTACTGCTTCCAAACAAACTGCCGCAGTTGATGCTGAAACAGCCGGAGTTATACCAGTCCAGTGAAACCATCCTGCATTTTCAAAAACAGCATCCCAATCTATTGATTCTGGTTGAATGTGAGCAAATGCGGACCCTGCTCTATCATATATAACATTACTCGAGCGAGAAACAGCTCCATGTTCAAGAAAATATATTCCAATTCGATCACCACCTCTTAGAATAAAACTGGTATCTACTCCATATTTTCGTAATTCCATAATAGCAGAATCGCCAATTTCATTTTTTGGTAAGCGAGTTACAAAACCCGTTGGTAAACCATAGTTCGCTAAAGAAACCGCGACATTAGATTCTCCACCACCATAAATAACATCAAATATTTTTGCTTGAGTAAAGCGCTGATAACCAGGAGTAGATAGTCTCAGCATAATTTCGCCAAATGTGATAATCTTTTTCATGAATCAAAATTGAAATAGTGTTTTGCGTTAGTATAACAGATTGCTGTCAGTATTTCACCAATTGAATCGTAATCAGTTGGTAATAAGCCTTGTTGAATTTCTTTTCCTACAATACTGCACAGAATTCTTCTGAAATATTCGTGACGAGTAAATGACATCAGACTTCGTGAATCTGTAATCATTCCAACAAATGAACTAATAATCCCAAGGCTAGATAATGTATTTAGATGTTCTTTTATTCCAGAATAATGATCAAGAAACCACCAAGCAGCACCCCATTGAATTTTACCAATTGTTCCTGCTTTAGAGAATAATCCAGTCATTGCTGCCATTGCAGAATTGTCAGTTGGGTTTAAGTTATAGAGAATAGATTTCGGCAAATGCCCCTCTTTATCCATAAAATCGAGCATTCTTACTACTTCTGAAATTTTCAGACTATCTCCAATTGTATCAAAGCCAGAATCTGGGCCTAGTTTTGAAAACATTCTTGAATTTGAATTACGCATTGCCCCAAGATGAAACTGTTGAACCCAGCCTTTTTCTGCATTTAAGCGTCCTATTTCGAGAAGAACTGCCGTTTTTAAAAGATTTTGTTCATCATTAGATATCAATTTGCCACTAAGAACTTTTTTAAAAACGAAATCTACGAAAGAATCATTTATGGCGGAAAAGTTCAACTCCTCTATACCTATATCAGACAACCTGCAATTATTTTCGTGAAAATAACTGTGAACGGATTCTATAACATTTTTGTATGAATACCAATCAATTACGGAAATTGATGTAGTATTTTCCAATTTCTTTAGAGTAGAAAGAAAGTCAGCGATTTTATCGAAACCAAGTAATGTATCAACCCTTAAAGTTGGATGCATTGTAAATGATTCCTTTTTCATATTAAATGAAATATGACTTTCAAGCTTACTATTTGGCATATCTGTAGTACAAATACGCTCAACATTACTTTTTTTCAGAAACGATCTAGCCGAATAATCATCAGAACTAAGTTTTTCATTTATTTGCTCATAAATTGTAGCAGCCGTTTTTTCATTCAACAATAAATCGATATCAAAAAATCGCTTCAGTTCAAGATGAGTCCAGTGATACAATGGATTCCTGATCGTTTTTGGACAAACCTCAGCCCAAACTTTAAATTTCTCCCAATCTGATGCATTTCCAGTAATAAAATGTTCATCTATTCCAAGAATTCTCATGGCACGCCACTTATAATGATCGCCATTAAGCCATAACTCAGTTATTGAATTAAATTTGTGATTTTCGTTTATCCATTCTGCAGAAATATGATTGTGAAAATCAATAATGGGTAAGTTTTTCACATGAGAATGAAATAGAATTCTGGAAGATTCTGTATCTAGTAAAAAGTCATCATGAATAAATGAATTCATTAGAGCATCCTTCTTATTGCCGTTTCCATGCCACGTAATTCTGCTAAGCCTTTCATCCGACCAATTGTTGAATAACCGTGAAATGGTATCGATTTGGTTAAATCATCTAACAACTGATGTCCATGATCGGGTCTGAATGGAATTCGATAATCTGCTCGATCGACCTGACCTCTTCGATTTGATTCCAATACCAAAAGTTTCAATAGATTAAAAAGATCAGCTCTGCCATCCAAGTGTGAAGCTTCATAAAAACTACCATCGGTTTCAACTTCTACACTTCTTAGATGGGCGAAATGAATTCTATCAGCAAATGTGGTTAGTATTTTTTCAAGATCATTTGATTTTGAGGCTGAAAATGAACCAGCACAAAAAGTTAATCCATTATTGTTGGATTGAACAGACTTCATAATAAACTCAATATCATCAAAAGTTGAAACTATTCTTGGAATTCCGAAAAGTGAAAATGGAGGGTCATCAGGGTGTACACATAAATTTATTCCTAGTTTTTCACAATATGGAATTACACTTTGCAAAAAGTATTTAAGATTTGCACGTAATTGTTCTGTAGAAACATCATCGTATTCTGATAACAAAATTTTAAACTCTTCGATAGTTAGAAGTTCTTTAGAGCCAGGAACGCCTTGTAAAATTGCTCGTTCAAGTGCTAGTTTTTCATTATCGGAAGCAATAGCAAACCATTGTTCAGCTTTTAAAATATCCTCGGATGCATAATCTTTCTCAGATCCTTTTCTTTTCAGAATAAAAAGATCAAAAGCTGCTACCGCTGATTTTTCAAATCTGAGTGTTTTTGCCCCATTTGCTAAGGTATATTGAAGATTTGTCCTTGTCCAATCGAGAACGGGCATGAAATTGTAGCAAACGGTGTGAATTCCATTTTTTGAAAGATTATAAAGGGAATCAATATAAAATGAGATCCATTTATCTTTTGAATCGAATCCCAGTTTTATATCATTATGAACATTTAAACTTTCAACAACTTCCCAAGTCAATCCAGCATTTAAACCATTGATTTTATGCTTGTTGATCAGACTTTTTCGTGCTCTAATTTCTTCATCTGTCCAAACATTTCCGACTGGAATATGATGTAGAGCATGAACTATACCACTTGCCCCAACTTGAGCAATATCAGATAATGAACATGAATCATTTGGACCATACCAGCGCCAAGACGGTAATAACGACATATTAAACTCCACTATATGCTAAGAATCCACCGTCAACCGGAATTACAGCACCTGTAATAAAAGATGCTTCATCGCTACAAAGAAAAGATACTACACCTTGAATTTCTTCTTTTTCTCCAAATCGTTTCATAGGAGTAGAATTCAAAATGGTTTTAGCTCTTTCAGTATATGATCCATCATCATTCAAAAGTAATTTTCTATTTTGTTCAGCAATGAAAAAGCCTGGTGTTATTGCATTCACTCTGATTTTATCACCAAATTTGTGCGCCATTTCAACTGCTAGAGATTTTGTAAAATTTTCAACCGCTGCTTTTGCAGCAGAATAACCTATTACTCGTGTCACTGCCCTATCAGCTGTGACAGATGAAATATTCAAAATAACTCCTTGCTTATTTTCAGCCATAACTTCACCAAAAACTAAGGATGGAAGTACAGTACCCATTAAATTAAGTTTATTGACCTGTTCAAAAGCAACTGAATCTAAATCTTTAAATGATTGCCCAGGCTTAATCGTAGCGCCATCCTGATTCCCACCAGCGGCATTGACCAATATATCGATAGTTCCAAATTGTGAGACAATCTGATTTTTTACAATCTTAAGATCGCCTTTTTCAAGTACATCACATGCCATAGTTTCGATACATTGATCGGGATAACGACTTAAGAGTTCTGCTTTTTTATTTTCAAGTGATTGCCTATTTCGACCAAGTAGAATAACATAGGCACCACCACTTACAAATACTTCAGCCATTGCGCCTCCAAGTAGGCCTCCGCCACCGGTCACAATGCTAACTTTTCCTTTAAATTTTTCTTTTACCAACATACCTTGCCTACTATTTTACATGACTTTTATAAAGTAGTGAAAATAACATATAGTTCAAATGCTTACCAAAAAAAATATGCAAACAATTACCTGATGTAAATTTCACAAACCCGATTTCGGATTATTTTTTTATGAAAACCAAGTTTAATGACTATTGGCGTTTAGCATCGCAACATCTGTGATATCTCAGCATTTAAATACGCTGATTAGTGAAGCGATTTCCAAAAGCAAGCAATTCTATCTTTATTTGCCAAATTTTGGGTTAAATTTTAGATATCGCTTCACCCAAACATCAAATTAACTTTCAGTTTAATGATACTTCATTTGTTTTTTCTGGATTTATGAAGATAAATCCACTCCATTTCTTCTTATCCTAAACGTAGTTTAAAAGATATAATGCATTAAATTCAGCCCTAAGACAATAAGATTTACTCTGAATACAATTATTCTATCTCTCTGCTCAAAATCAAAGAAAACGCTCCTACCAAAGCCGCTTCATCGCCCTGATTTGTTACTAAAACCTGAACCGCCCTATTAGTCATATTCATTCCCAAATCATGGACAACATTACGCACTTTTGATACAAAATTCTTTTCATCAATACTCAATCCACCCGACAATACTATTGCTTCCGGATTCAGTAGTTTTACAATAAAATCAATAGTTAAACCAAGATATGAGGCTGCTTCATCAATCACCTTCACAGAAAGATCATCACCCTGCCCTGCAGCAGATATCACATCCTTGAGCATTAATGGACGCGAAATCGAAGTCAATACTGTTTGTTCGCCAGATTTAATCGCTTCATTTACAACATCAAGAATTCCATACGTTGAAGCATACGCCTCTAGACTACCAGCCAATCCTTCACGTCCAACTCTAGCTCCCTTTAACTGAACAATAGTATGACCAATTTCACCTGAAAATCCATCAATCCCAAAGATTAGATTATTATCAACAACAATTCCTGCACCAATACCATACTCAAGATTTATAGCAACAAAATTTGAAAATGTCTTTCCCAAACCATAATACAATTCACCTTGAGCTATCAAATTCGCAACATTTCCTATTGAAATTGGCAAATCAGTGTACTTTTTCAATCTATTTTTAAGATTTATATTTTTCCAATCTAAGACAGGAGAATAAACTACCTCTTCGGTATTCTTATCAACAATACCACAGATTGCAATACCAATCCCTAACAATTTTTTATTTTGTTTCTGAGCTCTAGCTACAAGATTTTGAATGATAACTCCAACGATTTCAATAATTTCTTCTAATTGACTTCCAACTTCAAATGATTTCTGAATTTCAAAAACAAACTCTCTATCCAAATCTGACAAAGCAGCACGCACATAATTACCACCAATCTCAATTCCAATTACATAGTTATTTTTTGACTCAAAACACAACAACTCAGCCGGACGTCCACCTGTAGATTCTGCATATTCTTTATGAGAAACTAAATGTTGAGAAATTAAGGTGTCAGTAATTCTTGTAACAGTAGGGGCACTCAACCCTGTTAGCTTAACCAAATCGGATCTAGACACTTCACCTAAATCTCGAATAACTCTCAGAACACTCTTCTCCTTCTGCAAAGGAGTAGACATTTTATTGTTTAATTGCCCAACATTAAAACTTAGTTGCCTTTTTTTCATTTCACTATACTTACTGAGTTAAAAGTCATTTTTTTGTGATTTATGATACGATTTTTCTCATAATTGTATGAGTTTTTTTTACTACTTTAAAAAGTATCAACATTAATCATTCTTTTGGCTTTATTATGACAATATGTAAAAGTAAATACACCCTATTTATCGTTCTTTCGATAGCCTTTTTATCTTTTAAAACAATTGCTGCACAAGAAATCAACTCCATGCTTGTTGGAAGTAATGTGTGGTATATAAATCCTACTAATCAAGTCTGGGACATAACAGCAGAAGCTGAATTAGGTTCATTTCGAATTGGAGGAAATTCTTATGACAGAAATGTAAGATCAAACGCTGAATTACTCTCATACGTACAACGAATTCAGCAAATGAATGCTCAAGTAATCATGCAAGTTCCTCAAGGAGGACCTGAAGCAGATTATACCTTACAACAAGCAATTGATAAAGCAGTAGCTCTTGTTACCTATTTTAATAAACAAAATACTAGTACAAGTCCCATTAAACATTGGTCCATTGGGAATGAACCTTGGTTATATTATGATCAAAAATATGGCCCTACAGCAATTGCACCTATAGTTGAAGCCTACTTTAAGCCAATTGCAGAAGCCATGAAAGGCGTTGACTCAACCATTAAAATTTATGGACCTGATTTTGCCTATTACATTGAACCTGCAATAAACGATCTATTTGGTGGCAAAAATGACATATCTGGAAAAATTCCCGGGAAATCCTATTATTATGCAGATGGGATAAGCTGGCACTCCTATCCACAAGATGAATCTATAAATCTTGCAACAACTGGAGTTGAGCAGTTCAGAGCAAGTATTCAGAAATGTAAAGCAAGAGTTGTTTATGCAAATAATCTACATAGCCGCTCCGGAGATGATGCACTTGAGTGGGGAATCGGTGAATTTAATGCTAAACATGGAGGTCTTGTTCATACTTGGGAAAACGGACACATGTTTGCAGGTGTTTATAATTATGCGATGAAATATTCAGCAACCTTTGCTACAAGTTGGAGCATGTTTGAAAATGGAGGTAATCGAGAAGGTACAGATTACAGTTTTATTGACGGATCGATGAAACCAAGGGCATCTTACTGGCACATGAAAATGATTGCACAACATTTTAAAGGTGTTTATCTCGATGGCATTTCAAATAAATCAGATATCATGGTTTTTGGTGCGAAAAAGGGTGATTCGATAAGTGTAATGATTCTTAACCGATCAGTATCCCCAACTGCGTTTAATCTTTCTTTAAATTCCGCAAATGTTACTGAAGGTTTAGATATTGCTGTTAATGCCGATGACAATCGATCCATTTTTGGATTCATTGATGGGAATTCTACTCAGGTTTTAAACTTTTACAATGATGAGATTTTCAAAATCAGTTACTCAAAAAAGGATTTTTCTGAACTTATTCCTCCAAATGAACATTTACTAAGTGTTGCGACTGCTCCACCACCAAGTCCAACAGGACTAAATTTCGCTTCAACATCTTATAAACAAGTGACTCTAAAATGGAATGTTGATGAGTTAAATGACCAACAGGATGGAATTCTAATTGAAAGAAAATTAAGTGATAATACTGAATTCACCACAGTAGGTGTAGCATCCAAGAATGATACTAGTTTCAGTGACTTATCGGTAAAGGTATTAACTTCATATACTTACCGTTTAACCTCATTCAATTCGGCTGGTTTATCAGACGCTTCTGATGAGATATCTGTCACAACTCCCGATTATCCAGCTCAAACTGCATTTAATGGCCCGCATTTAATCCCGGGAAAAATTGAAGCTGAATTTTTTGATGACGGAGAAGAAGGTTTAAGTTACCATGATGCCGAAGCAGAAAATCGTGGTAAAGAACTTCGTTTAGACAAAGGTGTTGATATAGAAAAATGTACCGATGAAGGACTTGGTTTTAATGTAGGATATATTGAAAACGGAGAATGGCTCGAATTTTCTATCGATAGTGTTTATGCTGGAAAGTATAAAATTGATCTCAGACTGGCATCGAATGTGGATGTTTTTGGAAGAAAGGTTTGGATTTCTCTTAATGATAGGATTATAAGTGTAATAAACCCAACATTTTCAGGAGGATGGCAAAATTGGTACACTATTTCAAAAACGGATATTACATTAAATGCCGCTTCTAAATCGATTTTAAAATTGCAGTTTGAAGGTGAAGATTTCAATGTAAACTGGATTTCATTTGATTTACAGACAGAAACATCAATAAATGATGAAGAAACCCAAAAATTGAATCAGTTTGAATTATATCAGAACTACCCGAATCCGTTTAATCCAACAACTACCATTCAATACTCTTTACCAATTGCTTCGAAAGTAAGCATAGATATTATAAATACACTTGGCGTTAAAGTACTTACCGTTTTAGCTGATGAGTCACAGCAAGCTGGTGTACATTCAGTCGATTTAACTATACCGCAATTAGCTTCTGGTGTTTATTTCTATCGCTTAAGTACTCCAGAAATTGTTATTACTAAAAAAATGACACTCATTAAATAATGAAATAAAAAAGGCAGAGTTTAAATCTGCCTTTTTTTAATTTAGTAATCTGAGTTCTATATAAAAACTGTTTATAATTTCGGACCTTGTTTTTGCTTTTCCAATCTGGTTTGAATATGCATTAAATTATGGTTTTGAATCGGTGACTGAATGCTTTCCCTTATTTAATGTATTGAATGAGTAATCGGTGGAAGCTGAATGCAGAGCATTCGGTACTAATAAAACTTTAGACTAAATTGCTGTAGGGTGGTAAAATCCACACTTATAAAACGTTAAACTAAAAAAACCAAAATGATGGTCAAATAAGAAGTCTTTTTTGAAAGAAAATCCTCTAAATTCTAATAATCAAAAACTTACACCCGTAAGTTTGCACATTGGAGTTGGGAGAAACGCCTATGCAAAGCTTAAATACCTAATCACATTTCACTAAAAATTCTTATCTCAAATTCAGTTTTTTTAATTTATCTAACTAATTCAATGTACTAACAGCCTGCCAATATTTTGGTTCTGTATTTATTATACAATTTTCAATTCTGATATTATTAAATAGAGTTCCATCTTTCCATTGATTTATATCATCCCAAGGGTTATTACCAGAAATATCAATTGGTGAGCGTTTACTTCCATCATCAGTATGATACTTTAACGACCAGAGCGTCCATCCTATTCCTAAACTTTTTAAGGCATCGAAATTACCTTTTAATCGCTCGTAGTCATTATCAAGACCTGTTTCTCCAACAAAAAGTGGAACATTGTGAGTGTTCTGAAATTGAATTGCATCAGCTAAATAGGCTACATGATTCTGCTGTCCCCAAGGATTTTTCTCAGTTTGACTGTTTGGTAAACGATATCGGTGAACACTGTAAACAAGATTTTCTTTATTATCAAAATCTGATGGAAATAATGAATTAGTGCCATTATTTAATTTATATTGATTCCCAAATTCAGTTCCTTGAATAATAATTAGATTGTTATTACCCATTGATCTGAATGAATTTACAATTTCATTTTTGACTCTAAATAAAATGCCCATCTCCTGATCATTTAAACCATGTGGCTCATTAATTAAATCGTACATAGCAATGAGATTCTCATTTTTATATCTTTTTGCAATATTTTCCCAAATTGCAATCAAAGCTTTTTGATTTCTTACATCTGCAAAAAAATCTTTCCCTGAAAAAACTTGATCCGTTATTGGAGAATTGTAACCCGCAGTTCCCGGCACTGCGTGCATATCCAAAATGATATAAATATTTTTCTCATTGCACCAAGCTAATAAAGAATCAATAATCTTATATCCATCCAAGTTTTCATCAACAGCAAGAGTTTTCTGATTGACCCAAGTATTAAGATTCTCTTTATACAACTCATAAGCAGAAGATTTATCATTTGTTGATGAATAAGCCACTTTTGTTCTTAGTGCTCGTTGTTCTGATGTTAAGAACAATTCATAATGAAGCGGAAGACGAATACAATTAAATCCTCTTGAAGCAATAAATTCAATATCTGATTTTGTAATAAAATTTGATCGCCACTTTTCAAACATTATTTCAACTTCTTCTTCTGTCACGCCTGAGTTGTGAAGTTTTACTTTCATATCAAGCTGCGTCATATTTCCATTACTGCCAGACATAAACCCTTCCATCAGTAACCATTGCCCGAGATTTACTCCACGCAACAGAACTTCATTATTGTCTTGATCCACAATTTTTTTACCTGAAGCTTTTAATGCGAGTTGATTATCAGAATTCGAGTTTCCATTTTCTTTATCACAAGCAAATCCTTGTACAACAAGAAGTAATAGACAAAGTTTAATAGTTGAATAGAAGTGGGTTTTCATGGTTTCTCCATTATTGTTCAGATTTTCTATTTTTTAGAGTAACTGAAGATTGATTACATTATCCAAAAAAAATTAATTCATTTTTAATTCTTTTACTTTAAAACTCTTGGTTCACCATTCTTTAGATTGTCATTTACTGAATATTCAACTTTCGAAATCAATTCACCGTTTGTGTTAAACACATAGACTTGAGTTGTTTGAGACGGTAAATCAATGAGTTCACTAATTCTTGTATTTCCAGAATCTATTGAGACTGAAGTTTTGTGCTTCTTAGATTTTTTAGACTTATGCCCTTTTCCTGTTAAAGAAATGTACATATCATTCTTATCACTCTGATTCATCAGCATAATAACAAGTCCATCTCCATTTTTGGCTGCAAAAACTTTCAAATAATCTTCTTTTTCAGATGTTGCAACATAAGAACCTTTGAAATACTTACTAATTAGTTGCATGTGCCAATAAGTTGACCTTGGGTAAAACTCAACAGGAAATCCAAGAAATCCAAAATCGGTTCTTACTACATCAACTTCATTTATACACCATGGATTCATGAATTCAGCTTCATATTCCATTCCCATTCCAAAAACTTCTGCCATAAACTGCCCTGCTAGGAAAGATGGATTTCCAAAACCAGAAATCTCGCGATTTGGATTAACATACGTGACATTGAATTCTGTTAATCCCCATGTTAAAGCTTCATTTCCCTTGCGGTTAAATTTGCTATTCGCCTTATTTAGTACATCTTTCATCTCAACAATTTGTTTTCTCATTTTGTCAGATCCGTAAAAGATTACATCGTCTCGTTTATAATCGGGCCCGTTAGGATAATTGTGAAATGTGAGACCATCGATCAACCAAGATCCATTAACTTTTTTTCCAGCAAGGTCTAGATCTCCACCAACAAGCCTACCGTATTCAGCAGGTTTGAAAGATGCTTCATCGAAGATATACAACTTGGCATTTGGTGCTACTTCTTTAAATGCGGTTGCAATTCTAAGTATATATTCATGAATCTGTTCAATCGTGTGCCTATTATGGAGCATTGGTTCATTTCCAATACACCAATATTCGATTTTTTTAGAATACAGACGCGTGTAATACTCGACTAATTCTTTCGTCTGCAATTCAGTATAGGTACTTGGAATTTGAATTAATGGTACAGCGCCAATTCTAAACACAGAATCGACCATTGCATTCAATTTATGTCTATCTGGAAAATTATTTTGATATCCATTTCCTCCAATTCGAACAATTTTAACACCACTTGCTTCAACTTTATCCCAAAGTTTATGCAAATAGCCAACTCGACCTTCATCACCATCAGCAAGCCAAAAGTTCTGACCAATTAGTTTCGGGCTGATTTCCTGAGAATAAGCGTTACCGATTAATATTGAGCTTATTGCAGAAATCAGCAAGAATGACTTTAAAAAGTTTTTCATTAGTTAACTCCCGACAACATAAATGGAACAATATTATAGGTAAACGTGTAGGAATTTCCACTTTTCGTAATTAAGCCAAACCAACCTCTGTCATCCCAAACAGTGGTAGACATATTTTCTTGTAAAGCCGTTTCGACAAAGGTTTTATAATAACCTCTAACTAAATCGGTGTTTCGCACATTCTGAGTTCCATTTCGCCCAACACCATATTCACCGTAATTAAGGGGAACATCTAATTTTCTACCATGAGCTGCAACAGCTTTGAGTGAATTAATTAATGCAACATCACCAGGATATTCTGAATTATTTCCACTTTCTCCACAGAATGACCATGGATCATAAGAATGAACTTGAATGGAGAGATATTTGTCAGTGCCACCTCCAGGTAAACTCGATTTATCGGGATAAACATCATCAATCTGATTATGATTTCCTTGACCATTTGTAGCTATCATAACTGTTCGCTGTAAATTTTTACCACCAGTTGCTCGAATGGCATCAACGCCGACAGCCATAACTTTTCTGGTTAATAATAAGCCTCTCGGATCACTTGTTGGAATTGATCCACCCCAAGAACCAAATGCTCCTTCGGGTTCATTCAAGATTTCAAAAATCAAGTGATGATCGTAGGATTCAAAGATTGTAGCAATATCAGTCCAGAGATTAGTAAATAATTCAACCATTGCTGCACTACCATCATAATGCTCTTTAAACGCACGTTCATGATGTGTATTCAAAACTACATAAAGATCTTTACCAATCGCGAAATCAATTACATTTTTCAATATTGCTAAGCGTTCGTGGTCAAGTTTAACTTTACCTGTTTCATCGGCAAGTGAATTTCCACCAAAACCTTCTAACCATGTTGTAGGAATTCTTATGTGTTTCAATCCTGCATTTTTATACAGTGTAATTATCAATCCGATATCTTCAAAATTGGTTGGATTATATCCATTATCGAAGGTGTTACCGAGATTAAATCCTGGGCCCATATCTTTAATGACTTCAGCAGCTGTTGGAAAATCCTGATCATTTGAACTATCTGTAATTTTTTCATCACTACAAGAAAATGAAGCCAGCATCATAAAACTGATTAAAACTAATTTAGTTATCATGAACTTCTCCTATTTATTATCTATTGAATTGTAATATTCTTGAAGAATAAAGAAAGCCTGTTTTTTAACTCCTTGTTCAGAAATCAAGCCTTTTCTGTTAAAATCTCTCTGAATTCTGCGAAGGTGTCTTCTATGAGATCTGAAATCCATTAAAATCCATGGCGATGTACCTGCCAAGAATGACATGTTTTTCAACATAGCAATATTGTTTCTGTAAACGGCTGCCTGATATTCTTCTGTCCAACGTTCAAATTCAGTTCCATGAAGTCCTTGTAATGCACCGGCTCCAAATTCACTTACAATTACAGGTTTATCGTAATCAGAGCCCCATTTAATATCCATACACTCATTTGGAGCTTTTGAATACCATCCACAATAGCTATTTATGCCGATTACATCTACGTATTTACCTAAGTCATCTTCGATAAAGCTCAAACCGTCTTTTTTGCTATGCGTATCTAATGCAGCAGTTACCAAGCGAGTTTTATCCAATGAACGAACTTTTTCTGATAACTTTTTTAAAAATTGAAGTCTTGCATCTCCTTCAGGAGTTTCATTAGCAATTGACCACATAACAATATTTGCTCTGTTTTTATCGCGATGAATCATTTCAACCAATTGATTTTCTGCATTTTGATAGGTTCCTTCATTATCAAACAAAACAGTCCAATAAACTGGAATTTCTGACCAAACTATTAATCCTAACTTTTCAGCCTCACGAACCATAAATTCGTTATGAGGATAATGAGCCAATCGAACGAAATTACAGCCCATTTCCAAAGCCCAGTTTAACAGAGTTCTACATTCTTCAAGAGTTGTTACTCTACCTGTTTTGAATGGTGATTCCTCATGAATACTAATACCTTTTAAAAATATTTCTTTTCCATTCAGTAGAATTTTTGTCCCTTTGGTTTCAACTCTTCTAAATCCAATTTGATCTTTAATAGTATCGAAGTTGTAGCTAAATGTAACTTCATATAATTTGGGATTACTCGGACTCCATAATTTTGGTTTAGCGGAAAGTGTTAAGGAACCTTTTCCGTTTGTAACAGAAATTTTCTTACTGATTTTTAATTCAGGAATGTTAACTTCAACATTTCCAGTTAGGGAAGCATCATTCAGCTCAACTTTGATATCAATTTTCTTGTCACTTTCTTTTGATAATTTAATAGTATAATCCCGAATAAACTCTTTTGGTGTTTGAATTAGATAAACAGATCTTGTTATTCCTCCATAATTCCACCAATCTGTATTAATGGTAGGAATAGCTTCTCTTTTGCGTTTATTATCAACTTTTACGACAATCCAGTTTTTTTCTGACTTTACTTTGCCTGTTACATCAAATTGAAAAGGAGTAAATCCACCAATATGCTGCCCTAATTTTTTGCCATTCAAATAAACAATTGCATCATAATTTACCGCTCCAAAATAAAGAAACAGATTCTCACCCATCGTTTTGGGCTTGTAATCAAATTCCCTTTTGTACCAGATTGTACCTTCGTAATAATAGAGTTTTTCTTCTTGAGTATTCCAATCTCCAGGAACATTCAATTGTAAGTCACTGTCAAAATCGTATTCAATAAGATCAGATGGTTTTTCCATTTTATCATTTTGAAAATAACCGTCCTCTCTTGGATTCCATCTGTGATTATAATATCCGTTTTCTAAAGGATCGACAATTACATCCCAAACGCCGTCTAAAATAATTCGATCACGATTGAGTACATTTTGCAAATCATTCGATTGCATTGCTTTAGCTATTGATTGAATGGATGCTACCATACAAATTGTGATTACTAGTAGTTTAATGTTTTTCATAATTTTGCCTATTTACCTATGCCAATAATGTTTGATCAATAAGATTTAGCTCTTCCTCACTTAGAGTCATATTATCTAGAGCTTCAATATTTTCAAGTAATTGTTTGGAACTACTAATTCCAATTATCACTGAAGCAACAACTGGATTTCTTAAAGCCCAAATGAGCGCCAGTTGAGACATTTTCTGATTTCTGTTATCAGCGATTTCTTTTAAAATGGTAAGTTTTTTGTTTAATTCAGCTGTAATGTCATCTTTTTGTAAAAATCCACTTGGATCATTTACTCTGGAATTTGCAGGAATTTCTTTTAAATATTTTCCAGTTAATAAACCCTGAGCTAAAGGTGAAAATACAACTGCTCCCAAGCCTTCTTTTTCAAGTACTCCGAATAAATCTTTTTCTGGAGTGCGATCTAGCATATTATACTTTGGTTGGTGTACAATAATTGGAACGCCCCACGATTTAAGCATTTGAATGGCATCACTTGCTTGAGCAGCAGGATAATTAGAAATTCCAACATATAGTGCTTTTCCAGATCTAACAATTTGTTCTAGAGCACGCATAGTCTCTTCAATTGGAGTATCTGGCGTATATCTGTGATGATAGAAAATATCCACATAATCCAGTTTTAATCGTTTTAAACTCTGATCAAGACTACTAATTAGATATTTTCGAGATCCGCCATCTCCATAAGGTCCATCCCACATTCCGTATCCCGCTTTTGTTGTTACAAGGATTTCATCACGATGTGTTGCTAGTGATCTTTCCAAAACCTGACCAAATACAGATTCTGCACTTCCTGGTGGTGGCCCATAATTATTGGCTAAGTCAAAATGAGTAATACCCATTTCGAATGCTTTAATAATCATATTTTCAGCATTTTCTAGAGATTGTTGAAAACCGAAATTATGCCATAGACCTAATGAAACAGCAGGTAAGTATAAACCTGAGTTTCCACATTTTCTTAAGGGAACTTTATTCATTTTTTTATCGATTTATTTTCATTCATTTTTTAAAAGCATATAATCAAGATTGAACATCCCACTTGTTAGAATTTCAAGTCGTAATGTCTGCAATCCTTTATCAAGTTTTATTGACCCAATTGAAGGATGATATCTCCAATGATGCCATTGTCTCCATGCTACAGAATCTGCCTCAACTCGTGTATTTTTCAGATGCAGGGTATCAGAAACTGCTTTACCATCTTTTGTGAAAACTATTGTTGCATCTAGATTTGCTGTGTACATAAGATCCAATGTAAACTTTCCTGATTCTGTAACTTGAACAGTATAATCAATCCATTCTTCTGGCGATGTCCATCCTAAATAGAGTGATTCCATTTCAGGCATTGTGATATTAAATTCAGTATCATCAACACCATTTTTTTTGGTATAAGAAATATCTACAGCCTCATCATGTCTGAATTCATTCAAATAGGTTCCATTTAAAGGATTCAATCTTCCACTTCCTGAGTTAACAGAATCTGAGTCATGATAGGCAACTCCTTCACCACCTTTATCATAAAATTCAAAATCAATTCTTCCAGGAATTTCCTGAATTGTTCCGTCACCTTTAGGATTAATAAATACCCTTTTCTTTAAATCCGTTTTTTTCGTTTCAACACAAGAATTTAGTGCTAACAAAAGTAAAATTGAACAAAAAGTAACCTTTTTAAAAACTAATCTGTCCATAATTTACTTTGCATTAATTAGATTTATTGAATAGGTTTGGTTTAACCATTTCTTTGAGATTGCTTTTCCATTAGGAATTGAAATGTTAGCTTCTTCATAATTGTTTTTAGAATCTAGCTCATCAATGTCACTTTTTGGATTTACTTGGGCTTTAAGATTGAAAATCCCATTTTTAGCTTTCCAATTTTTGCCTTTAATTCCTTCGGCAACAATTAATTTCATACCTCCAACAGGAATTTGTAATTCATTGGATCTGTAAATGGCTACTTCTTCACCATCAACTGAAAATCTGACATCATGCTGTTTAAAACTTGAATAATTAAAACTTGTATTTAGTGATTCCCAAGCTGGTATTAAATCTTTTCGAGTTGGATAAAGTAATTCCTTGTAATTAAATAAGGTAATCTCTTTAGCTCCTGATAACAAGGTGAGCCAAATTTGCTCAGCATATCTGTCATAATAAGTTGCGCCACCAGTATCAACCCAGCCACCTTTGTTAATTCCACTTCCAAACTGATCTAATAAACGATACACGTAATAACTTAGATAAGGCTGAAGATGTTGAGCATTTAAAACTCCATCTCTTGATTCATTTCCGGTATAAATTCCATCAAAAATAAATGGGCCGGTTTCCAAATTAAATCCAGCTTCAGAATAATGATCATACCAATTCGGATATTTGATAATTACTTTGCATTTTGGATTTACAGATTTAGCTGTCTTGAGTATTACATTTTTTGCGGCATTTGTCATTAATTCAAGCCTATAATCTTCCCAAGTTCTATCCCCTTTTGCCTTAAAACACTCTTCACATTTGCAGTTAGTGAAGAAAAAATCATCCAGAATTATTTCATCGAAATATTTGGCAGTAAAAGCAACAACTTCACTAATTTTTTGGAGGTCTTCTTTTTTTGTATAACAAAAGGTCTCATATAGATTCTGTTCATTCTTAGTTAATGTAATCCCTCCTACAATTTGAATTTTATTTTTCTGAAAAAAAGGAATTGCCGATTTAAGAGCTTTTTCTGAAATCAGAGAATCTCTGAAAGTCTCTAGATATATTTTATCGACATGAACTTGAGAAGAAATCGTGCTCCATGTTTTCTGAAGCCATTCTTTCTCCGCCATCATTCTCACTTCTTCAAAATGTGTATACACTGCAACATTGAAGTTTGAATATTTTTGTCCAAATAATTCCAGATTTGTTTCAAATGCCAAACAGAACAACAAACTATAACCTAAAATAACGATACGCATACCAACAGTAAGATTAAACTATTCAATAGATACTTTATTTCATTACTTTAATAATATACTATTTAATTTGTTTTTCAAAAATAATTTTGAACTTATCCCACCTTTAATGACAATACTTTAGAATTATAATTCAAAGATTAAAAACTCATTAAGACAAATCAGTGATTCATTTTTTACCGGAGATTTAAATCAATAAGTAAGAGCTATTAATTCATCCTTTGTTTTTTTAATAAATGCAGAATACCATTTTGCAGAGCTCTTTGGCACCCTGTCTAGCACTTCAAAATCAACATAATAAAGTCCGAATCGTTTCGAATAACCTTCTGCCCATTCAAAATTGTCCATAAACGACCATGCAAAATAACCTTTCAAATTCACCCCATCTAAAATTGACTCTCCGCATGCTTCAATATAACCAGAATGATACTCTAAGCGATCCTGATCGTCGATTTCGCCATTTATTACACTATCTTTATCTGCATAACCATTTTCTGTAATGTAAACATTAGGGTTATCGTATCGCTCTTTTATCCAATTAAGCAGCTTCCTTAAACCCCAAGGAGCAACAGCCCACTTCATATCAGAAAGCTTCCAAGCTGGATTTATTGACAAAGCCACATCCTGATCTTCCGAAATTCCTCCATTGCCATAAACATTCTGCCCATCAACTGCTGCATCATGAGAAGCATACATGGTAGTGTAATGATTTAACCCAAAGAAATCAGAGCTTCCTTTAATTAGCTTTTTTTCTTCTAATGTAAACTCAGGCAACCTTTCACCAAGTCTTTTTTTCATAACTTTAGGATAGTCTCCTAAATAGATAGGATCTGCAAACCAACCTAGAAAAAATTCGAGTGAACGTTGGGCTGATTCGATATCTTCAATCTTATCTGTTAATGGTTCTCTCCAGTCACAGTTATTTGAAATTCCAATAACAGATTCTTCTCTTTGATAGTTTTCTCTATACATCTTTACTGTCTCAGCATGAGCCAAAATCAAGTGATGCGCAACAAGATAAGGTTCTGATTTGGAAACACGACCGGGCGCAAATACTCCAGCCCCATGTCCCAAAATGGCAACAACCCAAGGTTCATTAAAAGTAATCCAATTATCAACTCGATCTCCAAAATACTTGAAACAAGTTTCCGCATAATGAACAAAATGTTTAATTGTATCTCTACTTAACCAACCAGAATGTTCCATTTGCAGAGCTAAAGGAAGATCCCAATGATAAAGAGTTACCCAAGGTTTTATTCCATTCTTTATGAGTTCATCAATCAGATTATTATAAAATTCAATTCCCTTCTCATTTACTTTATTTTTACCATCAGGTAGAATCCTTGACCATGAAATCGAAAATCTATACGCATCAACACCCATTTCTTTCAGAATTTTGACATCTTCCTTAAATCTGTGGTAATGATCGTTTGCAATATTTCCGTTTTGATTATTTTTAATCTTTCCAGGAATACTACAGAAAGCATCCCAAATTGAGGGACCTTTTCCATCTTCGTTATGTGCGCCTTCAATTTGATAGGATGATGTTGCACATCCCCAAACAAAATTTTTATCAAATTTCATTAAATACTACTTTCTATTTCATTTCTTCTTTTTTCCAGATCAATCTGGATCGTTTCCATTAATTGTGTGCTAAGTGGATAAAAAACCATCACAATTGCACCTAATAAAGCTACTACTGCAGGAATCCAACTCATTAACCAGATCATTCCAGTTCGGGCTCCTTCAATTGAAGCAGGATCAGTTCCTATATAGTTAAAAGCTGCCAAAACAAATCCAATTACAGCTCCGGCAACACCTCCACCAAATTTTGTAGCAAGAGAACCTGCAGAATAGATAAGACCCGTAGCTCTTCTACCATTTTTCCATTCTGAATAATCTGCAGCATCACCAAGCATTACGAATAATAAAGTTGGGAACATGGCAGAAAAGAATTCAGAAATGCATCCAAATACAAATATGGCTTCTATATCATCAGGTTTAAAGAAAAGAATTGGAATAGAAAACAAACCTGACAAAATGAGAGATGAAATAAATAGATTTTTTTTACCAAATCTTCGGCCTAATGGAGTAGCTATCGCAACACCTGCAATCGATGCTATCATCAAAGAAATCATATAGGTAGAAGCTGCAATCTCCTGATGTAAAAAATGAGTAAAATATAAAACCGTAATCCCCTGCTTGATAGAACTATAAACATTAAAAACAAATCCAATAAGCAATAAAATTACCCATGGTTTGTTCTTAATCAGTTGAATTAAATCAGCTTTTATATCAATATTCTGAGATTTTGGAGGAAGAACTCGTTCTTTAGTAAGGAAATAAGTTAGAATCATGAAAACTGCTAAAAACAAGGAAAGCAAATAAATCGAATTGCGATATCCTGTTTTCTGGTTGATTACTGAAAGTTGATCAGCGCTCAAATCCGCTATTCCATAAACATAAAATCGATAAACCGAATCACTACTTGCTGAAAATCCAAGACTAGGTTTGCTTTCTAGAGGAACTTGTTCAAGTAAATTTGTTGAAATAATCCCAACGCCATCGTTTATGCTAATTCTGGCTGCGTCTACTGAATTAGGTACGCGTACATCAACCACATAATGATGATTTTGTGAAGATGAAGGTTGCACCGAAATTTCTGGGCTCACATTTCCAAAGAAAAGAACTAAGTAAAGAAGTGAACCCTGAACAAGTAATCCACCCATAAAAGCGCCACCCATTCTGAAAGAACCTAAGGATATTCTTTCTTTTTGATCCCCTGTCATTACCGACATTAGAGCACCATAAGGTATATTATTTGCCGTATAAATTAATGTAAATAAGATATAGGTGATATAAGCATATACTAATTTTCCACCATCTGAAAAATCTGGAGTTGTATATAAAAGTGACAATGAAATTGCCAGAGGAATTGCAGTCCATAAAATCCAAGGTCTGAATTTTCCATATTTTGATGTATAAGAATCCCCGATAATACCCATTGCAACATCACTAACTCCATCGAATGACCTTGCTACTAGCATAATTAAACCAACAGATACAGCATCTAATCCATAAACATCTGTATAAAAAACAAAGAGAAATGTCGAAACGCCTCTCCAAGCAATATTTGCTGCACCGTCACCAAGTGCATAGCCAATTTTTTCTTTAAGTTGAATCGGACTTTTTGACATACTTAATAGATTTTAAACTTGTGAATAGTAAGAAAATACAACGCGAGTGAATTCATCTTCACGTTGTATTTTTCAATAAATAGAATCTTTTTCTTTATTTGAAATAGCTTTCGCTTTAAATCATTTTATCGTCAATTCTTTTAATTGAACATCTTCTGAATTTGAGCCAATCATGATATAGAATAAACCTGGCTTGGTGGAATAATTTCCGTCAAACCCATAAGATCCCAGCGTTTTTTCAGTTATTTCAAATGAAACCCGCTCTGACTGACCTTTTTTCAAACTTATTTTATTAAAACCTCTGAGTTCTTTAACTGGACGCATTGGCTTCGCTACTACATCTCGAATGAATAGTTGAACAATTTCTTCACCATCATAATTTCCATTATTTGTAATAGTAACATGAACCTTAACTGTGTCACTTAAGCCTATTGTATCTTTTTCTAGTTTCATATCAGTGTAACTAAAAGAAGTGTAGCTTAAACCATATCCAAAGGGATATTGTGGAGAATTTTTTTCATCATTATAATGACTCCAGAATACGAATTTTGGATCCCTATTTTTATCAAAAGGTCGACCATTTTGTAGATAATTGTAATAAATTGGAATTTGACCAGCATGTCGAGGAATTGTAACAGGCAATTTCCCAGAAGGATTATATTTTCCAAGTAAAACATCAGCAATTGCATTTCCTGCCTGACTCCCTAAATGCCAGACTTCCAAAATAGCTGGTGCATTTTCATAAACCCAAGGCTCAATAACTGGTCTTCCATTCATGAGAATAACAATAACATTTTTATTCACCTCAAGTACCTTTTTTAATAATTCAACTTGACGCCCTTTAAGACTAACATCTACCTGACTTCTTCCTTCACCAGATTGTAAGGCATCTTCTCCCATAACATAAAGTACAAGATCACTTTTCTTAGCTAATGAAATTGCATTTTTAAAACCCGCTCCATCATCAGCAGCAAATGTTAAATTAACACTAAAAATGCGATCACCACTTGTTAATTCGTACCCTTTTTCATAATTAATAGTAAGATTTGATCCTGCATTTTCCTTCAAACCTTCTAAAAGTGAAACAGCAGAATTTGAAACTGCTTTTGCTCTCCAATTTCCTAGAGGTGAATCTTTATCTTCAGCAAGTTTACCGATTACGGCTATTTTTTGCTTTTTTTCTGCATTAATTGGCAATAAATTAGATTCATTTTTCAATAATACAATCGAACGTTTTGCCACTTCTCTTGATGCTTTTAAGTGTACATCAGACAAAAGGAATTTCTGCTCCTCTTCTGCATTTCCATATCTGTATGGATCATCAAATAAACCAAGAGCGAATTTAATACGCAAAACACGTCTAACTGCATCATCAAGAAAATCCATTGAGACAACACCTTTTTCAACAAGTGATTTTAATTGTGTTTCATATGCAGCTGATTCCATATCTACGTCAGATCCGGCCTCCAAGGAAACTTTTGCAGCATCTGCAAGATCTTCAGCATAACCATGTTCCATAATTTCAGCAATTGAGCCCCAATCTGAAACGACTAGGCCATCAAATCCCCATTTCCCTTTCAGTAAATCTCTTTGTAAATAAGAATTGGCAGTAGCAGGAATACCCCAGAAATCGCTAAATGAATTCATTACGGAGGCTACACCAGCATCAACGGCTGCTTTAAATGGTGGCAGAACAATATTATGTAATGTGTGATTACTTATTTCAACCGTGTTATATTCGCGACCTGCTTCGATAAATCCATATGCCGCAAAATGTTTCGCAGTTGCAGCTATAGAAAAACGATTAGCTAAATTATCAGATTGAAAGCCTTTAACTCTTGCAACAGAAATTTTTGATGCAAGATATGGATCCTCGCCTGCGCCTTCCATTCCTCTTCCCCATCTTGGATCTCTAGAAATATCCATCATTGGTGCAAACGTCCAGTTTACTCCAGATACTGCGGTTTCTTTAGCTGCAATTTCTGCTGATAAACGAATATAATCTAAATCCCAACTTGCCGACTCTGCCAATGGAATTGGGAACATGGTTTTAAAACCATGAATAACATCATACCCAAATAAAAGCGGTATACCAAGTCTGCTATTTTCAACTGCCATTTTTTGTGCATTGTAGGTAGACATAGCACCTACAACATTCAGCATTGATCCGATTTTCCCGCTTTTTATTTTATCAGCTTCCGATGAAGCTCTATTTCCATCAGGTATTGGCCCTGTAAATTCCCAGAAACCTGTATGAAGGACAAGTTGCCCAACTTTTTCATCTAGATTCATTAATTTCAAAACTGAATCTACCTTTTGCTCAATCATTCGATTTGTCGCCAACCCTTGACTCCGCGCACTTTTTATATTTACTAAAAGTATGATTAAAGAAAGAATTTTAAGGATTTTCATTTAATTCTCGTGATTATTGGTAATTTTTCTCATATAGTTTATATAATTTATTATCGGAAATGCAAATTTATTATCATTTAGAACGATTTTTTTTCTTGACCAATTAGATTAATCACAACTTGCTCTAAACATAGAATACTTTTTTTTCTAATGAAAAATATTTAAAGCAACTTTTACCATTTATTTCCTATCACACCTCATTTATCAATACATATAACCCAACTGATGATAATGTTATGGTTCCCTTTGAGTTACCCTGACTAATTAAACATTTAACTGTTAATGGATTTAAAAGCTATTTGAATCCATCATACTATAGACTAGATTTGATATTAAATGCTCAAATACTAAAGGAATATCATCTTTCACTCACTTTTACCCCAAACTAATTTAGAGCAAATCAGATCAAGCTCCGAAAAGTAAATTTAACAAAATAATCGACAATTTTATATAATTTGAAGGAGTAAAAAGCACCGAATTCGACTTTTCGAACTGGAATCAATTAGTGATTTCTCCATCAACTTTATGAATTTGTATATAAAAAAAACCTCGCAAACTTATTAAATCGTTTACGAGGTTTTAATTTGAAAGTGGAGATGCCGGGGGTCGAACCCGGGTCCGAATCGGTAAACCATAGATCACTACATGTTTAGTTGATTATTGAATTTTCGTAGAGAACTTTGCCAAGCAACAGGCGTTTCTCCCTTATTCTTATTAAGTCTTACTGAGTACAATAAGAAGAGTTACTCAGCCAGCCTGAAATGGGTGACACTCAATAACCGACGTTGCAGGCGTTAGTCAGGTTTGAGCGGATCGGCGCAATTAAGCTGCTAATCTGTATGTATTATTGTCTGCAATTAGATTGCCAAATATTGAGATTTACGAGTGAACATTTGAAACACTCGACATGCGACGTACAATTGTACTCAACCC